>Ga0209469_1000039_pt1 | contig 73310 bp, 63 predicted proteins | sample GraSoiAngelo_123_FD_185880 | JGI IMG/M metagenome (GOLD analysis project Ga0209469, IMG submission 185880) | Grasslands soil microbial communities from the Angelo Coastal Reserve, California, USA - 14_0927_02_40cm (SPAdes) (version 2) | ecosystem: Environmental > Terrestrial > Soil > Grasslands ... | reverse complement strand
TGGGCGAGCTGGTCCGGGGCTCGAGCCTCGGGGGTCGGCTCGAGGAGCTGCGCGGCCGTTCCGTCCTGATCGCCACCAGCGATCAACTGACGGCGGCCTTGGCGCTCGTCGAGCTCGATGGCGTCGCCCGACGGCTGGTTCTTGGCCCGCCCGATCTGCCTTCGGAGCATCTGTCGCACATCGTCACGACCGCGGCGGTGGATGCCCTCGTGTCCGATGGGGCGGTGCCGCCGACCAGCGCTCCCGGCGTGGGGGTCGTCGTCCCGTGTCGCCCGCGGCTCGCGCCCAGCGATGCCGAGCGCCGGGGAGGCCATCAAACGGAATGGATCCTCCTGACGTCCGGGACGACCGGCCCGCCGAAGCTGGTCGTGCACACGTTGGCGAGCCTGGCGGGAGTGAGCCGCGGCCGCCAGCCGCTGGCGTCCCCGGCGGTGTGGAGCACCTTCTACGACATCCGGCGGTATGGCGGCCTGCAGATTTTTCTGCGCGCGCTCCTTAGCGGGGGCTCGCTGGTGTTGTCCAGCGCCGGGGAAGCGCTCGGGGACTTCCTGGGCCGGGCCGGCGCGCACGGCGTGACCCATATCTCCGGAACCCCGTCCCATTGGCGGCGGGCCCTCATGAGCCCGGCGGCGCACAGGATTGCGCCTCGATACGTGCGCTTGTCGGGCGAGATCGCGGACCAGGCCATCCTGGACCATCTCCGCGCCTGCTACCCGGCGGCGCGGATCGCCCACGCCTTCGCCTCGACGGAGGCCGGCGTGGCGTTCGACGTCGACGATGGGCTCGCGGGCTTTCCGGCGAGCCTGCTCGAGCGGCCGGCCGGGGGCGTCGACCTGAAGGTCGAGGCGGGCTCGCTGCGGATCCGGTCGGCGCGCACGGCGACCCGCTACCTCGAGTCCCCGGGCCCGCCCCTGGTCGGTCGGGACGGCTTCGTCGACACCGGCGACATGGTCGAGCGGCGGGGGGATCGCTTGTATTTCGTCGGCCGCCGGGGGGGGATCATCAACGTGGGCGGCCTGAAGGTCCATCCCGAAGAAGTGGAAGCGGTGATCAACGGCCATCCGCACGTGCGGATGTCGCTGGTGCGGACCCGGAAGAACGCCCTCACGGGGGCGCTCGTGGTGGCCGACGTCGTGCTGAAGGCCGCGGCCGACCCGGCGAACGGGCGCGGGGCGGAGCTCGAGGGGGAGATCCTGCGGCTCTGTCGCGACCGGCTGCCCCGGCACAAGGTGCCAGTGGCGATCCACTTCGTGCCCGCCCTGCCCGTCGCGCCGACCGGCAAACTGGTGCGGCCCGATGCGTAATGTGATCGTGACGGGCGGCAGCCGGGGCCTGGGCCTGGGGATCGTGCGCCGGCTCACCGGGGCGGGCTACCGCGCCATCGCGATTGCCCGCAAGGAGAGCACCCAGCTCACGGTGGCGCGGGAGGAAGCCGACCGCGCGAATCCGGGATCGCTCCACTTCGTCCCGTTCGATCTGGCGGAGATCGCCGAGATTCCGCAGCTGGTCAAGGCGGTGCGGAAGGAGGTCGGGGCGATCTACGGGCTCGTCAACAACGCGGCGGTCGGCTTCGATGGGGTGCTGGCCACCATGCCCACGGCGCAGATCGAGCAGCTGGTGCGGGTGAACACCCTGGCGCCGATCGTCCTGACCAAGTATGTGGTGCGCGCCATGCTGGCCGAGGGCGGCGGGCGGATCGTGAACGTCGCCTCGATCGTGGGCTTCACGGGCTACAGCGGGCTGTCGGTCTACGGGGCGACCAAGGCCTCGCTGCTGGGCTTCACGCGCTCCCTGGCACGGGAGGTCGGGCGCCTGGGGGTGACCGTGAATGCGGTCGCGCCGGGGTTTCTGGACACCGAGATGACGCAGGGGCTCGACGACGAGCACCGGCAGCAGATCGCGCGCCGCAGTGCGCTGCGCCGCCTGCCCGACCTGGCCGACGTGGCCGACGCCGTCGCGTTCCTGCTCGGCGACACCGCGAAGAGCATCACCGGGACGGTGCTGACGGTCGATGCCGGCGCCACGGCATGAGCCGCAGCGGGCGAGGGGAACCCATGAGACGGGAGACGATCGCCATTCACGGCGGCTACGACGGCGATCCGACGACGAAGGCCGTCGCGGTCCCGATCTATCAGACCGTCGCCTACGAGTTCGACAGCGCCGACCACGGGGCGGCCCTGTTCAATCTCGAGGTCGAGGGCTATCGCTACAGCCGGATCAGCAACCCGACCACGGCGGTGCTGGAGCGGCGCGTCGCCGCGCTCGAGGGCGGGGTTGACGCGCTCTGCGTGAGCACGGGGCAGGCGGCGCTCAACTACGCCGCGCTCAACGTCAGCGAGCTCGGGAGCAACATCGTCTCCGTTCCCCAGCTCTACGGCACCACCTACACCCTGTTCGGGCACGTGCTGCCGAGTCAGGGCGTCACGGTCCGGTTCGCCGCGTCGGATCGGCCCGAGGCCATCGCGGCGCTGATCGACGACCAGACGCGGGCGGTCTTCTGCGAGAGCGTCGGGAACCCCGCGGGCAACATCTGCGACCTCGAGGCCCTGGCCCGGGTCGCGCACGCGCACGGGGTCCCGCTGATCGTCGATAACACGGTGGCGACGCCGATCTTGCTGCGGCCGATCGAGTACGGCGCCGACATCGTGGTGCACTCGCTGACCAAGTTCCTGGGCGGGCACGGCACGACGCTGGGCGGGGCGATCGTGGACAGCGGCCGGTTCCCCTGGCGCGCCCACGCCGACCGGTTCCCGATGTTCAACCGGCCGGACGCCTCGTATCACGGGCTGGTCTACGTCGACCGGTTCCCCGAGGCGGCCTACCTCGCGCGCTGCCGCAGCGTCTACCAGCGGACGACCGGGGCCGTGCTGCCGGCCCTGAGCGCCTTCCTGCTGCTCCAGGGCATCGAGACGGTGGCGCTGCGGGTCGAGCGCCATGTGGACAACGGCCGCCGCGTGGCCGAGTTCCTGCGCCAGGACCGCCGGGTCGCGTGGGTCGCCTACGCGGGGTTCCCGGACAGCCCCTATCACGCGCTGGCCCAGAAATACCTCGGCGGCCGGGGCTGCTCGCTGATGACCTTCGGGGTCCACGGGGGGTTCGAGGCGGGCAAGAAGTTCTACGACGCCCTCCGGCTGGTCAAGCGGCTCGTCAATCTGGGGGACGCCAAGTCGCTCGCCTGCCATCCGGCCTCGACGACGCATCGACAGATGTCGGCCGAGGAACAGAAGCAGGCGGGGGTGAGTCCCGAAATGATCCGGCTCAGCGTCGGCATCGAGCACGTCGACGACATCCTCGCCGACCTCGATCAGGCGCTCGAGGCGACGGGCTCGGACCACGGCGGCCTGCTGGCGGCCGAGTCGGTGGGGAAGGATCGCTGATGCCTGTGTATTTCGATCGAGAGCCGGGGCGCTCCGGCCTGCCGGCGGACGGGCTGCCCGGGGCGGCGCCGGGCGCGTTCGACGAAGCGGACGCGAGCTGTCTCACGATCGGCCTCATCAACAACATGCCCGACCCGGCGCTCCAGGCGACGGAACGCCAGTTCGTCGCCCTGCTGGGGGCGGCGGCGGACGGCCTCGGGGTGCGGCTGCGGCCCTACGCGTTGCCGGAGGTCCCGCGCACGGAGTGGGGCCGGGAGTACGTGACCCGTTGCTATGCCGGGCTCGACGCGCTCTGGAGCAGCCAGCTCGACGGCCTCATCGTGACCGGGACCGAGCCGCGGTCGCCGAACCTCCGGGACGAGCCGTACTGGGGGAGCCTGATCAGCGTCCTGGAGTGGGCCGAGCAGCACACCTACTCCGCGGTCTGGTCCTGTCTGGCCACGCACGCCGCGCTCCTGCACCTCGATGGCATCGACCGGCGCCCGCTCGACGACAAGCGCTTCGGGGTCTTCGAGTGCGTGCGCGTCGCCGATCATCCGCTGACCGCCGGCGCGCCGGCCCGCCTGCGGATGCCGCATTCTCGGTGGAACGACATCCCCGAGGAGGCCCTGGCCGCCTGCGGCTATCGGGTGCTCACGCGGTCGGACGCGGCGGGCGCCGACGCGTTCGTGAAGGAGCGCAAGAGCCTGTTCGTGTTTTTCCAGGGCCATCCCGAATACGAAGCCCATACGTTGCTGCTGGAATATCGCCGGGACATCAAGCGCTTCCTCACGCGCGAGCGCGAGACCTACCCGACGATGCCGCGGGGCTATTTCGACGAGGCGACCGTCGCGGTGTTGACCGCGCTGCGGGAGCGCGCCCTGGCGGACCGGCGCGAGGAGATCCTCGCGGACTTCCCGACCGCCCTCGCGGCCGCCACCGTGACGAACACCTGGCGGCCGACGGCGACGCACCTCTATCGCAACTGGCTCCTGTACATGAGCGCGGAGAAGGCGCGAGCGCTCGAACGGGGTCGGACCCGAAGGAGTGTCGGCGAGTGAGCGCAGCCACGCTCCTCGGCTCGAGCAGGGGAGCGCTGACACGATTTGAGATACAACCGATCCTCGCTCCCACTCTGCCCGACGTGGCGGGGTTCCTCTTCAGTTGTGCCCATCGGGATCAGAGCCCGGCCAATGAGCGCCCTCTTCGCGAAGACCTTCTGAGCACGGCACGGTATCTCCGGTGGCTTTTCGTCGAGAATCCGCTCACAGCACCCACGTCTCAACACGGCCTGTGTATTTGCGATGCGTCGGGCGTCATCAGGGGACTCCTCCTCTCCTTCCCCCACGCGTTTCTGGCGGGAGATCAGCGGCTCGTCGGCCTGGGGTCGGGCGGGTATTTCGTGGAGCCACAGGCCCGCACGACGGGCTTCTACCTCTTCAAGAGGCACCTCAGCGCTCCTGACTACTCCTTCTTCTTTTCCACGACGTGCAACTTCAATTCGGGGGCGCTCTGGAAGACGCTGGGCGGTCGCGCCGTTCCGAATTCCGACATGGAGTACATCGTTCCCTTCAAGCTCGAGGTCCTCCTTCCGGCACTTCTGGCCAAGAAGACCTCGAGTGTGTCGGCGGCGAACATCGCGCGCGTCGCCGGCCGATGGGCGAATCGAGTCTTCCGGCCTCGCACGCGAAACTCGACGAAACTCCGCATCGAACCTTGTCGGGATTGGGAGAAGCTCGCGGCACTGTTTCGCCGCCACCGGGACGCAGACGTGATGACCACCGACCGATCGGCGGTCTTTCTCCAGTGGCGCTACGGGTGGAACGCGCCCAATCAGCCTTTCGACATCCGTATGTTCCGCGACACGCGCGGACACGAGGGGTGGTTCGCGTTGGGCAGCGTGACCCGCGGACGCCAGGGACAGATTCGAGGCTGCGTCTTGCTGGACGCGGTCTGGCCTCGGGAAACGATGAGCTTCGAGACCATCCTCCCGGCCATACTTCAGGTCGCCGCGTCCAGGGCCGATGCCCTCTACTTTCGGTCGCGGCCCGGTCTCACCTCTGGCGAGTGCGGCCGGCGGGCCGTGCCCTGGAGGCTGGAGGGGCCGAAGGGCTTCGTCATCAGCCGGAAGGGCGCGCCGGTGGCGGTTTCCGCCCTGGATCTGGTTCCCGCCGACGGCGACGGGGCCTTCTGATGACGCCGATTCCCGCCCCGAGCTCGCCGGACACGGAAGGGCTCCCCGGGGTGGACCCACGGAGCGTGGACTCGAGCCTCAAGCCCGCCCTCTTCCTGATGTCGGGGCGGACCGTAGCGTTCATCGCCACCTTCTTCGTCCCCGCCGTGCTCGCACGGATCTTCTCCCAAGAGGAGTTCGGAACCTACAAGCAGCTCTTTCTCGTGTGGGCCACCCTCTCGGCCGCCGCGCAGTTCGGGATGGCGGAGAGCCTCTTCTACTTCCTCCCCCTCGCTCCGCGGTCGGCCGGCCGTTACGTCGCCAACTCCGTGCTCTTCCTGGCGGTCAGCGGGCTCGCCTGCCTCGCCCTGCTCGCCGCAGAGGGCTCTCGGCTCGCGTCCTGGCTCGGCAACCGGGCGCTCGAGGCGCACACGACGTTCATTGGTCTCTTCCTGGTCTTGATGATGGTCTCGACCGTTCTCGAGATCGTCATGGTCGCGCGGGGTCGGTACCTGTCGGCGTCGTCCCTGTACGGCCTGTCGGATCTGGTGCGGGCGGCCTTCCTCCTCGTCCCGGTCCTGCTGGTCCCGCGGCTCGAGTCACTGCTGGTCGGCGCCGTCGTGTTCGCGGCGCTCCGGTTCGGCTCCACGATCGGCTATTTCATGCACGCGTTTGGGGCCGACTTCCGCCCACAGGCGACCCTGCTCCGAAGCCAGCTCGCCTACGCGGCGCCGTTCGCCCTCGCCGTCCTGGTCGACATCTTCCAGTCGACGCTTCACCAGTACGCGGTGTCCTACCACTTCGACGCGGCCACGTTTGCCGTCTACTCGGTCGGGTGCCTGCAGATTCCGTTCGTGGAGTTCGCCGCGGGCTCCGCGTGCAACGTGATGATGGTGCGAATGAGCGAGGCGATCCGGGACGGACGCACCGCGGCCTTGCCTGCGATCTGGCACAGCACCACGCGTCAGCTGGCGCTGATCCTCTTCCCAGTGGTGGGACTGCTTCTCACGACGGCGCATCCGCTCATCGTCTTCCTGTTCACCGAACAGTACGCCGCCAGCGTCCCGATCTTCATGATCGGCTCGACGAGCATCCTCCTGACGACGGTCGTCACCGCCGGAGTGCTGCGCGTGCACGCGGAGACGCGCTTCATCCTCTTGCTCAACGTGGTCAAGGCGCTGGTGATCGTCTCTTTCATCCACTCGTTCGTCGCCGCCTTTCACCTGGCGGGCGCGATGCTCGTGACGGTGCTCGCGGGGGCCGTCGCCACCCTCCTGGCGCTGGTGAGGATCAAGGCGCTCATGCGGGTCGACTTCTCGGCGCTGGTGCCCTGGCCGACCCTCGCGACGATTCTCGGCGTGGCCGTCGCGGCCAGCGTGGCTGCTCGGATGGTCGAGGCGGCGGTGGATCTCTCGCCGCTGCCCGCCCTCATCCTCACCGGCTTCGCGTACACGGCGACGTACCTGGGCCTCCTGCTGATCTTCGGACTCCTGACCGAGCAGGAAAGGCTCGCGGTGACCAGCCGGCTCCGACAGTGGACGAAGGGCGTGGCACGAATCGGCGACGTCGGGTCAAACCTGCCGCGAGCGGACTGAGGGGAGAACCGAACGAACCATGTGCGGCATCGCCGGCATCGCCAGCCTGAACGGACGCCCGGTGGACGTGGATGAGGCGCGGGTGATGTGCCGGGCCCTGGTCCACCGCGGGCCCGACGACGAGGGTATCTACCTCGGCCGGGGCGTGGCGCTCGGCATGCGTCGCCTCAGCATCATCGACCTCGCGACGGGCGACCAGCCGATTCGCAACGAGGACGGCACGGTCTGGGTCGTCTTCAATGGCGAGATCTACAACTTCGCCGAGCTGCGCGCCGAGCTCGAGGGCCGCGGGCACGCGTTCTACACCTCCGGCGACACCGAGACCATCGTCCACCTGTACGAGGAGTACGGCACGCGCTGCGTCGATCACCTCCGGGGCATGTTCGCGTTCGCGCTCTGGGACGACCGCCGCCAGCAGCTCCTCCTGGCCCGCGACCGGGTCGGAATCAAGCCGCTCTACTACACCGAGGTCGGTGGCCGGTTGCTGTTTGCGTCCGAGGTCAAGGCCCTCCTCCAGGCGCCCGACGTCCCGGGCACCGTGAACTGGCGCGCGGTGAACCACCTCTTCACGTTCGTGTGCACCCCGCTGGACGAGAGCATCATCGAGGGCGTCCACAAGCTTCCCCCGGGACACCGGCTGATCGCCACGCCGGGCCGGGCGCCGCGGATCGAGCGCTACTGGGATCTGCACTTCGTGCCCGAGCGCGGCCGGAGCGAGGAGTACTTCGTCGAGCGCCTGCGCGAGCTCCTCGAGGAGTCGGTCAGGCTCCACCTCGTCAGCGACGTCCCGCTGGGCGCCTTCCTGAGTGGCGGCATCGATTCGAGCTCCGTCGTGGCGACGATGGCCCAACGCGTGTCGACTCCCGTGAAGACCTTCTCGATCGGCTTCACGGAGGCGAAGTTCAGCGAGGTGGAGTACGCCCGGCTGGTCGCCGGTCGCTTCGCCACCGAGCATCACGAGTTGATCCTCGAGCCCGACGTTCTCGACATTCTCGACGAGCTGGCCCGCTACCTGGACGAGCCCTTCGGCGATCCATCGGCCATCCCGACGTACATGGTGTCGAAGCTGGCCTCGGAACACGTCAAGGTGGTGCTCTCCGGTGATGGCGGGGACGAACTGTTCGCGGGCTACGACCGCTACGTGGTCGAGGCCCGCGAGCGGCGCGCCGAACTTCCACCCGTCGCGCGTCGCCTCTTGGGCCTCGCCGCGGATCTGATGCCCGACGGGATGCGGGGGCGCAACTTCCTGGGGCACTTCTCGCTGGCGGGCGCCGCCCGTTACCTCGACGCCTTGACACTCTTCCGGCACGACGCCAAGCGGAGGCTCTTCCGGCCGGAGATCCTCGAGGTCTTCGCCAACGACGATCCGTGGCGCGACGCGCTCGGGTTCATCGCGAGCGCACCCGACCACTGGCTCTCCGCGTTGCAGTATCTCGACATCAAGACCTATCTCCCCCTCGACATCTTGACGAAGGTCGACCGGATGAGCATGGCGCACTCCCTCGAGGCTCGCGTTCCGCTGCTCGACCACAAGCTGATCGAGTTCGCGGCGACGATCCCGCCCGAGCTGCAGCTCCGCGGAGGCGCGACGAAGTACATCTTCAAGCGTGCGATGCGGTCCATCCTCCCGTCGGAGATCATCGACCGGCCCAAGCGCGGCTTCGCCGTGCCGCTCGCCGGGTGGTTCCGCGGCCCGTCCGCCGCCTTCTTGCGTGATCTGCTGCTGTCGGTGCGGAGCCGACAGCGCGGCATCTTCAACGCCGACGCCATCGAGCGCCTGATCGCGCGCCAGGCGAGTGGCCGGGCGCTCGACTGGCAGCTCTGGATGCTCGTCTCGTTCGAGATGTGGTTCCGGACCTTCCTCGACGGCCGGGCCACCCCCGGGATGGGCCAGCACGCCTCACACCTCGTCTCCGCCTCGCACTCGTGAGCGCGTGTTGACGAAGGAGGAACGGATTCCAATGCTCACTCTCGTGAAAGCTCTCTGGAGACGGTGGACGCGGGTCGCGCACGTCATCGGGACGTTTCAGGCGCGGCTCTTCCTGACCGTCCTGTATCTGCTCCTGCTGCCTCCCTTCGCGCTGGTCGCCCGGCTCTCCGCCGACCCCCTGCGGCTCCGGCCCGGGACGTCGCCCACCTGGCTTCCCAGGCCCGTGCAGTCGCCCAAACTCGAGGACGGACGGAGGCAATTCTCATGAACATCCTTGGGATCTCGTGCTTCTATCACGACGCCGCCGCGGCGCTTCTGATGAACGGGCAGCTCGTCGGCGCCGCGGAGGAAGAGCGGTTCTCACGGAAGAAGCACGACTCCGAGTTCCCGCTCCGCGCCATCCGCTTCTGTCTCGAGGCCGGGAAGCTCACCGCGGGCGATCTCGACTACGTGGTGTTTTACGAGAAGCCGTTCACGAAGTTCGAGCGTATCCTCCAGACCGTTCTCGGGACGTACCCGCGCTCGGCCCGCCTGTTCCGCGACTCGATGCTCCACTGGCTGGTGGACAAGCTCTGGGTCAAGAACCTGATCCAGCAGCATCTCGGGGTGAGCGCGGATCGGATCCTCTTTTCCGAGCACCATCTGTCCCACGCGGCCAGCGCGTTCTTCTGCTCGCCGTTCGAGGACGCCGCGATCCTGACCGTCGACGGCGTCGGCGAGTGGGCGACGGCGACGATGGGCGTGGGGCGCGGCCCGGAGATCCGGCTGACGAAGGAAATGAGGTTCCCGCACTCGCTGGGCCTCCTCTACAGCGTCTTCACGGCCTTCCTGGGCTTCGAGGTCAACGAGGGCGAGTACAAGGTGATGGGCATGGCGCCGTACGGCGAGCCACGCTACGTCGACAAGGTCCATCGCGTGCTCAAGATCGGCGCGGACGGAAGCGTCTGCCTCGACATGGACTACTTCTCGTTTCATCGTTCGCCCAGTCAGGCGTTCAATGGGAAGTTCGAGGCGCTGTTCGGTCCGCCCCGGGCGCCACAGAGCCATTTCTTCACGCCGACCAGCGGCTATCCGAGCTACTTCGGCCCGCGACCAGCCGACTTCGACGCGCAGGCGGCGAGCAATCAGTACTACGCCGACGTCGCCGCGAGTATCCAGGTGGTGACCGAGGAGGTCCTCCTGGCCATGGCGAGGGCGGCGTACGCCGAGACCGGCCTCCCTCGATTGGTCCTCGCCGGCGGCGTTGCCCTCAACAGCGTCGCGAACGGTCGCATCCTCCGGGAGACCCCGTTCGAAGAGCTGTACGTCCAGCCCGCCGCGGGTGACGGCGGGGGCGCGGTCGGAGCCGCGCTGTGGGCCTACCACTGCATACTCGGCAAGCCGAGGAGCTTCGTGATGGAGCACGCCTACTGGGGGGAGGCCTACGGCGGCGAGGACGCCCGTACGGCGATCGCCCAGTACGGCCTGCCCGCCGAGCAGATCGGTGACGAAGGGCGCCTCGTCGAGCGGGTGGTCGACGCGCTCGCCCAGGGGCGGGTCGTCGGCTGGTCTCAAGGCCGTTTCGAGTGGGGGCCGCGGGCCCTCGGCAACCGCAGCATCCTCGCCGATCCCCGTCGGGCGGACATGAAGGACATCGTCAACACGAAGATCAAGTTCCGGGAGCCCTACCGGCCCTTCGCGCCCTCGGTCCTCGTGGAGGCGACCGAGCGCTTCTTCGACCTGCCGGACGCCAAGCGCCACTACCCCGCACGCTTCATGCTGTACGTGGTGCCCGTCAAGGACCGCGCGCGCGACCAGCTTCCCGCGATCACCCACGTGGACGGCAGCGCCCGGTTGCAGACCGTCGACCGTGAGCTCAATCCCAGGTACCACCGTCTCATCGAGGCGTTCGGCCAGCTGACGGGCGTCCCGGTCGTGCTGAACACCTCCTTCAACTTGAAGGGAGAGCCGATCGTGGCGACCCCGGCCGACGCCCTGAGCACGTTCTCGCGTTCGGGAATGGATCTCCTGGTCCTGAACGACTGGATCGTCTGGAAAGCCTGAGCCCCCAGAAGGAGGCGGAGTTATGCAAGCCTTGAAGCGCGCGGGAGAGCGGTTCAACGTCGCCGGGGAGATCTTCGCATTCCTCTGGCAGCGGAAGCTCTGGTGGATGATGCCGATGGTGTTCGTGATCCTCGTGGTGGGCATGCTGCTCGTGCTCGCCCAGGGCAGCGCGATCGCCCCATTCATCTACACCCTCTTCTGACCCGACCCCGGATGAAGACTGGCGGTCCCGGAGTGCCGGTGTCGGCCGACCCACGGGGAGCTCCCCGGCGGTGGTGGCGTGACTGCCTCATCGGTCTCGCCATCACCGTCGCTCTCGGCCTCGGCCTGGAGGTCGCGGCCCGCGTGTACTGGTACCGGCAGGCCGTGTCGCTGCACGACGACTTCGCGGTGGTCCACCCTTCCGGTCGATGGACGCTGGCGCCGCGGTATCACGAGAACGGGACCGACGTGAACAGCCTCGGCTTTCGCGGGCCGGAGACCACCGTCGTGAAGCCCGGGGAGACGTTCAGGATCGTTGCGCTTGGCGACTCGGTCACCTTCGGACACAGGCTCCACTTCACGTATCCGGCCCTGCTCCAGGCGCGACTCGAGCATCGGCCCGAGTGCAGGGCACGAATCGAGGTGATCAATGCCGGGGTCCCCGGGTATCAGACACGCCACATCCGCGGTCGCCTCGACGAGGACGTTCGGCCGCTCCGGCCCGATCTGCTCCTCGTCCTGGCCGGGTGGAACGACCTCTATTCGGACAACCCCGCGAGTCCGGCCAAACGCCTCGATCCTCAGAGCCCGTTCAACCGGGTCCTCAGGGTCAGCTACGCGGCCAAGGCGCTGACGAAGCTCGCGTTCGATCTGCGCCCGCCGAGCGGCGAGGCCAGTCCGACCGTCCGTCAGGTCTACGAGAGCTTTGCCGCGCCCGTCTTCGTCAGCGACTACGAAGGGCTCCTCGCCATCGCCGACGACATGCGCACTCCGGTGGTGATGCTGACCCTCCCGAGCCTTCTCGGATCGCCGGACTGGCGCGAGGCAGCCTCGCGCATCGTTTTTCCGTACTACACGACAAACGTTGACCTCTTGATGCTGCTGTGGACCAAGTACAACCGGGCGGTCCGGGACCTCGCCGCACGCGATCGGCGTCCGCTGATCGACCTCGCGCAGGAGATCTCCCAGATCCCGGGCTCGCAGCGCCTCTTCGGCGACACGAACCACCTGAACCCCACGGGAACGACCGTCATGGCCGGGATCCTCGAGAACGACCTCCTGGCCACCGGCCTCCTGCCGTGCGGCGCTCAGCACGCGCGACTCCACGCCCGATAGGCGACGCGGAGGGGGCATGACCGGGAGAATTCACGATTCGCATGCATGACGTCGAGAGCGCATCGGTCGGCCGTGTGCCCGAAACGGGCAGGGGCTTGAAGGGGGAGCTCGCGACCGGCCCCGCGCGGGTCGGGCGACTCGTCGGTCCGGCTCTCGGGATCGTCTCCCTCCTGCTCTTTCTGCTCCTCGCGGAGGTGCTGCTACGAGCGCTCGGCTACGACCACCTCTACGTGAATCCCCAGCCGGCGAGGTTCTGGCGTCACGACGCGCTCCTCGGCTGGCACCATCAGGCCGCAGCATCGGGGGTGTTCGATCATCGGCCGCAGTTTATGACCCGGATCCGGATCAACGACAAGGGGCTGCGCGGCAAAGACTATCCGTACGAGCGGGTGGCGGGAAAGCGGAGGGTCCTGGTCCTGGGCGACTCCCTTGTGTTCGGCTACGGCGTGGAGCAGGACGAGGTCTTCACCGACGTGCTGGAGGGCATGCTTCCGGCGACCGAGGTCATCAACGCGGGCGTCTCTGGATACGGGACCGACCAGGAGCTGCTCTGGTTCCGCTCCGAGGGCGTCCGCTATCGGCCGGACCTCGTGATCATCCTCATGACCGGGAACGATGAATGGGAAAACCACGAGAGCCTCGTGTACTGGTTCTACCCGAAGCCTCACTTCACGCTGTCCGATCGCGGCGAGCTACGCCTCACCAACGTTCCCGTCCCGCCCCCGCCAGTGAGCCGGCGGCTCTGGACCTGGGTGCTCAGACATTCGAGGACGGCCTATCAGGCCCATCTCCTTCTCACGAGCGCCTTCCCGGGTGCGCCGGCGGCGCGAGACAACTACGCGCTGACGCTGGCCCTGGTCGACGAGCTGAAGCGGGAGGTCACCGCGATCGGCGCTCGACTCATCGTTGCGACCACGTTCCGGTTCTGGCCGCGTGAAGATCCGAAGGGGTATGAGAGGTACGGAGAGCTCGTCCAGCGCCTCCGCCAGCGGGGGTTCACGACCCTCGACATTGACGGCGCCAAGGGGTATGCGCCGGACGAAATGATCATCAAGGACGAGGGCCACTGGAACGCCCTGGGCCATCGATTCGTCGCGCGCCTCATCGAGCCCGCGATCCGCGGGGAACGGCCGTGATGGCCGGGGCGGACGACGCATGAAACAGGTCATTCGCCGCGGACTGACGGAGATCATCGTCGATGAAGTGCCCGACCCGGTGGTGGCGATGCACCACGTGCTGATCCGACCCCATTACTCTTTGATCAGCAGTGGCACGGAGACCGCCAGCATCCACCGGGACGGCGTGCTCAAGGAGCTCGCCGACAACCCATCGCACCTGCGCACGGTGTGGGAAGCCATGAAGGTCGCGGGCCCGGTGCGCACAGCGGCGGAGGTGAAAGCCAAGTTCAGCGAGTACGCCGTCCTCGGATACTCCGGCGCGGGGATCGTGGTCGACAGGCACCCGACGGTGTCGGAGCTGGAGATCGGTGAGCGCGTGGCCTACGGCGGCGACACCACGGGGCATGCCGAGACGGTCCACGCAGGGCGCCAGCTCGTGGCGAGGGTGCCCGAGTCGGTTCCGTTCGAGCACGCGTGCTTCACGACGCTCGGCAGCATCGCCCTCAACGCGGTGCGCATCGCCAACGTCGGCCTCGGGGACACCGTCGCCATCATCGGTCTCGGCATCGTCGGCCAGCTCATCGCCCAGCTCGTCAGGCTCCAGGGCGGCATCGTCATTGGTGTGGACCTCAGGCCCGATCGCGTCGAGCTCGCCCGGCGACTCGGCGCGGCGCAGGCCATCGGCGGGAGCGGGTCGCTTCGGGATGTCGTGAGCGCGCTCACCGAGGGCCGGGGAGCGGACTGCGTCATTGTCGCGGCGGCGGCGAAGTCGCCCGCGCCCGCGCGGCAGGCGCTCGAGATCTGCCGGGACCGCGGCCGGCTGGTCATCGTGGGGGCGGTCGAGCTGAGTTTCCCGTGGCAGGAGATGTACCTGAAGGAGATCCAGCTCTTCATGGCGCGCGCCTATGGGCCGGGCAGCTATGACCCGGTCTACGAGCGGGAAGGGCGCGATTACCCGGTGTCCTACGTGCGCTGGACCGAACACCGGAACATGGTCCACTTCCTGCGGCTCCTGGAGACCGGCGCCGTGCGGGTCGAGCCGCTGATCACGCACCGGTTCTGCCTCGAGGAAGCCCCGGCGGCCTATCGCACCATCCTCGATCCCGCGTCCGGCAGCCTCGCCGTGCTGCTGCGATATCCGGAGACCGAGCGTCCGGCGTCGGTCCCCCACGTGAGGCCGCGGCGAACGGTCGAGGTGTCGGCGCCACGCGCGCACCAGGGGAACGAGCTCCGCCTGGCCGTGGCGGGCGCCGGCAACGTGGCCCGGTGGGCCCACCTCCCTGCGCTGCGGGCGATCCCTGAGGTGACTCTGCGGGCGGTCTTCTCGGCGAACGGCGCGCGCGGCAAGAGCTATGCGCGCCGATTCGGTGCGGCCTACTGCTGCTCCGACTACGAGGAGATCCTCCGGGACTCCGAGGTCGACGTCGTGCTCATCCTGAGCCGAAACCAGCACCACTATCGGCAGGCCCTCGCCGCGCTCCAGGCCGGGAAGCACGTGTTCGTGGAGAAGCCGATGGCGCTCACCGAGAACGAGTGCCGGTCGCTCTCGCGGACCGTGCAGGAGACCGGCAGGCAGCTCACGGTCGGCTTCAACCGGCGCTTCGCACCGTTCTACATCGAGCAGAAGCGCGCGCTCGCCGGCCGCGCCGCTCCCGCCGTCCTGGACTGTCGAATCAATTCGCCGGGGATCTCGGGATCCTACTGGATGGCCGACCCCGCCATCGGCGGCGCGATCCTGGGCGAGGCCTGTCACTTCGTGGATCTGATGTACTGGCTCCTCGGGTCCGAACCCGTCAGCGTCTCGGCCTACTGCCTGCCGACCGGTGTGCGGGATCCCGTCGGTGAGAACAACATGGTGGCGAGCTTCCGCTTCGCCGACGGGTCGGTCGGCACCCTCACGTACTGCACCGTGGGCGGCAAGCGTGGCGGCGGCGAGCGCGTGGAGGCATTCACCCAGGGCCTCAGCGTTCGAGTCGAGGACTTCAAGCGACTCACGCTCGACACGCGCCTGCGTCGCCGCCGATCGCGGTGGTGGCCCGATAAGGGCTACACCGCTCAACTCAACGCGTTCCTCACCGGGATCAGATCCGGGACGCCCCCGGCCGTGAGCGTCCGCGACGGCGCCCGCGCCACGCTCGGCTGCCTCCGGATGCTCGAGTCTGCGCGGACGCTCAATCCGTGCGTCATCGATCTTGACGCGGTCCTCGACTGAGCCAATGACGATGCGGGTGTTGCAGCTCGGCCCCTGCCCACCTCCCCAGGGTGGGATCCAGACGCACCTGGTCGCCCTCCGAGGGTTCCTCCTCGAGCGCCACATCCCGTGCGCCGTCATCAACCTGACCCGTTTCCGCCGGGCCGCCGGCGACGGGATCTACTACCCCAGGAGCGCCCTCGGGGTGGCCCGGCTCCTGCTCCGGCTGCCCTATCCGATCATCCATTTGCACATCGGGGGCGACGTGACCCCGCGTCTTCTCGGGCTCGGCCTGTTCTGCTCTCTGCTCCCGCGCCGCCGAACGGTGCTCACGCTTCACTCCGGGGGGTACCCGTCGTCACGCGCGGGGCGGACGGCGCGCCCCGCGACGCTGCGCGGGCTCGTCTTCCGACGCTTCGACCGCGTGATCGCGGTGAATCGTGCGATCCGAGGGCTCTTCGACGAGTTCGGCCTCGATCCCGACCGGGTGCGGCTGATCTCTCCCTTCGCCGTTCCCGAGGCCGGGCCGGCGCCGGCGCTTCCTGAGCGTCTCCTCGACTTCTTTGCGACACACCGACCGCTGCTCCTGACCGTCGGCTTGCTCGAGCCGGAGTACGATCTGCCCCTCCAGATCGACGTCCTCAGCCGTGTCCGCGAGCAATTCCCGAAGGCCGGCCTGGTCATCCTCGGATCGGGCAGCCTGGCGGAGCGTCTCCGGGTCTCGATCGGGGCCAAGCCGTACGCCGAACACATCCTCCTCTACGGCGATGCGCCGCATCCGGTCACGCTGCGCGCGATCGCGGACAGCGATGTGCTGCTGCGGACGACGTGGTACGACGGCGACTCCCTGTCCGTGCGGGAGGCGCTTCACCTGGGCACGCCGGTGATCGCGACCGAGAACGGGATGCGACCCGACGGGGTCGAGCGGATACCGCCCCGAGACGCGACCGCGCTGCTCGAGGCCATCACCAGACGGCTGACGGAGAGCGTGCCGCCGCCACGCCCGATCGCCGGCCCCGAGGGCAATCTGCAAGCCGTCCTGGACCTGTACGCGGAGCTGTCGAGGGAGCTGGCGCGGTGAAGCTCCTGCGGCTTCGACGGATGACGCTGGCCGAGATCGGCTGCCGGGGCCGGCAGGAGGCGTGGAAGTGGCTCGAGCGCGCCGGTGTGGGCGGACGGGCGGGACGCATCCCCGCCTTCGGTGACGACCCGTCCAGCGCCCTCGATCCCGACAGGTTCTTCGAGGGCGCGACGAGCCGAGAGACGCCGGTGCTCGTCACGGAGCGAGCCCCCGACGCGAGCCGTGCGGTGGTCGAGTCCGCCGGAAAGGTCTGCCTGGGGCGGTTCGACCTCCTGGGCTACCGTGCCCTGTCGTTCGGCGATCCGGTCGACTGGCGCCTCGATCCGACCGCTGGGGTTCGAGCCCCGCTCGTGCACTGGAGTCGGCTGGATCCGCTCGACCCCGCGCGCGTGGGAGACAGCAAGGTCGTGTGGGAGTTGAATCGCCACCAGTGGCTCGTCGGCCTCGGCCAAGCCTACCGGCTGACCGGAGACGAGAGCTACTCGGAGGCGTTCGTGAGATCCGTGGGCGAGTGGATCGAGGCGAACCCGAGGGGACGGGGTATCAATTGGGCGAGCAGCCTGGAGGTGGCGCTGCGGCTCATCTCATGGTGCTGGGCGCTCTTCCTCTTCAGGGGCTCGCCCCGCCTGGCCGTGCCTGTCGTCGCCCGGATGGTCGAGGGCATCGGCGCTCATGCCGCGCGTGTCGAGCGGTATCTCTCGCGGTACTTCGCGCCCAACACGCACCTCACCGGTGAGGCGCTCGGGCTCGTCTACGCCGGGGTCGTCTTCCCCGAGTTTCCGCGCGCCGAAGAGTGGCGTCGGCAGGGCATGCGGATCCTGACCGAGCAGAGCGACCGACAGATCTCCGACGACGGCGTGTACTTCGAACAGTCGACGTGCTACCAGCGCTACACCGCCGAGATTTACCTGCACGCCATGATCCTCGCGGCGCGGAACGGCCTTTTCTTCCCGTCGGCGGTCACGGCGCGGATCCAATCGCTTCTCGACTTCCTCCTCTGGGTCCGCAATCCCGACGGGTCCATGCCGATGATCGGGGATGCCGACGGCGGCTGGCTCCTCCCACTCACCCCCAGGGCTCCCGACGACCTTCGCGGAGTCTTCTCCACAGCCGCGGCATGGTTCGGGCGCTCGGACTACGCCTGGGCGGCCGGCGGGAACCCGGCGCCCGAGACGCTCTGGCTCCTCGGGCGGCGGGGGCTCGAGGCCTTCCAGGCGCTCGAGGCGTCGCCTCCCGCGCGCAACCCTTCTCGAGCCTTCGTCAAGGGCGGACACGCAGTGATGCGGACCGGATGGGCGAGCGACGCCCATCACCTGATCCTCAACGTCGGGCCGATCGGCGGTTGCGGGCACGGGCACGCCGATCTTCTGAGCGTCCAGTGCGCCGTCTTCGGCACCCCCTGCCTCGTGGACGCCGGCACCTATTGCTACACGCCGGACCTGAGCTGGCGAGACTTCTTCCGCAGCACCGCGGCCCATAGCACCGTGACGGTCGATGGTCTGAGCCAGGCCGTCCCCGCCGGGCCCTTCCGCTGGGAGGCGCGGCCACGAGCACGAGTGCGGCGGTGGCGGTCGAACGAGAGATTCGACTTCACCGACGCCGAGCACGACGCGTATCGCCGCCTCGGGGATCCGGTCGTTCATCGCCGTCGCGTCCTGTTCGTGAAACCCCGCTACTGGGTTGTCGTGGACGACCTCGACGGCGCTGCGGAACACAGGCTCGATCTGCGATTCCAGTTCGCCCCGATGGAGGTGAGCGTCGATCCGGCGCTGTGGGCCCGGGCGCCGCGACGCGACGGGCGCGGGCTTCTGGTCCGCCCGTTCACCACAGTGGTCCTGAAGGCCGAGGTTCGCGAGGGAGAGGTCGACCCACCGGCGGGGTGGGTGTCACCGGACTACGGGCAGCGCCGTCCGGCGCCTCTCCTGGTCTATTCGACCGTGACGTGCTTGCCGCTTCGGATCGTGACGCTGCTCCTTCCTGTCGAGGACGTCTCGGCGCCGCCTCCTCGAGTATCGCTTCTGCGGGACGAAAACTCGGCCCCGGCGGGTCTCACCTTCGAGGAGACCCGTGAGCAGGTCCGTTTCGGGGACGGCCTCGTCTCGATCAACGTCCACTCCGTCACCGACGACCGGTGACGTTCGAAGCCTGGAGCCGGCCATGTGCGGGATCGTCGGTATCGTCAATCTGAATCCACGAGAGACCGTCGACGAGGCGCGTCTGAAGCGCATGCGGGACGTGCTGCGCCATCGGGGACCGGACGGTGAGGGGCTCTGGGTCGACGGGCCGGTCGGCCTCGGGCACCGCCGCCTGGCGATCGTCGACGTCGCGGGCGGTGGACAGCCGATGGCGAACGAGGACGAGAGCGTCTGGATCGTCTACAACGGCGAGGTCTACAACCACGCCGCGCTCCGGCCCGGTCTCGAAGCCCGTGGCCACCGCTACCAGACGCGGAGCGACACCGAGACGGTCCTGCACCTCTACGAGGAAGAAGGGGAGCGGTGCGTCGAGCGCCTCCGGGGGATGTTCGCGTTCGCCCTGTGGGACCGGAGGGAGGGTCGCCTCCTTCTCGCGAGGGATCGGCTCGGGATCAAACCGCTCTACTACGCCGCGACCGAGCACGAGCTGCTGTTCGCGTCGGAGATCAAACCGCTCCTGGCCGCGGGCCGCATCCGCCCCGCGTTGAACGACGCGATCCTCCCGGAATTCCTCGCGACGCGCTTCGTCTCCGGCGAGGAGACATTTTTCCGTGGCGTCCAGAAGCTCCTGCCCGGCCGCACGCTGAGCTGGTCCCTCTCGACGGGGCTGCGGACGCGCCGCTACTGGCGCCTGCCGATGGTGGTCGTGGAGGATTCCCGCACGCTCGAGGAGCGTGCCCAGGAGGTGCGTGCCCGGCTCGAAGCCGTCGTCGAGAGCCACCTGATGAGCGACGTCCCCCTCGGGCTCTTCCTCTCCGGTGGGCTCGACTCCAGCGCGCTGGCCGGGCTCATGACGCGCATCACGCGGGACCCGATCCACACGTTCGCGGTCGGGCTCGACGAGCCGGACGCGAACGAGCTCGCCTACGCCCGGCTCGTCGCGCGCTCGGTCGGCGCGCGCCACCAGGACGTGACCGTCACACGACAGGAGTTCTTCAACGCCCTGCCGAGCCTCATCTGGCACGAGGACGAGCCCATCGCCTTTCCGTCGAGCCTGCTCCTCAACTTCGTCTCGAGGCTGGCACGGGAGCACGTGAAGGTGGTCCTGACGGGAGAGGGCGCCGATGAGCTCTTTCTCGGCTACCCGTGGTACTGGCGGACGGCCTGGAACGAGCGCCTCGGCAAGGCGTACTGGGCGCTCACGCCCGACGCCGTCCGGGGGACGATGCGGGGGCTGATCTCCCGGCTCCCCTGGTCGCTCCGGCGGTACGCCGGTCGGTCGTTCCTGGCGCTCGAGCGCAATCCGCGCACGCTCTTCTGCGAGGCGTTTGCGACGTTCCCCGAAGTCGTGCAGCGCTGCGTCCTGGCGGACACGGGCCTGCTCTCCCGGCGGGATCCGTACGCGGACTGGCTCCGCGCCCATGCCGAAGGCGAGGGCGGCACACTCGAACGCATGGGCCGCGCGGATCTACAGACGTACCTCGTCGAGCTACTGATGAAGCAAGACCAGATGAGCATGGCGGCGTCGGTCGAGAGCCGCGTGCCCTTCCTCGACCACGAATTCGTCGAGCACGTCGCGACGATACCGGCGCGCTTCAAGCTCCGGGGCTGGACGACGAAGGCCGTGCTGCGCGAGGCCGTGCGCGACGTCGTTCCCCGGACGATCCTGACGCGTCGGAAGATGGGATTCCCCGTTCCCGTCGGCCGATGGCTGCGGGGCCCCTCCTGGCCGCTCGTCGAGGAGCTGGTCCTCTCCCCCCGCGCCCTCAATCGCGGGCTCTTCGAGCCGTCCGCGATCAGGCGACTCGCGGAGGATCACCGGGCAGGCGTCGAGCGGCATGGCGACCGGCTGTGGCTCCTCGTCAACCTGGAGCTCTGGCACCGGATCTTCGTCGACGGCGAGGACACGGACACGGTCACCGGGCTCGGGGCGTGAGGGCGATGCGAATCCTCTGGGTGAAGGTCGGCGGCCTGTGGCCCCTCAACGAGGGCGGACGGCTGCGGAGCTTTCACATCCTCTCCGAGCTCTCGCAGCGACACCACGTGTCCATCCTGACGACGCACGGGCCCGGCGACGACCCGCGCGAACTGCAGGCGCGGCTGACGCGATCCGAGTCAATCGCATCGCTGCCGTACGCCGCGCCCAAGCGACGCAGCGCCCGCTTCGCGGTCGCGCTGGCACGCTCGTGGTGCTCGCCGCTGCCGGTCAACCTCTGGAAGTGGCGTATCCCGGCACTCCGCCGCGCCGTCGCGCACGTCCTCGCCGCGCGCGACTTCGATCTGTGTGTCGCCGACTTCCTCTTCGCCGTGCCGAACCTGCCCCGGCCGTCGCCGGTGCCGGTCGTGCTCTTCGAGCACAACGTGGAGCACCTGATCTGGAAGCGCCTGAGTCGGACCGCGCCCCCATGGCAACGCGCCCTCCTCGGGCTCGAGTGGCGGAAGGTCCGGCGCTACGAAGCCCGCGCCTGCGCGCAGGCCCGGCTGACGATCGCCGTCTCGGAGACGGATCGCGCCTTCCTGGCCGCCCTCGCGCCTAGCGCCACGGTGCGCGCGATCCCGACCGGCGTCGACACGGCTTACTTCACGCCGAACGGCGTCCGGGAAGTGCCCGGGCGTCTCGTGTTCACGGGCGCGATGGACTGGTACCCGAACGAGGACGCGATCCTGCACCTCCTCGACGGGATCCTGCCGGCGATTCGCCGCGAAGTGCCGGAGGCTTCCCTGACCGTCGTTGGTCGCAATCCGTCCGCACGGCTCCGGGCGGCCGCCGCGGCGGCGGGCGTCCAGGTGACGGGGACGGTCGAGGACGTCAGACCGTACGTCGCCGAGGCGGCCGTCTACGTCGTGCCGCTGCGGATCGGCGGCGGTACCCGGCTCAAGATCTTCGAGGGGCTCGCCATGGCGAAGGCGGTCGTGTCCACCACGGTGGGCGCTGAGGGCCTCCCGCTCGTCGCCGGGACGCATCTCCTTCGGGCCGACGATCCTGGGGAGTTCGCCCGCGCGGTCGTGTCGCTCCTTCGCGACCCCGCCCGGCGGCGGGCGCTCGGCGCCGCGGGGCGCCGGCTCGTCACGGAGCGCTACTCGTGGACGCGAGTGGCGCGAGAGTTCGAGGCGCGGTGTGAGGAGGCGCTCACCGACCGGAGCCGATTGCATCAACCGCTGAACGGAGGGACTCGATCATGCGCGTGAGCGTTTTCGGGCTCGGGTACGTCGGTTGCGTGACCGCGGCCTGCCTGGCCAGGGCGGGCCATCAGGTGATCGGCGTCGACGTCAATGCCGACAAGGTCGCCATGCTGAACGGCGGCCGGTCTCCCGTCGTCGAGCCGGGTCTGGGCGAGCTGCTCGCTGACGTCGTGGGTCGTGGACGGCTGGGGGCCACGACGTCCTGCGCCGCCGCCGTGGCACAGAGTGACCTCGGCCTGATCTCGGTCGGCACGCCCGGGCGTCCCAACGGCCAGCTCGACGTGGCCGCCATCGGCGCGGTGGCGCGGGAGATCGGCCTCGCACTCACGGCACGCGCGATGCCGTTCCCGGTCGTGCTCCGGAGCACGGTCTTGCCCGGGACCACGGAGGGCGTCCTGGTTCCCGCCCTTCGCGAAGCGGCGGGTGGCCAGCGCGGCGCCGCGCTACGCGTGGCGGTCAACCCGGAGTTCATGCGGGAGGGCTCTTCGCTGCGCGATTTCGCCACGCCGCCCCTCACCCTCGTCGGATGCGATGACCCTGAGACCGTTTCCCTTCTGCGGTCGTTATACGCGGAGGTGCAGGCCCCGTTCGTCCACACCGGAGTGCGTGCCGCTGAGATGGTGAAGTACGTGGCCAACGCCTTCCACGCGCTCAAGGTGTGCTTCGCCAACGAGGTCGGCGACCTCTGCGAGGCCTTCGGGATCGAACCGAACGAGGTGATGCGGATCTTCCTGATGGATCGGAAGCTCAACGTCTCGGAGGCGTACCTACGCCCCGGCTTCGCGTTCGGCGGCTCGTGTCTGCCGAAGGACCTCCGCGCGCTGCTCTACGCCGCCCGAAGCGCCGACGTCCCCGGTCCCCTCCTCTCCGCGATCTTGCCCTCGAACGAGACACAGATCCGGCGGGGCATCGAAGCCGTGCTCGAGACGAAGAAGCGTCGCATCGGCATCGTGGGGCTGGCCTTCAAGCAAGGGACCGACGACCTCCGCGAGAGCCCCATGGTCGCCGTTGTCGAGGCGTTGATCGGGAAAGGGTGCGACGTGCGCATCCTCGATCGCAACGTCTCGATCGCGCGGTTGATGGGCGCGAACCGTCGCTACATCGAAGAGGGCATTCCACACATCGCGTCGCTGATGTGCGATGGCGTCGACGAGCTCCTCGCGCATGCCGACGCCGTCGTCATCGGCAACGCGGACGAGGATTCGGCACGCGTCCTCAGCGCGGTGACCTCTCGGCACGTGGTCGTCGACCTCACGCGTACCGTCGCGCGTCGTCCCGAGGCCTGAGGTGGTCAAGGAGCACCTCCTCGCTCCGATCCTCCAACGGGTGGCCCATGTCTCCGGCGGGTCGGCGGTGCGCGCCCGGCGCCAGCGTGTCGGTCGCATTCTCATGTTCCACGGAATCGACGGTCGCGACTACCCGGTCGAGGTCTTCGAGGCGCAGCTCGAGTATCTGGCGCAGCGTTTCACGATCGTCCCTTTGTCCGTCCTGGTGCAGCACGTGGCCAACCCGAACGGGGGCGCGTCGGTCTCTGGCGAGATCGCCATCACGTTCGACGATGGGCTCCGCAACAACTACACGGTCGCCTATCCGGTCCTGCGCCGATTACGGCTGCCGGCGACCTTCTTCGTCTGTCCTGGCCTGATCGAGCAGCGCCGATGGCTGTGGACGCATGACGTCGTCGAACGCCTGAAGTCTCTCGACGAGACGCAGCGGGCCGGGATCGCGCGGGACGTGGGGGCCCCCTCGGCGAGTGTGGAAGCCATCAAGGAGTGGCTGAAGACGATTCCGAGCCACCGCCGCAAGACGGTCGAAGAGGACGTCCGCGCGCGAACGCCACGCTTCGCGCCGACGGAAGACCAGCGGCGACGCTTCGATCCGATGACCTGGGACGAGCTCGGGTCCCTCGACCCCGGCCTCGTCACGGTGGGTTCGCACACTCTCACCCATCCCATGCTCGCCACGCTCCCGCCGGCCGAGGCGGCGGTCGAGATCCACGAGAGCCGCCGGTGGCTCGAAACACATCTCGGTCGCCCGATCGAATATTTCTGCTATCCCGACGGCGCGCACAACCCCTCGGTCGTCACGATGGTGCAGGAGAGCTACCGGGCGGCCGTGACGACGGTCCCAGGATTCATTCGGGCGGGCGACGACCTCTACCGTCTGCAGCGGATTCCCGCGACCAGGGAGCCCTCCCTCCTGGCCTGGCGCCTGCATCGACCATCGGCGTGATGGCGATCGCCGACGACCGATATCAGACGAGCAGAGGCGGGGTCCGGTCCGACCCGCTTCCCCTCCGGCGGATCCTCGAGCCCTGCGTCGCGCTCCTCGCCGCCGTCGGCGCGGCCTTCCTGATCGTCGGCTGGACGCCCGTGGCCAATCTCGTGGCGATGCCCCTCCTGAAGGTGCCCTCGAACCCGGTCAAGGCGGACGTCGCCGTCGTCCTCGCCGGAGGCCGCTATCAGGATGGATCGCTGAACGAAGCCGCGATCGTGCGCACGATCGCTGGCGTCCGCCTGTATCACCAGGGGCTCGTGCCTCGGCTGCTCTTCAGCGGCGGCCCGTGCTGCGGCCGGTCGGCCAGCGCCCTCATGGGCACGCTTGCACACGACCTGGGAGTTCCGCGGTCGGCGATCTTCCTCGAAGAGCAGTCCACCCGCACCTCCGAGAACGCGCGCTACTCGGCCGAGTTCCTCCGGAGGGACGGCTGGCGGTCCGCGATCCTCGTCACGAGCCCGCTCCACCTGCCGAGGGCGCGACTCGCCTTCGCCGCCTCCGGGGTTGCCGTCGCGCCGGTGCGCGCCTTCGAGAAGGACCTGACGCTCGTCTCGGGGACCCACGAGCGAATCGCCCTCCTGGCGGAAGCGATCCACGAATACCTGGGGCTGGCGTTCTATCGCCTGAAAGGCTGGATATGACGGAGAGCGTGGCGTGACCGTGGACGGTGACATTCTCGCCGGAGGGCTGCTGGCCGCCTCGGTCGGCCTGTTGGTCTACGGCTACGGGATCTACCCGGTCGGCCTCTGGCTGCTGAGCCGGATCCTCCCTCCGGCGGGCGGCGACGGCGGCCGTCCGAGGCCGGCGTGGCCCGATGTCAGCATCCTTCTTTCGGCGTACAACGAGGAGCGCGTGATCGGCGACCGCGTGAGAAATCTCCTCGAGCTCGACTACCCCGTGGAGCATCTCGAGATCCTCGTCGGATCCGACGGCTCCACGGATCGAACGTGTGAGGTGGTCGCCGGCTTCGGCGCGCCGGGCCTTCGGCTGATCGCTTTCGATCGGCGAAGAGGGAAAGCGAGCGTCTTGAACGACCTCGTGGCCCGGGCGCGGGGTGAGATCATCGTGTGCACCGACGCCAACACGTTCTTTCATCGCGACGCCGTCCGGCAGCTGATCGACGCGCTCTCGCGCCATCCGTCCGCATGCGCCGTGGTGGGATGCGTCGACCTGCACTCTCCGGCGGCGACTGGAAACCTCGACGGAGTGTACTGGCGTTACGAAACGTGGATCAAGAAGCTCGAATCGCATTTCGGTGCTGTCCTGGGGGCGAACGGGCCGATCTATGCGTTCCGTCGCGAGCGGTATCAGCCACTGCCCAGCGAGACGATCGTCGATGACTTCCTGATCCCGATGCTGATTCGGTTGCGTTCTGGCGGTCACATTTTTATGGCTCCCGCCGCCCGGGCCTGGGAGATATCGCCTGAGCGGGTCCGGGACGAGTTCCGTCGCCGCGTGCGGATCGGCGCCGGCGACCTCCAGGCGTTGATCCTGACGTGGCGATTGCTGCTGCCCGGGAAAGGCATGGTGGCGCTCGCCTATCTCTCGCACAAGGTGTTCCGCTGGCTTGGGCCGTGGCTCATGCTCGCCGCCCTCGCGGGGACTCTGGGGCTTATCCACCGTCCCTTTTTCCAGCTCCTCTTCCTCGGCCAACTGATGCTCTATGCCCTGGGGGCGGGCGCGGGGTTGGTCCTCCGGGTGCCGGTCTTGGGCGCGGCCGCCTCGGGGGTGCGGTACTTCTTGGTCTTGAATGCCGCGATTCTGGTCGGGTTCGCGCGCTTCATGCTCGGCCTGGCCCGCCCATTTTGGACTATCGCGCCGCGACGAGTCTAGCCGGCGACTCCCGGCGCCTCCGAAGCCGCAAACGTTGACAAGAAAGGACATCCGTGACATGCAAGACGCCCCGAGCGTTCGCCAGCACTTCCAAACCGTCGCCGCGAGTTTCGACTCGATCTACGCGTCGCCCAGCCTGCTGGATCGCATTTTTCGCCGCGATATGTACGAGCGCTTCCAGCGGACGCTGGAAGAGTGCCGGCCGCTGGGCGGGAAATCCGTTCTGGACGTCGGGTGCGGCTCGGGTCGGTACGGGGTCGCCTTCGCCGAGGGAGGCGCTCGGGAGGTGGTCGGCGTCGATTTCGCTCCGAAGATGGTGGATCTTGCCCTGGACAACGCCCGACGTGCGGGCGTGATCGACAGGTGCAAGTTCATCGCGGTTCCGTTCTTGACGCATCCCTTCGACCAACGCTTTGACTATGTGCTCGCGGTGGGCTTCTTCGACTACGTTGAGGATCCCTTGCCCTTTCTCGCCAAGTCCCGCGAGCTCACGCGAGCGAAGTTCATCGCCACCTTTCCTCGCCTCTTCACGTGGAGGGCGCCGACCCGCAAGCTCCGCCTGGCGCTGAGAAAGTGCCCGGTCTTCTTTTACACGCGCCGGCGTGTCCTGGACCTGATGACCCGCGCGGGGTTTTCCGTCTCACGGCTGGAACCCTGTGGGACGCTCTACTGGGTCAGTGGGACGCCGCGCTAGGCCGAGTGGGGGAGACGTCATGCTGAACGTCCTGACGGTCGATGTCGAAGACTACTTCAGCGTCGAAACCTTTCGGCACATCATCAGATACGAAGACTGGGACCGATACGCCATCCGTGTGGACATCGGCCTTCGGAGGATTCTTGACCTTCTCGAACGGCACAACGTGACCGCAACGTTCTTTGTGCTGGGGTGGATGGCGGATCGTCGCCCGGATGTCGTCCGGGACATTCACCGGCGGGGCCACGAGATCGCCTGTCATGGGTACCGCCACCAGATGATTCACGCACAGTCACGGGGAGAGTTCCGAGAAGATATCCATCGCGCCAAAGCCGCGCTCGAGGATCTGATCAGTGAGCCCGTGGTGGGATATCGGGCCCCGACCTTCTCGATCACGCAGAGGACCCTGTGGGCGCTGAGCATCCTGGCCGAGGAGGGCTACCGGTACGATTCAAGCATCTATCCCATCGTGCACGACCGTTATGGCATTCCCGCGCACACACGCGTCCCGCACTGGATCGACTTGCCGGCCGGCCGGCGGATCCTGGAGCTCCCCCTGGCGACCGGTGTCGTGGCCGGGCGACGGATTCCATTCGGAGGTGGCGGCTATTTGAGGATCTATCCTCTCTGGCTCACGATGTGGCTGCTCCGACGGCTGAACGGCGGGGAAGGCCGACCGGCGGTCATCTACGTGCACCCCTGGGAGCTGGACCCGGAGCAACCGAGGCAGCCCGTCGCGTTGCTCGGACGATTCCGGAACTACTATAACCTCGAGAGGACGCACGATCGGCTCGAGGTGCTCCTGCGGGGATTTCGCTTCGGGTCAGTCAGAGAGCTCGTACGCCAGACCGCGATCTCGGAGCGGATCTCCCTTCTCGAGGGCGTCGACCCCGCGCCCGGAGACCGCGAGATTGCCGCCAGGCCACCCGTCGTATGACGCGCCATTCTGTTCGTCGCGTCCCCGCGATCGCGCTCGTCGTCGGCCTGGGCGGCCTTTTGGTCGCGACGCGTGCGTTCGCACCAGACGCCCCGAGTCAGCCGCCGACGGGCTCGGCGGTGACGGCACCGTCCTTTCCGGGTGGCTTCATCGAGCCGGCCGTCAGCACCGCCGTGCGAGCCAGACTCAGGACGGCGCAGACCGCGGCCCTGTTGCCGGAGCGAGGGCGCTTCACCTTTCCGCCCCCGTACAACACGCAGGCGATCCGGCTGACGAACGCGAGCGACTGCGGCGGTCAAGACTGCGTCAACTACGTCGGCTATTCCTACTGGCGAAACATGAACAACCATACTGGCAGCGACACGATGCTGATCGTCGTCACGCTGGCCCGGAATCGCGGCGGCCCCGGCCCGACACTCTTCAGCTACAACAAGACCACCGACACCGTGAAAAAGGTGGGGCCGCTCTTCAGCGACGACCGCTTCAGCTGGAGCACGGGCGAGGGCTGGTACTTCAGCGCAAAGCAGCCACACATCCTCTACGTCAGCTACGGTCCGGTGCTCTATCGCTACGACGTGATCGCGCACCGATTCGAAACGGTCTTCGATATATCGACGCGCCCCGACGTGTTTGGCAAGGAGCGCTACATCTGGCAGACGCACTCGAGCGACGACGATCGAGTCCACTCCGCGACCCTGAGGGAGCAGTCGACCAGACGGGACCTGGGCTGCTTCGTCTACCGCGAGGATCGCCACCAATTCTCCGCCTACCCGACAAAGGGGTTCCTCTACGACGAGTGTCAGGTCGACAAGAGCGGCCGATGGCTCCTGATCAAGGAGAAGGTGACGAACGACCCGAAGACGGACGTGGACAACCGGATCGTCGACCTCGAGACCGGCCAGGAGACGGTCCTGCTGGACCGCGACGGCGCCGGCGGCCACTCCGATAACGGGTACGGGTACATGGTGGCGGCCGACAATATGAGCGTGCCCGGAGCCATCAGGCTGTGGAAGTTCGGCCAGCCGCTCGTGGGTCCCCTCGTCTATCGCAACACGAGCCGGATGAACACCGCACCCAACCACGTGAGCCACGCGAACGCGCGGCCGGACCTGGCGCCCGAAAAGCAGTACGTGTGCGGCAGCGGAGCCAGCAAGGAGGATCACCCGCGCGCGAATGAGATCTTCTGCTTCCCGCTCGATGGGTCGATGCGAATCTTGGTCGTCGCGCCCGTGATGACGGACATGGACGCGCCCGGCGGTTGCTGCGACGCGTACGCCAAGGAGCCCAAGGGGAACCTGGACGTCACGGGCCGGTACTTCCTGTGGACCAGCAACATGGGCGGCGCCCGCCTGGACGCCTTCATCGTGAAGGTGCCGGCGCAACTGCTCGCGAACTGACGTGACCGACTGTTTCGCGCACGCCGTCCGGCCTCAACGGGCGCCGCAAAGGAGCCGATAGATGAGCGAGTCCGTCCCGCTGCTTTCTCCACCCGGTGTCGACGGCGAACCCGTCCCGGTCGCGTCGCTCGACTCGGAGTCACGCTTTTACGGCGGATACGCGTGGGGCCTCAATGCCTACCCGACCGTTCGCGAGGTGGTGGACCATCTGCGCGAGGAGGTCCGAAGGCTCCCCGCGCTCGACGACGACTGGCGGCGCGGTGAGGGCCTGACGAACGTCTTCATGCTCTGCTGCGCGCTGGCCGATGCGCTCGACGACTACCTCCTGGGCGTAACGTATGACTTCTCCAAGGTGAGCGCGGTCCTGCCGCTGGCGGCGCCCTGCGTCCGGGTGACCCACATGGCGCTCGGCGCCCTCCGGAAGGCTCGCGAGCGACGTCAAGTCCGGCTGCGCCGGTGGGCGGAGAGCTGGCGGGCCGCGGTTCATGACTTCGTGAAGCTGCTCGTCGCCGCCGAAGCGCCGGGTCGAGAGACCCTGGTCCGTCTCGGCGCCCGATTGACGGCTCTGCTCGACGCCGGCCTACCCGCCGACCTGGAGACGCGGCGCCCCACGGCTCCGGCTGCCTTTCGGACGCAGGATCTGACCCATTTCGACGTCCTCGCGCTCGGACGGAGCTTCGTTTCGAGATTTTCCGACCGCGGCCGACCGATCCTGGTGGTCGGCTTCCGGACCGCGGGCTCCTACTTCGCCCCGGTGCTGGCCGCGTTCCTCACGGCCCAGGGGTATCAGCGCCTCGACTTCGTCACGATTCGACCGAAGAAAGGGATCGACTCGTGGGAGCGGGCCATGCTCACGCGCTACGCGAAGGCCGGCGGGCTCGCCGTGCTGGTCGACGAGTCGCCGGCCACCGCGGCCACGCTGGCCAAGGGGGTGAGCGAAGTCAGGAAGGTCGGGTTTCGCGCCAATGACGTGGTCGCCCTGCTCCCCGTCCATCCGACTCGGCGGGAGTGGACACGCAGCGACGACTTTCTGCCGCTGTCCGAGATCGTGGTTCTGACGCTCGAGCCCGAACACTACTACAAGTACCGGCTCCTCGAGCCCTCCGCGGTCGAGGCCCGTCTCAGGGAGTACTTCGAGCGGCAGGGGTACACGGGTGTCCGCGTCGTCGCGAGTCCCGCGGCCCAGCGCCTGAACGCCGAGCTCCGGCAGCGCTCGGAAGAGAAGTTCCATACCCGTCTCAAGCGGATTTACGAGGTCTGCCTCGAGAACGAGGTCAGCGGCCAGAAGCAGACGCGGTACGTTCTCGCGAAGAGCGTCGGCTGGGGTTGGCTGAGCTATCACGCGTTCCTCGCCGGGCGGGGTCTTTCCCGGTTCGTCCCGCCGGTCCTCGGATTGCGTGACGGGATCCTCTACACGGAGTGGCTCCATCGCGACAGCTCGGCCCCGGCGAGCTGGGAGCGCGGTCCGCTGATCGACCGTCTCGCGTCTTACGTCTCGGCGCGTGTCCGTCTCCTGGGACTGGGCAGCGATCCTGCGCCCGACCTCAGCCAGGGCGGGCGCCACAACGGCTTCGCGTCACTCGCCAACACGCTGACCCGCGCCTACGGCCCTCGAGCCGCGGCCTTGAAGCGCGCGCGCATCGAGCACGAGGTGTCGCGCCGGCCCACGCCGTTTCCCACGCTGATCGACGGCAGGATCCGCCCGCTCGAGTGGGTCGGCACGGGCTCGGCGCTCCTCAAGTCGGACTTCGAGCACCACGGGCTCGGGAAGACCGAGCTCAATATGACCGATCCCGCCTATGACCTCGCGGAGGCGATCCTCCATTTCGGGCTCGCGCCTAGCGAGGAGCGGGCCCTGATCACCCGCTATGTCGAGCAGTGCGGGGACACCGGCGTGGAGGAGCGGCTCTTCCTCGCCAAGCTCCTGGCCGGAACGTGGGCGATGGGCAGCGCCACCGCGAGCCTCGCCGACGGGCGGCTCTTGCACCGGCACCAGGAATTCAACGAGCAGTACATCAACGCGTGGAACTTCCTGACCGCCCAGACCACGCGCTTCTGCGGCCGGCTGTGCGGGCCCGCGCCCGCGCCGCGGTGGCGATCGCCACTCGTGGTCATGGACATCGACGGCGTCTTGGACAAGCAGATCTTCGGCTTTCCGTCGACGACCGCGGCCGGGATTCGCGCGGTGGCGCTCCTCCACGCCCACGACGTCGCCGTCGCGGTCGACACCGCCCGGATGCTGTCGGAGGTCAAGGAGTACTGCACGGCGTACGGATTCGTCGGCGGGGTGGCCGAGTACGGATCGGTCGTCTGGGACGCCGTGAGTGGACGCGAGCGCGTGCTGGTGACTGGCGCCTCGCTCGAGCAACTCAAGAGGGTCAGATCCGCCCTTCGCCAGATCCCCGGCGTGTTCCTGAACGATGGTTACCAGTACTCGATACGCGCCTACACGTACGAGCGCGGCGTGACCGTGGCGGTGCCGACGGTGCTGATCCGGAATCTGATCGCCGCCCTCGAAGCGGATCGCCTCAGCGTCCGCCAGACCTACCTGGACACCGCGGTCGTCGCCAAGGAGGTCGACAAGGGGCGCGGATTGCTGGCTCTGCTCGCGCTGGTGGGCCAGGAGGACCTCGACACCATCGCGATCGGCGACTCGGAGCCCGACCTTCCCATGTTCCGGGTTGCCAAGCGCTCGTTTGCGCCCGCGCAGATCGCCTGTGGCTCGGTCGCCCGGCTGCTCGGTTGCCAGATCGTGGACCGTGCGTACCAGCCCGGCCTGCTACGCGCGGTTCAGTCGATCGTCCACTCGCGCGGCGGCGAGCGCTGTCGCCTCTGTGACCAGCGGGGGCCCGAGGCCGGGGGCCTCGTCTGGCAGCTTCTGAAGGCAGCCGATGCGGGCCGACTCCGCTCGTTGCTCCGCGCCGCCCTCGACCCGATGGCGCTCCAGGTGTTCGTCCGGTGAAACCCGCGCCCCCGGCGGAGCCCCTTACTGGAGGGCGAGGACGGCGGCGCGGAGCTCGTTCAGGTGGACCGCGTTGACGACGGTCGCGCCCGCCACAACGCTCGGATCAGTGTACGTGGGAAGGGTCCGTCCCGCCGCCTGATACGCCTGATTCAGCGCCGTCCGGAGCTCGGTCACGTGGACGACTTTGATCGTGGTGACGCCAGGCGTGAGCGTGGGATCCGTCCACGCAAAGGTCGTCAGGCCGCGCGCCACGCGGACGGTATCGATGGCCGCCCGGACCTCGGCGAGATGCACGGTCTTGATGAGCGTGCTCTGAGCCGTGAGCGGGTCATCGGTGAAGGACGTCCCCGACAGCGTCACGGTCAAGGTGGCCACCTTGGTGTTGCCGGCGGCGTCCCGGGCTTGGACCGTCAGCATGTTTGTGCCCATCTGGAGGACGATCCCGCTGGCCGTCCAGGCCGTCGTCCCGGTCGCCGTCCCGTTGCCGCCCAGGCTGTTCGCCCACGTCACCTGGGTCACGCCGACGTTGTCCGAGGCCGTCCCCCCGAGCGTCAGCGAGGAGCTGCTCGTGGTGTAGGTCGCGCCGGAAGTGGGCGCGGTGATGGTGATGGTGGGCGGCGCGGTGTCGGTCAACGTGGCGGTCAAGGTGGCCACCTTGGTGTTGCCGGCGGCGTCTCGCGCTTGGACCGTCAGCATGTTTGTGCCCATCTGGAGGCCGATCCCGCTGGCCGTCCAGCTCGTCGTCCCGGTCGCCGTCCCGTTGCCGCCCCGGCTGTTCGTCCACGTCACCTGGGTCACGCCGACGTTGTCCGAGGCCGTCCCCCCCAACGTCATGGCGGGGTTGCCGGTGGTGTAGGTCGCGCCGGAAGTGGGCGCGGTGATGGTGACGGCGGGCGTGGTGGTGTCAGGGATCGGGTCGAACGTGGCGGTGACGGTCTTCGAGGTGGTCAGGACGACCGTGCACTGCGGGCCCAGAACCGTGTCGCACCCACTCCAGCCCGCAAGGGTGGACTGCGAGTCCGGGGCTGCGGTCAGGACGACGGACGTCCCGCTGGCAAATCTCGCGGAACAGCTCGCTCCACAGTTGATTCCGGACGGTGTGCTGGTCACGGTGCCCGCGCCGCTCCCGGCCCGGACGACCGCCACCGAGAACCCTGACGCGATCGTGAACGTCAGGGGGTTCGATGTTCCGCCGCCGGGCGCGGGATTGACGACCGTCACCTGAGCGGTGCCCGCCGTCACGACATCGGTGACCAGGATCGTCGCCCGCAACTGCGTGCTGCTGACGAACGTCGTCGCCCGATTCGTGCCGTTCCACCGGACCACCGAGGTGGAGACGAAGTTGGTCCCGCTCACGGTCAGAGAAAACCCCGCCGCGCCGGCCAGCACGTTGCTCGGCGCGAGCGAACTGACCGAGGGTACCGGGTTGGTGCTCGATGGCGCGAACGGGATCGCATAGATGTCCACGACCCCTGATTGGTTGAAGTTACTCGCGAAGGCGACGGCGGACCCGTCCCAGGCGGCCGAAATGCGCGGCTGGGCGTAGTAGTCCCCGAAGCCCCGCGAGCGATGGTGCGCGAGGCGGCGGACTTCGCCGGTCAGGACGTGGACGGCGATGATCTCCTGACGATACGCGTGCCAGGGGCTCACGGAGCCGTTATCCGAGCCGTCCTCGGTCGCCACGAACGCCCAGTCGCTCCGCGCGGAAGTCGAGACGTGCCCGCAGCAGTCGCTAAACCCCGGCCACGCGATGAGGAGCTTGTTGTTCGGGAGCGCCCGCTGTTGACTCTCGCTCAGCCCCGCTGTGTTATTGGTGACGTCCACACGCCAGAGCTCTGGGCTGTTCCCACAGTTCGACACGACCATGTAGGTGCGCCCGTCCGAGGCGGAGAGGAAGGACCCGTGGTCCCCGCACAGGGACCAGAAGATCGTCGGCGACGCCGTGATCGTGCGAGTCGCGTGGTTGAGCTTGTAGCTCAGCCCCTGCCCCATGCCGTAGAGGCCGACCGCACGTCCGTCGTAGCCCACGATGAACTGGCCGTCGGGCGAGACGCCGAGGTAGGAATTGGCATCGACGGAGTTGGTGGCGTTGATCGCGTTCGCGTAGGGACCTGCCGAGAGGTTCTGGCGGTCGAGGAGGTGAACCGAGGGCTCCGCGCCGTAGCGGACGAGCATGTAGCGCCCGCTCGCGTCGAACCAGTTCAGCGTTCCGCCCAGACCCTTGATGGCCGCCCCGCCGGGCGCCGTCCAGTACACCGAATCCGTCCAGGTCCCGTTCGGGTTCAGCGTGATCTGGTGAATCGCGCTCCCGGAGAGATAGTAGAGCACGTCCGGGTCCACGGGATCGAACCCGCCGTCACCCGGGAAGAAGCCGTTCTCGATGCCGGAGTGGGTCACGGCGCCCGTGGCCACGTCGATGACTTTCCAGGTGTCGGGAACCGTGCGGTGCAGATACCGCGTCCCATCGGCACTCCACCACATGTTGCGGGCGTAGATGTCGTCGTGGGCGTGGTCGGTGGTGAGCCGCCGCACCCTCTCGCCGAACACCGGGTCGACGTAGCTCGCCCCCTGCGTCAGCGGGAGCACGAAGCTGTTATACGCAAACGAGCCGGTCGCCGGCGGGGGGTGACTGGCGCTGTCGCCGATAAAGGCGAACCCGAGGACTCGGACCAGCAACGAGAGGGCGACGCAGGCGAGACCGATGACGTACCGGCGTCGAACCGACACGGTGGTCTCCTTTCGACTGAAGACCACCTATGCCCGGGAGGCGTCTTGCGCCCTCCTTCGGTAGCCCGGCCGTCAGGCGCTGTTGCCTGACCCGTGGCTTTGCGGCCCCGTCTCGCGACGGGTGTGCCCTTATCGGGAGGGGTCTTCTATCTCTGGGAGAGCTCTAGTGCAGGGGGGGTGCCAATTCCGGAATCGCGTCGGGCCATGGCCGTCTCAAACAGGCGTTGGAAATCGCGGGGACTTCAGTGGCTGGCAGAGCCCGGCCAGCGGTCAGAAGACGAACGTACAGCCTCCCGGTTGACAGTGAGCATGCTCATTCTGACATCGCTGTTCGCGCAGTGTCAGGTGCCGGTCGATGTACAAGAGGACGCGCGCGACCAAAATGTTCTCGAACATCGTCCTCGGAGGGAGTATCACCTACGGCGTTGCACGGGGCCATCGCCAGCGAGCGTCGAGGCTCCACGGGCCGGCGCCCGCCCCAGCGAGGTACGACCAGAGGAAGCAATAGAGCGCCGCCAGCTCGCCCTGGTTGAGGATCGGCCAGAAACCGCGGGGCGCGTGACGGAGGAAATAGGCGACGGCCATTTCTCCCGCGAGGAGCAGGGCCACGGGCCGAGTGAAGAGCCCGACGAACAGCAGCAAGCCGCCGAACGTCTCGAGGACGCCGGCCACGCCCTGCAGCGAGGCCAGCGCGACGGGGTCGCGCGGATGGGCGACGGGCACGGCGAAGAGCTTCTGGGTGCCGTGCGCCATGAAGAGGAGCGCGGCGTCGATCCGAAGCACGCTCTGTAAGTAAGGCGCCCAGCGCGCCGGGATGGGTCCGGTCATGTGACGAGCCCTCCTGATGCGCTCCTCTCCGTCAGCTCGAGCCACGCAGGACGCGACCCGGCAGGCGGCCGGTGGCCTCGCCGTCGCGCAGGACCACCTCGCCGTTGACGAGCGTGGCGCGGTAGCCCACGGCGGGCCGGACGATCCGCGTGGCGTTGCCCGGAAGGTCGCGCCGGTTCTCCCGGGCACCCGCCGCCACACGGTCCGGATCGAAGACCACGAGATCGGCAGCGAGTCCCTCGCGCACGAGCCCGCGGTCCCGCATGCCGAGCAGCAGCGCCGGCTCGAACGTCAGCCGCCGCACGGCCGCCTCGAGAGAGAGCGCGTGCTTGTCCCGCACCCAATAGCCGAGCAGGTGGCTCGAATAGGCCGTTTGACAGATGAAGGCCACGTGCGCCCCACCGTCGGAACCGCCGACGACGACGTGGGGATCCGCGATCATTGCCCGGAGCGCGTCCTCGTCACCATTCTGGAATCCGACGATGCGGAACTCGGTCCCGAGCTCCTCATCGAGGGCCAGATCGAGCATGGCGTCGAGCGGACTCTTCCCCTGCGCGCGCCCGATCTCGACGACGTTCTTCCCGAGCCAGGGGCGGTTCCGCTCGTGGGTGACCGCGTCGACGAACACGTCCTGCATGCGCTTGGAGAACACGCGCGGCGTCGGGTCGTCCAGGTCGGCCTGGAGCGCCGCACGCACCTCCGGCATACGCAGGCGCGCGAGCTTCTCTGCCCGCGGGCGTGACGTCTCGAAGAAGTCCTTCCAGGCCGGCATGTCGCCGAAGATCCCGCCGCGCAGCGAGAAGCTCAGGTCGAAGCGCTCACAGAGCGCGAGCGGGTGGACCCGGGCGCCCCCACGGAACTGGCTCCGGGTCCAGTCGAGAACCTGCCGCCAGTGGTCCGGCGCGTTCCAGGAGTGCAATAACAGGTTCCAGAGGACGGGGCGCCCGCTCTCGGTCGAGAGCCGGGCCATGTAGCGCATATCGTCGGCGCCGACGAGCGGGACCTCCTTCGGGATGAAGCAGACGACGCCCCGCCGGAAGGGTTTGAGCACTCGGGCCAACGCGATGATCTCGTCGCCGTCGGCCCAGCGGCTCGGCACGGGCAGGCCGTCGCCGTCGAAGTGGACGGGGCCGTACGAGGAGGAAAACCCGAAGGCACCCGCGTCCATGCACTCGGCGACGACGCCCGCCATCGCCTGGATCTCCTCCGCGGCGGCGGGGCGCTTGCGCGCATCGTCGCCCATCACGTGGTACCGGATCGTCGAGTGCGGCGCCAGGGACATGACGTTGACGCCGAGGCCGCGGTCGAGCGCCTGGAGGTACTCCCCGTAGCTCTGCCAGCTCCACGGGACCCCCTGCTCCAAGGACGCGAGCGGCATCGCCTCCACCTTCGCCAGCATCCTCCGGATGTAGTCGCGATGCTCGGGCTTGAGGGGCGCGATGCCGAAGCCGCAGTTGGTCATAAGTACGCTCGTGAAGCCGTGCCACGACGTCGGGGTGGCGAGCGGGTCCCAGAAGAGCTGGGCATCGTAGTGGGTGTGCGGGTCGATGAATCCGGGCGCCACCACCTGGCCGGTGGCGTCGACCACCTCGCCCGCACGCCCGTCGACCTTCCCGATCGCGACGATCCGCCCGCCGGCGATCCCGACGTCCGCCTGGTAGGCCGGCATCCCCGATCCGTCCGCGACGAGCCCGTTCCTGATCAGGACGTCATAGTCCATGGTCCACCTCCGCAGGGACGCTTACGCGCCCGGCCCTCGTTCCATGGAGTAAGGCTGCCAGCGTACCAGCCCGGTCTTCGGGAGGACCGCGGGGTTCACGCAGCTCCTGGGCCATCGGCCGCGAAGTACCAGTGCGATCTCCTGGCCCACTCGCCGCCGCCGCGCCGGATCGAACCTCGCCGAGGCCGACGCCACGTGCGCGGTGAGGATGACGTTGTCCATACGGAGCAGCGGATTGGACGGCGCAGGCGGCTCCTGCTCGAGCACGTCCAGGCCGGCGCCAGCGATCCAGCCTTCCTCGAGGGCCTTGATGAGCGCCGGCTCGTCCACCGTCGGCCCACGCCCGGTGTTCACGAAGATCGCGCTCCGCTTCATCGACCGGAAGTGCTCTTCGGTCAAGAGGTGCTGGGCGTCCGGCGTCGCGGGAGCGTGCATGGAGACGATGTCCGAGCGTTGCAGCAGCTCGCTGAGGCCCACCGGCTCCACCCCGTACTGGCTCATGACCAGCTCTTCGATGTAGGGGTCGTAGGCCAGCATGTGCACGCCGAACGGCCTGGCCCGGACCGCGACGGCCCGCGCCACGTGACCGAAGGCGACGAAGCCCAGGGTCTGACCCATGAGCCGTGGAAGCTCGTACAGCATTGGCCGCCCCTCTCGCCACCGTCCTTCGCGCACCAGCCGATCCTGGACGACCAGCCGGCGGAACGTGGCCAGGATCAGCGTCATCGTGTGGTCGGCGACCTCCTCGATGAACGTGTCCGGAACATTGGTGACCGGAATCCCTCGCGCCGTGGCCGCGGCGACGTCTACGGAGTCGACCCCGACGGTGCCGAGGGCGATCACCCGGCACCGCTCGAGGCCATCGACGATCGGCTTGGTGATGCGGCGCCCCTTGGCGTACAGGGCGTCGGCGTCGCGCGCCGTCTTGACGAAGTCGTCTTCCGTCTTGGCCTCGACTTCGACGATCTCCGCGCCGAGCGGGCCGAGGGCTTCCATCTCCAGCGCGTAACCCGGCGCTCCGTAGCCCGCCCCAGCCGGTGTGACGATCTTGAATTTAGCCACGCCTCTCCTCCTTAGCAGCGGCGGCGGATCGCCGTCGCGCGGATATAGTACCCCGAAGACCTCGTGTATCCTGACGAGCGATGGGCGGCGCTCTGCCACGTCCCGGCGCCTCAATTCTCGGCGTCCTTGTCCTCTCCGCGGTGATCCTCGCCACCCCTGCGGGACGCCGCCCGTTCTGGTCGTCGGACGAGGCGCGATTCGCGCTGCTGGCGCAAGACGCCCTCGACCACGGCCGGTGGCTGGTCGCCGAGCTCCGCGGCCGCCACTACCTCAATAAGCCCCAGCTCTTCTTCTGGGCGGTGGCCGTGGCGTCGGTCCCCTTCGGCCGCGTGACGGAGGTGAGCGCCGCGATCCCAGCGCTCGTCTCGTCCGTGGCCGGCGTCGCGGGCGTGATCGCGGTCGGGCGGCTCCTCTGGGGATGGCAGGCCGGCGCCGTCGCGGGCCTGATCCTCGCCACGACACCGCTCTACTTCGAGCTGAGCCATCAGGTCGTGCCGGACGGGATGCTGAACGCGTGGCTCGTGTGGGCCCTCTACTGGCTCCTCAGGGGTCAGCGCGCCGGATGGTCTCTCACGCCAGTGCTCGCCTTTTACGCCTGCTTCACGGGCGCCCTCCTCAGCAAGGGGCCGCAGGCGCTCGCCGCGCTCGCCGCCGCCGGCGTCGCGGTGGGGTTCACGGAGGGACCCGCCGCGCTTCGCAAGCTCCGCCCGCTGCTCGGAACCGGTCTGGCCTTCGGTGTGGCCGCGATCGTGTGGTTGGTGCCGTACCAGGCTTGGTCGCAGGGCAGCTTCGGCGATCAGGTCCTCGGCGGTCACTACCTGACGTGGTACCTGCTCGGGGCCATCCTGCCTCGGCTCACGGCGCTCTACGCGCCGTTGGTGTCGTTCCTCCCCTGGACCCTGCTCGCCGCCGCGGCGCCGGTCTGGTGGCGGCAGTCTCCCGATGCCGGACGGCGGCGCGTCGCGCTCTGGACGGCGACCCTGTGGCTGCTCATCGCCATCTCAGGGAACTATCGTTCTCGATACATGCTGGTGGTTTCTCCGGGGCTCGCGCTCCTGGCCGCCGAGTTCCTGACCGCCCAGCTCGCCGGCCGCGCGCGGCGGGCGCGGAATCTCGCGTCGCTCGTGGGCGGCGTGTTCGCCGTCGCCGCCGCCGGGGCCAGTGCGCTCTCGCCCCTGACGCGTCTCGTCGGGGACGAAGACCGCGTGTACATTCCGGAGGCGGGATGGGAGCGGGTCGCGATCGTCGCCCTGGGGCTCGCGGCCTGCGTCGTGCTGGTGCGGGGCGTGCGGCTCGGGGCGCCCACCACCGGGGCCGTCGGGCTCGCGCTCGCCATGGCGGGCATCCTCCTCGTCGAGGGGATCACGTACCCGATCCGCTACACCCGTGCCTTCGACGTGCGACCGCTCACGGTCGCAGCCGCCGCGAACGTTGCGCCGGGCGGGACGGTGGTCGGCTATCCTGGCCTCCGGCTGAGCTATGACTTCTATCTCCAGCGTCGTGTCGTCGAGATCGCAGACGATGCCGCCGTGCGGGCCCGTCTCGCCACCGCCCCGCACGACGCCTTCATCATGACGGCCGAACGGTGGCGGGCGCTGGCGCCGGCGGCGGACTCCGCGTGGCGGGTGCTGGCGTCCGCCCCCCTCGCGGACAAGACGATGGTCGTCGTCGGCCGATCGACGCGATGAGCCAGGCGCTCGAGCTGTCGGTTATCGTCCCCGTGTTCAACGAGGTGGAGAACATTGCGCTCCTCTGGATGGAGCTCGACGCCGTCCTCGGGCGGCTCGGTCGATCGGCGGAGATCGTCTTCGTGGACGATGGCTCCACCGACGGGAGCGCCGACGCGATCCGCGCCGTGATGGCGCAGGATCCCCGCGTACGCCTCCTCTGCTTCGACGCGAACGCCGGGCTGACGGCCGCGTTCCACGCGGGCTACGAGGCCGCGCGGGGACAGATCGTCGCGACCCTCGATGGAGACCTCCAGAACGACCCGCAGGACCTGCCACTCCTGCTGGCGGCGCTCGAGGGCACCGACGCGGCGGTGGGCTGGCGGCGCCAGCGCCGCGATCCCTGGCCGAGGCGCGCCTCCTCGCGCGTCGCCAACGCCATTCGCAACTGGCTCACGGGCGACGCCGTGCGGGACAGCGCCTGCAGCCTGCGCGTGATGCGTCGGGAGTGTGTCGGCGCGATCCCGCCCTACACGGGCATGCATCGGTTCGTGCCGACCCTGCTCCGGACGGCGGGCTACCAGGTGGTCGAGGTCCCGGTGCATCACCGCCCGCGCCGTTTCGGCCGGTCCAAGTACGGGATCAAGAACCGTGCGCTCCGAGCGTTCGTCGATCTGTTGGCGGTTCGATGGATGATGCGGCGGGCCGTCCGCTATCGCGTCCGAGAAGTGACGCGTCAAGAGACGACGGCGTCGGCGACCCCGCGGCGCCCGAGTGGAGGCGGAGCGTGAGCGCGCCGGTCGGTCCCTGATGGACCTGGGGATCTTCGATCATCTCGACCGGCGTGAGGTGCCGCTCGACGAGTTCTACGAGAGCCGGTTGCGTCTGCTGGAGAAGTACGACGCCGCGGGCTTCTCCGCGTATCACCTCGCCGAGCACCACGCGACGCCGCTCGGGCTGGCGCCGGTGCCCGGCATCTTCCTCGCCGCAGCCACCCAGCGGACCCGGCGGATCCGTCTGGGACCGTGCGTGTACTGCCTGCCGCTCTACGACCCGCTCCGGCTCATCGAAGAGGTCTGCATGCTCGACCAGCTCTCGCGCGGGCGCTTCGATCTCGGTGTGGGCCGGGGGATCGTTCCCTACGAGATGGCGTACTTCAACCTGCACCACCTGGAGACCGAGGAGATCTACCGGGAGGCGCTCGAGGTGATCCTCCAGGGGCTCACGAGCGAGGTGCTCGACCATCGCGGGCCGCGCTACACCTACCGCAACGTCCCGATGGTCCTCCGGCCCTTCCAGAAGCCGCATCCCCCCCTCTGGTACGGCCTCGGCCACGCGGCCGGCGCCGAGTGGGCGGCCACCAACCGGGTCCACGTCATCACGAACAACCCGTGCGAGGGGGCGACGCCGCTCTTCGACCGGTATCGCGATGTCTGGCAGCGGAAGCACGGCGGGGCGCCGATGCCGAAGCTCGGCATGTCACGCCACGTCGTCGTGGCGCCGACCGACGGGGAGGCCGAGGCGCTCGCGCGGCCGAACTACGCCGCGTGGTACGCGAACCTCACGAAGCTCTGGCGGGACTTCGGCTCCATCCCCATCCGCTTCGCCCGCGACTTCGACGAGGCCCGCCAGCGCGGGATCGCCATCGCGGGCACGCCGGCCCGCGTGCACGAGGAGATCGAGCGCCAGGTGCTCGCGAGCGGCTGCACCTACTTCGTCTGCCGGCTCGCGTTCGGCGACATGAGCGAGGCGGAGGCGGGCGCATCGATCGACTTGTTCACCGCCGAGGTCATGCCGCGCCTCGTCGCGCTCGCTCCGCCCGGCCCCTGACGTTCCTCACTCCCGGACCCTCAGCGCCGGCCCGTCACAGCGGGAGCTCCCACGTCTCCCCGATCAGGTCGTGGCCGAAGCTCGTGTGCCGTTCCCGGTGGACCAGACGGAAGCCGGCGCCCTCGTAAATGCGCCGGGCGGCGCGCAGCACGCTGTTGGTCCACAGCGTGAGCTTCCGGTAGCCCGCCTGCCGCGCGAAGCGCACGCACTCGTCCGCGAGGCGCGCGCCGATGCCGAGTCCGCGCGCCTTGGGCTCGACGAGCAGCAGGCGAAGCTGGGCCACCGCCGTGGACTGCTTGACGAGGAACACGGAGCCGACGATCTCGCCGTCCTTCTCGGCGATCCAGGCGCGCTCCTTCTTGGGGTCGTAACGCTCGATGAACTTCGCGACGATCGACGCGACCAGCGCCTCGAACCGCTCGTCCCAGCCGTACTCCTGCGCGTACAGGACGCCGTGGCGGTGGACCACCCAGCCGATATCGCCGGGCTGATGCGGCCGGAGCAGGTACGGGGCCTTCCGCTCGCGTTGCGCGCCGAGCAGGCCCTCGATGCTGCCCATCGCCCCGAGCAGGCGGTTCTGATCGGCGGCGGCCAACCTCCGCAGCATCGCGCCGATCTGGTCGCGCGAGCGCGCGTGGAGCGGGGCGAACGCCTTCTGTCCCTTTTCGGTCAGCGACAACAGGCTCTGTCGGCCGTCGGCCTTTGAGGGTCGGCGGTCGAGGAGGCGACGCCGTTCGAAGTCTCGGAGAATCCGACTCAGATACCCCGCGTCCAGCCCCAGCTCGTTGCCGAGCTCGGTTGCCGTGGGCTTCTCCCGGTGCGCGAGCTCATAGAGGACACGCACCTCGGTCAGCGAGAACGGGCTCTCGAGATAGCCCTGGTGGAGCACACCGATCTGCTTGGTGTAGAAGCGGTTGAACCGCCGCACCGCCGCGACGCGCGCCGCGAAGTCGGTCTCGGCCACCGTCACCCTCCCAGGAGGGCCCTGTGGATGACACTGTCAAGCATTTACTTGACTGTGTCAAGTTCTGACCAGCTTGACACCTCGGAGGAAGTCGACCCGCGCCTGACCCCCCGCCATGACGAAGGAGAGGTCGCTGCCACAGAGAACGAAGCGCGCGCCGACCCTGATGTACTTCTCCATGGTCGGGTGGTCGTAGATTCCCCCCATGCCCGGGTACTTGCCGTGTCGCGTGCAGGCGGCGATGACCGTCTCGTACGCGCGCATGACCCGGGGGTCGTCGTACTTGCCGGGGATGCCCATCTCGAGGGTCAGGTCGTTCGTACCGATCAGCAGCACGTCCACTCCAGGGACGGCGGCGATGGCGTCGGCGTTGTCGATCGCCCTGGGGGTTTCGAGCATCGTCACCACCAGCGTCGCCTCGTTGACCAGCGCCGTGGATTCGGCCCGCGGGTGCGGGCGGAAGCCGAGCTGCGCCATCGGGCCGCCGAGCGAGCGGTGACCCATGGGCGGATATTTGCAGTTGCTGACGAGTTGCCTCGCGTGCTCGGGGGTGTCCACGTGTGGGAAGACGATCCCCAGCGCCCCCGCGTCGAGCAGCCGCGTGGCCAGGTAGTGCTCGTAGCCCGGCACACGCACGAGCGGCGTCACGCCCGCGTCGTGGCAGGCCACGGCGATCTGCGCCGCCGTGTCGATGCTCATCGTGTTGTGTTCCATGTCGAGGAACGCAAAATCGAATCCGCACGCGGCCAGGACGCGCCCGATCTCGACGGTGCGCGCCTGGCGCAGCGCCATGCCCAGGCAGAGCTGACCCGCGGCCAGACGCTCCCTCGCCGTGTTTGGAATCTGCGTCATCGTGGCCTCCTCAGAAAGAGGTTCACGTCCTCCGGGGTGATCAGGTCGGGCACGGTCCAGCCGTCGAGGTCGTACTCGGCCATGCACTGCTCGGCGAAGCCTCTGAACTTCCGGGTCTGGCCGCTCGCCTGGGCCATCTCCAGCGTGATGACGCGGATTGTCTCGGCGGCGCCCGCATAGTTGCGCTCGTACAGCTCGTGCCGCCCGCCGAACTCGGTGCCGATCGCGTCCCACAGGAGCTTCATCAGCTTGAGGCGCTCGACCGCGCTGGTGCCGTCGGAGCCGCGCAGGTACTTCTCGAGATAGGGGCGGAGCGCCGGCGTCCGGAAGTCGACGGCGTGCGAGTTCATGTAAATCAGACCGCTCCCCAGGATGCTCTCCGTGAGCTCCCTGACGCGGGGGTAGGCGACGGTCGAGAAGACGCGGTAGGCCTGCGCGTACTCCGGGTTGGGAACACGCTGCCGCCGGCCCATGGCACGGGCGCGCGCGCCATCGCGTCGCTCAGACCCCAGAAGAGATTGCGCCAGGCGATCGCCTCTCCGACCGACGCCTGGACGTGGCGCGTCTCGCGCGAGCCGACGGCGTCCACGGCCTTCAGGACGAGGCCCGCGATGAAATCGAGCTTGACCGCCAGGCGCGTGCAGCCGTGGAGCATCGCGCGCGGGAGAAAGCCGGAACCCGGGAAGAACGTGTTCGACTTCTCCACGTCTTCGTACACGAAGACGTTCTCCCAGGGCACGAGCGCGTGATCGAGGACGAGGATCGCGTCGTTCTCGTCCATGCGGCTACTGAGCGGATAGTCGAACGGGCTCCCCATGACTTCCGCCGTCATCGCGTAGGACGGCCGGCAGATCAGCTTGACCCCCGGTGTGTCCATGGCGGCGATGAAGACCGCCGCGAACTCCTTCGTCTTGATGGGCACGGTGGTCGGATGGGCGATGAAGTTGTGGTGGGTGAGCGCCGAACCGGTGGCGACGACCTTGGCTCCGCTCACGACCAGTCCGGCGTCGGTCTCCTTCTCGACATGCACGTAGACGTCGGCGACCTCGTCCGGCGGGCGATGGCGGTCCACCGGCGGCTGAACGAGGGCGTGATTCATGAACAGGACACGCTCCTGAGCCGCGCGGTACCAGCGCCGCGCGTTGTCCGCGTAGGGCGTGTAGTAGTCGGCGTTGGCGCCGAGCGTGGCCAGGAAGGACGCCTTGTAGTCGGGCGAGCGCCCCATCCAGCCGTACGTGAGGCGCGCCCAGGCGGCGATCGCGTCACGTGCGGCGATCAAGTCGTCGGCGCTCCTCGGCGCGCGGAAGTACTTGTGCGTGTAGCCACCCGAGCCCGTGTCGGTCGGGCACGTCAACACGGCATGCATCGCCGGCTCGTGGAGCGCGTCGTAGAGTCGGGCCAGCATGCGTGCCGGATTGCGAAAGGCGGGGTGCGTGGTCACGTCCCTGACCCGTTCGCCGTAGATCCAGACCTCCCGCCCGCCGCGCAGGCTGTCCAGGAACTCCTCGCCGGTGAACGGTCGAGGCAGAGCCGTCGTCATAGAACCCTCCGTGCCGGGATCGTAGTGGCACTCGGCTCGCGAGGCAATCGTCCCCGTGGCGCGCTATCCTTGCCCGGTGACGATGCGATTCACGGAGCGGGTGGCGCTCATCACGGCGGCGGGGAGCGGGATCGGCCGCGCCACCGCCGAGATCATCGGCGGCGAAGGCGGGATCGTCGTCGGCGTCGACACCGACAAGGGCCGCCTCGAGGAGGCCATGGGCGCGATCCGGCGCGCCGGCGGCCAGGCGCACGCGCGGCCGGCCGATGCCCTGGACCCGGCTCAGGTCGAGGACGTGGTGGCGGGCGTCGTCCGCGAACTCGGGCGCATCGACATCCTGGTCAACGCGGTGGGCGGGAGCACCATCATCCCGCGGCCGGCCGCCGCGGTCGACGAGCTCACGCTCGCCGAATGGCAGCGCCTCCTCACCTTCAACCTCGACGGGACGTTTCTCTTTTGCCACATGGTCGCGCCAGTCATGAAGCGTCAGCGCGCCGGGAAGATCGTGAACATCTCGTCTATCGCTGGACGAGGGCTCAGCCCGAGCAGCAGCAGCGCGTACGCCGCCGCCAAAGGCGGGATCATCGCCTTCACGAGGAAGCTGGCGCACGAGCTGGGGCCGTTCGGCGTCACCGTCAACGCGATCGCTCCCAGCCTGACGCTGACCGAGCGCATCCGGCCACGGTGGGAGCAGCGGACGGCGGACGAGCAGGCGCAGGAAATCGCCCGCACGCCGCTGCGCCGGGTCGCCGAGGCGCGTGATCAGGCGCGAGTGATCTGCTTCCTCGCCTCCCGCGACGCGGACTTCGTCACCGGCGTGACCGTCGACGTCACCGGCGGTCTCTGACGCCTCATGACTCAGGGGACGATCCGCGTGGGATTCGTCGGCGCAGGCAACAACACCCGCCGCCGGCACATCCCGGGGTTCCAGAAGCAGCCGGGCGTCGAGCTGGTGGCGGTCGCGAACCGGACGAAGGAGTCCGGCGAGCGCGTCGCGCGCGAGTTCGGGCTCGCCCGGGTTTACGAGGACTGGCGGGACCTCGTGCGGGCCCGTGACGTCGACGCCGTCTGCATCGGAACCTGGCCCTACATGCACTGCGAGATCACCGTCGCCGCGCTCGAGGCGGGCAAGCACGTCCTGTGCGAGGCGCGCATGGCCATGGACGCCGCCGAGGGGCGGCGCATGCTCGCCGCCGCGCGCCGGGCGTCAAACCTCGTCGCTCAGCTCGTGCCGGCGCCCCACACGCTCGAGGTCGACGCGACCCTCCAGTCGCTCCTGGCCGAGGGCTACGCAGGCGAGGTGCTCGCGGTCGAGCTCCAGGCGGCCCAGGGGCGCTTCGTGGACCCCGACGAACCACTGCACTGGCGCCACGACGCCGCGCTCAGCGGGTTCAACGTCCTCACCATGGGGATCTGGTACGAAGCGATGATGCGCTGGCTCGGGCCCGCCCGCCGGGTGATGGCGATGACGAAGATCGCGGTGCCGCGCCGCCGTGACGATCGCGGCGCCTGGCACGAGGTGCGGGTGCCCGACCACGTGGACCTCCTGGCCGAGCTTCCGGGCGGCGCCGTCGCCCACCTCCGCTTCAGCTCGGTCACGGCCCTGGCGCCGCCGAGCGAGGTGTGGATCTTCGGGCGGGAGGGCACGCTCCGGCTCGAGGCCGACGCGCGGCGCCTGTCGGGCGCGCGGCGCGGCGAGGACGGGCTCCGCGAGATTCCGATCCCCGCCGAGCGGCGGAGCGGCTGGCGGGTCGAAGAGGAGTTCGTCAACGCGATCCGCGGCCGCGAGACGGTCCGGCGAACGACCTTCGAGGACGGCGTCCGCTACATGGATTTCACCGAGGCCGTGGCCCGGAGCGCGGCCCTCGGCCAGGCCGTCGAGGTCGCCGCCCTCTGAACGCCGGTGCGCGCGACCGCTGCGCGCGGAAGGACCCGAGACGTTAGTGGGCTGTGGCCGCGCCCTGTAGCTCTTGCACGTGCTCGGCCCAGTGGCGGGCGAGCAACTCCAGCCGCTGCCGGCCGGTCATGAGCTCGCCCGTCGCCCGCTGAAAGCAGGGCTTGTCGAGGTCGGACGCACTGCCAGCGGCTCGCACGAGCCGCGCGTGAGACTGGCGCAGCTGCGTCAGGAGCTCGTCGAGGCTCTCGTGCTCGTGGAGCCGGCGGCACACCTCGTTCACCGTGTCGGAGTCGGCCGGCACCGGCCACGGCGGCCCGCCGAGCCCCGCCGACTGGATGCCCCACGCGGTGGCGTCGTGGAAGTAGATGAAGTGCATCAGCACGTCCCGCGCTTGCCAGCGATCGACTCGAGCCTTGGTCGCGCGGCCTGGCCCGTCGAAGTAGGCCAACGTCTCCCGCACGACTTTGTCCAGATTGGCGAGCAGCGCGTCCTTCGGAGCCGGGGTCGTCATCGGCGCCTCCTTCCCACTCGATCGGCCACAAACGATCACCCGACCTGGTAGCGCTTGATCGCCGCCGCGTCGAACGCCAGCCCCAGCCCCGGCCTCTTCGGCACGACGAGCTGGCCGCCGTCGAGCGCCGGCGTCTCCGCGAAGAGCCCAAGCGTCCACGGCATGTACTCGACGGTGAGGCCGTTGGGGATCGCGGCGACGAGGTGGACGTGAATCTCGGGGACGAGGTGGCTCACCACGGGCAGGTTGAACGCCTCGGCCATGCCCGCCACCTTCATCCACTGCGTGATGCCGCCCACGCGTAAGAGATCGATCATCACGACGTCGATCGAGCGTGCCTCCAGCATGTGGCGGAAGGGCACGACGCCGTAGTGGTATTCGCCGGCGGCGATCGGCGTGGTGAGCGCGTCGGCCACGCGGGCGAGGCCGGCGTAGTCGTCGTGGGCGACGGGGTCCTCCAGCCAATACAAATGGTAGGGCTCGATCCGGCGCCCGACCTCGATCGCGTGATTCACGCTCCAGAGCTGGTTGATGTCGCACATCAAGTCGACGTCGGTGCCGATGGCGTCGCGCACGATGCGGACGCGCTCGATCGACGCCGCGACCGACGGCTCGCTTCCGCACTGCATCTTCATCTGCTTGAAGCCCATGTCCCGCAACCGCGGGCCCGCCTTGGCGAGATAGTCGACCGGATGCGGGCGCAGCAGAGCGCCGCTCGCGTACGCCGGCACGCGGTCGCGCAGACCGCCGAGCAGCGCGCACACGGACTGACCCTGGGCCTTGCCGCGGATGTCCCAGCACGCCGTGTCGATCGCCGAGAGCGCAAGCGTGAAGATCCCGCCGGGGCCCGAGCTGCCTGCGGCGCGCCTGAGCTTGGCGGCGATGGCCTCCGTCTGGGTGGGGTCGTCGCCGACGATGAGCCCGACGAGTGTGTCGACCGCAACCTTGAGCGCAGCCGTGAGCGCGCCCCCGAAGAACGTCAGGCCCACGCCGACCAGCCCCTGGTCGGTGCCGAGCTCGAGGGTGACGAACTCGCGCGTGTCGGTCGGGACGGGCAAGCCGACGACGAGCGGGTTGTCGGCCGGGGTCCGCAGCACGCGCGTGGTGACGTGGGTGATTTTCATGGACGCGCCCGTGCTACGGCAGGAGGTCTCTGACCACGATCTGCGCGTGCGGCGCGACGAGCGGCGCAATAGACGACTCGGGACCTAGCACCTCCCGAGACGCGTAGCGCCAGCCGAAGTGCGCCGATGGATCCTGGACCGCCCTCCGGTAGACCTCGAGGGCGCGGTCGATGAGGTTCAAGATCCAATAGTCGTCCAGACGAGCCCGGGCGTAGAGACTGCCTTTGTGCTCGCGGTCGAGGGGGAGGCTCGACTCCGCGACCTCCACGACGAGAGCGGGCTGCGCGGGATGCGCGCGGCTGTAGTCCCGGCGGCCTCCCCGAGTGACCGCGATATCCGGCTCGGGCTCTGATTCGTCGTCCAGCGCGATCGGCCCCTGTGACCGCACCAACCAGCCCGGTCCGAGGGCGGCGCGTAGGACGTCCTCCACGAGCCCGATGGCCGTGTAATGCGCGCTCCCCTGGGGCTCGCTCACGACGAGCTCGCCCCCCAGGAGCTCGACAGGCTCGCCGGGGCGGAAGACGCCGATCTCGATCAAGCGTCCGTACTCCTCCCGCGTCCAGCGCCGCGTTCGAGCCGGATACGTCGTCATGGCGCAAGGCTACGTCGAGCGCAGAGAGGCGTCAATGTCCTCTGTGCGATACTCCTCTCTCGACGAGGTGTGACGAGTGGAACGGCGGCGGCTCGGCAGGACCGACATCGTCGCGAGCGTGCTCGGCTTCGGCGGCGCCGAGATCGGCTACCAGCGCGTGAGCGGCCGCACGGTCGAGCGTCTCCTCGGAAGCGCGCTCGACGCCGGGCTCAACATCATCGACACCGCCGAGTGCTACGACGACAGCGAGACGCTCATCGGGCGCGCGGTCGGCGCCCGTCGCCGGGAGTTCTACCTCTTCACCAAGTGCGGCCACGCCCGTGGCTGGGACCGAGCGGACTGGCGGCCGGCCCCGCTCCTGGCCTCGGTCGAGCGGAGCCTGAAGCGCCTCGCGACCGACTACCTCGATCTGATCCAGCTCCACAGCTGCTCACTCGCCGAGCTTCGGCGGGGCGACGTCATCGCCGCCCTCGAGCAGGCGCGCGAGCGAGGGTGGACGCGGTACATCGGCTACAGCGGCGACGGCGACGGGGCGCGCTTCGCGATCGAGTGCGGCCGCTTCGACACGCTCCAGACCTCGATCAGCGTCGCCGACCAGGAGGCCCTCGAGCTGACGCTGCCGCTGGCGCGGGCACACGAGATGGGTGTGATCGCCAAGCGACCGCTCGCGAACGTCGCGTGGCGGTACGCGCGGAAGCCGACCGAGTCCTACTATCAGACCTACTGGTCGCGCCTGCGAGCGCTGGACTATGACTTTCTGAAGTCCGCGGCGGACACGGCTGTCGCGACCGCGCTCCGCTTCACCCTCAGTGCGCCGGGCGTCCACACCGCGATCGTCGGGACCACGAGACCGGAGCGATGGCAGGAGAACGCGGCCCTGCTCCAGGCCGGCCCTCTGCCACAGTCAGAGTTCGAGCGGATCCGAGCGCGCTGGCGCGAGCTCGCCGACGCGTCGTGGGAGGGGCAGGTCTGAGTCGGGAGGATTGGCTTGCCCGCTCCCGCGGAGCGGCCCGACGATCAATTCACGACCGGCCGGTCGCTCAATGTGTGCTTCCGGCTCACGCGGAACAGACAACGCCAAGCATATGCGAGAAGGTCTCGGCAGAGGACGACGACGGGGGCCGGATCCTTCCACCACCATGTCAAGTGGCAATTGGCGCGCAGGAAGGAGGCGACGATCTTCGCCAGCCACACAAGCGACGGACCGACGCGGACCTCCCCCCGCTTGACTTCGTGGAGCCAGCCCCGTACGTCGCCCAGACACCAATGGACACGCTTCGACGTCGGATAGCGTGGCAACGTTCCCGGAAACCGGTCGAGAGCTTTGTCGCCTTGCGCGATCTCGACGGCGAGCCTCGGGAGATCGCAGCCATAATGCCACGGGAACGCGCACGTCGCGTCGAGTCTCGGGTTGATCTCCAGAAAGACATTCGTGCCGTTCCGCTCGTTCACGAGAAACTGCACGCACCCGACGCCGCTATACCCAAGATCCACGAGAAGAGCCTCGCAGGATTGCTGCAGCTCTTTCGTCGGCCCCACCGAGATGCCTTCGACTTCCACGCCAAGATCGTCGGGTCGATCCGACCGCACGACCTTGTGCTCGAAGTATTCGACCAGTCGGCCGTTGACGGCGGCAAACTCGCAGTTGTAGCGTGCGCCCGCAACCCAGGCCTGGACGATGAGGGCTTCCTGCCGCGTGGGCCACACGGCGAACGACGACGTCAGCGCCTCTTCGGTACGACAGAGGACCGCTTTTTGACCGAAGAAGGGGTGCAGGGAGGTTCGCGGCTTCACAATACACGGGAACCGAATGTCCTTCGCCAGCTCCAGGAGCTGGGCGAGATCGAATGCACTGTCCGTCTTCGGCAACGCGAGCCCGAGGTCTGACACGCGTCGATAGACCTGGAGCTTGTCGAGGCAGACGCTTACGGTCTGGGGCTCGGGCATGACCAGCGTCGCGTGCGCGGAGACTCTGGCATAGTGACGCGCAAGGCAATCGAGCTCACTCTCGCCAACTGGAAAGACATGCGAGACGTCCCCCCGAGCCTCGAGGAAATCGACCATCGTTGTCACGAACTCCTCGGCCTCTAGAAGGGGTGGGTGCAGCCACGACTCCGAGACGAAGCGCGAATGTGCGGCAACGGTCGATGCGCGCTCACTACCGAAAATCACACGAAAGCCGGCGCTCGCGAGCGACCGGATGACCGTCAGCGACTGGCGATGATCCCCAAGGATGAGCACACTCGTTTGCGCCGCGGCGCGCTCCTGCTTCGCTTCGATCGACACCTGGGCCCTCCGCCGGAGCGACGGTCGCTTGAACGATGGAAAGGCCAAAATCATCGTCTTTACCGCCCCTGCACTAGGGTAAAAGCCCTAGCGTTGGGTAAGGTATATTCCGGAATGTTGCCCAGGTCAAACACTTAGATCAGTTACCGCATTATCTCGGCACCGTCAGATCCTCGGAGAATCGCCGAGTTCTAGCGCGCGCCGAAGAATCAGTGCCGCGGCTTCGCGGCGCCTGCGCGGCAGACCTCCACCCTCACCGGTGGCCGATCCGCTTATTTGGCGCCATGTTGCGCGCGATTCGTCCGTCGTTAGGTCGCGGCAGAAAGCTTGCCGGATCTGCGGCTCGGACCTGCACGGCTGGCACGGTCGCGCGCCGCGGAGCGGCCCGACCATCACGGGCCACGAAGATGACGGGCCGGGTCGTGCGGCTCCGCGCACACGTGTCGACGGACGCCGCCGGCGCGCCCCTCCACGAGGGCGACCGCGTCGTCTACTCCTACTTCTACCCGTGCCGGCGCTGCGACTTCTGCCGCGCTGGTGACGCGCACCACTGCGTCGCGCGACGCATCGGAGCCGGCCGCGCTGCGAAGCGACGCGAAGCCCCACTTCACCGGTGCCTTCGCCGACTACAATTACCTCCAGCCCGGCCACTACGTGCTCCGCACGCCGGATGCGCTCGACGATTTCCTCGACCGGATCGCCGAGCGCTTGCAGCTCGCCCGAGCCTTCGGCGCCGACCACGCCGTGAACGTTGATGACTTCGCCACGAGCGCCGCCCGCGCGAAGGCGGTGCGGGATCTGACGGGGGGTGGCGGCCACGTCGTCCTCGAGCTGGTCGGCCATCCTTCCGCGCTCCCCGAGGGCATCGCCATGGCGCGGGCCGAGGGCTGCTACGTCGTCATCGGCAACATCGCCGCCGACCAGACGATCCCCTTCAACCCCGCGTGGCTGGCCCATCTGAACCGGCGCATGATCGGCGTGGGCGGCTACCAGGCGTGGGCCCTCAGGCGCGGGCTCGAGCTCCTCGAGCGCACGCGCGACCGCTACCTCTATGGCGCGATCCTGTCACACCGCTACCCGCTCGAGCGGATCAACGAGGCCTTCGCGAACGCGGACCAGGGCAAGGCCGGCCGCACGGCGTTGATCTGCGCGCCCGAGCTCGTCGGAGGCTGAGCGGCCCGGCCATACAACGCGGCCCTGCGGATCGCCAGCGCCGCCCGACCGGAGGTCTGATTAGGGGAATAACCCGACTAGTTAGTAAGGTAATCACCTTAAGATAATTACGGGATTCACTCGATCGTTCTATAGGTATTCCCCTCTAGGCTGCTGCTCGGGTGAATCCATGACCCAGTTTTCAGGTCTTCCCCTTCAAGCAACGGCCTCCGCGCTCGACGCGCCGAAACCCCACCACGCCCGGCACCGAAACTCCACAGGCTGCCCAGGAGGGATCCACAAAATGAAGAATCGGCCGCTGTTCCTGATCGGTGTTCTCGCCGCTGCACTTCTAGGTCTGGTGATGGTTGCAAAAATCCCAGGCGCTGCTGCAGCGACGTTGGTGGTTGACAATGATGGCCTCCAGTGCCCTCTGGCGGGCTACACCTCAATCAACGCGGCGCTCTTGGACGCTAGCCCGGGCGACACAATCATGGTCTGCGCCGGGACGTATCCGGAGGACGTGGTCATCAACATAGTGAGTCTCACGTTGCGCGGTGCGCAGGCGGGCTTCCCCACAGGCGCGCGAATGTTTATGGGCGCGTCCGAATCGACCGTGCAAGGCCTAATCACGGTCCAGGCGGCGAATGTCACCATCGACGGCTTTTCGCTGACCAATTCGCTGACCAACCTGGCGCAGAATAACGGGATCCTCGTGAAGACGGCCGGCAATACGGCTTTCATCACCAACAACATCATTTCTGCCGTCGGCAGTCTGACGCTGGCTTCCAATGCGCAGGGCATCTACCTCGAAAACGGTCCGGACGACGTGAGGATCGTGGCCAACGACATCAGCAAGATTCAGAGCTTCCCCTCTGCGAAGGGTATCTACATCGGCGACACCACTGCCACAAATGCAAGCCAGAACGTCCTGATCAGCGGGAACTCGATCACGAATATAACGAGCGGCGACCGCGGAGCCTACGGGATTCAGGTCAACAATAGAGCGGGCCAGCCCGGTCTCGTAATCTCGAACAACACCATCGACACCTTGACTGGTTTGGGCTCGCTTGGTCGTGGCTGGGCACATGCCATCGGGTTGGAGGGAGACACTCTCGACGTTCTTGTCGTAGGTAACGACATCAGCAACATCTTCGATCTGGTCCCGAACCCGATGTTTGGACCAGATGCCATCGCCGTCTTTTTCGAAGACAATCCATCCTTTGGAACAGCAAGGGTTAACCAAAACAACTTCGACGTCACCCCCTTAGTAGCGTATGGGATCGCAGTTCACCCGGCCCTCATCATGGCGTTTCCGAACAGCATCGTGGATGGCACCTGCAACTGGTGGGGCGATCGTAACGGTCCTGGTCCGATGGGCCCCGGTGCTGGCGCTAAGGTCAGCTCCAACGTCGACTTCAACCCCTGGCTCATCGCGCGCGCCCCGGCTGGCGCATGCGTCGGCGGCGCCTCTGCTCCAGCAAAGGTGACCGGCGGCGGCCAGATTCCGGGCGACGACCCTCTCTTCTCCCCCCTTGGGGACCTGCTGTCCGTGCCGGCTCTGATTCCTAGTCTGGCCGATCCCAACGCGCAGGCCACCTTCGGCTTCGTGGCGAAGTGCTGCCCGGCGACAGGAAACCTGGAATACAACGACCATCAGGCCGACGTGCGGATAAAGGCCCAATCCATTGATGGGCCAGTTATCCGCAGCCAGCGCCCCGGTGATTCTTGCCCGACGATACCTGGGAGCAAGCACGCCACGATCGGTGGCAGGGCCACGGTCATCTCGTCTACGGGCACGGAAACGGAGGACTTCACTGTTGAAGTTGACGACTGTGGCGAGCCCGGGACTGCGGATAGGTTCGGCATTAAAACTGAGTCCTACTCGAACGGGTGGCCTATACCCAGCACCTTGACCGGGGGCAACATCCAGATCAAGAACTGACGGAGAATTCGCACCCGTTCGTCGGTCAACGCGTGAGGTCCGACGTGAGGCGGGGGGTGCTGATCCCCCCGCCTCGCGATCTCTCAGGTCGCGAGGCGGAAGAGCAAAGTGATACAGGAGGCGCTGATGGATAAGAGCCTGAAGATCCTGGCGGCTGTAAATATGGCGGCAGCGTTGCTGCTCCTGGGCCCCGCCGTGGTGCTCGCCGACACGGATGGCTTCGTGGTGCACTGCGCGCCTCTTCTCTTTGTGGGAGCGAATGTCGGTGACTGTAACGATTTCCACCCCACCATCCAGGCCGCGGTTAACCATGCTGAGCCTGGAGAGACCGTTCTCCTGGGCACATGGGTCTTTGATGAGCAAGTGCTGATTACCAAGCCACTCACGCTCCAGGGCGAGGGTATGGGCTCGACCAGCATCAAGCCCGCCGTGGTCTCCGCCAACACCAGCAGCCTCTTCTCAGGCGCTCCGATCGCCGCGATCCTTCTCGTGGACGGAACAGCGGGCGTCGCCGTGTCAGACCTGACGATCGACGGCCTCCCTGCGGGTTCCTTATTCGCCTGCTCTCCTGGCTATGTGGGCATCTTCTACCGTGCCGCCTCCGGTGCGATCCAAGACACCCGTGTAACAAACATCCACCATCCCGCAACGCCGGGCTGCCAAGCTGTCCTGGGCATCTTCGTGCAGAGCGCCAACGGCGGCCCGGGCCTGAACTCGAATGTGGCGATTGTTAATAACGTGGTCGACAACTACGGCAAGAACGGCATCACTGCGAACGAGCCCGGCACGTTCGTCACCGTGAGCAATAGTATGGTGCTCGGAAGAGGCCCTACTGGACCTGGAGACGCCGCCCAGAATGGCGTGCAGATCGGATTTGGTGCGCGGGGATTAGTGTCAGGGAACACTATTTCGAACCACAACTATCTACCGCCGGACTTCGTCGCGTGCGGCGTGCTCTTTTTCGAGGGCGGCGGCGGGGTTGGGCGGGCCAAGAACAACACGTTTGCCGGGAACGAGCAGAATATCTGCACGGCCGGCGCGGGCCTGGCAAATGCGCCCTTCAACCAGTGAGAGTGCTCGGGCGCGGCTCCTGTGCCCCTCACGTCGCGAGCCCGAACAGTGACGTCATCCGCGTCGAGTCGAGCACCGCCGCCATCTCGTCGTCGGAGGGGCGGCGCTCGAAACGGCTCGCGGCGTCCAACACTCTGGGAAGCAGCGTCAGATCTCCCGCCGTGTTCAGGAAGACACCGGGCAGGCCGAGGACCCAGTGCACCGCGCGGTCGATGTCGGCCTGCGCCTCGAGCGGCTGATACCACGTGGTGTGCGTGCGGGTTCCGGTGGCCCACGGCCCGCGCGCGACGGACTTGATGACCTGAACCGCGACGTTCCGCTCCCGGCAGACGCTCAGCACTTCCTCGAAGTCCCTCCGGTAGCGGTCCTGCTGAGCCATGAAGAAATTGTAGGGCAGCAGCACGGCGTCGAAGTCGAAGCGCGCGAGGCTCCGCCGGTGCATCGCGGCGATCGTCCAGCCGTGACCGGTCACGCCGATGTAGCGCGCGAGCCCTTCCTCACGGGCCTCGGTGAGCGCCTCGAGCGCGCCGCCGGGGCCCATGGCCTGATCCCAGTCGTCGGGATGACCGAGGGAGTGCAGCTGGATCAGATCGACGTGGTCGACGCGCAGCCGCTCGAGCGAGCGGTGGAGGTCCTCACGCGCTTCGGATGCCGTCCGGCTGCCGGTCTTCGTCGCGAGGAAGAAGTCCTTCCGGTGGCGTGCCATCCACGGCGCGATGCGGAGCTCGGAGTCGCCGTACCGCGCGGCCGTGTCGATGTGGTTGACGCCGTACCGGAGCAGCAGGTCGAGCGTGCGGTCGGCGTCCGCCTGGCTGGCGCGCGCCAGCGCGGCCCCGCCGAAGAGGGTCACCGTGCTCAGGTGACCCGTGCGCCCGAACGGTCGTCGCTCGATCATCACAGGTCGCTCGATCATTGGAGGTGCTTCTCGAACCAGGCGAAGACCTTCTTCCACCCAGCGACGGCGGCGTGCACGCGATACTGAGGGCGGTCGACGGCGAAGAACGCGTGCCCCGCGTTCTCGTACGTGTGGAACTCGTAGGTCTTCCCGAACTTCTTGAGCGCCTCCTCGGTCTTCGCGACGTCCTCCGGTGAGGGGCGTGAGTCCTCGACGCCGAACAATCCGAGCAAGGGGCACTGGAGGTCCCTGGTGAACTCGATCGGGGCGACAGGCTGACGCGGGGTCAGCTCCTCGGACTTCGCGACGACGCCGCCGCCGTAACAGTCGATCGCCGCGTCGATACCGCGCAGGGTGCAGGCGGCCAGGTAGGCCTGGCGGCCACCGGAGCAATAGCCGATGATCCCGACCTTGCCGCTGAGATACGGCAAGGTGCGGAGGTAGTCGACGGCGCCCTGGACATCGCCCATCGTGCGATCGTCCGGCATGCCTCCGGCCGCGCGGACGCTGGCGCTGTTCTCCTCCGACGTCCCCTTCCCCTCACGGAAATGGAGATTGGGAGAAATCGCCACGTAGCCGTGGTGGGCGAATCGCCTGGCGATCTCCTTGGTCGGTCCGTCCCAGCCGGGCATGTGGTGGATGACGACCACGCCCGGATGGGCGCCGGCGCCAAGCGGACGCGCGAGATACGCATCGATCTGGTCACGTTGGTGCCCGCGGATCAGGACCGTCTCGGCAAAGAGCGCCTCGTACGCCATGGTGTCCCTCCCCCGACGACGTGGCCTACCGGGGCGCGGGCGCGTACTTCCCGGTGAGCTGCGGCGTCGTGCCTTCGAGCTTCTTCTCCTGCCGCTCGAGCCGAGTCTCCCGGGCCCACGTGCGCTTCAAGTCGTCGCGGACGTGGACGCGCAGCCGGCCCAGCCCCTCCGTCTCCAGCTCGATCAGGTCCCCGTGCTGGAAGGCGCTGAGGCCGCGGTGGTTGGTGCCCGTCGCCAGGACGTCGCCCGGCTCCAGGGTATGGATGGAGCTGACCCACTCGATGCACCGCGGGATCTTGTGGGCCATGTCGCTGGTGTTGAAGTTCTGCTTGAGCGTCTCGTTCACCCAGAGCCTGACTTGCAATCGGTGCGGGTCTCGCACCTCGTCGGCGGTCACCAGCCAGGGGCCCATGGGCGCGAAGGTGTCGCGGGACTTCGTCTGGTAGAAGGTGTTGCCGCTCGGCGGGAGGCCGCGGGCCGACCCGTCGATGAAGTTCACGTACCCGAACACGTGATCCATCGCCTGCGCGGCGCTAACGTGCGAGGCCCGCTTGCCGATGACCAGCGCCACCTCCGCCTCGCCCTCGAAGATCGTGGCGGGGACGTCGGGGAGCACCATGGTGTCGCCGTCGCCGATGACGGCGTTGGGGGACTTGTGAAAGGCGTTGATCGGCGCGGGCTCGGCGCGGGTCCCGTCCTCCATGTAGTTCACCGCCATCGCGACGATGTTGTAGGGCTTCGGCAGTGGCGGCCTGATCCGCACCCGAGCGACCGGCACGCCCTGGCCCCGGTTGACCGCCTCTTCCAGGGGCCTCTTGTAGTCGGCGAAGCGCGCGATCAGCCCGTTGATCAGGTCGTGGGGGCCGGTGTGTGGAATCCCTTGCACCGTTTGCGTCACATCGATCACCGTGTCACCTTTGAGGACGCCCAACTTGAAGTCGTCGAAGAAGAGGATCTTCACGGCTGCCTCCCGCGCGTGGTTTCGACGCTGGGAATATACCAGCGTTGACGACTCTGGGTGCGCCGACTAGCGCCCCGACAGGGCGGTGATGAGGTAGACCCCGAGCACGATCAGGAGCGTGCCCAGGATGAGGCGCGGGCTCAACGTCTCGACGCCTCTCAGGAAGAAAAACGACAAGAACAGGACGAAGATCGGCGCCGTCCCGTAGAGCGGCGCCACCACGCTCACGGTGCTCAGGCTGAGCGCCACGACGTTCAGGAAGACCGCGGAGTTCTCCGCGACGCCCGCCGCCACGAAGTAGGCGAGGCTCCGGCCCCGGCATGCCATGGCGCGGCGGTCGCCGGAGGCGAGCAGGAAGCCGCTGAAGGCGACCAGGGCCGTCGTGACGTTGATGGCCGAGCCCAGGACCGCGCCCGTCTCGTTCAGGCCGAGCTTCCTCAGCACGGCGACGACGCCGAAGCAGGTGGCCGACAGCAGCGGAAGGGCGATCTGCCACCGCCGGAACCCGGTCCGCTGCCCGCCGACGGAGAGCAGGGTCGTCCCGACCACGATGACCACCGTGCCGCCGAGGATCGGGGCGGTGACGCGCTCGCCGAGCAGCAGGATGGCCACGCCGGTGGCGACGAGCGGGTGCAGGTTGATGAGGGAGGCGGCGACGGAGGCGCCGACCTTGTCGATGCTCACGAACCTCAGGAGCCGGCCGGCGACGGTGCCGATGAGGCCGGCAAGGACGAAGAAGGCGACCCCGGCCGCGGACGGGCGACCGAATCCGCCCGTCAGGAGCACGGCGGCCCAGAGGCCGACGGTTCCGACGACGAGGTTGATCCAGAAGCCGGTGTAGGGGCCGCGCCCTCGGAGGCCGTGACGGATGAAGATCGTGGCGCCCGCCGAGCAGAGGGCGCTGACGAGCGCGAGCGCGTGCGCGGTGCGTGGCATGAGTCGTCAAGGACACCACGGTCGTGGGCGAGGGTCAATATCCTGGCGTTTCGGGCGTCTTTGGCCTACCCTTCCAGGCAGGCACGCGAGACCGGCGCGCATCATCGCAGAGGAGACAGGCCATGCCGAAGATCAAGCACATCGCCATCTCGACCCAGGACGTGGAGAAGACCGCGAAGTTCTACATCGACGTCTTCGGCATGAAGGAGATCGCCAGGGTGAACAGCCCCGGGGCTACGGGCTACTACCTCAGCGACGGCGATCTCAACCTGGCGATCCTCAACTTCAAGAACGATCAGGTGGCCGGGGCCGAGCGTGGCAAGGGCTACAACGGCATCCACCACATCGGCTTCCAGGTCGAAAGCCTGGAGGAGATTGCGGAGAAGCTGGCGGAGGCGGGCGCCCCGCGCCGTGACGACATCAACGAGGCGCTCGGCGTGGGACAAGGCCGGCGACACGAAGGCAACGTCGAGGTGAAGTACACGGGCCCGGACGGGGTCATCCTCGACGTCTCGGAGACGGGCTGGGTCGGCACCTCCGGCCTCGACGAGTACTAGCTACTTCGCGGCTTTTCTCGGTGCGGCGTTTCCACCCCGATGCCGGAAGCGGTTGGTGGTGGTGACTGACTCGCCCTCAACGCACGGTACCGCGCAGGAGTCAGTCCGAACGCCGATCTGAAGGCTCGCGTGAAGTGCGCCTGATCGGCGAATCCCGCGTCGAACGCGACCTCGACGAGCGGGCGCTCCCGGTGAATCTGCTCCCGTGCGAATTCGAGGCGGCGCATGAGCAGATAGCGGTAGGGGCTGGTCCCCAACATGATCCTGAACTGCCGCGCCAGATCGTAGCGTGTCAATCCCGTGATCGACTCCAGCTCTCGTGAATGCACGACCCGGGTCTTCTCGGCGTCCAGGAACTGCCGAGCCCGTTCGACGGCCCGGACGTCGACGCGTCGGGAGATCACGGATCGGGCCCCACCCCGCTCCCCGGCCATCAACCCTTGCGCCAGGTCCACGATGAGGCTGTCCACGGCCAGCGATTCCAGCGGAGCGCGAAACGCCGCGTCGATGGCTCGCGACAGCATCGCATTCGTTGACACGGGCTCGCTCACGAAGGGCAGCGGATAGGGCCTTCCGCGGAGGGTCCGTACCGCGTCCGTGAGAAGAAACGGCTCCACATAGACGATTCGATAGCCGAATCCCTCGTCGGTGCCCGAGCGTCCGTCGTGGACCTCGTCCGGATACAGCACGACCACCCGCCCTGGAGTACTCGCATGGACCGAGCCCCGGTAGTCGAAGACCTGGACGCCGGAGGCGGTCACACCGATCGCATACGTGTCGTGGCGATGTTTCTGATAGGCCTCGCCAGCGAACCATGCGCTGAGGAGCTCGACGCCATCGGCTGGCCTCGAGCTGACGAGCCACCCCGCGACCGTGCCCTGGCACGATCGTTCAAGACCCTCGCCGGCCGATCTGGTCTCTTTTAGACGCATGGCTCGTGGGTAGCGTACGACGACGGAACAGATCGTGGCGTTTCTTCTCTTCGCCGTCGTGGCCGCCGTCACGCCGGGTCCGAGCAACATCATGCTGACCGCGGCCGGCGCGCAGGCAGGCGTCCTCAGAGGCCTGCCCTGCCTGCTCGGCGTCACGACCGGCATGGGTGTCATGATGTTCGTCGTCCCGCTCGGGCTCGGGAGTCTCGTTCTCGAGCATCCCCTCGTCCTCAAGGCGCTCCACTGGGGCGGGGCGGCGTTTCTGCTCTGGCTGTCATGGAAGATCGCGACGTCCGGAAGCGGCATCGACTCGGCACCGGACCGCGACCCGGTTGGCTACCTGGGCGCTGCGATCTTTCAGTGGATCAACCCAAAATCGTGGCTGGTGACGGCGAGCGCGGCCTCCACTTTTCTCAACGCTGAAGCGGGGAGCCCGATCGTGCAGGCTGCCTCCCTGGGGGGCCTCTTCGTCCTGGCTGCCTTGCCGAGTTGCTTTCTGTGGCTGGCGTTCGGAGCGGCTGTCCAGCCCGTCCTTCAGGGGAGTCGCCGACTGCGAATCTTCAACGTCGCGATGGGCGCGCTTCTCGCGCTCTCGATCGCCCTCATCGTCCGGTGAGCGACCGGCCGCTCGGGCCATGTTCGGATCGGGGTCAGCCCCCGCGGGTGACGACGCGGTTCGTCTGCACGCCGAGCCCGGTGATGCCCATCTCGACGACGTCGCCGGGCTGGAGGTAGCGCGGCGGCTTCATCCCGTGGGCGACACCGGCGGGCGTGCCGGTCGAGACGATGTCACCGGCGCGCAGCGACATGAAGCGGCTGACGTAGGCCACGAGCTCACGGACCGGGAAGATCATGTTGGCGGTGCTCCCGCGCTGGCGCGATTCGCCGTTGACCGTCGTCCACACCTCCAGGGCCTGGGGGTCGCGCACCTCGTCGGCGGTGACGAGCCACGGCCCGATCGGCGCGAAGGTGTCGGCGCTCTTGCCCTTCGTGGTCGTCCCTCCGTGCTCCATCTGGAACGCTCGCTCGGAGACGTCGTCGACGATGCAGTAGGCCGCGACGTGCGTGAGCGCGTCCGCCTCGCTCACGTTCCGCGCGTCGCGCCCGATCACGACGCCCAGCTCGACCTCGTAGTCGAGCTTGACGGCCTCGCGCGGCCGGACGATCGGGTCGCGGGGACCGTTGACGGCGCTGGTGGCCTTGATGAAGAGCAGCGGCTCCTTCGGCAGCGGCAGGCCCACCTCGTGAGCGTGGTCCGTGTAGTTCAGACCGACGCAGACGATCTTGCCGATACCCGCGAGCGGCGGGCCGAGTCGGGGGCGGCCACGGACGACTGGGAGCCGCGCCGTCCGGGCCGCGCGCAGGCGCTTGAGGCCCGCGGGCGAGAGCACCGCGGCCGTGATGTCTGGGACCACGCGCGACAGGTCGCGCACGGCGCCGGCTTCGTCGATGAGCCCGGGCTTCTCGGCCCCGGCGCGTCCGTAGCGCACGAGCCTCATGGGGCGGGACCGTCGGCGCCGGCGCGTGAGCGCATCGCTCAGAACCCGAGGAAGTCCCCGAGCGCCGCCAGCACCGCCTCGGGATTGTCCTCGTGCAGCGTGTGGACGGCCCGCGGGATCTCGACGAATCGGCCGCGCGGCAGCTCCTTGGCCATCCGCTCGGCGACGTCACGCTCGAGCACGTGGCTCTTCTCACCGCGAAGGACGAGGGTCGGCGGCGTGATGGCGCGCACGACGGTCCACCAGTCGACGTCCGACGGCGCGCGGCGTTCCTTGACGTTCGGATGCCACTTCCACACCAGCGCGCCGTCCGGGCGGGTCCGCAAGCTGTGCGAGACGACCCAGCGATAATAGTGGATGCCGGGATACGGGTTCGCTCGAAACAGGTGCTGGGCGGCCTGCTCGATGCTCTCCCACGTGTCGGGCTCGGGAGGCCCCGCCGAGGGCGCCATGGCGCGCGCGCTCAGCTCCGGGCCGATGTCAATGACGACCAGCTGCCGGACACGGTCGGGGCGCTTGGACGCGAAATACATCGCGTTCCGGCCCCCCATCGAGAGCCCGACGAGGACGAACGCGGTCAGGCCGAGCTGGTCGACGACGCCCGAAATATCGTCGAAGGCCGCGGCGGCCGTGTAGGTCTCGGCGGGATCGCTGTCGCCGTGGCCGCGCGCGTCGAGAGCGTAGACGTGAAAGTGGGGCTGCAGCGCGATGCTGAGCGTGTCCCACGCGTGCGCATGCCCCGTGAAGCCGTGGAGGAGCAGGAGCGGCGGACGACCGTCGCCGCCCCAGTCCAGGGCGTGCAGCCGCAATCCATTGACCAGCAGAGAACGATCCAGCGGGCGCAGGAGGTTCATCCTCGTGGGGAGCATAGCACTGGCGCTCGGGCTTCTTGCAGCGTGTGCTAGCATCCGGTTGACTCAGCCGCTACCGACGGGAGGCCGCGATGGGAACGTTTCGGCTCTACACGGGCTCCGACGGCCAGTCGCGCATCGAGCCGGTCGACCTCGGCCGGACGCCGGAGTGGACGAAGGGGCTGCCGGCGACACAGATCGCGTTCCGCGAGTGGCCGGTCGGCCAGTACCTCGACTGGCACCCGGCCCCGCGCCGCCAGTTCGTCATCATCCTCTCCGGCCAGCTCGAGATCGGCCTGGGCGACGGCGGAAAGCACCTCTTCGGCCCGGGCGACGCCCGGCTGGTCGAGGACACGACGGGCCGGGGGCACACCACGCGGGTCCTCGGCGCTTACCCCTGCGTGACGGCGACGATCCCGCTCGCGTAGTTTGTTATGTGCTACCATGTGCTACATGAAATACCCCAGAGGCGAAGTCGGCGTCCGTGAGCTTCGTCAGAACCTCAGCGTTTACCTCAAACGGGTCAAACGGGGTGAGACCCTCGAAGTGAACGAGCGGGGACATCGGGTCGCTGTCCTGGCTCCCGCCAGGTCAACGTTGCTGGAGCGCCTCGTCGCCGCCGGGCGGGCAAGCGCGGCCGAGGGCGACGTCCTCGCGCTGGGCCCGCCACTCGGGAGGCGCCCAACACGCCGAGCCAGCCGCGCGCTCGCCCGGCTTCGAGAGGAGCGCGGGTGACCATGCTCTACCTGGACTCCTCGGCGCTGGTGAAGCTGGTCGTTGCCGAGCCCGAGTCAGCCGCGCTGCTGAACCTGCTCCGAACGTCGCCGATTCGCGTGTCGAGTACGCTCTCGCTCGCTGAGGTGCCGCGAGCCTTGCGCCGAGCTGGCTTCAGCTCGGGTGCGCGCCGGCGGGCCCGTGATGTTCTTGCCAGGGTCAACCTGGTGGACGTCGATCGACGTGTGCTTTCCGGGGCGGCGGCGCTCGATCCCGCAGAGCTCAGGACCCTCGACGCGATCCACCTGGCAACGGCGTTGTCGATCCGCGAAGACCTTCTGGCCGTCGTGACCTACGACCGGCGTCTGACCGCGGCCGCTCAGCGCGCCCAGCTCGAAGTGCTGGCGCCCGCCTGAGGACCCGGGCATGGCGGTCAAGATCCTCTTCGCTCCCCGCCAACCCGAGGTGATCCTCGACATCGCGCGGTCCCTGACACCGGCCGCCTTCGAGCTCGTGGTCGCCGACCCCGGCACGCCCGAGTTCTACCAGGCGGCGGCGACGGCCGAGTACTACCTGGGCCTTGCCCGGCAGATGGGCGGGGAGTTTTTCCGGGCGGCGCCGAACCTCCGACTGGTCCAGCTCTTGAGCGCCGGGTACGACCACGTCGACGTGGAGGCGGCGCGCAAGGCACGCGTGCCGGTGGCCAACAACGGCGGGGCCAACGCGATCGCCGTGGCCGAGCACAGCGTGATGCTCATGCTCGCCGTCCTCAAGCGGCTCGTCCGGCTCCACAACGACGTCGTCGCCGGCAAGTGGCGGGTCGGCAACCTGGCCGAGACGCGCGTCTACGAGCTCGCGGGCAAGACACTCGGGATCGTGGGCCTCGGCAACATCGGCAAGAAGGTCGCCCGGCGGGCGGCGGCGTTCGACATGGACGTCCAGTACTACGACATCGCGCGGCTCACCGAGGACCAGGAGGACGCCCTCGGGGTCCGGTTCGTCCTCTTCGCCGAGCTGCTCCGCACGTCGGACGTCGTGAGCCTGCACGTGCCCCTCGACGACACGACACGGGGGCTCCTCGGCGCGCGCGAGCTCGCGATGCTGAAGCCGGGCGCGATCCTGATCAACACCTGCCGCGGGCCGGTCGTGGACGAGGACGCCCTCCTGAAGGCGCTCACGGCGGGACAGATCGCGGGCGCCGGGCTCGACGTCTTGGTCGAGGAGCCACCGCCGCCGCGTCACGCGCTCTTCACGCTGCCGAACGTCACGCTCACGCCCCACTCCGCCGGGCCGACGTGGGAGAATTGGACGGCGCGGTTCAGGAACGGCTTCGACAACATCCAACGCGTCGCCGCCGGCAGGCGGCCCCGGTGGGTGATCCCGGAGCTCCTGTGAGCACGGAGGAAACCATGCAAACCAATGCTGCGCCCGGACCTCTCGCGCCGCCGCACGCCCAGCCACCACGCGGGATCAACCACGTCGTCCTCAACGTCCGCAACCTCGAGGCCTCGCACCGGTTCTGGACCGAGATCATGGGCTTTCGGTGCGTCGCCGAGCTCAAGCCCGTCCCCGGGCGGCGCCGGCCGAAGATGCGCTTCTACAGCGGCCTCGACGCCCACGGCGCGGTGACCCACCACGATCTCGCCCTGGCCGAGGCGCCCTCCGCCGACGGCGGCACGACCCGTGAGCCGTGGGACCTGCTGCCGAGCCGCGTGGGGCTGAACCACGTGGCGATCGCCTGGCCCGATCGCGAGGCCTGGCTCAAGCAGCTCGCGTTCCTCAAGGCGAAGGGCGTGCCGTTCCACCGACGGGTCAACCACGGCATGACCCACAGCGTGTACATCTCCGACCCCGACGGTCACGGCATCGAGGTGCTGTACGAGCTGCCGCGAGAGGTGTGGGAGACGGACATCGACGCGGCGCAGAACTACGCCGAGCAGCTCCCCACGGAGGGGGACGAGGCGCTCGTCGACCGGACGGACTACCCGGTGTTCAAGGGGACGGCGGGATCTGGACCTTGATCCACTCGGCGGGGCCGCTCTGGGCTCCGCGCTGGGAGCCGTCCGGCTTCACCTCGACCGTCAAGCCTTGCCGCAGGTCGGAGAACGTCCCCGTGAGATTCGTCTTTCGCGACATGCTCCGGTCCAGCCAGATCTTCGTCCGCTCCGTGACCTTCGCGCTCCATGTTCCCGCCGGCCCGGCGATCGTGACGGTCTGATCCCGCGCATTGATCGCTTGAATTTTCCCGATGACGGTGGCTTTCCCTGACAGCCCTGGCGATTGCCCGACCGGAATGAACCGTTCGGTCAGCTCCTGCGCGGAGGGCGCCGGTGCGCCCAGGAAGAGCGGGCTCATCCCGACCACCGCGAGAACGAACGTTCGGACGGTCATACGCCTTCCCTCACGCCCCTCAGTCGACAAGGAACGCTCTCGCTCGCTTCTGATCTCGGATCGCCTTCTCCGTGTACTTCCGTCCGAAGAATACACTCCGGACGGCCTTGTCTGCCAGCCGTCGTGCCTCCTGGAGGTGGGCGACGGCGTCGGCGTGAAGGCCGCCGCCGCTAAGCACCCGGATGCTGTCGTCGGTCTCGTGAACCGCGCGCTCGAGAAGCCGCCGTCGCTCCGCGGAGGACGACACGGCGAGGCTCGTCTCCAGTAGCACGACGCTCTGGCGGATGTTCTCGAGCACGTTGATGACCCGCAGGAAGGCGGCGATCGCCACGATCTGCGTCCCATCGAGTTCGATGCCCGCGCCCTCGGGATCGGCCTTCGCCAGCGCCTGGCCGGCCGGAGACTTGTTGAACGATTCCCCGTCGTAGAAGGCGACCGCGCCTTCGATGGTCTCGATGGCGTTGTTGTGGAAGAAGGGCCCACTGTCCGCCGCCTCCACGAGCGGCGGCACGTTGAACGTGCCGTCGCCCGGCGTGCGGAACCCGTCGTCACGCGGGACCCGTTTGCCCGTCAGGCGAGCGGGTTGATCGGGCAGGTCCTCCACACCGGTGTTGAAGTTGGCATTCCCGAGGGGGCCCCGACCGGGGAAGTTGGCCGTCGCCCCCGCGTTCACATGGCAGATATTGCACTTGCCGAGTTTGTTGTCGAGGAAGATCTCCTGGCCCCGCTTCGGCACGGTGCCCTTGAGCGGCAGCGGCAGCGCCAGGTCCTGCTGCCGCCCGAGGGACAGCTGGAAGGCCTCCAGGGCGTCGAGCTCCTCCTCGGTGGGCAGGCGGAAGTCGACACCGGGGACCCGGTTCAGGGTCTTGGTGAAGTGCTGAATGACCGCGCCGGTCGCGAAGGATCGGAGTGATCCGTCGCCCGGGGCGCCGTCCCCGGACCACCCGGTGCGCGGCCCGCCAGGGCTCTGCACCGACGTCCGGAGACCGAGCGTGTGCGGCACCCCCCGCATGACGAACTTGTTCTTGAGATCGTCGAACCCGTCCAGGTTTTCTTGAATGAGCCCGAACTCCCGCATCAGCGCGGGATTCTCGAAGTTCTCCTTCAACGCCGGGTTGAACTCGGCGACGAACAGAGGATTGTCCTTCGGGAGCGTGGCGATGAACGCCGGATCGATGGTGAAGTTGTTCTCCGCCGGATGGCAGGTGCCGCACGTCCGCCCGTTACCGCCGAAGGTCTCGTTGAAGAAGAGGTCTTGCCCCTTCGCGACGAGCTGACTCTGACGATCGGGTGGAGGCGCGGTCTTGCAGGCGGACAGCCCGGCGACGGCGCACAGGACGGCGATCCACATTAGCTCTCGAGCGCGCATCCAGCCTCCTTTAACACCGGATGACTGACATGGTGTCATACTTCCATCGCTTCGGCGAAGCGCCGGTAGGCCTCCAACGGGTCGCCGTACTTGCGGTGCCCCGCGGTGTGCTGGGCGCTGGCGAGGAGCAACCGATCGCGGTCGGCGGCCCTGGTGTGGCGGAAGTCCTCCAACAGGCAGAGCCCGAGCTCCTGGTTGTGGGGGTCGTTCCCGAGCGTGCAGGCCGCCGTGGCCAGCGCCTGGACCAGCGGGGCGCGGTCGAAGCCCGCTTTCAGATAGGTCGCGGTGAGCGCGACCGCCTCGTCGGGCCGGAGGGCGAGGAGCGCCGCGTCCAACGTCTCGAGCAGGCGGCGCGACGACCAGGCGTCCGCGCCCGGGGGTGGCGTGATGGCCTTGCGCCCGTTGTTCGGCGTGTTGGCCTGGTGCTCGGCCGCCCGGTTGATGAAGGACGCCGCGACGAACAGGAGCGGAAGGCGCCGCGGGTGCTCGAACGTGTCGTAGAACCACCCGAGCGTGTTGCAGTACTCGTAGCCGTGCTGCGCCATCGAGAAGTTGTTGGGGTGTCCTGTCTCAAGGATGACCTCGGCCGCGGCCACCTGGATCGCGTCGAGGATCCGCCGCGGGCCCCGTCCCGCCTTGAGGAGCGCCACGAGCGCGTCGATGACGGAGGATTCACGCTGGCGGGTGATCGTCTCGACCAGCATCGCCTCTTCGGCCGCGGTGAGGGGCGTGTCCTGACGCAGGAACTCCGCATCGCGCCCGTCGAGCACGTTCTGGACCACGTTCGAGCCCATCTCGTAGGTCGAGTACCAGCGCGGGCCCACCGCGATGTCCGGCACGCCGGCGTAGAGCACGCTGCGTGCCCTCTCCCAGCCCAGGGCTTCCCCGAGCTCGATGGTGGCGCGCGCGCGGTAGGCCTTGTGGCCCGTCGTGTAGGAGCGGTTGTGGAGCATCCGGTCCTGGACGTCGATCAGCCCGGCGAAGGCGAGATGGGCGAGCACCGGCCTTCGGTTCGCAGCGTCCGCCATCAGCCCGAGGAAGACCCGGTACGCGGCGAGCACCTCACCGCGCTGGACGAGGGTGAGCCAGTGGTTGAGGCGTTCGCCGAGCGAGCCGTCGATCTCGTGCGGCTCCTGGTCCGGCCAATGCACCTCGGGCACCGGGGGCTCCTGGTTCACGGCGATCTCGTACAGGCGCGTGTAGTGGCCCGGCGCCCGGCCGAGGAGCTGGTTCCACGGATCGAGGCCCGAGGGGATGTACCAGACGGACTGGGCCAGAGGCAGCAGGGCGAGCTCCGGCCGGATCACCGTCATGAGCGGCAGGCCGACGCGCTCGCTCAGCAGGCAGTGGTCGTTGTTCACGAACTTGACCACGCCGTCGTCGAGCCGCTGATGGTAGGGGACGTGCGTGTACGGCGCGTGGATCCGCACGGTCTCGCGCAGGATCTCGGTGACCGGCCGCGCCTGCTTCAAAAGCCCGTACAGCACGCGGCTGGCGCCGACCTGGTCCCGCGCCAGGATCCGCTCCTCCAGCCGGGCGTACTCGGCGGCGCACCCTCGCTCGCTCGTGACCGCGGTCGTCGTGGCCATGGCCTCGTCCCGGGTTAGTAGCTCAATCGACCCTGAAGATCAAGTCGCGCGTCAGATCGGCGATCCGCGTGCGGCCCGCCAGACCCATTGTCGTGCGCACTTCCTCACGCAGGATCTCGAAGGCGCGCGCGACGCCGGCGGCGCCGTCGGCGGCGAGGCCCCAGAGGGCCGGTCGCCCCACCGCCACCACCTTCGCGCCACGCGCGAGTCCTTTCACCACATCGGTCCCGCGCGCGAAGCCGCCGTCGACCACGACGTCGGCACGATCGCCCACGGCGTCGACGATGGGGGGAAGGGCGTCGATGGTCGATTGCGTCTGGTCGAGCTGGCGACCGCCGTGGTTGGAGACCCAGATCAGGCGCACCCCCATGTCCACGGCGCGGCGGGCGTCGCGCACCGTCATGATCCCTTTCAGTCCCACGGGGAGCTTCGTCGTCTTCAGCAGCCACTCGACGTCGTCCCACGTGAGCCGCGCCTGATACTCGGGGTTCGGCCCGCGCGGGTTCGGGGCGATCTCCATGGCTTTGCGCGGGCTCCAGCGCGCGAGGATGTCGCGCTCGCGGCGGCCGTAGAGCTGGACGTCGACGGTGAGGGCGACCGCCAGGTATCCGGAGGCCTCGACGCGCGCGAGCAGGTCACCGACCCACCCGCGGTCGCCGTGATGGTAGAGCTGGAACATCTGGGGCGCCATGCCGGCCCTGGCGACCTCCTCGACGGGCCACCCGGTGGCGCCGGAGAGCCACTGGAGCGTGTCGGCCTTCCCCGCCCCGCGCGCCATCTCGACGTCGCCCTCGGGGTGGAAGAGGACGAGACCGCCCATCGGCGCGACGGCCACCGGCCACGCGAGCGGCACGCCGAGAAGGCTCGTTCGGAGATCGATCGTGCGGACGTCGACGAGGATATTCTGCTGGATGGCGAGGCGGTCGAGGTGGCGGCGGTTGCGGCGGAGCGTCGTCTCCGTCTCGGCGCCGCCGTCGCCGAAGTTCCACACCTCGCGGGGCAGGCGCTCCCTGGCCGCACGGCGGATCTCGGGCAGGGTGACGAAGCGCGGGGGCTCGGGCGGTTGGCTCATGATGCTTGTACTATACGCCAGGAGAGGAGGAGCCCATGTTCGCGTTGATCGTGTCGCTCAAGGTCAAACCGGAGATGCGCGACCGGTTCCTCGAGGCTGCGGCGGACGACTCGACCTGCTCCGTCCGTGACGAGCCTGGCTGTCGGCGCTTCGATGTGCTCCAGGACCAGGCTGACCCGAACCACTTCTTCTTCTACGAGGTCTATCGCGACGAGGCGGCACTCGAAGCGCATCGGGCGACGCCGCACTACCCGCGCTGGCGGCGGGCCGCCGAGGTGTGCCTCGCGGAGGCGAGCCAGCCAATTCGCTGCACGACGATCTTCCCGCGCGAGTACAGGTAGTCGGCCGCCAGGAGAGGACTGATGCTGAAGAACGAGACCGCCAAGGCCACCGTCATCCGCGGCGGCCGCCTCCTCGACATCCGCGCCCACCGCGCCCATCTCACGGACATCCTCGTCGCGGGCGATAGCATCGCGGAGATCGGTGCGCCCGGCCTGGCGGCGCCGGCGGGCGCGACGGTCGTGGACGCCCGCGGCACGCTGCTCCATCCCGGGCTGATCAACGCCCACACGCACGCCCACGGGAATCTCGCCAAGGGCATGGGCGACCGCTGGACGCTCGAGCTGCTGCTCACGGCCGGACCATGGATCAGCGGCGGCCGCTCGCTGGACGACAAATACCTCAGCGCCAAGCTCGGTGCGGTCGAGATGGTCCTCAAGGGCTGTACGGCCTGCTACGACCTCCCGTTCGAGTGGCCCGCGCCGACGCCCGAGGGGCTGGAGGCGGTCGGCCGCGCCTACGCGGAGGTGGGCATGCGGGCGGTCCTGGCACCGATGGTCGCGGACCGCACGTTCTTCGAGGCGATCCCCGCGCTCATGGAAGCGCTGACGCCGGCGATGCAGACGGACGTCGAGACGCTCCGTCTGGCGCCGGGGAAGACGAGCGTCGCCAACATGCGGGAGGCGCTGCGCCGCTGGACGCTCGATCGCGACCAGGTAGGACTCGCCATCGCCCCCACGATTCCACACCACTGCTCGGACGACTTCATCCGCGCCTGCGTGGAGCTGGCCAGGGAGCACGGGGTCGGGCTCCACAGCCACGTCGCCGAGTCGAAGGTCCAGGCGATCGTCGGGCTCCAGCGCTACGGCAAGACGCTCACGGCGCACCTCGACGACCTCGGCGCGCTCGGGCCGCACTTCACGGTCGCCCACGGGGTGTGGCTCGACGCGGACGACATGACCCGGCTCGGCGACCACGGCGCCTCCGTCGCGCACAATCCGGGCAGCAACATGCGCCTGGGCAACGGGCTCGGCGACATGCGGGCGATGCTCGATCACAGGGTGAACGTCGGCCTGGGGACCGACGGCGCCAACTGCGCCGACAACTTGAACATGTACGAGGCGATGCGTCTGGCCTCGTTCGTCTCCAAGGCCCAGCGCCCCGACTGCGAGCGCTGGGTGACGACGGAGGAGGTCGCGGCCGCTGCGACCGAAGGCAGCGCGCGGACACTCGGCTTCGGTGGGCGGATCGGCCGGTTGGCGGTTGGCTACAAGGCCGACATCGCCTTCCTCGACCTCGGCCACGTCAACTGGATCCCCCTCAACGATCCCACCAACCAGCTCGTCCACACGGAAGACGGCGGCGCCGTGCGGCACGTGATGATCGGCGGCCGGATGATCGTCCAGGATCGCCGCGTCACGACGGTCGACGTGACCGCCCTCGCGCAAGAGGCGGAGCTCGCGCGGCAGCGCCTGGCCGGTGTCAACGCGTCGACGAAGGAGCTCTACGAGCGGCTGGCGCCGGTGGTCGGCCGCTTCTGCTCCGGCCTGGCCCACGGGCCGTATCACGTCACCCGGTACGTCGGCGGCGTCTGAGGGGCGCAGGAGCGCGTCGTCGCGCGGGCTAGCCGAGAAAGCCGAGCGTCGTCGGGCTGAATCGTCCGACATTCGGAAACACCGCGGGCAGGTCGACGCCCGAGACACCAAACCACGACGCGAGCGTGGCGCCGTACTGGTCGATGGCGGTCGTTGGAATCCAGCGCCCTCTTGCGTTCCCTCCGTCGTCCGTATCGTCCGGCCCACTGGGCGCCAACGTCGGGAACACGGTACCGTTCGACCCGGCCACACCGTAGAAGTCACCACCGAGGACGGACCCGCCCACGACGAATTGATGCGAGCCCCACGCGTGGTCCGTCCCCAGAGTTCCGTTGGGCACGTGCGTCCGCGCAAAGTCGGAGAGGGTGAACGTCACGACCTGCGAGGCCACCCCGAGCGCGACGGTCGCGTCGTAGAACGACCGCATGGCATTGCTGACCTGAGACAAGAGGTTGGCGTGGCCGCCCGCTGCGGGATTGCCGCCGACGACCTGGCCGCTATGCGTGTCGAATCCTCCGAGCGAGCAGAAAAAGATTTGCCGACGCATGCCGAGCTCGTTTCCCAAGCTGATGAGCTTGGCGATCTGCTCTAACTGGTTGCCGAGGCTGGTGCGGGGACTCAACGGAAACGGCGGAACCACCGGGTCGCCCGCGGCCCGCAGGGCGCGTTCGATCGCCACGGCCTCAGCCGTCACCCGGCTTGCGCCGCGCGCCAGCGTCGTGCCCTGATCGAGGAGAAGCAAATTCTGTAGCGCGACATATCGTGCGTCATTATCCGGCGGGTTTGGAAAGCCGTCGAGCCGCAGCGCTCCATCGAGCCGCGTCGGCGCCGCGGCGATGGCGAGCGGGCGCTCCACGCTCCCGGAGGTAAAGATGGGTGTCCCGGCCGTGGAGGTCACCGGCGGGAAGCTGGTTGCGTT
>Ga0209469_1000037_pt1 | contig 74567 bp, 59 predicted proteins | sample GraSoiAngelo_123_FD_185880 | JGI IMG/M metagenome (GOLD analysis project Ga0209469, IMG submission 185880) | Grasslands soil microbial communities from the Angelo Coastal Reserve, California, USA - 14_0927_02_40cm (SPAdes) (version 2) | ecosystem: Environmental > Terrestrial > Soil > Grasslands ... | reverse complement strand
GGGGGGGGGGGGGGGGGGGGGGGGGGGGGGGGGGGGGGGGGGGGGGGGGGGGGGGGGGGAGCACGGGCACCGAGAAGCCGCTCCTCACCGCGCCCACGCAGGCGGAGGTGCTCACCTACTGGGCGCGCGCCGGCTTCTTCCGCGAAGCCGCGGACCTGTTCGAGGTCCACGGCCGGGTGCCGAAACTGAAGGCGCAGGACGAGAGCGACGTGTTGCTGCCGGTGACGCCGGTGCGCGCCGCGGAGGACGTGCACGCCGTGGTCAGCAAGATTCAGCAGCGCGCGTCTGCCATCCTGGCGTCTGAGCTGGGACTCGACCCGAAGGCAACCATGGGATTCGCTATGGCGCTTTCGGAAGCGTGTCAGAATATTGTAGAACACGCCGGCACCGGCGGCTGGGTCGCGGTGCAACGATATCATTGGCGACAGAAGCTCGGCCGGCGGGTGGTCGTGATCGCCGTGGCGGACGCCGGCGTGGGCTTCCGCCATTCGCTCGAGCCGACCCAGAGCAAGCGGTTCGGCGCCCGGTGGGGTGACGCGGCGGCGCTCGAAGCGGCGCTGATCCAGGGCGTGAGCCGCTTCCGGGATCCGGGGCGCGGCCAGGGTCTCGCGGGGATCCGGCGCTATCTGGCCCGCTGGGACGGCAAGATCGCCATTCGCAGCGGCACGGCGCGCATCGCGATCGTGCCCAAGTGGGACGACGATGTGCCTCTGAAGGACGGCCTGCCACCGTTCCCCGGCGCGCAGGTGCTCATCATCATTCCCGAGCCGGAGTCCACCAGGAAGTGATACAGCACATCGACGTGCACGCGGTGCTTCAGGAATCGGTCCCCGGGGGGGGCGTCTACGGAGACCTGGTCACCCGGCCGACGGGTCGGGTGGTGCGGGAGCAGATCGAGCGGGCGATCGCGACGGCCGCGGTCGCCCGCGTGGATTTCACAGGTGTCGGCTGCATCGATTACTCCTGCGCGGACGAGATCGTGGCCAAGCTGCTGCGCGAACGGCCCGCGGTGCTGGTGCTCTCGGGGATCTCGGACGCCCACCGCGAGGCCATCGAGCCGGTGCTCGCGGGGCACGGGCTCGCCGCGCTCATCGAGGGACCGGGCGGCGCGCTCGAGACCCTGGGCGCTCCCGAGGCCGCCGCCGTTCTGCTCGAGGAGCTCGTCGCGCGGCGGCTCGCCGCCCGCACCCCCGGAGGGACCTTCGCGCTGACGCTGGCGTGACCGGAGGGGCCCTCTGAAGCGCCGCCTCGGCTTCTCGACCCGCGCCGTACACGGCGACCCTGAAGCCCGCCCCGACTGGGCGCCGGTGGTCGCTCCGCTGTATCAGAGCGCGACCTTCACCAACCCGATCGGCTCCAACCAGGAAGTCCTCTACACCCGCTACGGCAACAATCCCAACCAGGTGGCGATCGCGAAGCGTCTGGCGCTGCTCGAGGGCGCGGAGGCCGCGATCTTCGTGGGGAGCGGCATGGGCGCCGTGGCCTTGGCGCACCTCGCGGTGCTGCGGCCCGGGGACCACCTGCTGTCGAGCGAGTGGATTTACGGAGGCGTGCACCGCCTGTTCAGCCAGGAGTTCGGGCGGCTGGGGATCGAGGTCGCCTTCGTGGATCCGCTCGAGTCCCGCACCTGGAAGCGCGCCCTCAAGAAGAACACGCGCGCCATCTTCGTCGAGACGCCGACCAACCCGCTGCTGCGCGTGATCGACCTCGAGCCGGTCGCGGCGCTGTGCAAGGCCGAAGGCCTGGCGCTGCTCGTGGACTCCACCTTCGCCACGCCCCTGAATCTGCGCCCGCTCGAGCACGGCGCCGACGTGGTGATCCACAGCGCGACCAAGTACCTGAACGGGCACTCCGACGTGATCGCCGGCGCCGTGGCGGGGACCGAGTCGGTGATCGAGGAGGTGCGGAAGCTGATGCAGGTGTGGGGGCAGGCGCTCGACCCGATGGCGGCCTGGCTCATCGACCGCGGGATGAAGACGCTCGCGGTGCGGGTGGAGCGCCAGAACGCGACCGCGCTCGCCGTGGCCGAGTGGTGCAGCCGGCAGCCGCAGTTTGCGGCCGTGCACTACCCCGGGCTCCCGTCGCATGTCGATCACGAAGTCGCGCAGCGGACCCTGAACGGATTCGGGGGTATGCTCGGGGTGGAGTTGAAGGGCGGCGCGCGGGCCGCGGAGCGGTTCCTGCGGGGGATCACGATCGCAGCGCACGCGCCCAGCCTGGGCGGCGTCGAGACGCTGGTGTCCGAGCCGCGCCTGACCTCGCACGCCATGCTGGCGCCCGAGGCGCGCGCCCGGGCTGGCATTCCCGATGGGTTCCTGAGATTTTCCATCGGACTGGAGGACGCCGACGACATCGTTGCGGACCTGGCGCAGGCCCTGGCGCAGCTGTAAGTGATCAAGCTCACCAATGTCTTCAAGGCCTTCCCCAAGGGGGGGCTCGCCCTGAAGGACGTTTCCTTTCACATCGCGAAGGGCGAGTTCGTCTTCCTCACCGGCCACTCCGGCGCCGGCAAGTCCACCGTCCTGAAGCTGATCTACGCGGAAGAGCCCGTGACGAGCGGCGAGGTGCGGGTCTCCGGGTTCAACCTGGCGGAGCTGCGCCGGCGCGACGTGCCGAGGCTGCGGCGGCGCCTCGGCATCGTGTTCCAGGACTTCCGGCTGCTCGAAGAGCGGACGGCCGAGGAGAACGTGGCGTTCGCGCTGGAGGTGACGGGCGCGCGGCGCGCGTCGATTCCCGCGCGCGTGATGCGCGTGCTCACCCAGGTGGGGCTCGCCGCCAAGGCGCAGGCCTCCCCGCGCGAGCTGTCCGGTGGCGAGCAGCAGCGCGTCGCCATCGCCCGCGCGCTCGTGAACGAGCCCACGGTGCTGCTCGCGGACGAGCCCACGGGGAACCTGGACGAGCGGGCCACCCGCGGCGTGTTTCAGCTGTTGCGGGACATCAACGCCAGCGGGACCGCGGTCGTGATGGCCACCCACGACCTCGACCTGGTGCGCCAGGCGCCCTATCGCGTGATCGAGCTGCAGGAGGGCGCGCTGGTGTACGACTCCGCGGTGGACGAGCCGCGCGACCAGGCGGTGACGCCGTGAACCTCGTGATCCGCGAGGCGCTGCTCACGTTCCGCCGCGCGCCGCTCTTGTCCACGCTCTCGGTGACGACAATCGCCTTTTCGCTGTTCGTGGTCGGGCTGTTCGGGCTCGTCGCGGTCAACCTCCAGGACGCCCTAAGGGGCGTCGCCGAGCGCGTGGAGATCGTGGCGTACCTGCTCCCGGGCACGCCGATCGAGACGATCACGCTCGCCGAGAAGGACATCGAGACCTTCCCCGAGGTGCAGTCCGCGACGTACGTGAGCGAAGATTCGGCCCTGGGGCGCGCCCGCGGGGAGCTGGTGGAGTTCCGCGACGTGCTCCAGGAGCTGGAGCGCAATCCCCTGCCGGCCTCGATCGAAGTGAAGCTCACGCCCCGGTTCCGCGACGCCGAGCACGTGAACGAAGTGGCCGAGCGGCTGCGCGGCTTCGGATTCGTGGACGACGTGCGGTTCGGGCGCGACTGGGTCGAGAAGCTCGATCGGCTGCGCCAGATCGCCGCGGCCGTGGGACTCGTCGTGGGCGCGGCGTTCGCGGTGGTCGCCATCATCATCATCGGCACCACGATCCGGATGGCCGTGCTGCAACGCAGCCGCGAGATCGCCATCATGCGCCTGGTCGGCGCCACCGACGGATTCATCCGCCGCCCGTTCCTGCTCCAGGGCGCGATCAAGGGGATGCTCGGCGGCGTGGCGGCGATCGGCCTGTCGTACGGCGCCTACGTCCTGATCAACCGCTGGCTGCTCCAGGTGGCGTTCTTCTCGCGCGAGCAGGCGCTGGCCATCGTCGGGTTCGGGATGTTGATCGGGCTCTTTGGAAGCGCCGCGTCTGTTGGACGGCACTTGCGTCGAGTATGAAACGGCGTCGAGGAACGATGTCGAGGGAGTTCGTCGAGGACAACCGTGGAGTGCGCCAGGTCTTCCCTCGACGCCTCTCCTCGACGATTCTCCTCGACGCCGTTTTGGCTCTGGCGATTCCCGCCGTCCTCGCCGCCCAGCGCCCTCAGCCCTTCGATCAACAGCTGCGCGACAACCAGCAACGCCTCGAAGGCATCCGGCGCGAGCGCTCGGAGGTGGAGCAGGAACTCGAGCGGCTCCGCACCCAGGCCCACTCGCTCTCGGACGAGCTGGCGAACATCGAGCGGCAGAAGGAGACCACCAACCGCATCGTCAACGAGCTGGACCGGCAGATCAACTCCCTCTCCGATCAAATCGACCATACCACGGTGGACCTGTTGCTGGCGCAGGACGCGCTCAGCGAGAAGCGTGCCGTGCTCGAGCGGCGGCTCGTGGACATCTACAAGCGCGGGCCGCTGTACGCCTACCAGGTACTGCTCGCCGCCGAGAGCTTCGGGGACCTGCTGTCGCGGTACAAGTATCTCTACCTCGTGACCCGCCAGGACCGCCTGCTGGCGAACGACATGTCGAAGCTGCAGCGGCGCATCGCGCGTGAGCGGCAGACGCTGGTGGACGGTCGGGACGCGCTGGGACGGCGCAAGAGCGAGCGCACCGAGGAGCTCGACCGCTATCTCCAGCTGGAACACGAACGGCAGGCGTCGCTGCGCGAGACCCGGCGCAACACGCGCGAGGCGCAGCAGCGGCTGTCGGAGCTCGAGCGAGACGAGAAGACCCTGAACGACCGCATCGCGGCGCTCGAGCGCGCCCGGCGCGAAGCGGAGGCCCGCGGCGTCGCCCCCGGTGCGGCCGCCATCACCACGGCCGATCTCGGACAGCTCGACTGGCCGGTGGACGGGCGCATCCTCTACCAGTTCGGGACCGCCACGGGCCCGAACAACACCCGCATCCCGTGGCACGGCATCGGCATCGCGGCGCCGGTGGGCACGCCGGTCCGGGCGATCGCGGCCGGCACCGTGAGCCTCGCCGGACCGCTCGGCACCTACCTCACATCCGTCCTGCTCGACCACGGCGGCGGCTACTACACCTTCTACGGCTACTTGAACGACGCGAGCGTCACGCAGGGTGAGCGGGTCCTCAAGGGCCAGGTGATCGGCCACATCGGGGGACAGGCAAGCGACCAGGGACCACATCTGCACTTCGAGATCCGGGGCCAGGGTGGGATCGCGCTCGATCCGGTCAACTGGCTCAAAAGCCGCAAGTAGACGTGAGGCGTGACGCAAAGGCGTCGCGAAGAACCGTCACGAAGAGGCGTCAGGCGATCCACGGTTCCCCGCGACGCCGGGTCGTGACGTCGTTCCGTGACGCCGTCTTCGTGACGGTTCTCGTTGCGACGGCAGCCTGTCACGGGGACGGAAGCGTGTTGCGGGTGTCCGGCACCGTCGAGATCCGCGAGCTGCAGCTCGCCCCGCTCGCCTCCGGCCGCTTGACGCGACTCCTCAAGGACGAAGGGGACACAGTGCGCCGCGGCGACACGATCGCGGTGCTCGAGCAACCGGGGCTCGAGGCGTTGATCAGCCAGCGACGCGCGCAGGCACAGGCGGCGGCCGAGCGCACCGCGGAAATCACCGCCGCCGTCGCGGACAGCCAGCGCGCGGCGAACGACCTGCGGCGCGCCGTGCCGCTGCACGAGAGCGGGGTGATCTCGGCGCAGCAGTTCGAGACCCTGACGTCGGCGGCGGCGGCCGCGGCGGCGCGGCTGCAGGCGGTGCGGGCCGCTACGCGGGACTCCGCGGCGGCGCGGGCCGGCGTGCTCGCCACCGAGGCCATCCGCGACCAGCTCACGGTGATCGCGCCCGACGACGGGATCGTGCTCAGCCGGTTCGCCGATCCGGGCGAGGCCCTCGCGACCGGCACGCCCGTGATCTCCCTCGGCCTCGTGCACCGCCCGTGGATCCGGGCGTACGTGGGCGACCGCTACGTCGGCCGGGTCAAGGTCGGCGCGGCCGTCACCGTGCGGCCCGACGGGTACGACCGCGCGTTCTCGGGCCGCGTCGTGGAGATCTCGTCGCGCGCCGAGTTCACTCCCCGGGCCGCGCTGACGGAGCGGGAGCGCGCCGATCTCGTGTTCGGCCTCAAGGTGGAGCTCGATAGCGCGGACGCCGGCGGCCGGGTGAAGGCGGGCATGCCCGTGACCGTCGAGATCCCGCTGCTTCCGTGATTCAGGCCGCCGTCGAGACCCGCGACCTCACGCGGCGCTTCGGCGCGCTCACCGCGGTCGATGCCCTCACCCTCCGCATCGAGACGGGCGAAGTCTTCGGCCTGCTCGGTCCGAACGGCTCCGGCAAGACGACGACGATCCGCATGCTGTGCGGGCTGCTCGAGCCGTCCGCCGGGTCGGCGCTGGTCACGGGACTCGACGTCACCGTCGCGCCCGAGCAGGTCAAGCAGCGGATCGGGTACATGGCTCAAAAGGTCGGGGTATACGAGGACCTGACGGTCGCCGAGAATCTCGATTTCTACGCGGGGATTTACGGCCTGCGGAGGGGCGCGACGCGGGCGCGCCTGGCCGACGTCGTTGCCTTCCTCGCGTTGGGCGATCGGCTCGGCCAGCTCGCGGGGCATCTCTCGGGCGGCTGGAGGCAGCGACTTGCGCTGGCGTGCGCGCTGATCCACCAGCCGGCGCTGCTGTTTCTCGATGAGCCCACCGCCGGCGTGGATCCCGCCGCCCGACGCCGGTTCTGGCGCACGATCCACGACCTCGCCAGGGCGGGGACGACGGTCCTCGTGACGACGCACTACATGGACGAGGCGGAACAGTGCAAGCGGCTGGCGATGATGAGCCGGGGGCATCTCATCGCGCTGGGGACTCCCGCCGAAGTGGCGGCTCAGGTGGGCGGACGGGGGGGGACGCTCGAGGACGCGTTCGTGATCCTGCAGGAGCGCGACGAGCGATGATGCCCCGCTTCTGGCCGATGTTCCGCAAGGAGTTCATCCAGATGCGCCGGGACCGCCTGACCTTCGGGATGTTGATCGGCATCCCGGTGATCCAGCTGCTCGTCTTCGGGTACGCCATCCAAACCGATGTGCGCAACCTGCCGACCGTGGTGCTCGACGAGTCGCGCACGCCCGAGAGCCGGGACCTGATCGCCGCGTTCGAGAACACGGGCAATTTTCGCGTGGTCACGCACGTCGACGGGCGGCCGGCGCTGGACGCCGCCATCGCGCGCGGCGACGCTCAGGCCGGCATCGTGGTGCCCTACGCGTACCCGCGCGACCTGGCCCGCGGCACGACGGCCACCGTGCAGGTGATCGTGGACGCCGCCGACCCCCTCTCGTCCCAGGCCGCCCTGAGCGCCGCGGCCGGCGTCGCCCAGGTGCGCAACCTCGCCATCCTGTCCCGGGCGGCGGGCCGCAGCATCCCGGTCGAGGCGCGGGTCCGTCCCCGCTACAACCCCGGGCTGCGCAGCCCCAACTACATCGTGCCCGGCCTCGTTGGCGTCATTCTCACCATGACCATGGTGCTCATCACCGCCATGGCCATCGTGCGGGAGCGCGAGCGCGGCACGCTCGAGCAGCTCATCGTCACCCCTATCACGAAGACCGAATTGATGCTGGGGAAGATCACTCCGTACGTGGGCGTCGGCCTCCTGCAGATGACCGCCGTGCTGATCCTCGGCCGGTTCGTGTTCGACGTCCCGCTCACGGGGAATATCCTGCTGCTCTACGGCGTGAGCCTCATCTTCATCATCGCGAGCCTGGCGCTCGGCCTGTTCGTCTCCACACTGGTGCGGACCCAGCAACAAGCGATGCAGGCGAGCTTCGGCTTCATGCTCCCCAACATCCTGCTGTCGGGCTTCATGTTCCCCCGCCAAGCCATGCCGGAGTTCGCCCAGTGGCTCGGGCTCCTCGTTCCGCTGACGTACTTCCTGAAAGTGGTGCGGGGAATCCTGCTCAAGGGGGTCGGGCTGGAGGCGCTGTGGCGGGAAGTGCTCATCCTCGCGGGGTTCGCGGTCGTGCTGATCGCGGCGTCGGTGCGGCGCTTCCGCAAGACGCTGGACTAGCGTACGGGCGCGGCATTGCCGTGCCCCTGTACGGGCACGGCATTGCCGTGCCCCTGCTGAGCCGCTACGTCTTCTCCCCCGCGACGCCGATCCGGTCGGGCTCGTGCTGCTTGCCGCGCTCCAGCGCCGCTTCCACCTGGGTGAACAGATCCTCGGGGCGCAGCACCTCGGAGTGGGGAAACGCGACCACGCCCGCCGACAGGGTCGGCCCCTGGCCCGCCCCCAAGTCGGGGAAGGTATGGCGCGCCACGACCTGACGCAGCCGCTCGACGAACTGCCGGCCCCCGTGGGTATCGGTCTCGGGGAGGATCAGCGCGAACTCGTCGCCGCCGTAGCGCGCCACGAAGTCGGGGGCGCGGATCTCGCGCTGCATCATGGCGCCGATCTCGGCGAGCACCCGGTCGCCGGCCGGCTGACCCAGCCGCTCGTTGACCTCGCGCAGCCGGTCCACGTCGATCACGACGAGCGCGAACCGCAGCGAGTAGCGCCGCGCCCGCTCGAACTCGTCGCGCACCCGGCGGTCCAGCGCGTCCAAGCTGGCGCAGCCCGTCAGCACGTCGGTCACGCCCGCGCTGATCTGGCGGCGGTAGATCGCGGCGCGTCGCTCTTCGTTTTCGAGCACCCGCGCCGCGGCTTGCGCCATCGTGTTCGCGAACCCCACGTCCTGCGACCGCAGCTGGGGGTCGCCCTGCACCGTCCGCAGGAAGAACACCCCGGCCGCGCGTCCCTGCACGAACACCGGGAGCGCGACGGCCGACTGGACGTTCACCTCGAGCTGCTGCTGGATCCAGCGCTGGCGGATCGACTCGAACAGCGGGTGCTCGTGCACGTCGTGGATGATCACCGGTCGCTCGGTGCGGATCGCCTCCTGAATCTCCGGGTAGCGCGAGAGCTCGACGCGGAGGTCGCGGATGGCGGGGTTCTCGTACACGGCCACCACGCGACCCTTGTCCTCGCCCGGGGCGGTGAGCACGAACGAGCAGTGGGTGAGCCCGAACGCCTGCCCGACCCGGCGCACCAGCGTCTGGAAGATCTCGTCGGCGCGGAGCGCCGCCGACACTTCCTGGAAGATGTCGAACAGCAGGTCGCGCGAGCGCAGGGCGTCGCGCGCCTCCGCCAGCTCGCGCCGCATCCGCAGATCGGCGTCGATGCGGGCGCGCAGCTCGCCGAAGTGGACGGGGCTCATCATGGCGTCCAGCGCTCCCGCCTGGAGCGCTTCCGCCACCGCGTCCGCGCCGCCGTCCGCCACCAGCACGATCACGGGCGCGCCGCCGAACCGCGGCGCGCTCGCGAGATCGCGCACCGCGTCGGCGAGCCGGGCCTGCTTGGTGCCGACCGCAAAGATCACGAGATCGGGCGGATGGGTCTCCACCCGGTCAAGCGCGGGAGGGGGAAAGGGCGCCTCGGTGACCTGGAAGCCCCCGCGCACGAGGAACCGCTCCAGGCCGTCGGGCCGCGAGCCGGCCTCACCGACGAGCAGGATCTTGGGCTGGGTCTGGTCGGGCAAGGCTCCTGGCCGCACCTTGGAGCGTGTCAAGGTATAGTTCACCCCATGGGTCGGCAACCGGCGCCTGAGACCCGGCGCAAGCGGCGTCGCATGGTGGCGAGCCAGCTCGCAGCTCGGGGCATCCGCGACGGCCGGGTACTCGCCACGATGGCGTGGCTGCCGCGCGAGTGGTTCCTGCCGCCCCACCTCGCCGACGAGGCGTACGACGACGCGCCGCTCCCCATTGGCAACGGCCAGACGATCTCGCAGCCCTTCATCGTGGCGCTGATGACCGAAGCGCTCGCGCCACGGCGCGGCGACTGCGTGCTCGAGATCGGCACCGGCTCGGGCTATCAGACGGCGGTGCTCGCGCACCTCGGCGCGCGGGTGTACACCGTCGAACGGCTGCCCGACCTGTTGGTGGAGGCGGAGGAGCGGTTCCGCCGGCTGGGCCTCCGCGGCATCGAGACGCGGCTGGGCGACGGCGCGGCCGGGTGGCCGGAGCGCGCGCCGTTCCAGGGCATCATCGTCACGGCGGCGGCGCCGGCCGTGCCGCCGCCACTCCCGGAGCAGCTCGCGCCGGGGGGCCGGCTCGTGATCCCGGTCGGTGACCTCGCCTCCCAAGAGCTGGTCGTGCTCGAGCGCGGGCCCGCCGGCCTGGTCGCGCGACGCGCCGGCGGCGTGCGGTTCGTGCCGCTGATCTCGCGCCTCGCGTTCACCGAAGAGCCGTGGGGCTGAAGCCGGGGCGCCTTCCCGGCGACCTGCTCGGCACGCACGTGTCGACGCAGGGCGGCGTCGCGGAGGCGCCGGCGCGCGGCACGGTGATCCGCGCCACCGCGATCCAGCTGTTCACCAAAACGCCGAACCAGTGGCGGGAGCCGGCGGTCGATGACGGCGAGATCGGCCGGTTTCGCGCCGCGCTCGCGGGAAGCGGAATCCGGGCCGTGGTTGCGCACGACAGCTACCTGATCAATCTGGCGTCACCAGATGAGACGTTGCGCAACAGAAGCGTGAGAGCCTTCGCGGGCGAGTTGCAGCGCTGCCGGGCGCTCGGTATCCCCTGGGTCGTGTCGCACCCCGGGAACTACATCGACGAGCGCGCCGCAGGGTTGGAGCGCAACGCGCGCGGCTACGCCGATTGCCTCGCCCTGGTGCCGGGCGAGGTCGGCGTCCTCATCGAGGGAACAGCGGGCGCGGGCACGGCGCTCGGGTCGACGTTCGAGGAGCTACGGGCGCTGCGCGACGCGCTGCCCGCCGCCGCCCGTGCCCGCGTGGCGTTCTGTCTCGACACGGCGCATTTGCACGCCGCGGGGTATGACGTGGCCGGCGGGGAGGGCGGGCTCGAGGGGGTGTGGGAGCTGTTCGACCGGGAGGTCGGGCTCGCACTCCTCAAGTGCTTGCACCTGAACGACTCCAAGGGCGCGCCCGGGTCACATCTCGACCGCCACCAGTGGATCGGCGAAGGGGCGATCGGCCCCGAGCCGTTCCGGCGCATCATGCGCGAGCCGCGCTTCGCGGGAGTGATTAAGATTATCGAAACGCCGAAGGGCGACGACCCGGTCCGCCACGACCGGCGGATGCTGCGACGGCTGCGCGCCTACGCGCGCGGACCGCGCGATAACATCCGGATGACCGCAACCGTAGGCAGGGCGTGATCGCAGCGACGACGCAGCGCAGGCGCGGCACCGTGCCGCTCGCCGCGGCGCTCCTGGTCATCCAGGGGCTCGCCGGGGGGCTGGTGCCGTTGGTGCACGCGTCGGAGCGGCTCAGCGCGCCGGCCCACATCGAGGCGCGGCACGACGCCGGCTGCCTCGCGCTGCACGACGAGCTGCGCTGCGCGCTGTGCCACTACGCGAATTCGCGCGTGCAGCCGCAGCAGGCACGGACATTCGCCCCGACGGCGGCGCACCCCGAATGCACGGTGACCCCGCCGGCGGTCGCGCCGGCGCCGCGCTTCACCCGCCTCAGCTCCCCACCCCGAGCGCCTCCCAGCACCCGGCTGTAGCAGACCGGCGGCCCCCCCGCCCCCGCGGGAACCGCCGACCGCGCGCTCCCGCTCCGGGGGCGCGGTCGCCAGCCGTGGAACCTTGGAACAGGAGACGCTCGACGATGAGTCGACATCGATACGCCGTGATAGCCGCGCTCGCGGGGCTCGTCGCTCTGCCGGGCGCGGGTTCCGCGCAGCAGCCCACCCAGCGCCAGATCGATTCTCTCGCGGCCCAGGTGCGCGCGCTCAAGGCGCAACTCGACAGCTTGCGCGCAGCGCTCGGGCGGAGGCCGGCCGCAGTCACGCCCGCGGCAGCGGAAGACACGTCGCTTGGCGCGCTGCGCGCCGCCGCCGCGGCCGCCGCCGGGACCGACACGTTACGGATCCGGGCCGACACGGCCGGCCCCACCAAGTTCGTCGGCCGCGAGCGCAGCCAACCGCAACTGAACCCCGAAATCAGCGTCACGGGGGACGTGCGCGCCTACGGGCAGCAGCCGGGCGTCCAGCATGACAACTTCGATCCACGGGAGTTCGAGGTCGGCTTCCAATCGCCGCTCGATCCCTACTCGAGCACCAAGATCTTCGTGAGCTTCGAGAACGGCGACGTGAGTATTGAGGAAGGGTACGCCTACTGGACGGGCCTGCCCGGACACATCCGGTTCGACATCGGGAAGTTCCGGCAGCAGTTCGGCGAGCTGAACCGCTGGCACCTGCACGCGCTCTCCGAGACCGAATACCCACTCGCAATCCGCAGCTACCTGGGTGCCGACGGCCTCGCCGGAACGGGCATCTCGCTGTACCGCGCCTTCGGCGGGTTGGGCACGCACGAGGTCACCGCCCAAGTGACGCGCAGCGAGACGGACTCCCTGTTCGGCGGGAGCGGGCGGCCGAGCTATCTCGTGCATCTGCTGAATTTCTGGCAGCTCACCCGGTCCACCTACATGCAGCTCGGCGGCACCGGCCTGTACGGCACGAACCCGGGCCAGAGCTTGCGCACCAAGGTGGGTGGGGTGGACTTCCGCCTGACGTGGCGGCCTCCCGCACGGGCGCTGTACCGCGAGTGGACGCTGCGCGGCGAGCTGTACGCGCTACGGAAGGAATACGCGGCCAGCGGCGCGACGCACCTCGGCTACTACGTCGGCACCACGTACAAGCTCGGCCAGCGCTGGATCGCGGGCGTGCGTTACGACTATGTCGAGCACCCAGACTCGGCCTGGATCACGCGGCAGGTTATCCCGTCACTCACCCTGTGGGAGAGCGAGTGGGTCGAGCTGCGGGCGCAGTACACCTGGGCCAAGACGACGGGGTTCAACCCGACGAACCAGGTCGCCCTGCAGGCGGTTTGGGCGATCGGACCACACAAACACGAGACCTACTGACATGCTGCCATTCATTCCCCTGCTCGTCGCGCTGCACGGTACCCCCGTGCCACCCGCGGACAAGGTCAAGGTGGTCACGTCGCTTACCACGTACGCGGCGATTGCGCGCGAGATCGTGGGCGAGCGCGGCACGGTGTCGTCGATCGCCAACGGCGACGAGAACCCCCATTACGTCCAGCCCAAGCCGAGCTTCGTGCCCACGCTGTCCCAGGCCGATGTGTTCGTGACGACTGGTCTCGACCTCGAGCTGTGGGTGCCGGCGCTGCTCGACAAGGCCAACAACCCCAAGGTGACCGAGGGCGGGCCGGGCTACGTCGCCGCCTACGCCGGCATCGACCTGCTCGACGTGCCCACGAGCTTCTCGCGCGCCCAGGGCGACATCCACGTGTACGGGAACCCTCACATCTGGACGGGCCCGCTCAACGCGGTGCAGATCGCGCGCAACGTGCTCACGGGGCTGAAGCGCGTGTCCCCCGAGAACGCCGACTACTTCACCCAGCGGGAGAAGGACTTCGAGGACCGGATGTACCGTGCCCTGTTCGGCGATGAGCTGGTGAAGTTGCTCGGCGGCGCGACGCTCGCCGACCTGGACCGCCAGGGCAAGCTGTTCGATTTCCTGCAGTCCAAGTCGTACCAGGGCACCGCGCTCGCCACACGGCTGGGCGGGTGGCTCAAGGAGGCGCTGCCGTTCCGCGGTAAGGCAGTGGCCTGCTACCACAAGGAGTGGGACTACTTCTCGCGGGAGTACGGACTTCCTTGCGTCGATTACATCGAGCCCAAGCCCGGCATCCCGCCCACGCCGGGCCACGTGCTCGAGGTGATCAACGAAATGCGGGACCAGCACATCCAGGTGCTGTTCTCTACGAACTACTACGACCGGAGTCAGGTCCTGGAAGTGGCGCAGCGGACCGGAGCGAAGGCGGTGATCGTACCATCCAACACGAACGGCGCCCCCGGCATAAACAGCTACTTCGATCTCATGAACCTGTGGATCTCGGAGCTCGCCCGCGCGTTCGGCGGTGGCGGCCCCGCGGCCAACTGACGCCCGGAGGGTGTGATGAGTGGTCTGCAGTTGATGATTCCGCCTTTCGTGGCCTGCATGGTGCTCGTCGCCATGCTGTCGTACCTGGGGCTGCACGTGATCGCGCGCGAAGTGATCTTCGTCGATCTCTCGCTCGCTCAGATGGCGGCGCTGGGGAGCCTGACGGCGCTGCTCATCCATGTGGAGGCCGACTCGACCTGGGCCTACGCGTTCGCGCTCGTGGCTACCGCGCTGGGCGCCTTGCTCTTCGCCCTCACGCGCACGTCGCATCGCGAAGGGCGGAGAGTGCCGCAGGAGGCGTTCATCGGCATCGTGTACGTCGTGGCCTCCGCCGCCGCCGTACTCGTGGCTAACAAGGTCCCGGGCGGCGGGGAGGCGATCGAGAAGACGCTCACCGGCAGTATCCTCTGGGTCACGTTCAAGCCCACGATCTTGAAGCTCGCCCTCGCGTATGCCGCGCTGGGTGTGTTCCACTACGCGCTCCGCCACCGCTTCCTCACCATCTCGTTTCACCCGGAAGAGGCGGAGCGGCAGGGGTGGAAGATCAAGTGGTGGGACTTCCTGTTCTATCTCTCGTTCGGCGTCGTCATCACCCTCGCGGTGCCGGTGGCGGGGGTGTTGATGGTCTTCAGCTTCCTCGTCGTGCCCGCGGCGGTCGCGTTTCTATTTACGCGTGACATGCGGCGGCTCGCCTACATCTCGTGGGGCTCGGGCGCCCTCGCGTCGATCCTTGGCCTGTGGATCTCGCTCGAGGGTGACTTGCCGACCGGCCCGCTGATTGTGTGCATGTACGGGCTGGTGCTAGTAGGGGCCCTGGTGCTGCGAAAGCTGGTGCGCGCCTCTGCGTGAGCCAGAGCGGGCCCCACGAAGCACCCGGCGCCCGATCGCTGTGCGCCGCCTGTGGCTCGTCGCGGCCGCCCTGCAGCTCCTGCTGCCGGGCGCGGCCGCGTGGGCGGACGCGCGTCTCGACGCGGCCGGCGTCGGCGCCCGGGCGCACGTCGAGTCGCACACCACGGACACGTGCGCGCGCCTGCATCCGCCGGACTGCGCGCTGTGCCACTTCCTCACCGCCCCGCTCGTTCCGCGCCGCCCGACGGTGCTCCGGCTCGCCGCCGCCGACAGCCGGGCTCCCACGCGGACGGAGCGTGCAGCGCCGCCTGAGACTCGCGCTCGACCCCACCCCCAGCCTCGAGCACCCCCCGCGCTCTCCTAGCGACGCCGCGCGCTGCGCACGTCGCCCGTACGTGAACGGATCCGTCCAGCCGTTGCGGCCAGCGCCGCAGCGCCCGGATCAGCGTGACTCACACACGTCAAGGAGAGCAGATGACTGCGATAACTTTCTCGGGGACCACACGAGTGCTGCTGGGGCTCGCCGCCGCAGCCTGCCTGGCAGGCCCAGCCGCCGCCGCCCTGCGCGTCGACGGCGACGTCGGCGGCTCAGTGGTCGACAGCACGAGCGGAACGCCATTATCCGGGGGCGAGGTACGGCTCACGCGGGCGGGGAGCACCGTCGCGGTCGCCACGACCGACGCCTTCGGTCGCTACGTGATCCACAACCTTTCCGCAGGCGGGTACACCATCGAGGTCCGCTACCTGGGGTATCGCGCCGTAACGCGCGACGTGACCGTGGGGCCCGGCGATGAAACCGCCGCCGCCGACTTTCGGCTCGTGCCCCTGCCGCTCAACCTCTCGGCGGTGGAGGTGAGGGCCGCCGTGCCGCTCGCCGTCGACACCCGCACGGGCAACCAGGTCTTCAAGCAAAACGACTACCACGGGGCGCCCACCAACACAACCTCCCAGATCTTGCAACAGTCGATCGCGGGCTCCGTCCGGGCCCCGACAGGCGAAGTTCACATCCGCGGCCAACACGCCGAGTACACCTATTACGTGGACGGCGTCCCCGTGCCCGCCGGTATCTCGGGCAGCCTGAACGAGCTGTTCGATCCGGAAGTGGTCAACCAGATCGACTTCCAGACCGGCGGCTGGGACGCCGAATACGGCAACAAGAACACCGCTATCGTTAACGTGAATACGCGCATCCCCACCGGGGGCTTCCACCTCGACGCTTCGGGTTACGGCGGGTCGTTCCACGCGAACGGCCAAGCGCTGAATGCGAGCACCAACGCCGGGAAGTGGGGATTCTTCTTTTCGGGTGCCCGGCAGGAGACCGAGATGCGACGCGAGCCGGTGGTGTTCGACACGCTGCGCAACACGGCCGAGAACTTCCACAACGACGGCACGGACCTGTTCGGCTTCGCGAAGGTGCAATACGTCCCGTCCGACCGCGACGTCGTGAACCTCGACCTGAACCGATCCCGGACCCGGTTCGCCGTCCCGTTCGACTCGGTCGAAGGGATCATCGACGACCATCAGCAGGACGTGAACGGCTTCGTCAATCTCGGCTGGCGCCACCGGTTCGCCGAGGGCGCCTCGGGGAGCGGCCGCTCGTCCGAGCTGTTCACGGGCGCGTTCTTCCGGGACGGCAGCCTGCTCTATACGCCCGGGCGGACGGACTCGGCGAGCTTCGTCTTCTCTCCCGACACGACACACTATATCCTCGCCGAGGACCGGAACTTCCACTCCGCCGGTGTCAAGGTGGACTACACGCTGCGACCGCATCACGGGCTCGAGTTCAAGACCGGCGTGCTCGCCTCATTCACGGGCGGGCACGAAAACTTCTCGACGCTCACCAAGGCCGGAAGCCCCGGGCCCGCGTCGAACTCCGACCTGAAGGGAAGCGACGTGGGCGTCTATGCTCAGACGGCGATCGCGCCCTCGGACAAGTGGGAGCTCCGGACGGGGGTGCGGTTCGACAACCACAACGCCCCGTTCGCGGGGAACCAGCACCAGGTCAGCCCACGTGTGAAGCTGAGCTTCTTCCCGAACCCGGCGAATACGTTCTGGGTGTATTACGGCCGCCTGTTCGTCCCCACGAACGTCGAAGACCTGCGCGCCATCACCAGCGTAGCCGACAGCGGGGTCGTCACCGCCCCGACCCTGCCCGAGCGTGACAACTTCTACGAAGTGGGGTACGTGCACCGGTTTCCCTTCGGCGTCGTCACCAAGCTCTCTGGCTACTACAAGCGCAGCGCCCCGGGGATCGACGACAATACCGTGCCGGGGTCCGCGATCGTCACGTCGGTGAACATCGCCAACATCTGGGTCAGAGGGATCGAAGGGGTAGTGGAGGTGCGCCCGCCCGGCCCCGTCTCCGGGTACGTGAACCTCGCCCTGAACCACGCGTACGGCATCGGCCCGATCACCGGAGGCTTCTTCCCGGTCGAGCCGCCATCCGGGTACTTCGACCTGGACCACGACCAGCGTTTGTCTGGGGTCGCAAGCGTCGTGTACTCGCAGCGCGGGTTCTACGCGTCAGCAACCGGGATCTACGGGTCGGGACTGATCAATGCGAACCCGCCTGACTCGACGTACGGGACCGGCCTGTTCGACTTCAACAAGGCGAACCACGTATCGCCGAACTTCATCCTCAACGCCAGCGCCGGGTACACCTGGGCGGTCGGCAACGTGGTGATTCGGCCGCAGCTGTACGTGGACAACGTGTTCGACCACAAGTATCTCCTCAAGGGCGCGTTCTTCAGCGGCGCGTCGGTGGGGCGGCCCCGCAGCGTGCAGCTGCGGGTGAACATCGGGGCCTGAGCATGACGCAGGCAACGCCAGCGCGGAGGTGGGCATGAAGCGTCGCAACGCCGTACACCTGGTGGTGTGGTCCTTTCTCGCGGCGGCGGGCTGCTCCAGCACCTCGGCACCCGCACTGCCCGCGTGCGGCTCCGCGCTGGCGTCCCAGGTGGCACTGTCGGTCGGCGGCGACACGACGCTCGACCCCGCCGCCGACTCGGGGTGCGTGACGTTCGCGGCGAATCTCTCGGCGATCGACTCCGCCGAGTACCTCCTCGTACCGCAATCCGCCGCGGGGACCTTTGGAGAGTCTTCGCCTTTTCTGCTCCGGACGACCACCCTGACGGCCGCCGCGCCGGCCGTGGGCCAAGGGGTGATCGCATCGTCCTCGCCGCGGCTGGCAGCGGTCCAGTTCGACGGGTTCCTGCGCCACCTGGCGCGCAGTGGCCCGGCCGGCGCCGCGGCGCTGGCGCGGTCGGCGGCCGTGCCGTCACCAACCACGGTGACGCCGCTGCCAGCGGGCCCGCCCAGCCCGGGTAGCCTGCGGACGTTCACCGTGTGCGCGAAGCTCGACTGCTCCTCGTTCAAGGCCGTGACGGCGCGGGCCAGGACGGTGGGCGCACACATCGCGATCTACGTCGATACGGCGGCGCCCAAGGCCGGCCTCGACTCGGCCGATCTCGACACCTTGAAGCAGGAGTTCGACTCGCGGCTCTACCCGCTCGATACGGCGACGTTCGGAGGGGTGTCGGACATCGACGCGAACTCCGTCGTGATCGTCCTCATGACGGGAGTCGTGAACAAGCTCGTGTCCAAGGCGACGTGCCTGTCCAGGGGCTTCATCGCCGGGTTCTTCTTCTCAGCGGACTTGGAGGTCACTGCCCCCTCGTCCATCTCCAATCACGGCGAGGTGTTCTACTCGATTGTGGCCGACTCGGCCGGCACCTTGAGCTGCTCCCACAGCCGGACGCAGGTCAAGCGCGTCCTGCCGGGCACCTTCACGCATGAGTTCCAGCACATGATCAGTTACGTACAGCACGTGTTGGTGCGTGTGGGACAGTCCGAGGAGGGATGGCTCGACGAAGGATTGTCGAAGTACGCCGAGGAGCTGGCGGGCCGCAGCTACCTCCCGGGAGACACGGCCAAGTTCTCGCAATACGCGATCGGCGACGTCTACGACGCGTATCAATACCTCAGCGCCACCGGTACCTCCCCCCTGCTGATCGAGTTCGACCAGGGCACCCTGGCGGAGGTGGGGGCGAGCTGGCTGTTCGTGCGGTATCTCGTGGATCAGTACGGCGCTGCCTTGCCGGGCAAGCTCGACCAGACGACGCTCAGCGGTGCGGTGAACGTCGCCGCGCAAACGGGGCACGCCTTCGACACGACGGTCACCCGCTGGGCGCTCGCCAACTGGGTGTCCGACCTGCCCGGGTTCACCGCACCGCCCGAGCTCCAGTACACCTCGTGGCACTTTCGGACCACGTATGCGTCGCTCAACGCCCAGGATCCGGCGAACTTCCCGCTCCCCTACCCGCTCGTACCCACCAGGAGCGCGGGGAGCGCGGTCAGTCTCAGCGGCACGCTTCGCTCGGGGTCAGGCGTCTACCAGCGCGCGCTGCAGGGCCCGAGCGCGCCCGCCTACACGCTGCTGTTCCGGCGCAGTGCAACGTCACTCTTCCCCACCGCGCTCGGGGCGCGGCTCAACGTGATCCGGATTCGCTGAGCGGCGGTTGCCCCGTGAAACCGCCAGGTGTACTATGCGCGGCCATGGCAAACTGCGACGGAATGACGGACCGACGGAAAGGGGCGCGGGGCTCAGGCATCTGGCTCGCGCTCCTTCTTTCCGTCCTTCTTTCCGTCCTTCCGTCCTTCCGTCGCCTCTCGGCTCAGGTTTCGCTCCAGCTCTCCCTCGGCGCCCGTTATACGTCCACGATGGTCCACGACTCGATCGTGACGCCGTTCGACGTACGGCCCGCCATCGCGCCGGTCCTCGCGGTGTCCGCGACCACGCCGCTCAACGACCCCTGGTCGGCCGTGGCGACGCTCGACGTCTCCTGGAGCCGACTCGAGCGCCACGACCAGGACGGCACCACAGCCGGCCTGGGCGGGCTGGGGGCGCTCGCCCTCACCGTCGGCGTCGCACGCCGGCTCGCGCCCGGCCTCGCGGCCGACGCCGCGATCGGTGGCCTCAAGTACCTCCCGGCGGCGGACAACGGCATCTTCGCCGGGGGTACCGGCGGCGTGACGGCGCTGGGGGCGCTCGGCGTGAGCTACGCCTTGCCGCTGGGGGGGAGCACGCTGCGCGGGCTCGCCCTGCGGGCACGCTACGACATCCAGCGCTTCCTCACGCCCGCGCTCCGGAACGAGGGGTTCACCTCGGGGGAGATCGTGCATCGCGTGGCCCTCACCCTGGGGTGGAGTGTCGGCCAGCACGGAGTCGGCGCCCGCCCGTGAAACGCGCCTGGTGCTGCGTCGCGCTCGTGGTCGCGTGCAGCGACCCCGCGGTCCCGTCGCGCGCCGACATCTACGGGTTCAGCTCCGGCGCCCCCCCGGACGTGTTCCACTGGCCCGCCGACCGGCTCCCGGTGCGATTCTACGCGCAACCGGTGGGCAACCTCCCGTTTCTCGTGCAGCGCGGGATCGACATCTGGGCGAGCGGGTTTCTGTACGGCGAGTTCACGGGCGTGGTCGTGGGCGATTCGACGAGCGCCGACGTCGTCGTCGCAGCGGACAGTGTGCCGGACGTGGCGCCCGACCCGGGGCCCTGGGTCTACGCCTGCAGCGGGGTCACGCAATACCCTCCGGTTGACGCCAACAACCGGCTGACTGGTCCGCCCCACGTGCACTTGACGGTGCTGGTCGGGCATACGGAGGCGGAGGTCGCAGCCTGCCTGCGACGCACCGCCGTGCACGAACTGGGGCACTCCCTGGGCCTGTTGCAGCACAGCGCCGACTCGACCGACCTCATGTACCCACCGCCTGAGGTGGCGGCCCCGAGCGAGCGCGACCGCCACACGGCGGAGGTGCTGTATCACACGCCCGCGACGATACTTCCGCCGCCTTGACACCCCCGGCCCCGGCCGATAGCATAACTCCTTCACAAAAAAGGACTTGTGTCCTCGATGTCGACGCGCCGCCAGGAGGCCCTGGATTACCACTCGCAGGGCCGCCCGGGGAAGATCCAGGTCTCGCCGACCAAACCCTTCAAGAACCAGCGCGACCTGTCCCTCGCCTACACGCCGGGGGTGGCAGAGCCGTGCCATGAGATCGCCGCCCACCCGGAGGAGGCATACACTTACACGGCGAAGGGCAACCTCGTCGCCGTCGTGACGAACGGCACGGCCGTGCTGGGGCTGGGCAACATCGGCCCGCTCGCGGGCAAGCCGGTGATGGAGGGCAAGGGGATCCTGTTCAAGGCGTTCGCCGATCTCGACGTGTTCGACCTGGAGGTCGGGTCGGAGAACCCCGATGACGTGATCCGTTTCTGCCAGCTGCTCGAGCCCACCGTCGGCGGCATCAATCTCGAGGACATCCGCTCCCCGGACTGCTTCTATATCGAAGAGCAGCTGCGCGCGACCCTCTCCATCCCGGTGTTCCACGACGACCAGCACGGCACGGCGATCATCTCGGGCGCGGCGCTGCTCAACGCGCTCGAGCTCGTGCAGAAGGACGCGGGGGCCGTCAAGGTCGTATTCGCGGGCGCGGGCGCCGCGGCGATCGCCACGGCGGAGCACTACGTGCGGCTGGGCGTCAACCGTGAGCGGATCTTCCTGTGCGACCAGAAGGGCCTGATCCACAGCGAGCGGGTCGACCTCGACCGCTACAAGAGCCGGTTCGCGCACCGCAGCCGGGCCCGCACGTTGGCCGAGGCGCTCAAGGACGCGGACGTGCTGGTGGGGCTCTCGGTGGGCGGGATCGTGACGGGGGAGATGCTCCAGGGGATGGCGCCGCGGCCGATCGTGTTCGCGCTGGCGAACCCCACGCCGGAGATCATGCCGGAGGAGGCGCGCCAGGCGCGGAGCGACGCCGTGATCGCGACGGGCCGCTCCGACTACCCCAACCAGGTCAACAACGTGCTCGGCTTCCCGTTCATTTTCCGGGGCGCGCTCGACGTGCGCGCCCGGAAGATCAACGAAGAGATGGAAATGGCGGCGACGCGGGCGCTCGCGGCCCTCGCCAAGGAAGAGGTGCCCGATGCGGTGATGCGCGCCTACGGGCTCGACCGGCTGCGGTTCGGGCCGGAGTACCTGATCCCCAAGCCGTTCGACCCGCGGGTGCTGTTGTGGGTGGCGCCCGCGGTGGCGTGGGCGGCGGTCGGGTCGGGCGTGGCGGGCCGGGTGATCGACGTGGACGAGTACCGGGCGCAGCTCGACGCGCGGCTGGGGCGGGCGCGCGAGGTGATGCGCGGGCTCTCGAGCCGGGCGCAGCAGGCGGCGCAGCGCGTGGTGTTTCCCGAGGGGGAGGACCCGCGCATCCTCAAGGCCGCCCGCATCCTGGCCGACGAGGGGATCGCCGAGCCGATCCTGCTGGGCGATCCCGACGCGATGCGCCGCCAGGCGGACGACGCCGGGGTGACGCTCGAGGAGATCACGCTCGCGAACCCGCGGGCGAGTGCGCAGCTCGAGACGTTCGCCCGCGAGCTGTGGGAGCTGCGGCGCCGCAAGGGGATCACGCTGCGCGAGGCGCGCAATCGCGTGCTCGATCCCCTGTACCACGCCCTGATGATGCTCCGGTCGGGGCAGGCGGACGCCGTCGTGGCGGGGGTGGAGATGTACTATCCCGACGCGATGCGCCCCGCGCTCGAGGTGATCGGCGCCGAGGCGGGCCGGCGGCACGTCAGCGGCATCTACATGCTGGTGCTGCCGCAGCAGACGTTCTTTTTCGCGGACTGCACGGTGAACATCGATCCCGACGCCGAGACGCTCGCCGAGATCGCGTCGGCGACGGCGGAGTTCGTGGGGCGGCTGGGGATCGAGCCGCGCGTCGCGCTGCTCTCGTTCTCGAACTTCGGCTCGGTGCACCACGCCGCCGCGGAGAAGGTGCGCCGGGCCGTGACGCTGCTGCACGAGCGCGAGCCCGCTCTGCAGGTGGACGGCGAGATGCAGGCGGACACCGCCGTGGTCGAGCGGGTCCTGACCAAGACCTATCCGTTCTCGAAGCTCCGCGGCCCGGCGAACGTGCTCATCTTCCCCAACCTCGATGCGGCCAACATCAGCTACAAGCTGCTCGACCGGGTCGGCGGCGCGCAGGCGATCGGGCCGATTCTCGTGGGGATGGCGCAACCGGTCCACGTGCTGCAGCGGGGTTCCGAGGTCAACGACATCGTCAACATGGCGGTGATCGCCGCCGTGGACGCGCAGGAGCACGGCCGACGGCCGGGCACGCCGGGGGGGGGGCCGCGCGCGTGACCGCGCACGCCACGCGGCCCGCCGAGGGCAAGCGGGCCGCGGCACTCGAGGCCGCGGGGCTGGCGCCCCGCCGCCCGGTCCACTGGAACCCGGGCCCGCCGGCGCTCTACGAGCACGCCGTGCGCCGCGCCGAGGGCGTCGTGGTGGCGGGCGGCGCGTTCTGCGCCGTGACCACGCCGCACACCGGCCGCAGCCCGAACGACAAGTTCATCGTCGAGGAGCCGTCGTCGGCCGGCGACGTCCACTGGGGCCGGGTGAACCAGCCGCTCGAGCCGGGGCGGTTCGAGCGCCTGCGCGCGGCCGTGCTCGAGCACTTGAACGGTGAGGAGCTGTTCGTGCGCGACCTGTTCGCGGGGGCGGACGCGAACCACCGCCTCGGGCTGCGGTTCGTCACGCCGAACGCGTGGCACGCGCTGTTCGTCTACAACATGTTCCTCCGCCCCGGCCCGTCCGAGCTCGCCGCCTTCTCGCCCTCCTGGCTCGTGCTCCACGCCCCCGAGTTCCAGGCCGACCCGGCGCTGCACGGCACGCGCTCGGGGACGTTCATCGTCATCCACTTCGGGTGCCGGACGATCCTGATCGGCGGCACCCGCTACGCGGGCGAGCTCAAGAAGGCGGTCTTCTCGATCCTCAACTACCTGCTGCCGAAGCGCGGCGTGCTGTCGATGCACTGCTCGGCCAACCTGGGGGAGACCGGCGACGTCGCGCTCTTCTTCGGCCTTTCGGGCACGGGCAAGACCACGCTCTCCGCCGACCCCGAGCGGGCGCTGATCGGCGACGACGAGCACGGCTGGTCGGACGGCGGCGTGTTCAACTTCGAAGGCGGGTGCTACGCCAAGGTGATCCGGCTCTCGCCCGATGGAGAGCCCGAGATCTACCGCGCCACCCAGACGTTCGGCACCGTGCTCGAGAACGTGGTCGTGGACCCGGAGACCCGCGAAGTGGACTTCGAGTCGGCGGCGATCACGGAAAACACCCGCGCGTCGTACCCGATTCACTACATCCCGAACCACGTGCCGGGCGGAGTGGCGGGGCATCCCTCGCACATCGTGTTCCTCACGTGCGACGCGTACGGCGTCATGCCCCCGATCGCGCGGCTCAGCCCGGCGCAGGCGATGTACCACTTCCTGTCCGGTTACACGGCCAAGGTCGCGGGCACCGAGCGCGGCGTGACCGAGCCGAAGGCCACCTTCTCGACCTGCTTCGGGGCGCCGTTCCTGCCGCTCGCCCCCAACGTGTACGCCTCGCTGCTCGGCGCGAAGATCGCTCAGCACGGCGTGCAGTGCTGGCTCGTCAACACGGGATGGAGCGGGGGCCCGCACGGTGTGGGACAGCGCATCCGCCTGGGCATCACGCGCGCGATGGTGCGCGCCGCGCTCGCCGGAAAGCTCGACCGCATTCCCACGGCTCCCGAGCCGGTGTTCGGGCTCGAGGTGCCGCTGCAGGTCCCCGGCGTCCCGGACGACGTGCTGCTCCCGCGGGGGACGTGGCGCGACCCCGCCGCGTACGACGCCCAAGCGGCGCGCCTCGCGCACATGTTCCACCAGAACTTCGAGCAGTTCCAGGACCACGTCCACGCCGCCGTCCGGGACGCAGGCCCCGCGCGTTGACCCGGTTCGAGGTCGTCCGCGACCCGCTCTGGAACAACATACGCCTCGACCCGGAAGCGCTCGCCGTCGTCGACACGGCCGCGGTGCAGCGGCTGCGGTACGTGCGGCAGCTGGGGCACGCCTTTCTCGTCTATCCCGGCGCCACCCACAGTCGCTTCGAGCACGCCCTCGGCGCCTATCACCTGGCGCGTCGCCTGCTCGCCCAGGTCGAAGACGCGGGGGACGCGCGCGTCGAGCCGGCGGACCGGGTGCGGCTCAAGCTCGCGGCGCTGTTGCACGACATCGGGCACTATCCGTTCTCGCACGCGCTCGAGGAGGCGGGCCTGCCGCACCACGAGGTGCTCGCCGGCCGGCAGCTGGCGAGCGACGGGCTGGCGCAGCGACTCGCGGAGCTCGACGCCCCCGCCGAGCAGCTGCTGCCGCTGATCCAGGGGACGGCCCGCGAGCCGCTCGCAGGGCTCGTGTCGGGCTCGCTCGACGTGGACAAGCTGGATTATCTGTCGCGCGACGCGTGGATGTGCGGCGTGCCGTATGGAGTGATCGACGTGGATCGGCTGCTCACGTCCCTGACGGTCGCCTCGGACCCGGACGGCCGCCGCACGCTGGCGCTGCACGAGAAGGGACTGGCGGCGCTCGAGTCGCTGCTCTTCGCCAAGTATCAGATGTACCGCAACGTGTACTGGCACCACGCGGTCCGCAGCGCCACGGCGATGTTCAAGCGCCTGGTGCGGCGCGCCATCGCCACGGCGCAGCTCGAGCCCGCCGCCGTGGCCGTCGCGACCGACGACGGGCTGATCCACGATCTGATGCAGCGGGACACCACCGGCCTGGCGCGGCGGCTGCGTGAGCGGCGGCTCGCGAAGCGAGCGCTCGACCTGCCGGCGACGGAATTGCCCGCCGCTACGCCCGGGTGGCCGGGCGAGGACCCCGACCTGCTCGAGCAGGTCGAAGACCGGCTGGCCCTCGAGCTTCACCTCGAGCCCGGCGAGTTGTTCCTCGACTTTCCAGCCAAAGCCGACATGCTGGCGCTCGAGCTTCCCCTCGTCAAGCGCGACGGGACAGTGACCCACCTCGCGGGGGCCGCGGCCGCCGCGCACTTGGGGCTGCCGCGCGTCGCCGCCGAGCTGTACCGCTCGGCGCGCCGGCTGCGCGTGTTCGTGCTGCGGGACGTGGCGGTACCCGCACACGCGATCGTGGACCTGGTGATGGCGCCGCGGGAGGAGGTGGCGGCACGCGTGGCAGCGGACCGGGCGTTGGTACGTTGACGTGTAGGGGCACGGCAGGCCGTGCCCCTACGCATCATCGCGGCCTGCCTACCGCGGCCGCGCCCGCCCCCCCGGCTGCGTGATCTGCGTCGTGTCGCCCACGGGTGCATCCACCGCATCGATCCGAACGATGATCGCCGTGATGTTGTCGAGCCCGCCGTGGCGGTTCGCCTCGGCGATCAGATCGTCGACCTGGTCCTGGGGCACGCGCTTTCCCGCCAGGAGCTCCGCCAGCTGCGGGTCCTCGAGCATCCCCGTCAGCCCGTCCGAGGCCAGCAGGAACAGGTCCGTCGGCTTCACGGTGCCGAGGTAGATGTCCGGCATGACGTCGCTGTTCGCTCCCACGCAGCGCGTGATCACGTTGCTGTAGGGATGTGACCGGGCCTGCTCGGGGGTCAGGTAGCCCGCGTCCACCTGTTCCTGCACGTAGGAATGGTCCTTGGTGAGTTGGATCAGTTTGCCGTCGCGATACAGATACGCCCGGCTGTCGCCCACCTGCCCGATGAGGAACCGCGTGCCGAAGAGCACCAGCGCCGTGACCGTGGTCCCCATGCCGCGCTTGTCGTGCTCGGTGAGGGTGCGCTGGAAAATCGCGCCGTTCGCGGCGCGGATGGCGGTGCGCATCCGGTCCGCGACCTGCTCGTCCAACAGGCCCTTCAGGGAGCCGAGCTCGCGAGCCACGAAGCGCACCGCCATCTCGCTCGCCACCTCGCCCGCCGCGTGCCCCCCCATCCCGTCCGCCACCACGAAGATCCCGTGGTCGGGCACCATGAGGTAGCTGTCCTCGTTCCCCGAGCGGATGATCCCGACGTCGGTGCGGCCGGCGCAGGTGATGTGCACGGGGACTCCGCTAGGCGAGCAGCCGGTGGAGGAGCGCGACGACTCCCGCACCCGCGAGGAGGAGCACCGCGGCACTCCCGCCGCATCCCTTGCCCTGCTTCGCGGGCGGCTGTTGCGCGGCCGGCCGCTTGGATGACTGGGGGGCGCCCGGCTTCGACGCAGCCGGCTTCGCGGCAGCCGGCCGCGGCCGCGGCGGCGCGGCCTTCGAAGCGGCGGGGGGCGCGGGACGGGCGGGCGGGGCGGCAGGGGCGGCAGGGGCTGCGGAAGCGGGAGCGGCAGGAGTAGGCGCGATCGAGTGGGGAGTCCTCAGGATCTGCGTTCCCCCACCTTTCACGACCCCGAGCGCGTCGTCCGTGGGCTCGAACACGAGCTGGACGTCTCCCAACCGCACCATCGCCCCCGGCGCAAGCGGCGCGTCCCCCTTCACGCGCTCGCCGTCCACGAAGCTGCCGTTCGTCGACTCCAGGTCCACGAGCACCCAGACGCCCTCACGGCGTTGGAGTTTCGCGTGGCTGGTGGACACCGACGGGTCGGGAATCACCAGGTCGTTGTAGTCGGCGCGCCCGATGTTGGCGACCGGCGTCTTCACCTGGAGCCGCTGGCCGATGAGCGCGCCGCTCCGCACGAGGAAGCTGGCGAGCGGCGCGGGCGCGGTTGGAGAGGCGGGGGGCGCGGCCTGCGGCGCGCTAGCGGCCGGCCCCTGGGGAGGGGGGGGCGGGGGGGGCGGACCGGCCGCCGGTGCCGCGTCCGCGTAGAAGCGGAACTGCTCCTCCCCGATGCGTATCACATCCGCCCGCGCGAGGATGCGCTGTCCCTCCACCCGCTCTTCGTTCACGAACGAGCCGTTGGTGCTCGAGTCCACGAGCAGGTAGCCCCTCGGCGTCTGCACGATCTCGGCGTGGCGACGCGACACGTCCTTGCCGACGACCACCACGTCGGACCCCGCTTCGCGCCCGAACACGAGCGACGCTCCCGTGATCACGTATTCGCGGCCGTCGGTGAGGCTCACCAGGCGCCCGCCGGTCGTTCCGACGGCGGCGGGTTTGACGGCCCCACCCCCTTTCCCTGTCCCCTCCTTCTGAGGGAGCGCCGGGACGTATTGAGTGCTGCCCGAGCGACGCTCGTCCACGAAGGTGAGCTCGTGCCCGCCCACTTCCACTTTGTCGCCGTGCAGCAGCGGCGTGGGCTCCGCTCCGAGCCGCACCCCGTTGATCAACACGTCGGCGGCGGGTGACGCCTTGCGGATGATCACCTGGCCGTCGGCCTGGCCCTGGAGCACGGCATGCCGGGGCAGGATGCCCGAGCCGCTGAGGGAGATGGCGCAACTCGCGTCGCTCCCGAGCGCCACCTCGCCCACCGGGATGGTGAACTTGTTCCCACCGAGTTCGAGCAGTGACATCTAGGGGGGCTCCTGAGCCGGAAAGCCAGCGCCGAGGAAGTTACGCCCGGCTCCGTAACCGCGCAAGGAAACTTAGCTTACGTCTCCCCCCCGTCCGGCAGTGCGACGACTTCTTCCTTCCCGATCAGGCCGCGCCGCAGCCAGTACCAGAACAGGAGCGAGCCCACGATCACCGTCGCGTAGCTGTTGATGAAGCGCCAGATGAGGATGTAGGTCGCAGTGATCTCGCGCCGCACGTAGATCTGCATCACCGCTGCCGACAACAGCTCGGCGAGCCCCGACGCCCCCGGGGTCGGCGCGAAGTAGAGAAGGAACGTGATGAACGTCTGCAACAAGAGGATATCGACGAAGTTGGCCGGGATGCCGAGGGCACGCAACGCCACGTACCCCGCGAGCAGCTTGTTGGCGTGCGACGGGGCCGACAGGAGCACCGCCCAGAACAGTGCGAGCAAGCCCCTGGGATTGCCGAACGCCACGATGCACTCGTGGGCCCGGTCGATCCCGCCGCGCAGCTGCTCGATCCGCGCCGCGATGCGGCGACTGCGGCGCTCCAACCGACCGGCCAGCCAGTGCACGCCGTCCCGCAGCCACGCGGGGAACACCATGGCGATGAGCATCACCACGCCCAAGATCCCGAAGATCGTGAGGCTCGTCCGGAACAGGCCGTAGTACGTGATCCCCAGCACGACGTTGTGCTGCGCCAGCGATTTGCCGGCGCCCAGGTAGATCGCGAGCGGGCCCGCCAGCGCGAAGAAGACGACCGTGGCGACGAAGGTCATGAACGTGGACGTCATCGCTTCGGGCAGCCGCACGCCGCCGCGCCGCATCGCCCACATCATCGTGGGGCCGGCGCCGGTCTGGAACGGCGTCAGGTAGGCGGCCCAGGCGCTCATCCCGCCCGCGACGATCATGTCGCGCAGGCGGACTCCGGGGTGCACGTGGCGCGCCACGACCCACAGCCGCGCCCCGCCGCCGATCCAATCCATGGACGCGAGCCCGAGCCCCACCACGAGCCAACCCCAATGCAGGCTGAAGAGGGCCTCCGCGAACGCCTGGAAGTTGTTGCCATAGAAGAGCAGACCGCCGACGCCGGCGAGGGAAATGAGGGCGAACAGCTCCAAACCGCGGCGGAGCAGTCGCGGGGTCAGCGCTAGGGCCATGCTGGGGGCGAAGCTACAGCGGCGACGGAAGGACGGAAAGACGGAAGGGCAGTTATCTTTGCTGGTTATGCCCAGCGCCCCCGGCCGCGTCATCATCCGCAACGCGCGGCAGCACAATCTCAAGGGGATCACCGTCGAGCTGCCGCGGCGCGCCCTCACGGTGGTCACCGGCCCGTCGGGGTCGGGCAAGAGCACGCTCGCCTTCGACACCCTCTACGCCGAGGGGCAGCGGCGCTACATCGAGTCGCTGTCGACCTACGCCAAGCAGTTCCTCGAGCGGATGCCGAAGCCGCTCGTGGACGCGATCGAAGGCATCGCACCGGCGGTGGCGATCGAGCAGAAGAACCCCACGACCAGCAGCCGCTCGACTGTCGGCACGGCCACGGAGATCTACGACTTCCTGCGCCTGCTGTGGGCCCGGGTGGGGACGCAGTCCTGCGTGAAGTGCGGGCATGAGGTCAAGGTCGACACCGTGCAGGAGGTCGTGGACGCGCTGATTGCGGATTGCGGAATGCGGAATGCGGATTTGCACGATCGAGTTCCGGACGACCAATCCGCAATCCGAAATCCGCAATCCGCAATTGCCGTCACGTTTCCGCTGCCCCAGAGCGCCCATCGCCCCGAGGTGGACGTCGCGGCCCAGTTGCGCGCAGCCGGGTTCGTGCGCGCGCAGCTCGACGGCGCCGTGGTGCGACTCGACGGGCCCGACGTCGAGCGTCGGGTGCGGGAGGCGGGGGAAGTGCTGGTCGTGGTCGATCGCCTGCCCGCCTCGGAAGCGAACCGCGGGCGTCTCGCCGACGCCGTCGCCACGGCGTTCAGCGAGGGTGAGGGCGTGGCCGTGGCGCTCGAGAACGGCGACCGGCGCCGCTACACGGCGCATCCCACTTGCTCGCACTGCGGCACCGCCGCGTCCGCGCTCGTGCCCACGCTGTTCTCCTTCAACAATCCGCGGGGCGCATGCCCGGGCTGCAACGGCTTCGGGGCCGTGCTCGAGTACGACGAGTCGCTCATCGTGCCCGACCCGTCCCGCAGCCTGGCCGGCGGCGCGCTCGACCCCTGGACCAAGCCCCGCTACGAGGGCCGGCGCCGCATCCTGCGCGAGGCGGCGCGCGCCAGCGCGATCCCGTTCGACGCCCCGTGGCGCGACCTGCCCGAGCGCGACCGGCACTTCCTGCTGCACGGCGCGCGCGGGCGCTTCCTCGGCATGTTTCCGTTCCTCGTGCGACTCGAAGCGAAGCGCTACAAGCAGTACATCCGCGTCTTCCTGCGGCAGTACCAGCTCGCCAAGACCTGCCCGGCGTGTGGTGGCGCGCGGCTCAAGCCGGAGGCGTTGGCGGTCAAGGTGGGCGACCAGACGATCGCCGCCGTCGCCGGGCTGACGGCCGGTGCCATCCGCGACTGGATCAGCGGCCTTACGCTCACGCAGTTCCAGCGCGCTGTGGCCGTTCACATCCTGGCCGAGCTCGGCGCGCGGGTCTCGTTCGTGAACGACGTGGGACTGGGATACCTCACGCTCGACCGGCTCACGCGCACCCTGTCGGGCGGCGAGGCCCAGCGCATCGCGCTGTCGAACGCCCTGGGGTCGCATCTCGTGGACACGTTGTACGTGCTCGACGAGCCGACCATCGGGCTGCATCCCGCCGATACCCACCGGCTGCTCGAGCTGCTGCGGCGGCTCGCGGACGCCGGGAACACCGTGGTGGTGGTGGAGCACGATCCCGCCGCGATGCGCGCCGCCGACTGGATGGTCGAGCTGGGGCCGGGGAGCGGCGCAGCCGGCGGCCAGCTCGTCTACCAGGGCCCGGCGGCGGGCGTGCGCGACGCGGGCACGCTCACGGGACAGTACCTCTCCGGCGAGAAGCGCATCGGCGTGCCGTCGGCGCGTCGCGCCGCCAAGGGCTGGCTCACCGTGAGGGGTGCCCGGCTGCACAACTTGCACGGCGTGGACGCGCGCATTCCTCTCGGGACGCTGACCGCGGTCACCGGCGTGTCGGGCTCGGGGAAGTCGACGCTGGTGCACGACATCTTGTTCCACCAGCTCGAGGCCCGGCTCAGCGGCGGCCACAGCGCCAAGCAGCATCTGGGCGAGTCGGTGGGCGAGGTGCGCGCGCTCGACGGGTGGGAAGGGATCAGGGACGTGGTGCTCGTGGACCAGGCGCCGATCGGCCGCACGCCGCGATCCAACCCGGTCACCTACATCAAGGCGTTCGACGAGCTGCGCGCGCTGTTCGCCGCCGAGCCGCTGGCGCGCGCGCGTGGCTACACGCCGAGCACCTTCTCGTTCAACGTCGCGGGGGGGGGCCGGTGCGAGGCGTGCGAGGGCGCGGGGCACGTGTTGATCGAGATGGTGTTCCTCGCCAACGTGTTCGTGCCATGCGAGGTGTGCGAGGGAAAACGCTTCAAGAAGGACGTGCTGGAGGTGAAGCTGCACGGCAGCTCGATCCACGACGTGCTCGAGTGGACGGTGGACCAGGCGCTCGAGCGGCTCCACCGCCGGCCGCGCCTCGCCCGCACGCTGTGGCACCTGCAGCAGGTGGGGCTCGGCTACCTCCGGCTGGGCCAGCCCGCCACCACGCTGTCGGGCGGTGAGGCCCAGCGCCTCAAGATCGCGCGTGAGCTGGCGCTCACGAAGGTCCGGAGGGGCCGCAAGCTCTACATCCTCGACGAGCCCACGACCGGCCTCCACCTGGACGACGTGCGTACCCTGTGCCGCGTGCTCGATCGGCTGGTGGACGCCGGGCACAGCGTGCTCGTGATCGAGCATCACCTCGACGTCATCAAGCGCGCCGACTGGATCGTCGAGCTGGGGCCGGGCGCCGGCGAGGCGGGGGGACGCGTCGTAGCCGAGGGGACACCGGAGGCGGTGGCCAAGGTGGCGGAATCGCCCACGGGCCGGTACCTGCAGGACCTCGCGTGACGCGGCGGCAGGCGGACCTGGCGCTGCTCGTTGCGACGGCGATGTGGGGCACGAGCTTCGTGGCGGTGAAGAGCGCGCTCGCCTCCGCGACGCCGTTCGCGTTCCTCGCCATTCGCTTCGGGCTCGCGGCGCTCCTGCTCGCACCGGGGACGCGCTTCACCCCGCCGCCCCGGGGCCGGGAGCTCGCCGGCGGCCTGCTGCTCGGCGCGCTCGTGGCGGTCGGCTTCATCAGCGTGACCCTGGGGCTCGTGATCACCACTCCTTCCCGCTCGGCGTTCATCGTGGCCATCTCGTCCGTGCTTGCCCCGGTGATCGGCTTCGTCGTGCTGGGCCAGCGGCCGGCGTGGTTCACCGCGGCGGCGCTCGCGGTGGCCGGGCTTGGGATGTACTTCCTCACCGCCCCGGACGCCGGAGGGCTGAACCGCGGCGACCTCCTCACCCTGATCTGCGCGCTCTGCTTCGGCGGGCAGATCGTGGCCGTCACCGAGCTCTCCCGCCACAGCGATGCCCGGCGTCTCGTGTGGATGCAGATCGCGAGTACCGCTGTGCTCGCGGCGGTCGCCGCCGTGTTGTTCGAGCGTCCACGAATTGTTTGGACGCCCGCCTTCGTCGCTGCGCTCGCGTGGACCGTCGTGTTCGCGAGCACCGTCTCCTTCGTGCTCCAGGCCGAGGCTCAGCGCCACATGTCCACGGCGCGCGCGGCCTTGATCTTCTGCTGCGAGCCGTTGTTCGCCGCCGTGACGTCCTGGCTCGTGCTGGGCGAGACCCTCGCCCTCATGCAGTGGGCCGGGGGCGGGCTGATCCTCGCGGGCATGGTGCTGGTTGAAGTGCGGGTCCCGGCGCGCGATATTTCGGCCGCACGCATTCCCGAGTAGCTCAGCTGGTAGAGCAGCCGGCTGTTAACCGGCGGGTCGCAGGTTCGAGTCCTGCCTCGGGAGCTTCCCCTCGATAGCTTTCCTGCCGTGGATCCCGTGATTGCCAAGGGCAGTTGTTTCTCCATGTTCGCCTACGAGGGCACCCCCTCTCGCCGCAGGAGATCGCGGACGCGACGGTACAGGGCGCAACCGTACTCCCAATGTCCGTGCCGAATTACTGCGCAGATCGGCGCTCAATTGCGTATCAGAAGAAAATCGAGCGATCCCGAATGAAAGCGCCGATCCAGAGTAGTACGATCGGGACAAAAGGATTGACCTTCAAAACGTCGTGCGACAGCTCGGTTGCGATCGCACCGCCGCGACGCAGAGCATGGCGGTCGCGAGTGCGACGCCGCCCATCCAAGCCTGTTTCATTCGCTCACTACTTTGAAATCGCCGAATGGTTGGCTCGCTCGAAGCGCGAGCGTGTCGATGTGGAGAGCTTTGATCTTGGACTCGAGCGTTTGGCGGGGAATGCCGAGCTTTGCCGCCGCCCCCGAGGGGCCCGAGATCCGTCCGCGGGACTCCGCGAGCGCGGCAATGATCAAGGCTCTCTCGCTTTCAGCGAGCGTGGTAATCTGGCGCCCGGTGCCGATCGGCGCGTGGCTCGGCTTTCCCTTGAGCCACGACTCATCGATGGCAAAGGTCTCGCCCTCGCACAGGATCACGGCGCGCTCGATCACGTTCTGCAGCTCGCGCACGTTCCCTGGCCAGTCGTACGCTTGCAACAGCTCCAACGTCTGCTTTCTGATGGTGCGGATGCTCTTCCCAGCCTGCTTGGCGTAACGCTCGATCAGGTATTCCGCCAGGACCGGAATGTCGTCCAGGCGCTCCCGGAGGGGCGGGATCCGGATGGGAAAGACGTTCAACCGATAGAAGAGGTCCTGACGAAACCCACCACGCTCGACAGCGGCCTCGAGATCGCGGTTGGTGGCGGCGACGACACGCACATCGACGGTAATCGGATGACTGCTCCCCAGCCGTTCGATCTCCCGTTCCTGAAGCACGCGCAGCAGTGCGATCTGGGTCTCAGGGGGGAGCTCCCCGATTTCGTCCAGGAAGATCGTGCCGCCGTCCGCGGCCTCGAACCGCCCGAGTCGCCGCTGGAGCGCGCCGGTGAACGCTCCCTTTTCGTGGCCGAACAGCTCGGAGGCGATGAGCGACGCCGGAATGGCCGGGCAGTTCACCCGGATGAACGCGCGGCTCGAGCGTCGGGACCGCTTGTGAATGGCGCGGGCCACCAGCTCCTTGCCGGTCCCAGTCTCACCGAGGATGAGCACTGTGGAATCGGTCGTGGCCACCTTCGCCACTTGCGCCAGCACGCGCTGCAGGGCGGGGGATGAGCCGATGATCTCCTCGAACATCGAGGCGCGGTCGATGTCTTCGCGCAGCGCGAGATTCTCGTTTCGCGTCCGCTCTTCGGCGCGCTTGCGATCGTCGATGTCCGTGCCCGTGGCGTACCAGCGCACGGTGCGCCCGTGTTCATCTCGCACGGGATTGTACTGCACCAGGAACCAGCGATACTGACCGTCATGACGGCGGGCGCGCTGCTCCAGCTCGAACGGCACGCCGCGCGCGAGGCCGTCCCGGCGCTGGTCTAGGAGACGAGCGACGTCTTCCGGATGAAAGACGCGGGTCCGGAAATCGGCGGCCATCACCTCATCGATCGTGAGGCCGGTGTATGCGACCACGGACCGGTTGGCGTACAGCGCCGCTCCGTCCGGCGAGAGGACGACGATCGTCTGCGGGATGGCATCCACAATCCCGCGCGCTTCCTGCTCGGACAACGATGCGGTGGCCGTCAAAGTACTCATCTCTCTCTTCTCGGTTCCAACTGGCTGGACTCGCGTCCTAGATATACGTGGGGGTACGGTCACCGGCCATAGCGCCGGGTTTCGATCAGCGCCGAGAGCGTCGCGCCGGCAGCTGCCGTTGCATGGGCGTGAATTGAAGTTGTGGTGCCCCTTCACAGGGGCGCTACATTCAAACGACAAGGAGTCCCATGGCCACCACGATAGTTCCCGCCGCTTCCGAGGTCCCGAGCGAAGCTCGGACCAACGAGGCGTTTCCCGAGCTGACGCCCGCACAACTCGCCCGCATCGAGCCGCATGGGCGTCGCCGCTGGCTTGCGCAAGGCGAGGTCGTCGGCGAGCCGGGCCAGCCGGTGACGAAGATCTTCGTGGTCCTCTCGGGGCAGCTCGACGCCGTCACTCCGCTCCAGACCTCAACCTCGTCCATGCCGAGGTTCACGCAGGGCATGTTCACCGGCGAGCGCTCGATCCTGACGGGCGGCCGCTTTCTCGGCCGGATTTCGGCTACCGTGCCCAGTGACGTGATCGAAGTCGAGCGCGACGAGCTGCTCAAGCTGATCCAGACCGATACCGAGCTGAGTGACGTATTTCTGCGCGCGTTCATCTTGCGCCGCCTGCAATTGATCGACCGCGGCTACGGCGACGTGGTCGTGCTGGGATCGGAGCATTGCTCGGGGACGCTGCACATCCGCGAGTTCCTCACCCGCAATGGACATCCTTACACCCAGCGCGACCTGGATACCGACGCGGAGAGCCAGGAGCTGCTGGACCGATTCCACCTGACGGCGGACGATGTCCCGGTGGTGATCTGCCGCGGCAAGACGGTGCTCAAGAATCCGACGATTCAGCAGCTCGCCGATTGCCTGGGGCTGAACCCCACCCTCGATCGCACCCAAATCTGGGACGTCGTGATTATCGGCGCCGGCCCCGCGGGGCTGGGGGCGGCGGTGTACGCGGCGTCGGAAGGACTGAACGCCGTTATCATCGAAGCGAACGCGCCGGGCGGGCAAGCCGGCACCAGCTCCAGGATCGAGAACTACCTCGGCTTCCCGCTCGGTATCTCGGGTCAGGAGCTGGCATCGCGTGCCTACGATCAGGCGCAGAAATTCGGCGCCCGCGTGTTGATCGCGAAGCGCGCGATGCGACTCGGTTGCGACCGGAAGCCCTTCCGCGTGCTGCTCGATGGCGGGGACGGTGACGCGCTGCTCGCACGCGCCGTCATCATCGCCACCGGTGTCGAATATCGGAAGCTGGCGATGGACAACCTGCACCGGTTCGAAAACGCAGGTGTGTACTACGCCGCGACGCAGATGGAGCGGCGCATGTGCGCCGACGAGGAGGTGGCCGTCGTCGGCGGCGCCAACTCCGCCGGCCAGGCCGCGGTGTTCCTCGCGGAAACCGCGAAACTCGTGCACATGGTCATTCGCGCGGATGCCCTCTCGGACACGATGTCCCGGTACTTGATCAGCCGCATCGATGCGCATCCCCGCATCGAGCAGCATACCCGCACGGAGCTTGTTGGCCTTGAAGGCAACGGGCATCTCGAGCGCGTGTCCTGGCGAACAGGCTCGGGTGGACTTGTTGAGACGCAGAACCTTCGACACGTGTTCACCATGACGGGGGCCGAGCCGAGCACCCGGTGGATGGCGGGATGCGTGGCGCTGGATGGGAAGGGATTCGTCAAGACGGGCGCCGCGTTAACCGTGGATGAGCTGGTCGCCGCCAAGTGGCCCCTGCGCCGACAGCCCTACCTACTCGAAACCAGCATTCCCGGCGTGCTCGCGGTCGGGGATGTCCGCAGCGGCAGCACGAAGCGGGTCGCTTCCGCCGTGGGCGAGGGCTCGATCGCGGTCGCCACGGTGCACCAGGTATTGGCCGAGTAGGGTCTAACGAAACTCGGCGCCGGCGGTGCTGCGGTTTGAACCCCTACACCCGTCGCGGACCAGCTGCGGGCGCACTACCCATCCCCCACCGCACTCACCGCCCCCTCCTGCGAGGTGACGGTTTCGGTGACGGTTTCGGGGGCGACTTTTCGCTGGTCGGCCGTTCGACTGGCGGAACGTCCGGTCCTGTTGGAGCGTCACCTGTACGGTCTGAGGCAGGCGCGCCCGGCTCGCTCAGGCTACGGGTCGCAGGTTCGAGTCCTGCCTCGGGAGCTTCCCCCCTTTGTGCTGCACTTCCGTCCATCCGAGTCGCAAGAACGCCCCAGTTGTCTCCGATCGGCCCGGCATGTTTTGCGGCTTACTTCCTAGGGGTAAACCCCGAGCCCCCGCGCCCGGACGTGACAGTGGTCACGTCGGACTTAAGCCAGACCGACAACTTGTGGGAACGTCGTGCAACGTGGAACACACGAAGGCCGAGTGAACGGAGCATCTGCGTGAGCGTCCCGCTGCGCGTGCTGATCGCCGAAGACTCCGAGGACGACGCGCTGCTGCTCGTACGCGAGCTGAGGCGTGGCGGCTACGAGCTCAGCTACGAGCGGGTGGCGAGCGCGGCCGCCATGGCAGCCGCGCTCGACCGTCAGGGCTGGGATCTCGTAATCGGCGACCACAGCATGCCGCATTTCAGCGGCCTCACGGCCCTATCTCTGGTGCGCGAGCGTGGCCTCGACGTCCCGTTCATTTGCGTATCCGGCACGATCAGCGAGGAGATGGCCGTCGCCGCCATGAAGGCGGGCGCGAACGATTGGGTGACGAAGGGTCAGCTCAAGCGCCTCCTCCCCGCGATCGAGCGCGAGCTGCGGGAGGCGAGAGGGCGCGCGGCGCTGCGTGCATCGGAAGCCAGCTACGCCCACCTCGTCGAGCGTGCTCCGGTCGGCATCTACCGGTCGAGCCCGGCGGGCAGGTTCCTGTCCGTGAATGCCGCTCTCGTCCGCATCCTCGGCTACGACTCCGCCGCGGACGTGCTTCGGCTCGACATGGCGCGCGACGTGTACGCCGATCCTGCCGAGCGTCAGCGGCTCCTGGACCGGGATACCTACACCGATCGCGAGTATGACGAAGTGGAGGCGACCTGGAAACGCAAAGACGGTCGCCTCCTCTCGGTGCAGCTCAGCGTCCGGGCGGTCCGGAAGGGCGCCGGCGAGGTCGAGTATTACGAGACCTTCGTCCGGGACGTCACCGAGCAACGCCGCCTCCAGCAGCAGCTCGTGCAGTCGCAAAAGATGGAAGCGGTGGGGCGGCTGGCGGGCGGGATCGCCCACGACTTCAACAACCTGCTCACGGTGATCACGAGCTATAGCGACTTGCTGTTGCAAGACCTTGGCGGCGAGGATCCCAAGCGGGAAGATGTCGAGCAGGTACGCAAGGCGGCGGAAGGCGCCGCCGCGCTCACCCGCCAGCTCCTCGCCTTCAGCCGCCAGCAGGTGCTCGCGCCGCGAGTCGTGAGCTTGAGCGTCGTGGTCCAGGGCGTCGAGAAAATGCTGCGCCGCGTCATCGGGGAGGACGTGGACCTCGTAACGGCACTCGACCTCAACGTGGGTTCCGTGAAGGCCGACGTCGGGCAGCTCGAGCAGGTGCTCATGAACCTCGCGGTGAACGCGCGCGACGCCATGCCTACGGGCGGTAAGCTCACGATCGAGACCGCCAACGTCGAGCACGACCCGGACTACGCACGCGAGCGCGAAGCCGCGCTGCTCCGGCGCTTCGTGATGCTCGCCGTGAGCGACACCGGCATCGGCATGGATGAGGCGACCAAGGCCAGGATCTTCGAGCCGTTCTTCACGACCAAAGAGCCGGGCAAGGGCACCGGGCTCGGGCTCGCCACCGTGTACGGGATCGTGCAGCAATCGGGCGGCTTCATCTGGGTGTACTCGGAGCCGGGACACGGCACGACGTTCAAGATCTACCTGCCGCAGGTGGAGGCACCGCTCGAGGGCCGTGCGGTCGGCGCGGCGCCCGGCGACCTCCCCCGTGGGACGGAAACCATCCTCCTCGTGGAGGATGCGGCGGCGGTTCGCGCGGTCACCCGCCAGGTGCTGGAACGGCAAGGCTATACGGTCCTTGAGGCGGCGCACGGTGCGGCGGCCCTGCAAACCGCTGCGGGCCATCCCGGCCCCATCCACCTGCTCCTCACAGATGTGGTGATGCCGGTGCTGAGCGGGCGGCAGCTGGCGGACCAGCTGGCGAGACTGCGACCGGACGCCAAGGTGCTCTATGCGTCGGGGTACACCGACGACGCAGTCGTGCGACATGGTGTGCTCGAGGCCGGAATCTCGTACCTCCAGAAGCCGTTCACCGCCGACAGCCTAGCACGCAAGGTGCGCGAGGTGCTGGATCGTCCCACGCGCAGCTGACCGCGGCAGGCCGGCGTCGTCTTGCCAATCCCCCCCGAATCCCCAACTTGACGTTCGATGAGGCCCCGCTCCAAGCGCCCCAAGCGCCCGACGAAGCAGCGGGCAGCCCCCCTGGCCCCCCCGGCCCCCCCGGCCGACGCCGCGCTGCGCGAGAGCGAGGAGCGGTTCCGCGCGCTGGTCGAGTACAGCTCCGACGCCATCGCCCTGGTAGACGCGCAAGGGGTGACGACCTACACGAGCCGCACCGCCACACGGCTGCTCGGCTATGCGGCGGAGGAGTTCGTGGGCCGGGGTGGCTTCGACCTGCTGCATCCCGACGACGTCGAGCGCGCGCGGCATCTCTTCGAAGAGCTGCTGGCGCAGCCGGGTGTGCCGCTGCGCGCGGAGCTCCGTGTCCGGCACAAGGACGGCACGTATCGCCACCTCGAGACCGTCGCGGTCAACCGCCTGGACGAGTCCGCGGTCGGCGCGATCGTGGTCAACTACCACGACCTGACGCCACGCAAGCGCGCCGAGCGGATCCAGCAGGCGACGTACCGCATCTCCCAGGCGGCGCTCACCGCCGCGGACCTCCAGGCCTTGCTGCGCGCGCTGCACGAGATCGTGAATGAGCTGATGCCGGCCCAGAACTTCTACGTCGCGCTGGTCGACCCCGAGCGCAACTGGCTGACCTTCCCGTACTTCGTGGATCAGTACGACCGGGAGGCACCCGAGCGGCCGCTGGGACGCGGCCTGACCGAGTACGTGATGCGCACCGGGCGGCCGCTGCTCGCCACGCCGGACGTGTACGAGGACCTCGTGCGGCGCGGCGAGGCGGAACTGATCGGCGCCCCTTCGCTCGACTGGGTCGGCGTGCCCCTCCAGATCCGGGATCGCACCATCGGCGTCGTGGCGGTGCAGACCTACTCGGAGGGCATCCGCTACGGCGAGGAAGAGAAGGACATCCTCACGTTCGTCTCCACTCAGGTCGCGATGGCGATCGAGCGCAAGCGGGCCGACACGGCGCTGCACCAGGCCGAGGAGCGCTATCGGGCTTTCATCACCCAGTCCACCGAAGGCATCTGGCGGGTCGAGTTCGACGAGCCGCTCCCGGTCGACCAGCCCGAAGCGGAGCAGATCGAGCACTTCTACCGGCACAGCTACCTCGCCGAGTGCAACGACGCGATGGCCCAGATGTACGGCTACGCGTCGGCCCAGGAGCTCAGCGGCACCCGGCTCGGCGACCTGCTGGTCCGATCCGATCCGAACAACGTGGAAATGCTCCGGGCGTTCCTGCGCTCCGGGTACCGGCTCGCCGACGTCGAGTCCCACGAGCGCGACCGGGTCGGGCAACCCAAAGTATTCCTGAACAACCTGGTCGGCATCGTCGAGGATGGGTTGCTGAAACGCGCCTGGGGCACGCAGCGCGACATCACGGACTTGAAGCGTCTCGAGGACCAGCTGCGCCAGGCGCAGAAGATGGAGGCCGTAGGCCGGCTGGCGGGCGGCGTGGCGCACGACTTCAACAACCTGCTCACGGCCATTCTCGGCTCGGTCGAGCTGCTGCTCCGCGAGCTCGAGCCGGCGAGCCCACTGCGCCAGGACGCGGCGGAGATCAAGAAGGCGGGGGAACGGGCCGCCGCGCTCACCCGGCAGCTCCTCGCGTACAGCCGGCGGCAGGTGCTGAATCCCGAAGTCCTCGACTTGAACCGCGTGGTGGCCGACATGGACCGCATGCTGCGGCGGCTGATCGGCGAGGACGTGGACCTCGTGACGCGACCGGCGCCCGACCTCGATACCGTGCGCGCCGATCGCGGCCAGATCGAGCAGGTGCTCGTCAATCTCGTGCTCAACGCGCGCGACGCGATGCCGCAGGGCGGGAAGCTCACCATCGAGACGGCCAACGTGGAGCTCGGCCCCGGCTACGTGGAGGCCCACGAGGGAGCGCGGGCCGGGGCGTACGCGCTGCTGGCGGTGAGCGACACCGGCTCGGGCATGGACGCCGAGACCGCCGCGCATCTGTTCGAGCCGTTCTTCACGACCAAGGAGGTCGGCAAGGGAACGGGGCTCGGGCTCGCGACGGTGTACGGCATCGTGAAGCAGAGCGAAGGCTACATCACGGCGTACAGCGAGCCGGGCCATGGTACGACGTTCAAGATCTACCTGCCGCGCGCGGCGGCGCCCGGTGCCGCACCCCCTGCCCCCCCCGCTCCCCCGGGTAAGGCGACCGCCCGCGGCTCCGAGACGATCCTCGTCGTGGAGGACGAGGAGGCGGTGCGCTCGCTCAGCCGCCGCGCGCTCGAGGCGTCGGGCTACACCGTCCTCGCCGCCGCGGACGGGCCCGATGCGGTGCGCCTGCTGGAGCGCTACGGCGGGCCGATTCATCTCGTGCTCACCGACGTCATCATGCCCGGCATGAACGGGCGCGAGCTCGCCGAGCGGCTGGTACAGCGCCGGCCCGGTCTCCGCGTGCTCTACATGTCGGGCTATCCGGGCGACGCGATCGTGCACCGCGGCGCGCTCGAGCCGGGGACGGCGTTCCTGCAAAAGCCGTTCATGCCGGAGGACCTGGCACGCAAGGTGCGCGAGGTGCTGGATCAGGGTTAACCCGTACTAGCGGATGTGGAAGCCCCTCCGTAACCTTGCGTCCGGGAGCAAGGTGATGTCGCCTCGGCCGTGGTATCCCGCCAAGATCGGCGCCGTAGCGGCGGTCTACTTCGGTGCCGCCAAGCTGGGGCTGCTGGCGGCCGTCGCCCAGAAGGTCGTCTCGTCCGCCTGGCCCCCCACCGGCGTTGCGCTCGCCACGCTCCTCCTGTTCGGCGTCCGCTTCTGGCCCGGCATCGCGCTCGGCGCCTTCCTGCTCAATTGGACGAGTGGCGTCCCGGCCGCCGGCGCTGCGGGCATCGCGGCAGGGAACACCCTCGAGGCGGTCACCGCCGTCCTACTGCTCCGGCGGGTCGCGGACTTCCGACCCTCCCTCGCGGGGCTGCGCGATGTCTTCGCGCTCGTCACCCTCGCGGCGCTCGTCAGCCCCCTCGTGAGCGCGACGATCGGCGTGCTGAGCCTGTGGGCGAGCGGCATGATCGAGCGTGCGGCCGCGGGGCATCTCTGGTTCGTGTGGTGGTCGGGCGACGCGATGGGCGACCTGCTGATCGCTCCCCTGCTGCTCGCCTGGGCGCACGCGCGGCGGACCCGGTGGCCCCCCGCGCGGGCGGCCGAGGCAGGCGTGCTGCTCGTGAGCCTGCTTGGCCTCACCGCCGTATTGCTGCGGCCGCCGACGGGGGATGAATACGCCATCTTCCCGCTCATCATCTGGGCCGCGCTGCGGTTCGGCGTCCTCGGCTCGGCGACCGCGTCCGGCATCGTCGCCGCGCTGACCATCTGGTTCACCGTCCACGGACAGGGCTCCTTCGTGGGCTCGACGCCGACGCACGACCTGCTGCTCTTGCAGATGTACCTCGCGCTCCTGTCGGTCACCGGGCTGGTGCTCGCGGCCATGACCACCGAGCGGCGCCAGGCGGAGCAGGCCGCGCGCGAGAGCGAGCAGCGCTACCGCACCCTGCTCGAGAACGCGCCCGAAGCGATCCTCGTCCATCAGGACGGACGCTGGATCATCGCCAACCGGGCGGCGCTCAAGCTGCTGCACGCCGCGCGCGTCGAGCAGCTCGTGGGCCGCGCCACGCTCGACATCGTCCACCCCGACTACCGCGCCATCGTGCGCGAGCGCATCGAGCGCGAGTTCGCGACGGGTGAGCCCGCCCCGCTGCTGGAGCAGCAATTCATCGCGGTCGACGGCACCGTGCTCGACGTCGAGGTCGTAGGCATCCCGATCACGCTCGCGGGCCGGCAGGGCGGACAGATCATCGTGCGGGACATCACCGAGCGTCGCCAGGCCGAGCAGGTCGTCCGGGAGCGCGAGGCGGAGGTACGGCGCAGCCGGGAACGGCTCGAAGCGTTGTCGCAGCGCCTGCTCAAGGTGCAGGAGAACGAGCGCCGGCTGATCGCCCGGGAGCTGCACGATCAGATCGGCCAGGCGCTGACCGCCGTGAAGCTGAACCTGGAGTCACTCCGGAGTGGCCGCCGGGCCAAGGCCTTTCCGCTCGACGAGAGCGTCGCGATCGTGGAGCAGCTGATGGAGGCGGTGCGCTCCATGTCGCTCGAGCTGCGGCCCTCCGTGCTGGACGACCTCGGGCTTGCGGCCGCCCTGCGCTGGTACGCTGACCGCCAGGGGCGGCGCGCGGGCCTTGCCGTCCGCGTGCGGACGCAGCTCCCCACGGAACGGCTGGCCTCCGATCTCGAGACCGCGTGCTTTCGCGTGGCGCAGGAAGCCATCACCAACGTGGCCCGCCACGCCGGCGCCAAGCGCGTCGAAGTCGACGCCCGGGCGGAGGACGGGACGTTGGATCTGACGGTGCGCGACGACGGCACTGGCTTCGACGTCGCGGCGGTGCGCGGCGGCACGACGGCGGAGGGCTCCATCGGGCTCGACGGCATGGAGGAGCGGGTGCGGCTGCTGGGCGGCGACTTCAGGATCGACTCCCAACCCGGGACCGGGACGACGGTGTGGGCCCGGTTTCCCCTGACCGAGCCATGACCGCCACTCCCCTGCGTGTCCTGCTCGCCGAGGACCACACCCTGGTTCGTAAGGGCATCCGCGCGGTGCTGCGCCAGGTCGGCTGGATCGACGTGATCGCGGAGGCGGCGGACGGGCGCGAAGCCCTCGAGCTGGCACGCCTCCACGGCCCCGATGTCGTCGTCATGGACATCGCCATGCCGGGTCTCAACGGCCTCGAGGCGACCGCCCGCATCACCAAAGAGTCCCCGCGCACGCGCGTCTTGATCCTCTCGATGCACGCCACCGAGGAGTACGTGGCGCAGGCCCTACGCGCCGGCGCCTCGGGCTATCTCCTCAAGGGGGCCGACGTCCCCGAGTTCGAGCTCGCCCTCAAGGCGGTGGCGCGGGGCGAAACGTACCTGACGCCCACGGTCTCGAAGCACGTCGTGGACGAGTACTTGCGACGGGTGGGCGAGCCGGGCGTGCTCGACCTCCTCACCCCGCGCCAGCGGGAGATCCTGCAGCTCGTGGCCGAGGGCCTCTCCAGCAAGGAGATCGCCCAGCGGCTCCAGCTCACCGTGAAGACCGTCGAGACGCACCGCAGCGAGATCATGCACCGGCTCGACATCCACGACGTGGCGGGTCTGGTGCGCTGGGCGATCCGCGCCGGAGTGGTCAGCCCCGAGTCCTAAGCCGAGTCACCGGAGGTTCACCGCCAAAGTTCGGGGTTTTCCCCGATTGCCGGACCATAGGGTCATGCCCCACCGTATGGCCAGTCGGCCTGGGGTGTCCGCAGAAGGTCACGATGGTGGGACCGCACGCCCACCTCATTTGCGGACGGCCCCAGGCCGCAGTCTTTTCTGCCGCAAAGTCACCCCTCCGTGCCGCAAAAACACCCTATCTCCGGATCCCGAGCCCTGCAATGTTGCACCCGCACCCGGGACGAGCCCATATAGACCCATGACCGTGGATCCGGTGGCGCGCGGCACCGAGCACGAGCCGCGTGTGGAGGCCGAAGTGCAGCGCGCCGCGCTCAGTCAGCTGCTCAAGGGCGGGCCGCTCGCCGAGGCGTTGCACGTCGTGCTGGTGCTGGTCGTGGCCGCGCTGGTGTGGAACTCCCTTCCGCTGGCGCTTACGATCGGATGGGTCGGGGCGGTCACCGCGGCCGCCGGGCTGCGGACGTGGTGGCGGTTGCAACTGGCTCAGCGGGCGCCGTCCCCCGAACAGGCCCTCCGGGGCGTCCGCCTCACGGTGGCCGGCGTCGGGCTGGCGTGGGGGTTCGGCGCCGCCGCCGCGATCCCGGCGCTGGGCCTCGACGAAGCCGCCCTGACCCTGGTCGTGCTCGCGGGGATCGTCGCCGGGGCCACGAGCTCGCTGGTCGGCGACCGCCGCAGCTTCCGCTACCTGCTGATCACCGTGCTGACCCCGCTCCCCATCGGCATCCTGTTGCAGGGGCACTCCCGGCCGCAGGTCATCGCGACGCTGCTGATCGCGCTGTTCGCCTGGGGGATGGACCGCGTGCACCGGCGCGCATATCACACCTTCGCGGAACGGGTGCGGGGCGCCGTCCTGCTCGAGGCATCGACGCAGGAGCTGGCGCGACAGCACGCCTACCTCGACGCGCTGATCGCGAGCACGCCCGTGGCCATCGCGGTGCTGGATGGCGAGCGACTGATCGGCAGCGTGAATCCAGCCTTCGAGGCCCTGTTCGGGTATTCCGCGGCCGAGGCCCTCGGGTCCAACATCGACCGGCTGATCGTGCCCACAGGCCTCGGTGCGGAAGCGAGGGACCTCGAGGCGCGGGCGCGGCGGGGCGAGATCGTTCGCGTGGAAGTGGAGCGCGCCCACAAGGACGGCCGGCATATCCCGGTCCGCCTCTCGGCAGCCGCGGTGAAGGCTGCCGCCGAAGGCGCGCTCGTCGCGCTGTACGAGGACATCAGCGATCGCAAGGCGGCCGAAACGGCGATGCGCGCGGCGCGGGACCTGGCGGAGCGCGTGGCCCAGGCGCGGAGCGCGTTCCTCGCCAACATGAGCCACGAGATCCGCACGCCCATGAACGCGGTGCTCGGCTTCGTCGAGCTCGTACTGGACACCGAGCTCGCGCCGGAGCAGCGCCGCGCTCTGGAGCTGGTGCGCTCGTCGTCCGAAGCACTGCTCACCATCCTCAACGACATCCTCGACTATTCGAAGATCGAAGCCGAGCATCTCGAGCTCGAAGCGATCCCCTTCGATTTGCCCAAGGTCGTGCACGCCACCGCCACGCTGCTCGCGGTGCGGGCGCGTGAAAAGCATCTCGAGCTCACCGTGGACGTGCCGCCCGACGTCCCGCACATGGTGCGGGGAGACCCCACCCGGGTGCGCCAGGTCCTCATGAACCTGATCGGGAACGCGATCAAGTTCACCGAGCAGGGCGAGGTCGACGTGTCCGCCGCGGTGGTCCGCTGCGGCGCTGCCGACGCGTCCGTCCACTTCCGCGTGCGCGACACGGGAATCGGCATCCCGCCGGAGCAGCTGGCCACCATCTTCCAGGAGTTCACCCAGGCCGATGCGTCCATGACGCGCCGCTACGGCGGCACGGGGCTCGGCCTCGCGATTTCCCGACGGTTGGTGGCGCTGATGGGGGGCGAGCTGACGGTCACGAGCGAGGTCGGGCGCGGCAGCGAGTTCAGCTTCACCTTGCCATTCCCGATCGAGACTCCCACCGCCGTGGCTCCGAGGCAGGCGGCGTCGCTCGGCGGCCGGCGCCTGCTCGTCGTGGACGACAACGAGACCAATCGGCGCATCGTGCGCGACATGCTGGGCGCCGAAGGCGTGGCCGTGCACGAGGCAGCGCGCGCGGATGCCGGCCTCGCGGCGCTGCGCCGCGCCGCGGGGGCCGGCACGCCCTTCGACCTCGCCATCCTCGACGCGCAGATGCCCGAGCGTGATGGTTTCGCACTCGCCACCGCCATCCGCGGCGATCCCGACCTCGCGCCGACCCGGCTCCTCATCCTCACCTCGGCCGGCCAGCGGGGCGACGGCGAGCGCTGCCGGCAGCTGGGCATCCAGGCGTATCTCACCAAGCCCATCGCGCGGGCGGACCTGATCGAAGCGGTGGGCACCGTGCTCGCGGGGACGCCTTCGGCCGGTGGCGGGGCCGACCTCGTCACCCGCCACTCGATCGCCGAGTCGCGTCACGCCCTGCGGATCCTGCTGGCGGAGGACAACCCCGTGAACCAGCAGGTGGCGACGGCGATGCTCCTGAAGCGCGGGCACCAGGTGGACGTGGTGAGCAACGGCCGGGAAGCGGTGGACGCAATCCGCGCCCGCCGCTACGACGTGGTCCTCATGGACATCCAGATGCCCGAGATGGACGGCTTCGCCGCCGCGGACGGCATCCGCGCCCTGCCTCAGGGCCGGGCGCTCCCGATCATCGCCCTCACCGCGCACGCCCTGAGCGGTGAGCGGGAGCGCTGTCTCACCGCCGGCATGAGCGGGTACCTCGCCAAGCCGTTCAAGGCGCACGAGCTGTTCGCGCTCGTCGAAGGGAGCTCGGACGGTCCGACGCCGCCGGCGCCGCCCATCGACCTGGAGGGCTTCCGCAGCACCATGCGTGAGGCTGGAGCCGAAGAAGCGGTGGACGGGATCGTGCGGGTGTTCGCCCAGACCGCGCCCGAGCGCCTCGCGGCGCTCCAGACGGCCGCTCGGTCGGGGGATCCCGAGTCGGTCGGGCGCGCCGCGCACGCGTTCAAGTCGGCGGCGGGCACCATCGGCGCGCGCGGGCTCGCATTGCTGCTCGCGGAAATCGAGGGCGCCGCCCGGGAGAGCATGCTCGAGCACGTCCAGCGGGAACTCCCGGCGCTGGAACGCGAGGTGGCGGCGGTCCTCGACTACCTGAGTAACAGCGGAGCCTCCCATGCACGTTCTCCTGGTTGAAGACGACCCGGTCGCCGGCCTGTACCTGAACGCGGCGCTCAAGGGGCTCGGGTACCACGTGACGGCCACGACCAACGGCGCGGAGGCCTGGAACGTGTTCCGAACCCTCCAGTCTCCGGTCGTCATTTCCGACTGGTCCATGCCCGAGATGGACGGAGCCGAGTTGTGTCGGCGCATCCGCGCCCGACCGAGTGACCGCTACACGTACTTTATTCTCGTCACCGCGACCGGCGGGAAGGAGCGCTACCTCGAGGGGATGGAGGCGGGGGCGGATGATTTCATCACTAAGCCCGTGGATATCGACGAGCTGCATGCGCGCCTCAAAGTGGCCGACCGGATCCTTAGTCTACGGAGGCACGTGCAGCAGCTCGAAGGACTGCTCCCGATTTGCTCCTACTGCAAGCGGATCCGCGATCCAGCCGAGCAATGGCAATCGATCGAGCGCTACGTCGAGAAGCGCTCCGCCGCCCACTTCAGCCACGGCATCTGCCCGGACTGCTACAAGAAGCACGTGCAGCCCCAGCTCGAGGGGCTCGGGCCGACTCCGTGACGGGGCGTGCCGTAATTACGCGCTCACCCCCGCTCCCGCGGCCCGGCATAAGTCGTTATGCTGTGCTGCAGTAACGCCTGCGCGCGAGGAGGGACACTTCCCATGGAGCGGACGACCCCGTGAACTCGCAGCACGACGTCGAGATCCTGCTGGTCGAGGACGACCCGAACGACGCGGCGCTGACGCTGCGGGCGTTTCAGGCCCGCAATCTCACCAACCAGGTCTTCGTGGCGCGCGACGGCGCGGAGGCCTTGGACTTTTTCTTCGGCGACGCCTCGCATCCGTGGCATGAGATCGGGATCGCGCCGAAGGTCATTCTGCTGGACCTCAACCTTCCCAAGGTGGGCGGCCTCGAGGTGCTGCGGCGCCTTAAGGCCGACGAGCGCACGCGCGCGCTGCCGGTGATCGTGCTGACGTCGTCGCGCGAGGAGCCGGACATCGCGGCAGCGTACCGGCTGGGCGCGAACAGCTACATCGTGAAGCCGGTGGACTTCGAGGCGTTCTCGCGGGCGGTGTCGGAGCTGGGGCTGTACTGGGTGTTGCTGAACGAGCCGCCGCAGTGATGGCGGCCCCGCTGCGCATCCTCCTCGCCGAGGACGTCCCGGATGACGCCGCGCTGATGGAGCAGGAGCTGCGGCGCGCCGGACTCGCGATCACGACCCGTCGGGTGGAATCCGAAGCCGCCTTCCGGCAGGCCCTGCAGCAGTTCGTGCCGGACGTGATCCTGACCGATCACTCGATGCCGCAATTCACCGCGGCCGACGCGCTGCGCATCGCCCAGGAAGCACGCTCCGAGGCGCCCGTCATCATCGTGACCGGCAGCCTCGACGAGGAGACGGCCGTGGAATACCTCAAGGCCGGCGCCGCCGACTACATCGTTAAGCACCACCTCGAGCGCCTGCCGTCGGCCGTCGCCCGCGCACTCGATCTCACGCGGGCGCGCACGGAGCACGCCCGCGCCGAGGACGCGCGGCGCCACAGCGAAGAGCAGTACCGCACGCTCGTCGAAGGGGTGCGCGATGTGATCTTCGCGCTGACTCCCGACGGCGCCATCGCGGCGCTCAACCCGGCGTTCGAGGCTCTCACCGGTTGGTCGCGCGACGAGTGGCTGGGCAAGCCGTTCGAGGGCCTGGTGCATCCCGCCGACGTGCACGAAGCCTTAGAGCTGTTCGGGCGAGTGCTGCGCGGCGAGCCGCGTCCAGCCAGCCAGTTCCGCGTGCGGACGCGGCAGGGAGACGCGCGCGTCGTCGAGTTCAGCGCGAGCGCGCAGCTGCGCGACGGCAGGCTCGTCGGTATTCTCGGCATCGGCCGCGACGCGACCGAGCGCGTGCTGCTCGAGCAACAGCTGCGCCAGGCGCAGAAGATGGAAGCGGTGGGCCGGCTGGCCGGCGGCATCGCGCACGACTTCAACAACATCCTCACCGCGATCACGGGCTACGTCGATCTGCTGCTCGAAGACCTGCCCCCCGGTGACCCGCGCCGCAACGACGCCCAGGAAGTCCGCAAGGCCGCAGACCGGGCGGCGGGGCTCACCCGGCAGCTGCTCGCCTTCAGCCGCCAGCAGGTGCTGCAGCCGCGCGTCGTCGGTCTGAATGGGCTCGTCACCGACATCGAGAAGATGCTGCGCCGCCTGCTGGGCGAAGACATCGACCTCGCGACGCGGCTCGATCCGGCGCTCGGCGCCGTGAAGGCCGACCCGGGGCAGCTCGAGCAGGTGATCATGAACCTCGCCGTCAACGCGCGGGACGCGATGCCGCAAGGCGGCAAGCTCACGATCGAGACCGCAAACGCCGAACTGGACGAGAGCTATGCGCGCGAGCACTTCCCGGCGACGCCGGGGCGGTACGTCCTGCTCGCCGTCAGCGACACCGGGGTCGGCATGACGCCGGAAGTGCAGGCCCATCTGTTCGAGCCGTTCTTCACCACCAAGGAGCGGGGGAAAGGCACGGGCCTGGGGCTCGCCACAGTGTACGGGATCGTGAAGCAGAGCGGCGGGTTCATCTGGGTGTACACGGAGCCGAGCCACGGCTCCACCTTCAAGGTCTACCTGCCGCGCGTCGACGCGTCAGTCCAGCCGCGCGAGGCGACGGCCGGGGCAGGCGCCAAGCGCGGCACGGAAACGGTGCTCCTCGCGGAGGACGAGGCCCCCGTGCGCGCCGTGGCGCGCCAGGTCCTCGAGCGCCACGGCTACAACGTGCTCGAGGCCCCGAGCGCCGAGGCGGCGCTCGACCTGGCCCAGCGTTACTCTGGCGACATTCACGTCCTCCTGACCGACGTCGTCATGCCGGGGCTGAGCGGTCACGACCTGGCCAAGCAGCTCGTGGCGCTCCGCCCGAACGTGCGTGTCATCTACATGTCGGGCTACACCGACGATGCCATCACCCGCCACGGCGTGCTCGAGCCCGGGCTCGCCTACGTGCAGAAGCCGTTCACCCCCGAAGGCATCGCCCGCAAGGTGCGCGAGGTGCTGGACGCGGCATGACACTCCCGCTGGAGCGGAAGATCCAGGTGGGGTTCGGCCTGGCCCTCGCCATCGTCCTCGTGGTCGGCGCGGCGGCGCTCCGTAGCACAACCGCGACGGTCGAGAGTGCCGGCTGGGTGGCTCATACGCTGCAGGTGCGTGCGGACCTCGAGGCCGCCTTCGCCGCTGTGATCGACGCGGAGACGGGGGTCCGTGGCTATGTCATCGCGGGCGACTCCGCCTACCTCGTGCCGTACGACTCCGCTCGGGCCACCCTGCGCCCGCTCCTCGCGCAGCTCGGCACGCTGACGAGCGACAATGCGGCGCAGCAGGCTCGGCTGGACTCCCTGAAGAGGCTCATTCCCCTCCGCTTCGAACGCCTCCAGCGCACCATCGACGCGCGCCGCACTGAAGGCGCAGTCGCCGCGGGACGGGCGATCGTGACCGGCCAGGGCAAGGTCCTCACGGACCGCATCCGCGAACTGATCGCGCGCATGCGGGACGAGGAGGCCCGGTTGCTGGCGCGCCGCTCCGCGACGCTCGCGGCCCGCACGCGCGAGGTGCGTATCGCCGTCGCCGGAGGAACGCTGCTGACGCTCGGCCTGGCCGTCGTCGCCAGCGTGCTGGTCGGACGCGAGCGGGGGCGCCGCCGCCATGCCGAAGCGGCGCTGCGACCGACGCAGGCCCGCCTCGAGCACGTGGTAGCCTCGAGCACCGTCGTCATCTACGGCAACGAGGTCACCGGCAGCTCGTTCTCCCCCAACTGGGTGAGCGAGAACGTCACTCGGCTGACCGGCTACGACGTAGCGGCGGCGCTGGACCCGGCGTGGTGGCTCGAGCACCTGCATCCGGACGACCGCACGCGCGTGCTGGCCGAGGTCCCCGCGCTGTTCAGTCACGACCGGCTGACCACGGAGTACCGGTTTCGCCACGCGGACGGATCGTACCGCTGGGTGCGCGATGAGTGCCGGCTCCTGCGGGACGCCAGTGGTACGCCGCGCGAAGTGGTCGGCGCGTGGATGGACATCACCGAGCACCAACGCGCCCAGCAAGCGCTGCGCGAGTCCGAGGAGCGCCATCGGCTGCTGTTCGAGCGCAATCCCCTGCCGGCCTGGGTGTTCGACGTGGAGACCCTGAAGTTCCTCGCGGTCAACGAGGCCGCGGTGAGCTCGTACGGCTACAGCCGCGAGGAATTCCTCGCCATCACGATCGATGACATCCGTCCCCCGGAGGACGTGGCGGCGCTCCGCGCCGCCGTAGCCCGGACCGTCGCGGGGGGCGGCGCCGCGGGCGGTACCTGGCGACACCGCAAGAAGGACGGCACCGTGATCGAGGTCGAGATCACGGCGCACCCGCTGATGTACGGCGGCCGGCGAGCCGAGCTGGTGCTCGCGCAGGACATCACGGAGCGCCAGCGCGCCGAGCAGGCGCTGCGTGCCAGCGAGGAGCGGTTCCGGGCGCTGGCCGTGAGCGCGAACGACGCCATTGTTTCCGCCGACAGCCACGGACGCATCACCTACTTCAACCCGGGAGCGGAGCGGCTCTTCGGCTACGCGGCCACGGAGGCAACCGGCCAGCCGCTCACGATCTTGATGCCAGAGCGGTTCCGGGAGGCGCATCGCGCGGGGCTGGCGCGCTACCTGGCGACGGGGGAGGCACATGTCGTCGGGAAGACGGTCGAGCTGGCGGGCCGAAACAAGGATGGGAGGGAGTTTCCCCTCGAGCTGTCGCTGGCGAGCTGGAAGCTGGGGTCGGACGTCGCGTTCACGGGGGTCCTGCGCGACATCACCGAGCGTGTCCGGGCGGCGGAGGCGCTCCGGGTCAGTGAGGAGCGCTTCCGCCTGCTCGTGGGGAACGTGCGCGACTACGCCATCTACATGCTCGATCCCACCGGCCACGTGGTGAGCTGGAACCGCGGGGCGGAGCAGATCAAGGGCTACACCGCGGAGGAGATCATCGGCCAGCACTTTTCGCGGTTCTACACCCCGGAAGACGCCGCCGCCGGCAAGCCAGCGGCAGCCCTCCAGGCCGCCACCACGACGGGCCGCTACGAGGAGGAGAACTGGCGCGTCCGCAAGGACGGCTCCCGCCTTTGGGCCAACGTCGTGGTGACCGCCGTGCGTGACGAGCGCGGGACGCTGCTGGGGTTCGCGAAGGTGACGCGGGACTTGAGCGAGCGGCGGCGCGCCGAAGCCGAGATCCAGGCGCGCACCGCCCAGCTCGAGGCGGCCAACAAGGAGCTCGAGGCCTTCTCCTATTCGGTGTCGCACGACCTGCGGGCCCCGCTCCGCAGCATCGACGGCTTCAGCCAAGCGCTCCAGGAAGACTACACCGCCCGGCTCGACGAGGAAGGTCGGAGCCACCTGCGTCGCGTCCGCGCCGCGACCCAGCGCATGGCGCACCTCATTGACGACCTGCTCCACCTCGCCCGCGTGAGCCGGGCCGAGCTGAAGAGCGCGCCGGTGGATCTGTCCGCCCTGGCGCAGGGCGTCGTGGCCGAGCTGCGGCAGCGTGAGCCCCGGCGCGCCGTCGAGTTCGTCTGCGTCGATCAAACACGGGTGCGCGGAGACCCCACGCTGTTGCGGGTCGTGCTCGAGAATCTGCTCGGCAACGCTTGGAAGTTCACCGCGCAGCGCCGCCCCGCCCGGATCGAGTTCGGCGTTTCCCAGCAGGACGGCGCGACCGCCTACTTCGTGCGGGACAACGGCGCGGGCTTCGACATGACCTACGCCGACAAGCTGTTCGGCGCGTTTCAGCGGCTCCACAGCGCGAAGGAGTTCGAGGGCACAGGGATCGGCCTGGCGACGGTGCAGCGCATCATCCATCGGCACGGCGGCCGCGTGTGGGCGGAAAGCGCGGTCGACCAGGGCGCCACGTTCTACTTCACGGTGTAGCCACCCCGAACCAAGGACGGGCAGATGAAGGACAAGGTCATCCTACTGGTGGAGGACAACGCCGACGACGAGGCGCTGACGCGGCGTGCCCTGGCGAAGAACAACATCCAGAACACGATCATCGTAGCGCACGACGGAGTCGAGGCGCTCGACTGCGTCTTCGGCACCGGCCCGCACGAGGGCGACCCGGTGGTTCCCGTAGTCGTCCTGCTCGACCTCAAGCTGCCGAAGGTCGACGGCATGGAGGTCTTGCGCCGCATCCGGGCCGACGCCCGGACCAGGCTGTTGCCCGTCGTCATCCTCACGTCGTCCAAGGAGGAGCGGGACGTCGTCAACGGCTACGGCCTCGGGGCCAACAGCTACATCCGCAAGCCGGTCGACTTCGGCCAGTTCGTGGAGGCCGTGCGCCAGCTCGGGCTCTACTGGCTGGTCTTGAACGAGCCACCGCCCGCCGCCGCCGCATCGTAAGCGGCAGGTGAGCAGCATGCGCCGTCGGCTGTAACCTGCGTCACACCTGTTCGCGAGCGCCCGCCGGGGAGTTGCTTCGGGGCACCCCGGCGGTGAGTATTGTGCCCGCCGCCATGACCCTCCCGAACGCTGCGCCGGCTCGGCGCGAATCCGACGCCGAGCTCCAGGCGCTGTTCGCCGCAATGAGCGACGTGATCCTCGTGCTCGACGCCGAGGGCCGCTACGTCAAGATCGCGCCGACCAACGCCGCCCCCCCGTACCGCCCCGCCCCCGACCTGCTCGGCCGGACGCTCCACGACGTGTTTCCCAAGGCGCAGGCGGACGAATTCCTCGGCCTCATCGAACGGGCCCTCGCCTGGCGCCAGACGGTGCATGCCGAATACCGCCTCACGATCGGCGGGGAGGAGGTGTGGTTCGCCGCCGCCATCTCCCCGATGGACGCGGACCGCGTCGTGCTGGTCGCGCGCGACGTCACCGAGCGTCGCCGCGGGGCGGAAGCGCTGCGGGCCAGCGAGCAGCGCTTTCGCTCCTTGGTCGAGCACTCGACCGACGTCATCGCGCTGCTCGACACGGACGGGACGATCCGCTACTCCAGCGCGTCCACCCACCTGGTGCTCGGCTATTCGGGCACCGAGAACCTCGGTCGCGACGCCTTCGAGCTGATTCATCCCGACGACCGGCTCCGGGCGCTGGAGCTGTTCGGCGAGCTGCTCCAGCGTCCCGGGCACGTCGTGCGCGTCGAGCTGCGGGCCCTCCACAAGGATGGGAGCTGGCGCGTCCTCGAGACGGTGGGGGTGAACCGGCTGAGCGACCCGGCGATCGGGGCGATCGTCGTCAATTACCGGGACATCACGGAGCGCAGGCGCACCGAGCAGGACCTGCACCACACGCTCTCCCTGATCAACGCGACCTTCGAGTCGACGGCGGACGGCATCCTGGTGGTGGACCTGGACGGCCGGATCGTGAGCTTCAACCGCAAGTTCGCCGAGCTCTGGCGCATCCCGGACTCGGTCCTCGAGGCGCGGGACGACGCGCAGACGATCGCGTTCGTGCTGGAGCAGCTCGCCGACCCGGAGGGCTTCCGCGCCAAGGTGCGTGACCTCTACGCCCGACCCGAGGCGTCGAGCTTCGACATCCTCACCTTCAAGGACGGCCGGATCTTCGAGCGCTACTCCCAGCCCCAGCGCATCGGCGGCAAGAGCGTGGGCCGCGTGTGGAGCTTCCGCGACGTCACCGAGCGCCGGCGCGCCGACCAGATCCAGCTCGCCACCTTTCGCATCTCGGAGGCGGCGCAGGCGGCGCGGAACCTGCAGGAGCTGTTCGGGGCGATCCACCGCATCGTCGGCGAGCTGATGCCGGCCAAGAACTTCTACATCGCGCTGTACGACGCCCCCAGCGGCATGCTCAGCTTCCCGTACTTCGTCGACGAATACGACACCGACTTTCCGGCCAAGAAGCTCGGCAAGGGCCTCACCGAATACGTGCTGCGCACCGGCCAGCCGGCGCTGGTCACGCCCGAGGTGCACGCCGAGCTGGAGCGGCGGGGCGAGGTGGAGCTCATCGGGGCGCCGTCCATCGACTGGCTGGGCGTGCCCCTCCGGATCGGCGATCGTCCCATCGGCGTGCTCGTGGCCCAGACCTACACCCCCGGCGTCCGCTACGGCGAGACCGAGAAGCAGATCCTGCAGTTCGTGTCCACCCAGGTCGCCATGGCGATCGAGCGCAAGCGCGCGGAGGAGCAGCTCCTGGCGAGCGAGCGCAAGTACCGCTTGCTGTTCGAGACGAGCCCCGAGGCGATGCTCGTCTACGACTTCGAGACACTGCGCATCCTGGCGGTCAACCAGGCGGCGGTCGTGCGCTACGGGTACTCGGAGCAGGAGTTCCTGGCCCTCACCATTCGCGACATCCGCCCCCCGCAGGACCAGGTCCGGCTGGAAGAGGAGCTGAAGGCCCGCCCCGACGAGGGTGCCGAGCGGACGGGGGTCCGGCATCGCACCAAGGACGGCCGCGTGCTGGACGTGTACCTCGTCGCCCGACCCATCGAGTTCGCCGGGCGACGGGCCCGCCTGGTGCTGGCCCGCGACGTCACCGCCCAGCGGACGCTCGAGGAGCAGCTGCGCCAGTCCCAGAAGATGGAAGCCGTGGGACAGCTCGCCGGGGGGATCGCCCATGACTTCAATAATCTGCTCACGGCGATTCTGGGGTCGACGCAGTTGTTGCTCCAGGCCACGCCGCCGGACGATCCCCGCCACGAGGACGCGGTCGAGATCAAGAACGCCGGAGTCCGGGCGGCCGAGCTCACGCGCCAGCTCCTGGCGTTCAGCCGCCGGCAGGTGCTCGCGCCCAAGGTGCTGGGCCTCAACGCCGTCGTGGCCCACATGCAGAAGATGCTGCGGCGGCTGCTGGGCGAGGACATCGAGCTCTCCGTCACGCTCGCGCCGGAGGCCGGATCGGTGAACGCCGATCCGGGCCAGCTGGAGCAGGTGCTCTTGAACCTCGCGGTGAACGCCCGCGACGCCATGCCCACGGGCGGCCGGCTCAACATCGAGACGATCCGCGTCACGCCCGCCTCGGAGCTCGCCGAGCGGCGCCACCGGCTGCCGCCGGGCGACTACGCGTGCCTGGCCGTGACCGATACCGGCAGCGGGATGGACGAGGCGACCCAGGCGCATCTGTTCGAGCCGTTCTTCACGACCAAGGAAGTCGGCCGGGGGACCGGGCTCGGCCTCGCGACGGTGTACGGGATCGTGAAGCAGAGCGGCGGCTACATCTGGGTGTACAGCGAAGTGGGCCACGGTACCACGGTCAAGGTCTATCTGCCGCGCGTCCCCGCGGACGAGGTCGCGCCGTCGCTCTCCGCGCCCGCCCCCGCGGCAGAGCCCTCCGAGGCGCGCGGCGGCCCCGAGACCGTGCTGCTCGTGGAAGACGCCGCGCCGGTGCGCTCACTCGCCCGCCGGAGCCTCGAAGCCCGCGGGTACACGGTGCTCGACGCGGCCGACGGCGCCACGGCCCTCGACCTGGCCGCCCGTCATCGCGGCGGCATCGATGTGCTCGTGACCGATGTCGTCATGCCGGGGATGAGCGGCCGCGAGCTTGCCGAGCGGCTCGCTCCCGAGCGGCCGCGTATGAAGGTGCTCTACACGTCCGGGTACACCGACGACGCGATGGTGCGGCAGGGCGTGCTCACCGCCGGTGTGGCATTCCTGCAGAAGCCCTTCGTGCCGGAGACGCTGGCGCGAAAGGTGAGGGAAGTGCTGGACGGGTGACCGGCTACGGCCGGTCGAGGAGTTGCCGCACGCGGCCCAGCAGGTCCGGCCCGGTCCAGGGTTTGTGCAGCAGCGGCACGGAGGGGTCGAGGGCCGCCGCACCGCGGCCGCTGGGATCCGAGTAGCCGCTCGCGAACAGGAAGGGTACCGTGTGGCCGTCGCGGCGCGCCGCGTCGTACAGGGCCCGCCCGCCCAGTCGCGGCATCACCAGGTCGGAGAACACGAGCCGTACCGCCGCGCCCTGCCGCAGCACGTCGAGCGCCTCGAGCCCGTCGGCGGCGGTGAGGACCTGATAGCCCGCATCCTCGAGGATGCGCTTCGCCGAGCGGCGCAGCTGGTCGTCGTCCTCCACGACGAGAATGGTCTCCCACCCGCGCGGGGCGTCCGCCGGCAGCGCCACGTCCCGCGCCGCGGCCGCCACCTCGGCGTCCACGACGGGGAAGTAGATGCGGAACCGCGTCCCCTTCCCCGGCTCGCTCTCCACCTCGATGCCGGCGCCGTGCTGCTTCGCGAGCCCGTACACCGTGGCGAGCCCGAGGCCGGTGCCCCGGCCGGGCGGCTTGGTGGTGAAGAACGGCTCGAACATGCGGCGGCGCGTCTCCTCGTCCATCCCCGTCCCGGTGTCGCCCACCGCGAGACACACGTAGTCGCCGGCGCGCGGCACCCCGCATGCCTGGCACCGCTCCTGCTCGAGGTGAACGCGCTGCGTCTCGATGTGGAGCACGCCCCCGTCGGGCATCGCGTCGCGCGCGTTGGTGGCGAGGTTGAACAGGATCTGCTCGGCGGCGTGAATGTCGGCGCGCACCTCGGGGAGGTCGTCCGCCCCGGCGATCACGATCTCGACGTCGGCGGGCAGGATGCGGCGCAGGAAGCCCTGGAGATCGGCCACCAGATCGCCCAGATGCATGGGCTGGAGGTCGAGGCTCGAGCGGCGGGCGAAGCCGAGCAGCTCCTTCACCATCACGCGGCCGCGCAGCGCCGCCGCCATCACGTCGCGCAGGTCGGTGTGGGCGTCGGCCTGCTCCTGGGGGAGCGCCTTGGCGATCAGCTGCGCGTTGGCCAGGATGATCGTGAGCAGGTTGTTGAAGTCGTGCGCGATCCCGCCCGTGAGCTGCCCGACCGCCTCCATCTTCTGCGACTGCCGCAGCTGCTCCTCCAGCGCCCGCCGCTCCGTCACGTCTTCGGCGAGCGTCTCGAAGCATTCGATGCGGCCCCCCCCGTCGGGCCGGCGCACCGCCCGCCCCGCCAGCCGCACCAGGATGCGCCGCCCGTCGCGACGCTTCCACATCACCTCCACGCCTTCCACGGCGTCCGCGCCGTCGAACTGCGCGAGGATGCGCTCCCGCTCCGCCGCGTCGGCGTACACGTCACGCGCCAGGTTCGCGGCCAGCAGCTGCTCCTCCGAGTCGTAGCCCAGCATCCGGACGAGCGCCGGATTGACCGCGAGCAGCCGCCCGTCGAGCGTGGAGCGGTAGATCCCGTAGGTCGCGTGCTGCACGAGGGCGCGGCTGCTCTCCTCCGACCGCCGCAGCGCCTCCTCGAAGCGGCGGCGCTCGGTGATGTCGTTCGCCACCCCGATCACGCCCGACACCTCGCCGTCCGCCTCCCGGATCGGGGTGTACCAGATGTCGAATACCACCCCGTAGACCTCGACCATCGAGGAGAACGTGTCCCCGGCGAGCGCGCGGCTCACGTCCGCCTGGGCCTGCGGCACGTCGGCGTACAGCTCGGAGACCGGCCGCCCGACGAGCTGGGCCGGCCGCACACCGAGCGCGTCGAGCCCCTTCCCTTCGACCATCGTGAACACGGCGTCGCGGTCCAGCGCGAACAGCACCAACGGCGCACCGGCGATCACGGTACGCAGCCGCGCCTTGTTCTCCCGCAACGCGCGCTCCTGACGCCGCCGCTCGGTGACGTCGCGCGCGTTCACGATCAGCTGGGCGGTGCCCGCGTCGGTCAAGCGGGCCTGGCCGACGGTCTCGAGCAGCCGCCACGCGCCGTCGTTCGCCCGGAACCGGAGCTGCGCGGCCTGGGGACTCCCGGGACGGTGGATGGCGCGCGACAGCGCCTCCGCGACGGCGGGGATGTCGTCCGGGTGGACGAAGTCGAAGGCATTGCGCTCCAGCAGGTCGCCGGGCTTGTAGCCGAGCACGCGCTCGACCGACGGGCTGGCGTAGCGGAACACGCCGTTTTCCCCAACGATCGTCACGATGTCCGACGCGTTCTCGATGAGGGAGCGGAAGTGCTCCTCGCTCTGGCGCAGCGCCGCTTCAGTGCGCGCGCGATCGACGGTGGTGGCAAGCACGTTCGCCACCGCCTGGAGGAAGTGGGTGTCGTGGATCGTGAACTCGCGGCGCCGTGCCGTATGAACGCCCAGCACGCCGAAGGGCCGCTCCTTCCCATGCACCACGACGCTGAGGCTGGAGGCGACGCCGTGCTGCGCCAGCAGCGGGGCGCTCCCGAACCGCGTATCGCTCGCGAGGTCCTCCACCACCACCGCCCCGGACGAGCGCAACACGTAGCCCGCGTGCGAGTCGGCGTCCGCCGGTACCACCGCGCGACCGACGCTCCCCTCGCTCCACCCCACGCCCGCGCGCAGCAGTAGCGTGCGGCTTTCCGGCCGGAACTCGAGCACGCTCGCAAACTCGACGTCCAGGATGCGGGCCACGATGGCCACCGCCGCCTGCTCCAGGTCCGCGACCGGCGTCCCGGCGAGCGCCTGCTGACCCAGATGCGCCACCGCCTCCTGCTGGCGCGCGGTGGCGCGCAGCTGCTCCTCCGTCCGCGACGTGCGAGCGTCGCGGTCGTCGTCGGGGCGCAACAGCCGGAAGCGGTTGGTGCTCACGAGCGGTTTCACGACCTGAAAGGGCGACGCAACCTTGCACAGTCGTTCCGTTTTTTCCATTATCACGCCCACGCCGCGGCCGTGTGCTGGGTCACGGACAAGACACCAAGTGGAGACGCCGCAATGAGATATCACCGAGCCCCATGACCCAGTACCTGATCCTCCGGGACCTGGCGGTCATCTTCGCCGTATCCCTCCTCGTCATCCTCTTGTTCCACCGCCTCAAGCTGCCGGCCTTGCCGGGATTCATCGTGGCAGGCGTGCTGCTTGGCCCCAACGCGCTGGGCCTGGTGTCTGACGTACACCAGGTCGAGAGCCTGGCCGAAGTCGGTGTCATCCTGCTGCTCTTCACCATCGGGATCGAGTTCTCGCTCGGGCGGCTGCGCGAGATGGGCCGGCAGGTGGTGGTGGGCGGGCTCTCGCAGGTCGGCCTGACGGTGGCCGCGAGCGCCCTCGTGGCGAGGGCGTCCGGAACCTCCTGGCAGATCGCCTTGCTGCTCGGCTTCCTGGTGGCCCTGTCGAGCACGGCGCTCGTCTTGAAGGGGCTCACCGACAAAGGGGAGATCGACGCGCCGCACGGCCGCCTCGCGACAGGGGTGCTGATCTTCCAGGACCTGTGCGTCGTCCCCATGATGCTGGTGCTGCCCTTCCTCGCGGGACGCGCCGCCGGGGGACCGAGCGGTCTCCTGCTCGCGCTCGGGAAGGCGGTGCTCGTCGTGATCGGCGTGCTCGTCGTGGCTCGCACCGTCGTGCCCCGCGCGCTCGCCGAGATCTTGAAGACGCGAAGCCGCGAGCTGTTCCTGATCGCGATCATCCTGCTCGGCACCCTCACGGCCCTCGGCACCGCGGCCGCCGGCGCCTCGCTCGCGCTGGGCGCCTTTCTCGCGGGGCTCGTGATCTCCGAATCGGACTACGGCCACCAGGCGATGGCGGAGCTGCTGCCGTTTCGCGACGTGTTCATCTCGTTGTTCTTCGTCGCCGTCGGCATGCTCGTGCAGGTGCAGTTCGTCCGCGACCACCCCCTGCTCGCCCTGGGGGGCGTCGGCGTGATCATGGGAGGCAAGACCATCACTGCGGCCGTCGGGCCGGCCCTGCTGGGCTACTCGGGGCGCGTCGCGCTACTCGCGGGCCTGGCCGTGTCGCAGATCGGCGAGTTCTCCTTCGTGCTGGCCCGGGAAGGCCGTGCCGCCGGACTCCTCGCGGAAGGGCCGTACCAGACGTTCCTGGCGGTGGCCGTGTTCACGATGCTGTTGACGCCGTTCCTGCTCGAGGCGGGGCCCGCGCTGGTGGACCGCATCGAACGCGTGGTGCCCTTGGATCGCCTGCTGCCGGGGTTCCGGCCCCGCGCAATCGCCGCCGGGGAGCAGCCGCTCACCGACCACGTCATCATCGCCGGGTACGGCCTGAACGGGCGCAACCTGGCGGCGGCGCTGCGCACCATCCGCGCGCCCTACCTCATCGTGGAGCTCAACTCGCAGACCGTGCAGCAGGCACGCGGCCGGGGCGAGCCGGCGTTCTACGGCGACGCTACGCGCGAGGAGATCCTGCACGCGCTCGGGGTGGAGCGCGCCCGCATGCTCGTGGCCGCCATCTCCGACCCCGCCGCCACCCGCCGCATGGTGCGCGTGGCGCGCGCCCTGAATCCGCGCATCCACATCATCGCCCGCACGCGCTACGTCGCGGAGATCCCCGAGCTGACGCGGCTCGGCGCGGACGTCGTCATCCCCGAGGAGTTCGAGACGTCGGTCGAGATCTTCGCGCGCGTGCTGGCACACTACAACGTCGCGCGCCAGGACATCGAGCGCCTGGTGGAGCAGATCCGCGCCTCCCACTACCAGGCGCTGCGCGGCGACGGCGGCGGCGGCGGCGGCGGCGGCGGCGGCGCCCCGAGCCTCGGACTGGTCGGCGGCATTCCCCAAATGGCGGTGGAGCGAGTACGGCTGGGCCCCGACTCGACCCTCGCTGGCAAGAGCCTGGCCGAAACCGGGCTCCGCACCCAGACGGGCGCGCTGGTGCTTTCCGTGACGCGGGGGTCGGACGACATCCCCACGCCCGGCCCTCACTTTCGACTTGCGGCGGGCGACGTCTTGGCCGTGGTGGGCCAACCTCACCAGCTCAAGGCCGTCCAGCAGCTCGTCGAGGGGGCGGACACCCGTTCCGACACCGAACAGATGCCGAAAAACTAGGGAAATTAGGCATTATCTGGCGAGTGCGTACTCACTTATGCGCGTAATCAGTTATCCGTCATCAGCTTAAAGCTGCACAAGCCCCCCGAAAATCGGCTAAGTTGCGCCTGCGCAACACCCTTCGACGGACAACGGATGACGGATAACGGATGACGGGTACATTTCCGCCATGCCAATCCCCCCCCTGTATGGCCACGAGGGGATCAGAAACCGGCTGGCAGGCGCCATCGCCTCCGGCCGGTTGCCACAATCGCTCCTGCTTGAGGGACCTCGCGGCGTCGGCAAGCAACGACTCGCGCTCTGGCTCGCCCAAGCGCTGGTATGCGAAGACCGGGGCAAGGGGAAGGGCGAAGGGTGTGGGGCTTGCCAGCACTGCAAGCTGGTACTGAGCCTGTCGCACCCCGACGTCCATTGGTTCGTTCCAGTCGAGCTGTCGAAGAAGGGCGCGGACGCGGACAAGCAAGTGGAGCTAGTCGCGGAAGCGCTCGGAGACGAGCTGGCGGCGCGGCGCGAACGGCCGCTGTACGAGCCGCCGTCGGGCCTCGCGAGTCACAACATCGCCTCCGTACGGCTGCTGCTGCGGCGGCTCGCGCTGACGCCGGCGCTGGCGCGCCGCAAGGTCTTCATCCTCGGCGACGCCGAGCGGTTGGTGCCGCAGACCGGCGCGGATGCGGCGGCGAATGCGCTGCTTAAGGCGCTCGAGGAGCCGCCGGCCGACACGGTGTTCGTGCTCACGGCCACGGAGCCTGAGGCATTGCTGCCGACGATCCTGTCTCGCGTAGTGCGTGTCCGAGTGGCGCGCCTTCCAGACAGCATCGTGGCAGTGTTCGCACAGCGCGAGCTTGGCTTGAAGAGCCAACGCGATGTGGCACAACGGGTTGCCGCCGCAGAGGGGCGCCTCGGCAGGCTCCTTGCAACGGAGGACCGGGCAGCCGGTGGGGCCGCCGCAGCCGAGCGGTTCCGCGCCGCTGTACAGGGAGATCCGGTGGGGCGTTACGCGTTCGCGCTCGGCCAGCAGCCGTTCCAGGCGCGCGGTGGGTTCACCGACATGCTGGACGGCCTGTTGGCCCAACTGCGGGACGAAGCCCGGGCGGGCCGCGACACCGAAAAGGTCGTGGAAGCGATCGCACAGGTGCTGGAAGCGCGCGGTCTGGCCCAGGGCAACGTGAACCCCCAGCTCGTCGGCGCCGTTCTAGCCGAGGACCTGGCCGGGGAAGCGCCGTGAAGCTGTCGCACGTGGACGCGGCCGGCCGCGCCCGGATGGTGGACGTAGGCGACAAGCCCGTCACCGTCCGCACCGCGGTGGCCGAAGGAGCGATTCGGATGTCGCCGGAGGCGTTCCGGCTCGTGGCCGATCAGGCGGTGGCCAAGGGCGATGTCCTGGCGGTGAGCGAGGTGGCCGGCACGCTCGCAGCGAAGCGCACGGCGGAACTGATCCCGCTGTGTCACCCCCTGGGGCTCGACCACGTAGAGGTCGAGGCCACGCTCGATGAGGCGCTCCCGGGCGTGCGGGTCCGCGCCGCCGCCAAGGCGGTCGGGCGGACGGGAGTGGAGATGGAGGCGCTCACGGCGGTGTCCGTCGCCCTGCTCACCGTCTACGACATGGTGAAGGCGGTGGACCGGGGGATGGAAATCGAGAAGGTGCGGCTGCTCGAAAAGACGGGCGGCACGCACGGCGATTGGCGGCGTGACTGACGTGAATTGACGGCGAATTGATAGGGCGGCGTCAGTATTGCGCCGCACGGACATACAAGAGAGGGCTATGCGTACGAAAACCCAGAAACTGATGCTGCAGGGGGGGTTAATCCTCCTCGGCGCCCTGCTCGTGAGCAGCATCGGCGGTTGGGCACGACGCGCTACGGCGGACGATCAGCCGGCGCCGCTCACGGCGCCTGCGCTGATCGGTGAGCTGCGTTCGCTCGAGCAGTCGCTCGAAGCGACCCGGGGCGAGCTGGCGGTGGCCCGGCTGCAGCTCGAGCGCGCCAACGCGATCATAGACTACTCGACGCACTACGGCATCGCGGCCGACCTGGCCGCGGCGGTGTACGACGTCGCCCTGGCCGAAGGGGTCGATCCGGCGCTCGCCTTCCGGCTCGTGAAAATCGAGTCGAACTTCAACCCGAAGGCCAAGAGCAAGGTAGGGGCGATCGGGTACACCCAGATCCTGCCGAGCACCGCGCGGCTGTACGAGCCGGGGCTCACGACGCAGCAGCTGTACGACCGCAGCACCAACCTGCGTCTCGGGTTCCGCTACCTGCGCGATCTGCTGGAGCGTTACGACGGCAATCCGGAAGCGAAGCTGCGGCTGGCGCTGCTCGCCTACAACCGCGGGCCCGGGAAGGTGCAGGAGCTGCTCGACGCCGGACGCGATCCGCAGAACGGCTACGCCGCGGCGCTCATGAAAGGCTATAGACGCAAAAGCTGACCAGCCGGAGATCGACTGAGGTGTAGGGGCGCAGCATGCTGCGCCCCTACGCATTTCAGCAAGCAGTCCCGCACTTCTGCGGGATCTTGATGACGTCGCCCGGCCGGATCACCGACCCCAGGGTCAAGCCGTTGTAGTTGAGCAGCGCCGTGAGGGACACGCCGTAGCGTCGGGCGATCACGGTCGCCGTCTCGCCCGCGCGTACCCGATGGCTCCCGGCGCTCGCGTCCGTGCGGCTCACGCGCCGGTAACGCGGCTCTGGCGGCACCGACCACGCCGACAGCGGCACCACCCGTCCGCTCATCGGGATGATGACCCGCTGGCCGACCCGCAGGGAATGCGCGTGGAGCAGTGGGTTCGCGCCCTCGATCATCGCCACGCTCACGTGGTAGCGCTTGGCGATGTCGGACAGGGTCTGGCCGCGCGCCACATAATGGTCCACGAAGGTGATGCGCTCGGTGACGGGGAGACTGTCAAAGCGCTCTGCCACGAGTGTCCCCCGCCCGCGCGGCACCCGGACCACGACGCTCCGCGCCGGGGGCGTGATGCCGCGGACGAACTGCGGATTCAAGTCGAGGACGGCCGCCACGGTGGTATCGGCGAGCCGCGCGATCACGTCGAGCCCGGTGGCGTCGGGGATCGTGATCTCGTCGAACACGAGCGGCGGCAGTGGCTCTGCTTCGAAGCCGTACTGCGCGGGCCGCTTCGCGATGAGGGACGCGGCGATCAGCTTGGGGACGTAGTCGCGCGTCTCGCGCCGCAGGTACCGGTGGTTGACGAGCTGGAAGAAGGTGCGGTCATCCACCGAATCGACCTCGCCCGGGAGCCGGTCGATGCCGCGCTCGATGCGCCCCACACCGGCGTTGTAGGCCGCGGCGGCAAGGTACACGCTGCCGAGCCGTTCCCGCAGGTCGGCGAGATAGTTCACCGCCGCCTCGGTGGCCTTGAACGGGTCGCGGCGCTCGTCCACCCACGGATCCACCGTGAGGCCGTACAGCCGCCCCGTGCTCGCCATGAACTGCCACATCCCCACGGCCCGGGCGCGACTCACGGCGGTGTTGGAGAGCCCGCTCTCGATCAGCGTGAGGTAGACGAGATCCTCCGGCAGCCGCTTCGCCCGCAGTCGCTCGCGGATCATCCCCTCGTAGCGCCCCAGGCGCGACAGCCAGATCTCGAACCGATCGTGCGAGTCCACCTGGAAGAACTCGAGATACTCGAGGACGCGGTGGTTGGTGGCGAAGGTCGAGACATCGATGTCGAACGTCGGCTGCGCGGATGGCGCGGCGCCGATCGCCGTGCGGCCCTCGGGGCCGAACAGCCGCACCGCTTCGCGCTCCACCTCCTCGCCCTTGACCTGCGGCGCCGCGGGCGGGGGCCGGTCTGCCAGGGTGTCCGTCGCGACTTTCGCCCGGTGCAAGCTGTCGAGCACGCGCTGGTCGGCGGCCGAGTCCCGCGCCGTGCGGGCGGCGAGCACAGCAAGCGAGTCTCCCGCGGCACGCGCGGAGGCGAGCGTGTCCGGCGCCGCGGACAGCGGCGCCTCCCCCCCCGCGCGCCCCCCGCGCGCGCCGCCGCAGGCCGCGACCAGGAGCGTCGTCGCCAGTAATCCCCACCCCACGCAGTCCTTGTTCATCGCGTCGCGAAAAAATTCCCCAGAATACGGTTCGTCGCGTTCAGTACCGCGAGCGCCGCCCCGCGCGGCGGATCGTCCTCCGTCAAATACGCGCCCACCAGCCGTGAGGCGCGCGCCTCCTGCCGTGCCGAGAGGGAGACGATGACCACGGTCGCGTCGAACGCCCGCACCGCCTTCACCCCCAGAAGCTCGAACCCGAGCTTAGGATGCACCACGCGCTCCAGCGCGCGCACCGTGGCGTCGGCACAGCAGCGCAACTCGCCGGCCTGCGAGATCACGCCTTCCGCCTCGCCCGAGAACTGCCGCCCGTCCGCGGCTGCCAGCACGACCTTCGCGCGGCAGCGTCCGCTCGCCAGCCGCTGGAACGCGAAGTCCTGAAACCGCAGCCGCTCCCCGGCCGCCGGTCCCGCCGTCGGCGCCGCCACGCTCCCGCCCGCCTCCCTTCAGTCGAAGCGCACTTCGATCTGCTGCCGCGCCGCCGCGTCCGGCGGCGGCTCGACCACATCTATTTCCAGTCGCGGGCGCCCCTGGGCGTCCCGCTCGGCCGACACCACCAGCATCAACCCGCTCGCGAGCTCGACCTTCAGCTGCCGCAGGTCCGAGCGCACCGTGACCTCCCGCACCGCTTCGCCCCGTAGCCGCGCCACCGCGCCGGCGATGCGTCGCAGATCCGGCAACTCCAGCGGACTCACGCCAGGCGCTCGGCGAGGAACTGCGACAGGACGGCGTCCGGAATCCGCTCTGCCTGGATGAACAACGACGATTTCGAGGTGGCCTCCAACGGGTACAGCGTCCTAAAGGAGCGCCCGGGTCGCCCCGACGCCGACCGGAACGACAGGACCAGCTGCCATGCCTCGGTGTTGGCGGGGCGCTCGGCCAGGGCGTCCACATGCCAAACCTGATCGCCGTGGGCGATCACTCTCCATGGCATGGATCACCTCGCGAAACTTGGGCCCGACAATATGGGGTGTAACTGTAAGTCAGGTCAAGATTTGGGTTCCGTGCCCCGGGGCCGCCACAACCCCAGGAGCCGGGCATCCCGCGCCGTGTCGACGTCCCGCAGCGGTCGGAGCAGGTGGCACGAGAGCCCGAGGGCACGGGCCCGGGCGCGCGTCTCGACCGCCACGGTGGCGGTGGACCAGGCGACGCTGCGGAACAACGCGGGCTGCGGCGCGGCGAGACCAATCAAGTAATAACCGCCGTCACGCGCGGGCCCGAGCACGACGTCGCGCCGGCCCAGCGCCGCGAACGCCGCGCGCACCAGCCGCCGATCCACGCCGGGGCAGTCGGAGCCGATGATGACGACGCGGCGGGCCCCGCCCGCGAACTCGCCGGCGAACGCGGTCACGAGCCGCGCGCCGAGGCTCGCGCCGACCTGCGGGCGAAACGCCACGCGTCTCCCCCCCACGCCTTCGAGCCATTGGTGTACGAATCGTGCGTCGCGCGCCGGCGTGAACCACACCGTCGTGCGGTACCCCCCGCCCGCAGCGGAGCGGACGACGTGGCGCCCGAGCCGCCAGTACACGTCCGCCGCGCCCGAGGGTCCGATGTCCTCGGCCAGCCGCGTCTTCACGCGCCCGGGGATCGGCGCCTTGACGAAGATGCCGAGCGCCCTACGTCGCACGCCAGCGCGCGAGCCGGCGAGGCGGCACGCCCAGCAAGTAGAGAGCGATCAGCATCACATTGGTGAGCCAGGTGCGCAGCACGCCGCGCTCGCGGTAGCGCCGCCCCGACGTGACGAGCGCCCCGGACAGCGCGCGGATTTCCACGCGACGCCGCTTCATGCGACGAATCATTTCCACGTCTTCCATGATTTCAATATCGGCGTAACCACCCGTCGCGTGGAACAGCTCGCGCCGGATCAGGAGTCCCTGGTCGCCGTACGGCAGGTGGTACAACCGCTGCCGCAGCGCCTGCCCCAGCTCGATGAACCGCTTCCAGGGCGCGGGCAAGTCGATGGCGAAGCGGAACACAGCGACCTGGGGCACGGGCGCGTCCACGACGGCGGCGAGCAGGGCGCGTCGCGCCGCGGGGGGCACGCGGGCATCGGCGTGGAGGAACAGGAGCCACTCGCCCCGCGCCGCAGCGGCGCCCGCGTTGAGCTGCCGCGCCCGGCCAGCCGGACCGACGAGGGTGCGGGCAGCGGCGCGTTCCGCCACGGCGAGCGTCCCGTCCCGCGAGCCGCCGTCCGCCACCACGACGTCCAAGGGGACGATCTGTCGGAGGCGTTGCAGATCGGCGAGCAGGCCGGGCAGGTACGAGGCTTCGTTCAGCGTCGGAATGACGACGCCGATCACGGCGGGACGGTCGGACGGTCGGACGGTTGGACGGTAAAGCCCAGCTTCCGGGCGATCGTCGGGACGAAGCTGAGCAGCACGAGCAACGCGCCGGCGATGAGGAGGCGGACAAATACGCGATGGCCCGCTTCGCGCGAGCCCGACAGCAGGGCGTCCGCGAAGAAGGTGTACACGAGCGTCGCGGGGATGACGCCGATCGCGGTGGCGGCGGCGTAGGTGCGCCACGGAAGCGCCGTGAGCCCGGACGCGAAGTTCAGCAGATTGAACGGCACGATGGGGATCAACCGCAGCCGCAGCAGCCACGCGAACCCCGCCTGGTGCGCCAGCCGATCCAGCCCCCCCGACAGGCGGTCGCCCAGCAGCGCGTGGAGTCCCTCGCGCCCCAGCAGGCGCGCGACCCAGAACGCGGCCGAGGCGCCGAGATTGGCGCCCAGCAGGTTCAGGAGCGCGCCCCACCAGAAGCCGAACACCGCGCCCCCCACGAGCGTAAGCACCAGCCCCGAGAAATCGAGCGCCGCCGCGATCGTGTACGCGGCGACGAAGGCGAGCGGCGCCCACCACGGCTCCCGCAGCGCCGCGAGCAGCTGCTCGATGCCGCGGGGCGTGAGCCAGCCGCGCGCGGGCGAGGCCCGCACGGCGAGGGCGGCCGCGACGAGCAGCGCGATCAGGACGAGGAGCTTCGCGAGCCCCCGAACGCGCGGGCTCAGAGCCACCAGCGGACCACGCGCTGCACGAGCCGTGCGGCGCGTGTCCCGGTGTACCTGGTGCGATACCATTCATCGGCGGTCCGCTTCACGATCTCGCTCATCGTCGGGTAGGGATGGATCTCCCGCGCGAGCGCGGGGAGCGTGATGCCGTATCGCATGGCGAGCGCGAGCTCCATGATCAGCTCCCCCGCCCCGCGGCCTACGATCGTCGCGCCGAGGATGCGGCCGTTGGGGCGCGTGACGACCTTCGAGAACCCGACGGTCGCGCCGTCCACGATCGCCCGGTCGAGCTCGCTGAAGCTCGCGCGGAACGTCGCCACCCGCTCCCCGCGGGCCTCCGCCTCGGCGGCCGTGAGCCCGACCCGCGCCACCTCGGGATCGGTGAACGTCACCCACGGGACCACCCGATAGTCGGCCTTCGCCGGGAACGGGGTAAGGGCGTTCCGCACCACGATCTTGGCCATGTAGTCGGCGACGTGCGTGAACAGCAGGCCGCCGGTGACGTCGCCCGCGGCCCAGATCCCCCGCGCCGTGGTCTCGAGCCGGGCGTTCACGCGCACGGCGCCGTTCGCGAGCTCGACGCCGGCCCGCTCCGGCTCGGCGTCGCGCGTGTTGGGGCGACGCCCGGTCGCGACGAAGATCTCGTTCCCGGCGACCCGCCGGCCGTCGGCGCCGTGCACCACTTTGAGGCTCGCCTCGCACGTGACCCGCTCGGCCGCGAACCCCGTGACGATCGTGATGCCCTCGTGCTCGAGTCGCTCGCGCACGAACCTCCCCACTTCGGGATCCTCGCGCGGCAGCACTTCGGGAAGCCGCTCCAGCACCGTGACGGTGCTGCCGAGGCGGTGATACGTCTGCGCCAGCTCGAGGCCGATCGGCCCCCCACCGAGCATGATGAGCCGCGCGGGCAGCGCCGGCTGATCGAACGCGGTGACGTTCGTCAGGAAGCCCGCGTCGTTGAGTCCGGGAATCGGCGGCGCGGCGGGCTCGGACCCGGTCGCCAGCACGATCCGCTTGGCGCGGAGCCGCCGGTCCGCGAGCTCCACCCGCTCCGGTCCGGCGAGCCGCGCGGCCGAGAGGATCACGTCCACACCCATCCCTCGGAACCGCTCCGGCGAATCGTGCGGGGCGATGCGATCGCGCGCCGAGCGCAGCCACGCCACGGCGTCCCCCCACCCTTCCCTCTTCCCTCTTCCCGCTTCCCCGTCTCCGCGAGCGAAGGCAATCAATGCCTTGGACGGAACGCACCCGGTCCAGAGGCAGTCCCCGCCGAGCGCCTCCCGCTCGATGAGCGCCGCCTTCGCGCCCAGCGCGGCGGCGCCGGCCGCCGTGACGAGGCCGGCTGTGCCGCCGCCGATCACGATGATGTCGTGGGTGTAGTCAGTCACCTCGGGTGGCGAGCGCCCGAAACCGCTTGGAGAGCTCCTTCGTCACGGGCCCCGGCGTGCCGCTCCCGATCACGCGGCCGTCGAGCTTCGTGACCGCGACGATCTCCGCGGCGGTGCCGGTGAAGAACATCTCGTCCGCCGTGTAGAGGTCGTAGCGGTTCAAGGGGATCTCCTCGACCCCGTAGGTCGCCTCGCGCGCCAGCTCGATCACGGCGTCGCGCGTGACGCCGCGCAGGATCCCCGCGTAGGCGGGCGGCGTCTTCAGCGTGCCGTTCGTCACCGCGAACAGGTTCATGCCGCTCGCCTCGGCCACGTGCCCCTGCGCGTCGAGCATGATCACCTCGTCGACCCCGGCGGCGATCCCTTCCACCTTGGCGAGGATGTGCGAGAGATAGTTAAGCGACTTGATGCGCGGGCTCAGGCTCTCGCGGTGGTTGATCGGCGTGGCGGCCGTGAGCGCCACGAGACCCTTGTCGTAGCGGTCCTGGGCCCACAATTGGATCGTGTCGACGATGCAGATGACGGACGGCTTGGCGCACTTGCGGGGGTCGAGCCCCAGGTCGCCCACGCCGCGCGTGACCAGGAGGCGGATGTAGGCGTCGTCGAGCCCGCTCTTCGCGACCGCCTCTTCCACCAGCCGGTGCAGCGCCGGCTGCGGCATCGGAATCTCGATCCACACGCCCTTGGCCGAGGCGTACAGGCGGCTGAGGTGCTGGGCGAGACGGAACACGCGGCGGTCGTACACCCGGATGCCCTCGAACACGCCGTCGCCGTACAGCAAGCCGTGGTCGAACACCGAGACTTTGGCGCTCGCGCGGTCGTAGTACGTCCCGTCGATCCAGATGATGGGTGGCATAGTCCCCTTAGCGTGAGTACGCGACGATCTTGTCCAGGACGGTGCGCGCGAAGTCCTTATCCCAGGTCACGGCGCTTTTCTTCGCCACGACGTGGACGCGGGTGGTCTTTCCCTCGGACGTGATGGTGACGTCGACGTCGCGATCGGCGGCGCTGCCGTCGATCTCCCGCTTCTCACCCCCGTTGTCGGCGTGCTGGACCTCCGACTTGGTCTCGCGGATCTTGAGCGCGGTGAACGCCTGCTTCGTGGCCGCGGCCGCGCGGTCCACCGTGGCGGGCACGACCGATTCGGCGCCGCGCTGCGTGAAGTAGACGCCACCGCCGGCGCCCGCGCCGACTGCTGCCACGACGCACCCGGCGGCGAGCGTCCCCCCCGCCAGAGCGGCAGCCGCCCAGGCCCGGAGCCTCGTTTTCCGGTGCATGGCCAAACCCTCCCCCTGGAGCGAACCGGGACCAGAGCGGTGCCCTACCGTCCCCGCGAATATACCCGGCCCGTCGACCGCTCGGCTACGGCGCGCCCGGCCGGAGGCGGTGTTATCCAGATCACGGAACCGATGCCCGGGCGGGGCGATCCTGTGGTATGGGACAGACCATCGGTTGGGCCAGAATGTGGTTCGCGGTGAAGCACGACGACGACGTGACCTTGCGCCAGGGGGCCTGGTACCCCGTTGTCAACACCGCCGCCACGCGGGTCGAGCTCGACGTGTCCGGGCACCGAGTCACGGTGCCGCAAGACGTCATCGAGTTACGGCGCCGCCGCCCCGATCGCTTCACGGTGGTGTACCGCACGTGGAACGATCCCAATCCCGCGCAGGGCACGAAGGCGGACGTCGGGCGCACCTACGCAGTGTGCCCCAAGTGTGCGTCGCGCGTCCGGCTGCCGAAACTGCCGCGCCTCGGCACGTCGGGCGTCTTGGATACGAGCACCGCCGCGCGCGCGCGGTGCCCCAAGTGCGGCCACGAGGGCGTCGTGGCCTGGTGGGAGACGGGGTAGCTCAGCCCGGCGGGGCGAGCCGCTCGCCCTCCCGCCGCTTCGCCAAGAGTCGCTCGGCGAAGTCGACCCGCTCCTCGAGCTCCGCGAGCCGCTGGCGCATTTCATCCACGTCGGCGCGGAGCTCCGGGTCGGCTGCTTGACCGGGTGGCTGGCGTCGCGCCCCGCGGTCGCCGAACGCGTGACCCAGCGCCCGCAGGGTCCTGCCGAGCGACACTGCCAGGATGATGATCCCGACTCCGATGGCCCAGCCGTATTCGCCCACTCGCGCACCCCTAGCATCATCCGAGCAGCCGACCGCAACGTGACCCGGGCGGGGATCGAACCCGCGGCCTGCGGATTAAAAGTCCGCTGCTCTACCAACTGAGCTACCGGGTCGGACGGCCGAAACTTCGCTGTTCGTCCCCGGAATCGCTACGGCTGCGCGATGAGCGACGTATGGGAGGCGACGCAGCGCCACTGCCCCGCCCGCTGCACCCAGGTATCGGTCCAGCGCACGCGGCGCACGTACGGCCCGCTCTTGTTCCGCCCCTGCTCCACTGCGCGACCCACGACGACGGCCGCGGCGCCATAGACGTGCACCTGCACGTCCTCGTTCACCGCCGACTCGACCGTGTCCGACGGATCTATCAGCGCTGCGATCAGCTGCGCCTTGTCGTGCAGCTGGCCGCGACCATCGGTGGCAACGAAATCCTCGGAGAGCAGCCGGCGGAGTGGTGCCGGATCCCGCCGCACCACCGCTCGAGCCCACTCGTCCTCCAGGCGGCGCAGCGATTGCTCCACGCCGCCCTGGGCAAGACCGGACGTCGCGGCGGCGAGCAAGAGGGCCGGCACCAACTGAAGCTGTCTCATTGGGTTCGCACGGACGGTCGAAACTTCACCCCCGGCCGGCGCCTTCCACAAGGCGGCGGCGTTACGTCCGCCGCGCCCCGACACTCTTTAGCACATGCACCCCCCCCCCGCAGAGCGCCCTGCTGCGACACATCAACGCACGCCGGATCGGACCCTCATCGAGCAACTCCTCGTTGACGACGAGCACGCCTATCGTGAGCTGCTGGCCCGCTACCGCAGCATGGTGTACGCGATCGCCTACGCGGTGCTGGTCGACCCCGAGCGCGCCGAGGCCGCGGTAGAGAAGACCTTCCGCGAAGCGCGGCGCACGGCGGCGGCGTTCCTCCGAGCGCCGGGCAGCGTCCCCAAGTGGCTCACCGATCTCGCCCACGCCTGCTCGGCTAACGGGCACGGGCCCGCCGCTCGCTAGCCCGGCGGCGGCAGCGACACCGTCCCGGCCTTCTTCATCGCCTCCAGGGTCTCCTCGACGGTCATCAGCCGCGTAGTGCGGGTCGTCTTGATGTGCCCCGGGGTGACGGCCGCGATCACCGCGGCGACCGCGGTCGTGTCATCGGGCGCTTCGACGATCGCCGTGCCGTCGAAGTCGCCGAAGTGGTAGTACAGATCGACCAGGCGGCCCCCCAGCTTCTTCATCATCCCCTCGACCAGCTGCCGCCGATTGGCGGGGTTCTTCGCGAGCGCCGCCCAAGCCTGGGGCGTGTAGGAGAACTGCAGCATGTAGCGCGGCATGGTTGGGTCCCTCCGTACCTTCGGGAAAAGCACAGACGGCGCCGGCTGAAACGGGCGTCGCGGGCGGTTGCTCCTGCGCATATATCGGCCCGGTCGCGAAGCGTCAACCCGGGCGCCGAAGCACGCGGGTGAACACCTAGCCGAGCGGCCGTGCGAGCCCGAGATTTGGCCCACGTCCCGCACGGGAGACTTCCCCATGCAGCCGCGCCCGTTCCTCATCCTCGGCCTGTCCCTGGGGCTGGCGGCCCCGGCCGCCGCCCAGGGGAAGCGCCTCGAGCTCTCCGATCTCCAGCGGCTGGTCAACGTCGCCGACCCGGCCCTCGCTCCCGACGGCAAGACCGTCGCCTGCATCGTGTCGCGCGTGAACTGGAGCGACGACCGGTTCGACCAGGACCTCGTCCTGGTCGACGTCGCGACCGGCGCCC
>Ga0209469_1000036_pt1 | contig 74713 bp, 67 predicted proteins | sample GraSoiAngelo_123_FD_185880 | JGI IMG/M metagenome (GOLD analysis project Ga0209469, IMG submission 185880) | Grasslands soil microbial communities from the Angelo Coastal Reserve, California, USA - 14_0927_02_40cm (SPAdes) (version 2) | ecosystem: Environmental > Terrestrial > Soil > Grasslands ... | reverse complement strand
CCTTGAAGTACCGGTTGAGAAAACCGCGATTCTCCAGCAGATCATTCAGCTCAGACTCGTCAACACGTCCCCGTCTAAGATTCTGGAACATGCGGTAGACACCTACCACGATCAGAGCGTTCACAGCTCCAATCAAGAACAGGAACAATCCGGACACGGTGGTTCCGATAACAGATCCCGAAGTCTGCAGAAACGAACTATCCTGGACAACAATCCGGGTTGCGAGAACAAGCCCCACTGTGAGCCCCACTACGATGGTTGAATGACCGAGCGAAAACCATGTTCCTACGGTAACAGGTCTTTTCCCCTCATGCATCAGCTTCCGAGTGGTATTGTCAATCGCCACAATGTGGTCGGCATCGACCCCATGGCGCAGTCCCAAAACGAAAGCAGCTATACATAACCCGAAGAGTAGCGGCGAGGCCCGGCCGAGGACGATAGAGCCGATGAAACCGAGCAGAGTCGCGATCGCCAGAACCACATACAAGCCAAAAATGCTCGCCTTCTCCTCGCCAGTAAGTCCCAGCCTAGAACTGATTGGAGTGGAATTTCCGGACAAGGCTACGAGAGCCGCTAACCCAGACCGATCACGAGTTGCGATATAAACAGATGCTCAGACTCGAGTGTAAGACAGAAGTGGAGATCGGGCACTCCGAGAAACGATCCCGTCACGCGATTTGCCCATCCCCGGTTTTGACACCCTTAAATAAGGAATTGAGAAAGGAAATCTTGGTCCTTAAACAGAAACGGGTTTGAAACCTTGAGTTCTACAACAAACCCCTACTTTGACAGAGTAAAATCACAGACCGGCATACTCGAAAAGATCGAGCTGCTCGTTCCCGGATTCCACGGCTATAAGGAGAAAGAGATGAGACGAGAGTCTGACAAGCTCATCCGAAACCAGATCTACCAGAAACTCTCCGATGCCGAAGCCCAGGCCAAAGACATCTACCGCGCCCTCGTCAACCAGGGAGCAAACGACACATGGGACGATACCGACCATCTCCTCGCCCGTCTCGACCGAATAATGGAGAGAATCAACCATTCAGAATACGGATACGCCGGATTCTTCGACTCGACCAAGGTCAGAGAACCTGATCTGGACCGGATGATGGGCTACGACATGCAACTCATACAGATGGCCGACAATGTAACGACCTCGATACAGTCGCTCAAGGACGTTCTCGACAACGACCGGCTTCAAGAAGCAAAAGGCAAAGTCAGTGAAGCCATGAAGGTTGTAGACGCCATCGAAAACGCGTATAATGGCCGAAAACAGATCATAGTAGGAGTCCAGTAAGATAAATGCCACAGGTAATAGAATGGAGAAACGCTGGACCAGACGATGTCGTATGGCGCTATCCAGTCGAACAGATCATAACAGGCGCCCAGCTCATAGTTCACGAGTTCGAAGCCGCAGTCTTCCTCCGAGATGGCAAAGCGTACGATGTCTTCGGACCCGGACGGCACACACTCACCACCCTAAACCTCCCGCTCATAGCGAGAGCCTACGGCATATTCTTCGGCGGAAAAGACCCCTTCACGGCCATCGTCATCTACGTCTCCACCAAACAGTTCGCAGGCAAATGGGGCGCAAAGGCCCAGACGACCGAACTAGCACCGTTGATGGTGCACGGAACCGCTTGGTTCCGTATCAAGGATCCGAACCTATTCGTAAACGAGGTGGTAGGAGGACAAGGAGCCTACAGCACACCACAAGTGGACGATTTCATCCGAGGCTTCATCAACGAACGAGTCATAGACGTAATGTCAAAGTACGATCTGACTACCGCTTTCACCCAGCTGGACAAGGCGTCCACTGATGTCAAGGTCAACATCAACGATGCTCTCAACAGGCTCGGAGCCGATCTTGTCGACTTCAAATTCGAAGGGATCGACACATCCGACCAATTCCGAGACCGCCTCTTCTGGATAAAGCAACACGCCGCAACTTCCGACGTCCTACGAATGGAGACAGCCAAGGACATCGGCCAGAGCCTAAGCACTTCCCAGGGAGGAGCAGGACTCGGCTCAGGAATGGTCCTCATCCCTCAAGTCATGAATGCTCCCATGCAGTCACCAATGATTCAACCACAGACAGCCTTCGTCGCATGTCCGAAATGCGGCAACCAAGTCCAGCAAGGCGCGAGATTCTGCCCGAACTGCGGCGCCAACATGGCCCCGACAACAACTCCATGTCCCCACTGTGGGAAACCGGTTGCTGCTGGGGCAAAGTTCTGTCCCGAGTGTGGACAAAAAATATGATCAAGAAGCTTGACGGAATCTTCGTCGTCCCCGGCGAGAAACTCGGCGTAGTCGAAGAATTCGACCCCGGACGAGGAACAGTCGAAGTAGACGGCATAGTCTACTCCTCCCAGACCGGAACAGCCGCCCTCGACCCAAAGAGACACGTTGTCACCGTCAAAGCCGCGACCGGCCCCCCGGTCGTCCCCGAAGAAGGCTCCTCAATCACAGGCATAGTCGAGAAGGTCCAGGAGAAAATGGCCATAATCAACATAGTAGTCGTTGACGGAAAAAAGATGGAGCTTCCCTTCACAGGGATGCTTCACATATCCAACTCTAGCCCACGCTTCGAACGAGTCATGGGCGAGGTATGCAAGCCCAACGACATCATCAGAGCAAAAGTAATCGACACAAGCCAACGGATACCTAAACTTACAACGATCGGCAGAGAACTGGGTGTCATCAAAGCCTACTGCTCCCGTTGCGGCAATGAGCTTGTCCTCTCGGGCCGGATACTACGATGCAGTGTCTGCAGAAACGTTGAAAGAAGACGCCTAGCCGAGGACTTCGAGACGGAGACCGAGGTACCAAGTTGAAAATCAACATTCTGAAGAGATCCAAAGGACTGTTGAAGATAGAGGTCGAAGGAGAAGGACACTCTTTTGGAAACCTCATGCAAGAGACCCTACTCGAAGACAAGACCGTCGACTGGGCAGGATATGACCAGCCCCATCCACTCTTCAGGCAATCAATAATTACCGTCCGGATGAAAGGAGAAGCGCAGGCTGACAAAGCTCTCGACCGGGCCTCCAAGAAGATCCGGGCTGACACTGAAGAACTCGTCGAGAAATTCTCATCCGCCATAAAGAACGAGAACTAGCTGGAGCCCGCCGATCTGGCCAGAGGGCTCCTCTTCGACTTCGATGGCACACTCTACGGTGACTGGAGAATCTGGATCTCGATCATAGAACAAACCCTCTCTGACTATCAAATATCAATCAACCCCCACGACGCGCTCGAAAAAGCTCGAGCTATGATTGAGAGAGAAGGAGGATCAAACGGTACACTAAGAATCAGCAACGTCGCGACAGCTTTGGCCCGAGACCATGGCGTCGAGCAGGACGATGAGGTTAGAACCCGTTTCTTCGAAATACTTGACCAGCGAATGGATGCGACAGGTCCGGACAAGAATCTTGTAAAAATGCTGGGAAAATTCGAACGCGACGGATTTCGTCTGGGCATAGTGACGTTCGTGAGAAAGCCTCGTATAGCACGGAGGCTGGACATCTGGAAGATCAAACAACATTTTCGGTCAGTAGTAACACCAGACGATGTGGCAGACTTCAAACCCTCTCCCCGACCGTTCGTCAAGGCCATGGAGCAGCTACGGGTCCAGCCCAAGGAGTGCTTCGTCATTGGAGACGAACCAGTAGACATGATCGGAGGAAAGAAAGCCGGAGCAACGACAATCGGCCTTCCACAAGGATTCTTCAGACGAGAGGAGCTAGAAAACGCTGGTGCCGACTATATTCTAAGCTCCCTTGATAGTCTAGCAAGCATCGTATCAAAATAGCCTCCGATGAATAGGCTGTAGAGGCAGCTGGGAGCATGCTGGATGATCAACACCTTGCTGGAGTCTTGACGGACCATGGACTGGCCCAGTTTGGCGATGCTCTACTGAATTTCGTCTTCTCTTTGGCCCTGACAGAAACGACGGGCCGTCCCAGAGGGACAAAAGTTTCGGACAAGACACTCGCTGAAGCCGCCGCTAGGGCAGGTCTAAGAAAATACTTGCCCAGAAGAATAGGGCGTGGGGACGTGGCCAACAGCCTCGAGGCTCTGCTCGGCTTCGTCTGGCTCAAAAAGCTCTTGACTCTGGACGAAATGCTAAACTGTCTAAAAACCGAGGGTCTCACGGACACCCAAAACTTCGCCCAGCTCGCAGAATTTGCGCTTGCAAGAATGAAGCAATGAGAACGTCCCTTCGATATGTGAAAAAGGAAATACGACTCCTAGGTCTGGATGCGTGCAATCCGCGTCTCACCATTGGGGCAGTCGTCCGTGGAGGGCTCTACCTTGACGGCGTCATGGCCTTCGCCCGAGAAGCAGAGGGGGAGGCGGATTTGCTGGCCGAGAAAGTTACCGAATCACGTTACTTTCCAGAGTTGAGAACTATGATGCTCCACGATCCGAAGGGCCTTCTAAACTCAAGGACTCTGCAACGAGTCACTCGGTTACCAGTGATCACCGTCTCTATAGACAGCCATGTCCACGGTCGAGGCTACAGGCTCTATGGGAAAAACCAACAACAACTGTGGATCAAGACAAGGCTGGAATCATCGAGCCTGGAGAAAATTCTCTCTCTAACCCAGTCAGATGGCAGACTGCCCGAACCACTCCGCATTGCCCATCTACTAGCAAAACTAAATATCCCCAGAAGACTCCGGCGGGATAAAGAATAAATTCGCGCAGGCTCCCTCGCTCTGAGCTGAACACGTTTTGCAGTTTTGTCCTAAATGCGGGTCCACCCTACTTCCATCCAAGATGGAGAAGAAGGTCTTCATGGCCTGCGCAAAGTGTGGCTATACCAGCAGCCGGGCGGACAAGGTAATTAGCCGACTCTCCCATGAGAGAGAAAACATAATCGTTCTAGGCAAAGAGGAGCAGAAGATTCGCACCCTCCCCAAGACGAAGGCTGAGTGTCCAAAATGCAACAACCACGAAGCCTTTTATTGGCTCGTCCAGACTAGGGGCGCCGACGAGTCGTCCACGCAGTTCTTCAGATGCACCAACTGCGGGGCAACCTGGCGAGAGAATAGTTAGACCAATGTTGGAAAGCTCATTAGCAGAAACAACGAGCAAGAAAGAAGGAACGGCAAAACCAGCTTTGTTCAAGGCCACGATGAACGACGCCCGATTATTCAGAAACTTGATCGGAGCCATTTCAAGCCTAATCGAAGAGGCGGACTTTAACGCCACACCAGAAGGAATCAAACTCCGCTCCATGGACCCATCACACATAGCAATGGTCGACTTCGAATGGCCGAAGGCGGCCTTCGACATCTACGAGTGCACCAGCCCAACCAAGCTGAGGCTGAGTGTATCAAATCTCCTAAAGCTACTCAAGAGAACTAGGAGTGACGAGTCTGTAGAGATCGTGTACGACGATGCGAACAAGAAGCTCAACATCACTCTGAAGAACAAGATCGTCCGGAAATTCATCACTCCAACACTAGAACCCTCAACGGAGGAAGTGCCGACTCCAAAGGTCCCATTCAATGCGAGAGTAAAGATCACAGCGGTCAGCCTTAGAGACATCATCGACGACGCACAATCCATAAGCGACAACGTCAAGCTCGAAGTCAGTCCAGAAAAGTTCACTGTCAGAGCTACTGGCGAACTTAGTAGCGCGATCATCGAAATGGACAAGGGAAGCGACGCCATACTAGAGCTAGACGCAAAAGAGGCCTGCAGAGCAACATACAATCTGAACTACTTCGGCGAAATCATACGGGCAGGCTCAGGCGCCTCAGAAGTAGCATCCCTAGAGTTCTCGACCAACATGCCAATCAAGGTCGAGTTTGAGATGCCCCAGCAGGGCAGGCTCCTATACTATCTCGCGCCTAGAATCGAGCAAGAATAAGACGATGGCATGCTAACAAGGGCTGACCTGGCAAAGTACCCCTTTCTCGCCGAAGCATCTGATTACGTCAGAGAACTAGGCTTCTCGATCGACGAGATAGCAGCCCCAGAGTTCGGTCCAGTCTTGGACAGGGCAGAAAAGAGGCTGGAAGAAGCGTTGTCCAAAGGCCAGGTATCAAATGATTCCATCAGCGAGAGCACTGAGATACTATCATTCCCCGTATCGAACCTTATCCTCGGTCTGATTGGAGAGGAGAGAGCTCGACGAAGATTTGCTCTTGCGGAGGCGAAGAGGGCCTACGAGCTGCTCAGGCAAGAAACTCCCGAGAAGATAGAGCACATTGCATCGAAGACGTTCGGATGGAAACTCAAGAGGCTCGACGTGAGGTTGGTGCGCAGGTTTTACGATTTTGCCGTAAACCTGACCGACTATCTACACAACTCGATCCATCTCAGAGAACCCCGCTGGAGCCTCTCGAACAGGGTCATGGACCAGGGTTTCGTATATGTTACCCGCGAAGAGGCAGCCCGTCTTATCGAAGAGGAGGTGAGGGCAAGGATCCTTGAGAGATCAAGCAGGCCACCGGGCGAGATCCCCCGACAACTAGGATCGAGAGTTGAACGAGCTAGAGGCTTGGTCATTAAGTGGCTCGGAGTCCCTACGCATTACGAGCTTCCCAGCGTTCCCATGCCGGAGGCAATGCCCCCTTGCGTCCGACACCTTATCGATAGTCTAAACGAAGGAAAAAACGTTCAACATATGGGAAGGTTCACCCTCGCATCTTTCCTACTCAACATTGGAACAGGCGAAGAAGAGATCGTGAAAGCATTCAAGCCGGCCACCGACTTCTCTGAGAGAATGACACGCTACCAGGTAGAACATATCGGTGGAAGAAGAGGAGGGCGGACTAAATACACATGCCCGATGTGCACGACGCTCAAGACTCACGGTGTCTGTTACAAGCCAGACGAACTCTGCGACACCATCCGTAACCCGCTCAGCTATTACAAGAAGAAATCACGAATCCTCACCAACAAGGGTCTGAAACGTGAACCCAGCTGAACAACTAATCCGGCAAAAATTCCAGCAGTACTATCTCGCCCATAACAAGGGCTTCTACCTGCCTCCCAGCCCCGAGGAGAGAGAATACGGCTTTCTCCTCTTCAAAGAAAAATTCATGGTCAGACACAGAGCTTTCAGAGACCCTAGCCTGCTTCTCGCAGCAATCCGCGACCTTGTCCCCGCCCACATCTACTTCTCCACAGCCTACTACCAGCAGCCAACAGCGCCCATGGACGAAAAGGGATGGAAGAGAGCCGACCTGGTCTTTGACATAGACGCTGACCATCTCGATACTTCATGCAAACCCGAACATGATACCTGGAAATGCAAGAGCTGCGGAATCATGGGAAAAGGTGGAGCCCCCAAGGTCTGCCCCAAATGCAAGAATGATCGACTGGAAGAGCAAACGTGGCTGTGCACACAGTGTCTGCAGCATGCTAAAGAGGAGACGTCCAAGCTTCTAGAAATCCTCTATTCAGACTTCGGTGTCGATCCGTCGGACACTCATGTTTTCTTTTCAGGTCATAGAGGGTATCACGTTCACGTCTATTCCAACGATCTTGGCCTTGTCGGAGAGGAAGAGCGGAGGGAAATAGCAAACTATGTCCTCGGTCAAGGACTTGAGCCAGAATTGCATGAACTGGAGGAGCTGAAGTCTGGAGGAACCACAGTCATTGAGGGTCCACAGATAGGCCAGCCGGGTTGGCGTGGTAGAATGGTCGCTGGAATCTACGATGTCCTCGGCGAAGAGGGAGAACAGGTTGGATTGTCAGCTGCACAGACAAGAACGCTCATGGCACAGGATCGGGACAAGCTATTCGGGAGACCCTTCTGGAGTTCGGTTAAAGGGATCGGCCTCACAACTTGGAAGGCGTTATCGTCGAAGGCAGTCGAGAAGAGGTCAGCGAAGATAGACAGTGTAGTAACAACCGACGTTCACAGACTTATCAGGTTGCCAGGGACCCTCAATGGCCACACGGGCCTGATGGCAATGAAGGTCCAAAAGGAGAGGTTCGACGAGTTCGACCCGTTCAACGAGTCTCTCGCTTTTTGCGGAAACATGAAAGTGAGAGTCAAGGATTCGCCGCAATTCGAACTCGGGCATCGACAATTCGGCCCTTATCAGAATGAAGAAATCGAGTTGCCGTCTTACGCAGCAATGCTACTCCTCTGCAAGCGGAGAGCTGAACCGTTGGGCTGATAGCAACATGTACTGTCTACAATTTTGCTCGACGGATAAGCAAGAAAACTGCCTTGGACGTAGATAGATGACGACCTACGACGAGCTGCAGGAAGCCTGGAAACGAGAACTACATAGTCTCGAACTGCAACTGTTAAGGTCGGGTTTGTTCAAAGATCTGTCATCCTACATCAAGAGGCTCATAGAAGCGCAGAAAAACCTAGATGCAAAGTCTCTCAAAGCAATTGTATTGGAAGAGGAAATGCTTCGCCTGGAGCAACTGTTAACCCAGTTCTTGGATCGAAGGCTCGACAAGCTCTGGCTACAGACAGGTCTCGTTCAATCCACCAGCCTAGAATACACGGAGAAGCTGACCCATCAAGCAATCTCAGGGATCCTGAGAGACTACGACAAGATGAAACAAGATCTCCTTCAGGGCCAAGAACCGTCTCATTCAAGGCCAAAGAATGGGGAATTTGTCTTGATACGGTTCGTAAAAGACGTTCCATCGATCATAGGAGTAGACTTGAAGGCGCACGGTCCATTTCACAAGGAGGACGTTGCGAAGTTGCCGCAAGAAAACGCTGACAGTCTAGTCAGACAAGGGGCTGCGGTCGAAATAACCGCCTCGAATAGGGATAATGAATAAAAGGCGGCTGGACGCTCTCCGAAGTCTTTCGCCGGTGTTAGAGAGTTGAAGTTTCCAAAAGAGGTCAACACCTACTGTCCCAAGTGTGGACACCATACTGCCCACTCGGTCACGGTCTACAAGGCTGGAAAAGCGCGTACCATGGCCTGGGGAACCCGTAGGCAGGAGAGACGGAAACATGGATACGGGGGACAGAAATTTCCAGAACTCAAACGCACGGCCAAGACAACAAAGAAATCGCTCTTGCGACTAAAATGCAGAACATGCAATTATACAGTCATGCGTCTAGGCATTAGGCTGAGAAAATTGGAGGTAGGAGCCTAAATGAGATGGGAACTGATTCCAAAGCCTCGAAGCGTATTCCTCCGAGTCAAATGTTTGAAATGCGCCAATGAACAGATTGTCTTTGAAAGAACAAGCAGCTACGTCAAATGCACGGTCTGCGACGAGCTCCTGGCTCAGCCCACCGGCGGAAAGGCCACGATTCGCGCAGAAATATTACAGTCATTGAGCTAGTAACGTCCAAGGTCCAATCATGTCCACCCAGGCCTCCCAGACAGTTTTCCCTGAGGTAGGAGACCTAGTAGTCGCGACGGTCACAAGGGTGGAAGACTACGGCGCGTACGTCAAACTCGACGAGTATGCCGGCATCGAGGGTCTAGTCCACATCTCGGAGATTTCAACGACTTGGGTAAGGAACATCCGAGATCATGCCCGTGCGGGCCAGAAGCTCGTCCTCAAAGTCCTCAGAGTCAATCCACAACGGAACCAGATAGATCTGTCTCTGCGACGAGTGACAGGCAGGGAAAAATCGGAGAAGATGCTTGAGTGGAAAAAGGAGAGGAAAGCGGAGGCGATTCTCAAGAGCGCAGCTGAAAAAATGCAGAAGCCGGAAGAGGATGCTGAGGTCATTAGGAATACTATTCTAGAAAAGTTCGGTGGTCTCTACGAGCCTCTGGAGGAAGCGATTGACGAGGGTCCGGAAGCACTAGTCAAAGCGGGGCTATCCGAGGAATGGGCTCAGGCAATAGCCGAGGTTTCTAAGAGCAAGATTCGACTCGAGAGGTCGAAGGTGCGAGGAACAGTCTCGGTGAGCTGTCACAAGCCAGGCGGGTTGGAGACCATTCGTCAGACTCTCATCAGCGCCAAGAAGATACGCCGGCCTCGGGGTAGCGAGATAAAGATCTACACGATCGGCGCCCCCAAGTATCGAGTCGAGGTGGAAGCAGGCAGCTTCGAGGCAGCAGAAAAAACACTGAACCTCGTAATGGAGGACATACTCGAATCCATCAAGAAAGCGGGAGGGGAAGGGCGAAAGATTGGATGAAATGGTTGATGCGACGGTGCACGAAGTGTTGGCGATATACCCTCAAGAATCCCTGTCCGTATTGTGGCTCACGGACTAGTATTCCGCATCCTGCAAAGTTTTCCCCGGAAGACAAGTACGCACGTTACAGAATCAAAGGCTCCGAGCCTGCAACTGCCTAGAGGCTAGTGCTCGATAAGAGTCTGGTTACCACTCAACACCATATTCAAGTTGAGAGCGGGATCCCCATTCCACCAGCCCCTAACGGTTATCGATCCCAACTGATTAGGAGGCGTCCAATCTCGAAATGTGAAAGTGCCCGAAGACGTGATTGTCGCATTTCCGATCAAGGTCCAGCCAGTACTTGTCGTCGCGTATTGGAGCACTATCGGCTTCACCGTGGTCAATACAGGGAGTCCGCTCGGATAGGAGAGGCTCCCAGTTATGTTGGTGGTGCCTCCCTGAGGCATGTACGGGTTGCTGAGAACGGTCGTAAGGGTAGGCGTCTGTGGATAGTTCACTTTGTAGATCAGCACGTAGTTGTTAGACGAGGCAAAGGCCCTGCTGAAGAAATACGGAATGCTGTCTCCCCTATCGGACCCGTCATTGTTAGGGGGAGTACCCTTAAACTGGTTGCTGATTCCCGAAGGGTAACTATCGCGCAGAAGCAATCCCAGGAGAGTGTTGCTCATAGGTACAGCCGCAGCCTGACTTGTGCTTGGAAAATTGTCAGTGATCGCAGTACCGTTATCGGTTTTGCCGCCTATTGTGATGAATCTGTCGTAGACCGAAGCACCCGTTGTCGTATCCGTGACGACCTGTCGGTACGTTACATTCGCTGGACCTAGCGGCGTGTTTATCACCGTTCCGTTTCCTATGCGTACCATCCAGTACCATTTGCTGTCATCGCCGTAGCCGCATACTGGCGGGTTTCCTGGGTTCGACGGGTTACAGAGACCGGATCCTCCTTGCTGGTAGTTGTAGCTAATGAATATTGCAACGTGAGTTACGCCGTACTGGCGCAGCAGATTGACCGCCATGGACTCGTTCAGCATTAGCCCTGTTGCGATGATCTTTATCTGTGTCAGATTCCCGGTTCCGTTGTCGGCGAGGGTATGGAGTCCCGTGTTGACGGAGATCCAGTATCCGTAGTCCCACCAGGCGAAGACCACGCTCGTGGAAGGTAGGTTATTGTTCATCCATGTTAGAGCTTGAATCCAATCTGGATAGTAGCCCCGTACAGGTAGGCTGGCCGACGCTATGGTTGTCGGGGTATAAGCTGATTGGACGGCGTTTATGAAAGTGGGAACTACGAGGATCAGGATGATTAGGAGTATGCCGAGGCTGAATTCTCGGCTGACCCTGCTTGTGAATCGCAACTTCCGTCTTGGAAAAATCACGGACTGCTGGATGATGTCCATCGCGGGCTTTCCAAGTTCGACAATAGTAATTGCTGCCAGTGTGGCTATCGCCGGGGCAAGGATGAGCGTAAGCCTGACGAGGCTAGCGGCGAAGTAGAAGCCGGTGACTCCGAAGATTATGAGGAGTACATCGCTGTCTCGGAGTCGCTGGAAGGCAAAGAAGAAGCCGAAAACGGCGAGGAGAATGACGCTTCCTATTTCCAAGTAGAGGCTTGCCCATGTTGAGGGTCTATTCTCTGCGACGGAGGCCACGAGGGGAATACTGTTCCGGATGAATGGGTTTAGTGTCGCATAGAATTTTCCTCGGAGGCCTGTGGAAATCAGACCGGTGCTGACGCCGAGAATGGCCACCGCTGCGACACCAGCCACCGTGAGACCAGCTACTATCAATCTTCCCCTGGAGGTCGGCGCAAGCCGGGCCAGTTCCATTATCGCGAGAACTCCCATCACACCCAAGAGCGCGATTGTGGTGCTCTCGGTAAGGTAGGTATGCCCTAGCAACGGAAGTTCAGTTCCTGTGAACATGAAGAATCCAATCGTAATCCCGTATGAGAGCATTAGGCGTGGAGAGTATCTCTTCAGAACCACCAATGCCAGGGTGAAAAGTCCCAGCACCTCCGCGGCATATCGGAAACTTCCCCAGGCGAATGCCATGTAGATCAGGCTCACGCTGGAAAGCATGCTGTAGATGATCGTGGCCTTTAACGACCGATTTGCGTCCACGGCCCTTATGAAAAACAGAAATGTCATGACCATCGTCGGTATTCCAACGGCCTCATTGCGGAAGAAGCCGAGGTCTGTACGGCTGATTAGGCTTGAACTGAAGGCTGAGAGGAGTGCTGCTAACAGGCCGGCGCTTTTTCCCCAAATGTCTCTAGCAAAAAAGTAGATGACGAGCACTCCAAAAACGCCCAATATCACAGGGGCATAGACAGCCGCATCGTACAGGCTTACATTGATACCTATTGCCTGGAGGAACATGAAGATGAGCGTCCCGGTGAAGCTAGTTCCGGGATAGCTCGTAGTGACCGGTGCTCTGCCAAAGGGAAACCAGGCCTTGAAATCCGTGTAAGCATACCAGCTCTGCCAGCCGCCAGACGTAATCTCGCGCATGTCGTTAAAGTTGAAGTATGGGTCGAACTCGCTGATGTAAGCCCCCCATCGAAGAGGAAGCAGGCGGATTATTGCCGCTAGTCCAAGCGTGAGGGTGAGGATAGAATAGTGAAGAACCGTAGCGCGGGGAATTCCGCCCAAAGTCTTTCTGATGGCTCTGAAACGGGCGGAAATGTTCTCGCGGCTAAGCCCTCCCCTTATTCCAGTGAGTATGCCTTCAGGCTCAAGAGTCATGTTGAAACGCTATTCTCGGTTTTCCTAGAGCGGCGGAAACAGCGATTCCCATCGTCTCGTTGTTAATATTCTTGTGGTTTGGAAATGATATGGCGCCGCACTGACCGGCGAGGGAGACCTCTTCTGTTTATCGTTCTGCCCAAAATTCGCCTGTCAGGAAAGTGTAGCCTAGAGCCTCGTTCCGCAGTCCTTGCAATAGATTGCGTGGTCCGGGTTCTCAGCCTTGCACCCGGGACATATGCTTCGAACCACGGGCATTCTGGGTATCGTGAACGTTTTGCTGGCCCCTCTGTAGAGGTTGAATTTGTCGCCGTTGTCACATCGGAACCGTGAAACGTGATAGTCTTGGAATGTCCATTCTCGTTCGGGAGGATCAGAGACCGGGCCTCCGCATCGTGGACAGTTTAGGAAGAGCCACTACCCCTTCGGTCGGGGTTATTGAAAAAGTGATATTTAAGACACGCCGGGAGGGAATTTGAATCCGTCTATCTTTCGCAGTTGCCACCGCACCTCATTGTTGAGCGTGTCTATCCAGATCAGAAACGCCCGCCCCTTGTCATATCCCTGGCTGTGCGAGTTCAACGCCTCCACGAGGCGAGGGTCTACAACCGCCTCCGCCGAGCCACCCTCACCGGTGTTGGGATCCGCAAGGTCAAACCTGATCCGGGTGAACTCATTCTCGGGGATGGCCGAGTAGTGGAGAACATAGAAGCCTCGACCATCAAGACTCAGCAACACAGGCCTCTCCTCGGCATTTACCGTCAAGTCTCCCCAAAAACAATATCTCTCCGCACGCTATTAGCTGTTCCATATGGAGTACAAGCATCCTGATGTTGCAGATCCTGACTTCAAAGATCCCGCGAATACTATGGGACCCAAGAAATATTTCTATTCTACGCTAACTTTTTCTTCGCTGCTAACTATTTCTTTTCTGTTATCTTTTCTCGACCCCCCATAGGGCATACCAATACTCAAGAAACCCTTCACAGATTACGCCCCGGTGTTTGTCCTTATTGGCGCCGGGAGTGGGATTTGAACCCACGAGGGCCTAAGGCCCATCGGATTTCCACACCCGGACCTCAGGTTTAGCAATCCGACGCCATACCTGGCTAGGCGATCCCGGCGTTCGTCGCTCTGGTCCTGACTGTTCTAAATAACTCTATACGATTATGATCGAACTCTCAGGAAATACAGGCCTCGGAAGGGAGGCTTTGACGACCGATCGTCGTCGAACGGCTGCTCGGAAGACCCGTGCGGGGCCATTTCCAAAACCCAGACATCGAATGGTTGATTCCACCTCTGACCGATGAGCTGTTCATCTTTGCACCTTGGGTGCTCAGCCAGCTTTATGATGTAGCAAACCAAAAGGCTCGATATTACTCCTCGAAACTCGTCAGAAACACAGTTGTGGAGAATGTTAGGTTTATTAAACCGGCGATTAGTTTCGCCAATCCAGCCTGGTAGGTCGGACCCTAAACCCCTCCGTCACCCTGAGGTAGCATTAAGTACTTGGTCAAGAAGCAGAGCAAAGAGAAGGAACCCTCTTACGACGTATTCAAACACGAACTAGTACCGAGACACATTCTGCTCAAACCCGCCGAAGCGAAGGAAGTCCTGGAACGCTACCATATCAAACCCTTCCAGATACCCTACATAAAGTCCACAGACCCTGCGGTACGAGCGATCGGGGCTAAACCTGGGGATATCGTCAAGGTCGTTCGAAGGAGCGCCACGGCGGGAGAGTCCGACTTTTACAGGTATGTTGTAGAAGATTTTTGAAAAAAATATTCTTGAAAGTGAGAGAATGGCAGTAACAACAACCCAGCTTTGGAACCTCACCAAGGAGTTCATCCGTGACAGCGGCCTAGTTAGACAACATATAGACTCGTACAACGAATTCGTTGAACGCGGCCTCCAAGCCATCGTAGATGAAGTCGGAGATCTGCCCATAGAAATCGGTGACTATCCACTAAAAATCAAGCTAGGCAAGATCGAGATTGGAGCGCCTAGGGTAATTGAGGTAGACGGGACAGAACGATCAATCTATCCGGCAGAGGCAAGAATCAGGAACCTGACCTACGCCGCTCCTCTACATATGGAGATGATCCCAGTCATCGGAGAACGAGAAGGACAGCCAGAGATGGTCTACATCGGAGATTTGCCCGTGATGCTCAAATCTCGAATCTGTCTCCTATCCAAATTATCCCCGGATGACCTGATAGGCGTCGGAGAGGACCCTCTAGATCCTGGGGGGTACTTCATAGTCAACGGCTCAGAACGAGTAATTGTAGCTCTAGAAGATCTCGCTGCAAATAGGATACTTGTCGACATAGAACACACTGGTGTTAATCCCGCCTACAAAGCCAAGATCTTCTCTACGACCGTGGGATTCAGAGCCCGTATAGAGGTCACGCTCAAGAGTGACGCAGGCGTCTACGTCACAATGCCCGGCATTCCCAGCGACATCCCTTTCATGATTCTGATGAGAGCGCTGGGATTCGAAGAGGATGCCAGAGTTGCTGAACTCGTAAGTCTAGATCCGTCAATCCAGAACGAGCTGGAGGGATCTTTCGAGAAGTCGCTAGAAGCGACGAATCAGAGAGACGCGCTACTCTACTTGGGGAATAGGCTAGCACCTGGGCAGGTCGATGAATATCGACTCAGGAAGGCCGAATCCGTTCTTGACAGAAACTTCCTCCCCCATATGGGCCGTGTACCGGGCGACAGGAGAGAAAAGGGGCTTTTCCTTGCCGAGATCGCGACGCGAATAATAGAGGTGAAGCTGGGAAGGAAGACTCCCGACGACAAGGATCATTATGCGAACAAGCGACTGAAGCTGGCAGGGTCGCTCCTCGCCGAACTGTTCAGAATCTCTTTCCGCAACCTTACTCGTGACCTGAAATACCAGTTGGAAAGGATAACCATCCGACGACACATCGAGTTCTCTATTGCCAACGCGATTAGACCGGGAATAATAACCGAAAGGGTCCAGCACGCCATCGCGACTGGGAACTGGGTGCGGGGAAGAATAGGAGTCACACAGCTGCTGGACAGAACCAACTTCGTCAGCACCCTAAGCCATCTACGCCGACTTCAGTCGCCACTCAGCAGAAGTCAGCCCAACTTGGAGGCAAGAGACCTCCATCCTACCCATTACGGAAGGCTCTGCCCCGACGAGACTCCCGAAGGGTCAAACTGCGGCCTAGTCAAGAACCTCGCACTGTCTAGTAGCATCTCCGTGGGAATCGATCCGAAAGAAATCGTTGACAAACTTCGTCGAATGGGAGTCACGCCCGTCGAAGAGTCTGACAAGAGACTTCGCGCGACCGGCGGAAAGGTCGTAGTGGACGGTATCATTGCAGGATACTCAAAGGATCCTGTTGCGCTCGCTGATGAACTGAGGGAGTACAGACGCCAGGGCAAGATGAGCTCCGAGATGAACATTGCGTATCACCCGCCTGAAGTCGAGGATGGACGGAGAGAGCTGTACATCAACTGCGACTCAGGGAGAGTTCGGCGTCCCCTAATCGTGGTGGACTCGGGCAGACCGAGACTCACAGAGGAACACTTGGCGTCGGTAGACGATGGACGGTTGAGCTGGCAGGACCTAGTTCGGAATGGAGTGGTCGAGATGCTTGATGCCGACGAGGAGGAGAATGCTCTAGTGGCAATGTATGAGCACGAGCTGCGGAGAGATCATACTCACCTCGAGATCGCCCCGTATCTAATGCTCGGTATCGCGGCAAGTCTAATTCCATTTCCCGAGCACAACCAGTCCCCGCGCAACGCGTACGAGTCGGCAATGGCCAAGCAGGCTCTCGGCGTGTTCTCCACCAACTTCTTCACTCGTGTCGATTCTCGTTCTCATCTCCTGCACTACCCCCAGACTCCCATAGTTCAGACGAAGCCCATGGAAGTCTTCAACTATCTAGAACGGCCCTCAGGACAGAATGTTGTCGTCGCCATCCTATCATTCCAAGGATACAACATGGAGGACGCGATCATTATCAACAAGTCATCAGTCGATCGCGGCCTCTTCAGGTCCACGTTCTACCGGATCTATGAAGCAGAAAGCCGACAGTATCTGGGAGGCCTCCGTGACAAGTTCGAGATACCAGAAGCAGGCATCCGAGGCTACAGAGGAGACCGCTACTACCGCATGCTAGAAGAGGACGGGATGATCTCCCCCGAGGCAGAGACCATGGGCAACACTGTCCTAGTAGGGAGAACGAGCCCCCCGAGATTTCTCGAAGAATATCGCGAGTTTGAGGTGAAAGGCCCCACCAAGAGGGACTCGTCGGTCACCATGAGACCATCCGAGCAAGGCATCATCGATCAGGTGTTCGTGACAGAGTCCATTGAAGGCAGCAAACTAGTGAAGGTCAAAGTCCGTGACCTGAGGGTCCCAGAGCTAGGCGACAAGTTCGCCTCCCGTCACGGACAGAAAGGCGTCATCGGACTACTTGTCCCACAAGAAGACATGCCCTTCACCGTAGACGGCGTCGTTCCAGACGTGATAATCAACCCACACGCAATCCCGTCGCGAATGACCATCGGCCAGTTCGTAGAAACACTCGGCGGCAAGACCGCATCACAGATGGGCGAGATAATGGACGGAACAGCCTTCGAGAACATCGGCCCAGAGGCCATTGGGGAGATTCTCAACAAACTCGGATTCCAGAGCAGCGGGCGTGAAACACTCTACAACGGGATCACAGGCGAGAGACTCGCAGCCGACCTTTTCATTGGCGTAGTATATTACCAGAAATTACACCACATGGTCTCAGACAAGATGCACGCAAGGGCCCGGGGACAGGTTCAGATGCTGACAAGACAGCCAACAGAAGGACGCGCACGCGGGGGAGGCCTTCGATTTGGCGAAATGGAGCGCGACTGTCTAATCGGGCACGGTGCAAGCGCACTCCTCAGAGACCGGCTACTAGAAGAATCCGACAAGTACGTGGCATATGTCTGCGAAGTCTGCGGCACCCTCGCATACCATGATATCAAACAGAACAAGTACATCTGCCGGATAGACGCCGAGAAGGCCCAGATCTCGCCGGTCGCAATATCATACGCGTTCAAGCTGCTCGTACAAGAGCTCATGGCGCTCGGAATCGCTCCTAGACTGAACCTAGAGGAGAGGGCCTAACCATGGCGCTAGCAATGGTGGACGAAGCTGCCAAGATAATACAGAGCATCCGCTTCAGCCTACTCTCCCCTGGGGAGCTCCGCAAGCTCTCAGCAGTCGAGATACAAGCCGCAGACACCTACGACGAGGACGGAGTACCAATAGTCTCAGGTCTCATGGACGGAAGACTCGGAACCCTCGAACCGCGACAGAAATGCAAGACATGTGGGAATACCGCGTCTGCCTGCCCCGGGCATTTTGGACATATCGAACTCGCCGAGCCGGTCATACACGTGAGTTTCGCCAAACTCATCCATCGTCTCCTCTCGATCACGTGTCGAAACTGTGGAAGAATCCTCCTCACCGAAGAGAAGATCGAAAAGTACAGAGCCAGACACGCTGAGCTAAAACAGCGCCTGAACACGGTCCCAGACGCCTTTCTAGACGAGATTATCCGGGACGCAAAGAAGACCCAGCAGTGCCCCCACTGCAGCCAGAAGCAGTATCCGATCGAGCATGGAAAGCCCACAACCTTCCACGAGATAGTAGCCGAAGGCGGGGCAGTACGTCTAACCCCGAGCACCGTTAGAGAAAGACTTGAGAGAATAACCGACGACGACCTCATCCTGCTCGGTCTCGACCCGAAAGCAGCACGGCCAGAATGGGCCGTGCTACAGGTAATGCCCGTTCCCCCTGTCTCTGTAAGACCAAGCATCACGCTAGAATCAGGAATCAGATCAGAGGACGACCTGACCCACAAGCTCGTCGACATAATTCGGATCAACCAGAAGCTCAGAGAAGCCCTCGAATCCGGAGTACCAATCAACATAATCCAAGAGCTGCACGAGCTACTCCAGTATCACGTGACCACCTACTTCGACAATGAGGTCTCAGGTCTTCCGCCTGCCCGTCACCGGTCAGGCAGAGCGTTGAAGACCCTCGTACAGAGGCTCAAAGGGAAGGAGGGTAGGTTCAGAGGAAACCTGTCCGGGAAGAGAGTCGACTTCTCAGCTCGGACAGTCGTTTCTCCAGATCCCAACCTGGACATCAACGAGGTCGGGGTCCCGCTCGACGTTGCGAGCAGGCTCACAATTCCCGAGAAGGTTACCGCGCACAACATGGACGAGATGAAGCGTCTCATCGACAACGGTCCCGACAACTACCCAGGGGCGTTGTACATCGTGCGTCCTGATGGGAGACGGGTTCGTCTAGAGTTCGTCACAGACAGGAAGGTGGTGGCGGAGGCTATGCAGCCAGGCTTTGTCGTGGAGAGGCATCTCCGGGATGGAGACATTGTCCTGTTCAACCGCCAGCCGAGCCTTCACCGAATGTCGATAATGGCCCACCGGGTTCGTGTCCTCCCGTACAAGACCTTCAGGCTCAACCCGACCGTGTGTCCGCCGTACAATGCGGACTTTGACGGGGACGAGATGAACCTGCATGTCCCGCAGGGAGAAGAGGCCCGGACAGAAGCCCGGCTATTGATGCAGGTGCAAGACCAGATTCTCTCGCCAAGATACGGTGGACCCATCATTGGAGCGATACGCGACTCACTGACGGCGGGCTTCCTTCTCACTCAGAAGTCGACGAGTCTCGATCGGCATGACGTGTCGAAGCTCTTGGCGGCCGCGGGCTATGAAGGGCCCATACCCGAACCTGCCTCTGTTCGATCAGAAGAGAGGTGGACAGGCAAACAGATCTTCAGCATAGTAATACCAAAAGGCTTCAACTTTGTCTCAAAGTCTAATCTTTCCAGCTACTACAAGTGCGAGGACTGCAACAGGGGAGTATTGCACGACTGCCCCTTCGACGCGTTCATCGTAATCAAGGATGGGGTCCTCGAACAGGGCGTCATCGACAAGGCCTCGATAGGAGCAGAAAAGTCCGAGAGCCTGTTCCACCGTATAGTCAAGGACTATGGAGCCGAAGAGGCTCGCCGATTCCTGAACGCGGTTACGCGGCTCTTGGACAGGTTCATGCTCCTCCGCGGATTCACATACGCGATGGACGAGCTGCAGACACCCGCAGCGGTCAAGGAGAAGATCTCTCGAGCCATAGCCAAGGCTGAGGAGAAGGTTGACGAGTACATCGACAACTACCGGAAGGGTTCTCTGGAACGTCTTCCCGGCCAGTCAATGGAAGAATCGCTTGAGATATACATCATGAACGAGCTCTCCCGGGCTCGAGATGTTGCGGGGGAGATAGCTGACCAGTACTTCCAGATGGATAACAGCGGGGTCATCATGAGTAGAGCCGGCGCCAGAGGGTCATCGCTGAACATCGGCCAGATGACCGCTAATGTGGGCCAGCAGTCTATCCGAGGCAAGAGGATCCTTAGAGGATACAGGGGAAGAGCGCTCAGCTTCTTCAAGCCTGGAGACGTGAGGGCTGCACCTCGGGGATTCGTCTATCACAGCTACCGTGACGGGCTAGAGCCGATAGAGTTCTTCTTCCACGCCATGGGGGGAAGGGAGGGGCTGGTCGATACGGCTGTCAGGACTCAGCAGAGCGGCTACATGCAACGCCGGCTCATCAACGCGCTCGAACACTTGAGGGTCGAGTATGACTCGACGGTCCGAGACTCGCGGGGCAACATTATCCAGGTCAGATACGGAGAGGATGGGGTCGACACGGCCAAGAGCGACCATGGAAAGGCAGTGAACATTGACAGGCTAGTTGAGCGTGTCCGGCTCACTATGAAGAAGGGGACATCGGCGGCCAAGGAGTATGTAGAGGAGCAGGCGGAGAAGGCCAGAGAGGTTCTGTCTCCGCTCATACTCAGCCGTCTGAGAAATACACTCCTCAACGCCAAGCTGACAAAGGCCGGGGTTGACGACGCGGTTGAGGGCGCCATCGAAAACTACAAGCGGGCTCTCGTCGAGCCGGGCGAGGCCGCGGGAATAGTCTCGGCTCAGTCGATAGGCGAGCCGGGCACGCAGATGACCCTGCGCACCTTCCACTTTGCAGGCGTCAGAGAACAGAACGTTACGCTAGGTCTGCCGAGGCTCATCGAGATAGTTGACGCTAGGAAGATTCCGTCAACGCCGAACATGACGGTGTACCTGGACCCCAAGCACCGGACGAGCAGAGAAAAGGCGCAAGAGGTTGCGACGCTGCTCACGCATACGACGCTCGGGGATATTGCCAGTAGTTTCGAGACGGACGTGACGCATATGCGTGTCGAGGTGAAGCTGAATCCTCAGGTGATGAGGGAGAGGGAGGTGACTGTCGCCGAGGTCCGGGAGGCGTTGACGCTGTCGAGCGCGGATGTGAAGGTCGAGTCTTACAATGTCGAGATAAAGGCGAAGGACCTGGAGATTCCCCAGTTCCGTAGACTTGTCACAAAGCTGAACGTTGCTCATATCAAGGGTATACCGGCGGTGAAGAGGGCACTGGTGGTGGAGGAGAAGGGCGAGTGGATCGTCCGGACGGAGGGATCGAGTCTCGCATTGGCGCTTGAGGTGCCGGGGGTGGACACGTCGCGGACGGTCAGCAACAGCATCAACGAGACTGCCGTGGTGCTCGGGATAGAGGCGGCCCGGAACGTTATCGTCAAAGAGGCGCTCGGGGTGCTCGAGGAGCAAGGGCTCGACGTTGACGTGCGGCATGTGATGCTCGTGGCGGACATGATGACCTCGTCTGGGGATGTTCTCCAGGTCGGACGACACGGAGTGAGCGGGGAGAAGGCGAGCACACTGGCCAAGGCGGCGTTTGAGATTACTATCCCGACCATAGTGGATGCGGCGGTGAAGGGGATCACGGACACGCTGCGGGGCGTGGCGGAGAACGTGATCGTCGGGCAGCAGATCCCCATGGGAACGGGTCTGATCGAGGTCTCCATGTCGATGCCTCGCAGGACAGCGAAATAGGCCATGGTCGACGTTAACAAGCAGATACGGAGGGCGGTCAAATCCGGCAAGGTCGGGTTCGGATCCAAGGACGCACTGTCGAGCGCCGCGTCTGCCCGGGCGAAGCTGATCATACTCGCAAAGAACTGTCGGGAGTCTGACCGCGAGGATATTCTTCACAACGCTGAACAGTCGGAGGTTCCAGTCTACATCTTCCCCGGGTCCAGTCTGGATCTCGGGGCGGTCTGCGAGAAACCCTTCCCGGTGTCCGCGCTGGTCGTCCGGGAGGCGGGCGACTCGGAGGTCTTGAAACTGGTCGCTGAGAAAAAGTGATGCTCCAGCCCAAGATCAAGCTGACCAGTGAGGAGATGAAGTACATGGCCCTTTTCGAGAGCATTACGGGCGCGACGACCCAGGACTGTATTATTGATGAGAAGCTGGAGAGGATTATTTTCGTTGCGAAGCCTGGAGATATGGGCCTCGCCATCGGTAAGGGTGGGAAGAACATCAACATGCTCCGCCGGATGACCAGCCGGCAGATAGAAGTGGTCGAGTATGCTGAGACTCCCGAGGCTCTTATCAGGAATAGTCTGGCGCCGGCGCGGTTGAAGGAGATCCGGGTGACGGAACGGCCGGACAAGAAGATCGTCGTGGTCGAGGTGGACCCGCGCGACAAGGCGATCGCGATCGGCAAGAACGGGCGGACTATCGACAAGACGCGTCTTCTTGTGAAGCGCTACTTCGACATAGACCATGTAGTAGTCGCATAAAGCGGTGAGATTCGCATTATTGCGTCGCGAGACTCAACGCTTTTGAGATTTTTGAATAGGGGTTCCGACTGTTGGACGCGATCTGGGCGGGTCTCGCGATTCGGGGCGTGGAACGGGCGGGTCCGGCGTTTTAGAAGGCGCAAGTTATCCGCATGAATCAGCGTGAAAAAGTGTCGATTTGAAAACGCCTACTTGGATCTTCGATCTGGGCTTATTCCGAACGATTTCAAGTGAACTATTCGCCGAGGGGCCGGGTGGCGGCGCGAGATGGAGCGATGGGGTTTTTGAAAAAAAGAATGCTTGTTTTTTTTCGCGGTTTTGAAATTGAATGTTACGATTTTTTGGACGGGGTCTTGTTGGGCCGGGGGCGTCATCCTTAGAAACAAGTCCGATGGCTAGGCTCTGCACTTTCAAGGGTCGAGGATCATGGGCAAGGCTTCGAGCGGTATGTTCGCGGGGCGGAAGCTGCGGAAGCGTCGGAAGGGTTTCCGTTGGGCTTATGCGCCTTACAAGCGGCGGATGCTCGGCCTCGACTACAAGGCTGACCCGCTAGAAGGGGCGCCGCAGGGCCGGGCCATTGTGCTGGAGAAGGTGGGTGTGGAGTGCCGTCAGCCTAATAGTGCGGTCAGAAAGTGCGTTCGTGCACAGCTCATCAAGAATGGCAAGGTCGTTACTGCTTTCCTGCCGGGCGACGGGGCGCTGAACTTCATAGATGAACACGACGAGGTGCAGATTGAGGGTATTGGCGGTGCCGAGGGCAAAGCATACGGGGATCTTCCCGGGACGAGATACCGGGTCTACACGGTTAACGGTGTCAGTCTGGATGCTTTGTTGAGGGGTAAGAAGGAGAAGCCGCGCCGTTAGCAGTTATCGCTTAGGGTCCGGAGTTAGCTGTCCCATGTCCTGTCAACTTATGGTTCGACTATCTTTTTCTGTAAAAAGAGTCCATACTTCTTTTCTAATCAAGGCTAACCGATCTGAGAGATTACAGGAAGCGAATAGAGAAAATTGGCGCTAGTCTGGGGAGCAGTCTGCACCGAATGCCAGCTACTGGCAGTCGAGAACTGTCCCCACTGCACGAGAGATCTATGTGAGAAACACAGCGGCCGCCACGACTGCGAAAGACTCAGATCTAGAGAATACGCAGTCGCGGGCTAGAACAGAAAGATAGACCCGTAAATCATCATCTCCTGCTCCTTGTCTACTCGGTTCTCAGTTCTGAGCCACCAGAGTCTGAGGATGTCCGTAGCGAGTTCTAAAGTCGCGGAGCCCCATCTCCTCACCCATTACCACGACGGTGCTGTCGGATCGCCGCTGGTAGAATGGCATCTTCACCACACCAGCAGACACCCTCCGATCCCGGATCTTGATCTCGAAAGATTGACTTGGTTTTGAGACCCGGGGTGGAGCATAGCCCATCCCTATTCCAACCCCGAGCGTCGGAGACAATGTGCCACTAGTAACCCTCCCAATAGCATCGGCGTCAGAATAGATCTCCTGGCCCTGTCTGGGAATCCCCTTGTCTGTAATCCGAAAGCCTGTCCGGACTCTCGAGGGGCCTCGCTCCTTCAGCTGTTTGATAGACGCGTGTCCGATGAAGTCGTCCTTCTTGTCCGGGCGGACAGCAAAGTTGAGCCTAGCCTCAACCGGCGACGTGTGCTCGTCGATGTCGTTCCCGTAGAGACACATGCCGGCCTCTAGCCTCAACACGTCCCTCGCTCCCAGACCGACGGGCTTAAGTCCATGGTTCTTTCCAACTGACAGGATCTTCTCCCAAACTTCGAGCGCGTCTTCTGGGTGCTCTGCACTAGTTTTCCAGATGTAGATCTCGAAGCCATCCTCGCCGGTGTAGCCGCTGCGCGTGATGAAACATGAGAGGCTTCCGACTTTAACGTCCCTGCCAGAATATCTCGCGATATCCTCCAGGGCAGTTCGAGAAATATCCCGAAGAATCAGCGCAGCCCTCGGTCCCTGGACGGCGAACATGGCTGACTCATCGGAAAGATCCGTGAGCGTAACATCTGCATCGCGATGCTGCTCGAGCCAGTTCCAGTTCTTCTCTCGATTCGCCGCATTGTAAACGACAAGGTATTTCGTGCTGTGAGTTCTGAAGATCGTAAGGTCGTCTATGATTCCGCCAGTCGGGTTGCAGAGTAGCGAGTAGTGGCCCTGTCCAACAGAGAGAGAAGATACGTCGTTGGTGGTTAGACGATTGAGGAATTTTTCTGCGTTCTTGCCTTCGACAGTTATTCTTCCCATGTGGGAGACATCGAACAGGCCAACGCTTGACCTGACCGTTCTGCACTCGGGGACTATCCCTTCAAACCAGACGGGCAGGTCGAATCCAGCATACTCGACGTTGTGGCCATGCTTCTCATGATACGAGTAGACCTGCGTCCTCTTCGCCATTTTCCAGACCTCCAGAAAGGAAGCTCCGGAATGGGTAGAAAAGGAAGAGCTATTGCGATGGAGGAGTACTCTGCGGCTGGATCTTAAGATTCTCTATCGTGAAGCCCAGCTTCTTACCACACTTCGGACAATAACCGCCGTGACGCTGGATTGTCTCACTCGGCGTCTCCAGCTCTATTCCGGTATAGAGAGGTTCGCCACACTTAGCGCAAATGATCCGCTGAGGAGACAAAAACCGGCTAAGACCTCGTTGAACCTCAATCCCCAAATCCGGTATTAAAACAGTTCCAGAAATCGACCCCGCACATCTCACGTAAAGGATGACTTATTATCGAGGACTCAGACTCTTAACACGATAAGAAAGGCGGCCAAGGGGAAGAGGTCGACTTGGGAGTGAAGACAGGTCTCTGGAAGCTGAAGAGGTCATTGAACAATCTGGCCTTCAGAATGAGCTTCATAAGACTCGCACCGGGCTCAAGCAGACCGTTACTACCCATCGCCCAGTTTTTCATCGTAGGATTCACCATATTCGTCCTCGCAGGCGGACTCTTCGTACTCGCCCAGGGCGGACAGGGACTCCTAAACGTGTCTAGGGGGCTACAGTGGGTCTATCCTGGAGATGTGAACAACCAGACGACTCTGGAGGCAGTCTTCTCCGGACTAGTCTACATCCTCGGCTTTGTAGGTGTCTACTTCTTGTTCATGAGCACACGCTTCGTCTATCGTCCAAAGCGAGCATACGGCTTTCTCGCGTTCGGCATGATGCTCATAGCCATCTTCATCATATCCCTGTACTTCGTAATCTACGACAAGATAGGCCAACTATAGTCTGTGATTCGCTAAGCCCATCTTCCAAGGACCCGGCGACAGTCGGGGCAAAAACCATGCTTTGCATCAACAGTCTTCTTCCCGCATCTCGCACAAGTCCTCGGGTTCTGACGGCCATGAACGGTCAGGGTCCGCCGGAAGCCAGGCCCACTATGATAACCAGGTGGTTTAACCATACGCCGTTTCCGAGTCATTCCCCGCTCTCCTTATTCAGATGCGACTGATTCGGGCAGCATTGACACTCGCATTGACTAGACATTGGATGCAACTCCAATGCCGTATTAGGACTAGCTGCCAGCCTGAGCGCAGTAACCGGTTGCGGAGGGAGCGGCGTTTCGCGTTACACCTACATTCGGATGCATAACCCCGGTGCCTGAGGCCACGTATACCGCTAGATAGTCGGCGCATCCCTCCCCCAGTGTGAACAGGGTGAACTGTGGGGAGTTTGTAGTCGCAGGAATCGAGTTGTAGTACCCTGAGACACAGCTGACATCTCCATTGCAGACGCTGAACTGTACGAATTGCCCCATCGTGAAGAAGTAGACGGTCACGTTGACGTTGCTCGTGAAGGACACGTAGTAGTCGAACGTGTCAGGTACTGATCCTTCTCTCCAACCATTGGCAGTCATGCTGCAACCCGCGCTTTGACTTGATCCGCAAGCGTTCCAGATGATGTAGAAGGGAGATTGCGAAGTGATTGCGGGGGCTGGTTGGGAGTGTTGAAAGTCGGGCGGGTTAGCCAATTGGTAGTGGTTGGTTCCAAGCGAGAAGGGGAGACGGCCCGCTGAGGATTCGTAGTATAGGATTCCGAGAAGTACGATGATTATCAATAGAGCCGCTACTACTGCTTTGTAGGCTCCAGTTGAAACGGGGGGTTGCGAGATGGGTGTGGGTCCATAGTAGCTTTGTTGCGTTTGGGTCGTTTGTGAGGATGACGATGAAGTCTTAGTGCCGCAATTGGCGCAGAAGCTGATGTGTGATTGGACCGGTGCTCCACAATTTGGACAGTATGAAATTCCTGTCGCCAAATTCTGTTCACCTTCATTCTGTAGAAACGGTCATGCTTCTAAAGGCGGCGTCAAATCGTGAGGACATTATCGGTTACACAACTGATCCAAGATTTGTTCATCTAAGCAAAAATTTGTTGACGATCCGGAACGTCCCGAGATTGACCGGTCTTCGATCTTGTTCTAGGTCTGTGCTCTCAGATCGTGGGTGGAGCAGCTGGACTGCCTCTATTCTTGCGTCTCCTAGCGACCCAAAGGCTTGTGCCGATGATTGCTATCAGGGCGATTGCAATGATCCAATAGACCCATGGATCCATGCTCGGGGATGGCTTTGGCGAGGCTGATTGAGGTATGCTGCCTGGATTGGAGCCTGAGCCTGGTCCTGAACTAGGACCTTGATCATATCCGCCGGTACCTGTACCAGACCCTGATCTAGTCCCACCATCAGACCCGCTTCCTGTTTCTGAGCCAGATCCTAAGCCGGAGGCAGTTGTACTGCCCCCCGATGGGTCCGTAGGGACCAAGCGCTGGTCAAGGTTGAGACTGGTATTGGCAAGGGTGAGTGACGCTTGGATGCTTAGTCCAGATTGGATGATGAAGGTCGAGCTAGAGGCGTCAGAGCACCAGGTTGTAGAGGTGGTTGTGGACGGATTGCATTGGTCTGTTTGATAGGTCGATTCTTCGAGGTACCCGGCGTGTATGTCTGCGCTTGCGCTTAGGAGGAGGTCGCTTTGCTGGTCGTAGTTGAACGCGAACGCCGCCTGAATTTTGTCTCCAGTTGGTATTGACGTCCCGGATGTTTCCTGCTGAGGTAAGGGTGTGGGCAGTGTGAAGTTGTAAGTCAGCGTCCACGCTGCTCGAGTCCCGAGGCTTCCAAGGTCCACGGTTGTTGAGCCTGTCACATTAGCTGGAAAGAATAGGACCGGGATCGTCTGGTTCAGATGCAGTGGTCCATTGGCCCACCACATAGTATGGATAGGTTGTCGCTCCATCATGTCTGATGTGATGATGTTTGCGGGAGTGGTCCAGCCCGTGCCCTGGGAAAGTGTCATGCCCATACTGTTCTGGGCAATCTGAAGTGCCTCGAACATTTCGGGCGTTACGAAGGGCACGATGTTGGCTATTCTAGTCGCGAGGTCGATTGACTCATTGAAGCTGTGCAAGCTTCTGAAATCAGTAGCGGCTAGACTGTCCCAGGATGAGGTTGTAACCTCTCGGACGACGTTCAGGACGGCCGTGGTGTTTGTGAGGCTCGTCGCAGTCCAGTCGAGGGTTCCGTTGATGTTGAAGGTTGGAGGTACAATGGCGATCATGGGACAGTAGACGATCATCTGAGGGTCGGAAGAGGGACTTGTTTCGCAGAAGGGCGGCGAGAATGTAATCGAGAAGGAGAGAGTGTAGCTCGAGTTGCTGCCCACTTTGAGCGCAGGGGCTCCGCTTACCGGAACGGCTACCAACAGGATTAGCGTCAAAACTCCAACGGCTAAGTTTGCCGATCGCAAGGGTTGGAGATCTCGGGCTCTTTTAGACTGTATGGCATAAAAAGGGTTAACGGTGTTCATCTCTATTGAACAGAGAAAATCGGGCTCGGCAATCATCGGTGATATGAGTCTACCGCTGACAATCCCGGTCAGATTCGGGCTGTGAAGCTAAGACATTCGAAAGGCGCCAAGTTTCTCCGAATGGCTTTTAGAGGGTTCGAAGTGCTAAGGCCGGCCTCTATCGGCGAAGACTTTGCCAAGCAATAAGACGAAGTTTATGCAGATGCTTGACTCTCCGACCTATCGTCTTCTCCAGAAGGAGGCGCGTGAGAGGGGCGCTTCAGTCCAGGAGCTACTTAGGGCTGTCATAATTCCAGACTGGCTTACGAAGAATAGGAATAGAGAAAAGGCCAAGTGAGACTAGTCGAGCTGAGCAGCGGTCTGGGTCCCCGAGGGAGTCTCTTGAAGGTCCAGGCTGTCACTGCTTGGCAGAGATTTCTTCAGGATTGTTTCAAGCGTCAGGACCTTTTTTTCCAGCTCAATTATCTTCTTGTGTTGGCCGAACAGCATTGAGATGAGTAGTGGTACTTCCTTGACGGGAGAGGCCATCGTGCTGGCATAAGGCGCATAGAGCTTGCACTGGCCAAGGAGGTCGTGGAATACCAGCTTGTCTTCGACTCTGAGAAAGTCTTGGAATTTTTTCAATTTGGCGGTTTCTGCATCCACAACCATCCGCCATGAAGGAATTGTTCTACCCGAGCCCAGAGCCCCCAAAGATTCGAAGTCCTGTTCGAGGATGATAGCGCGGATAATAACAAGAGGGTGACCAGTAAGTGAAGGTCGAGATGGAGACCCGGTGAAAGTAGTTAATGAATAGAGGCAGAACTAGCGGACTGGAGGCCAAGGATCCCTTCCTCATCGATTACAAGCAGAATCTGGAAGAATTAGTCAAGGGAATGAAGCGTGTTGGAGGGAGCGGAATCCGGCTTCTGATCGTTGAGATGATTCGGTCACGCTGGATCAAGGATCGGAGGACGACCTACCCATACGAGGTTGCCTGGGTCTTTGACCGGGACCAGAAGGCTGTGTCGAAGCTCCTGAAGGAGCTTGAAGAATCGGGCGATATTGAGCTAGTAGGCATGGGCCGTGGAAAGAAGGGGCTGGTCAAGCCCTACAAGCCACGAACTCTGAGAAAAACACTCCCATCACGCTGAATCCTGTCTCGCGCAATAAGCAGTTGGGATTAGCGATACCAAAAGAGGATTCTATTTTTTCACCTTCTTCGTGGGGAGTTTGCTGGACCAGGCGAGTGACCTGGAGACCCAAATCCGCACGGTATCGGCATCGTTCTTCCAAGTCTCTGGGTGTGATGACATAATCCTTCATCGGTCTTCCTTTCATCGGCTCAAGAAACGCAGCACCCTTCTGTTTGAGGAGTTCTTGCTGGTCTTGGGAGGAAAGCCGGAGGAAGAGGTCGTTTCCGTAGAGTCCGAAGAACATGTTCCCATTAACGAGTGCTGAGAGGTTGCCGAACATTGGCCGAACTGTAACGCCCGGATCATCAGGGACTAGGGACTTGAAGAAGTCGATGGACTTCTTATCGGGATGCGGAATCTTCAACCACTCGAACAGCCACCGGAAGCGCGAACCAGCTTAACATGATCAGGCGTCCCGGTTAATCTGCGTAGCTGTTCGGCCCTATTCGATACTTCTGAACCGGTTTGGGAGTTACGAGGGACTTTACTCGTTCGCCGAGAACGCCTAGTCCAAGTATTCGAATCGTGGAAACGTAAGATGCGACAGGCCAGGATTCTCCTTTGTGCTGTACTAATCCTTGGAATTGTCCCTGCTCTCTCGATCAACTCGATTTCTAGAGTCTACGCGGAGACTCCATACTCTCTAAATCCAGTCCCGGCCTTTACACAAGAAGGAAGGGCTGTCTCACTGGTCCTAACGGTCAACAATGCCTTCGGTGGCACTCCCTATGAGTTCAGATTCTCGGTAACCGATCCCGCGGGCCGGACGGTCCAGTCGCCTTTGCAGAACTATACGACCTCGCCTAGTCAGAACAGCTTCAGCATATTGGTTGGCTATCCGAGCACAACATTCTCAGGCTCCAACTCGCTCGCCGGTAAATACGCCACATGGGTCGACCAGATCCTACCGGTAGCAATGCCGAAAGTAGCCACGAGCTCGTTCGTCCTTAGCATCACTGACAACCTGGCTTACGAGAGGACACAGACCGTGGGCATACAGGCAAGTAGGTATAACGCCTCAGAGAGTGTAAGCGTGACGATAAGGACACAGACTACCTCGACCCTTGTCTTCTCCCAGACAATCCTGGCGACGCCTTCAGGGCTCGTCCTCACTAGCTGGAAGATCCCGAGGAACGCGACGATAGACAACTACGTACTGACCCTGACCGGAACGACCACTTTCAAGGGTCCAGCGGACGTCCAACCCTTCTCGGTAAGAGTGGCGACGTTCTCTATCGCCTCAATCACATCGGCCAAATCGGCGTATCAGAGGACCGAGACGATGAACTTCTCCTTTCAACCCTTCTACCCGGACGGAACCATAGCCTCTACCGGCGTCGCTCTCCTCACACTTGAGAGACCCGATCGGGTCAACTCCACGCTGACAGCGACGTACGACACTTCCTCACAGACGTTTATGGCGAGTTACAGGACAGCGGCAGACAACCAGACAGGGACATGGACTGCCATCCTGGGACCCCACGCATACAGCGACGCCTACGGAAACATAAGTCCCAGCAATACAATCACAAATTCACCACAACTATCACCCGCCACTCTATCTGTCACTGTCACGGCGAACACGAACTTCGCTGTTGGACAGCAAGCCAAGTTCAACGCGTCCATAACATATCCGGATGGAACAGCCTTCCAGTCCGGGACAGTAGTGGTATATCTTCTGTTCAGCGGAACCCCTACGGTCAATAATACAGTGCCAGTGGTGTTCGACACCGGCCTTATGATTTGGATAGGAACCTATACGCCTCGGGCGACAGACCCTGGAGGACTCTGGTCTCTCGTGGTCAAGGCATCAGACGCTTCAATTCCTTCCAATAATGGCTCCGCGACGAGAGCAATCACACTCGAAAACAACACAACGTCGCCAGGAGGAAGTGCCTCCTTCCCACTCTACTATTTTGGCATCATCGCAGCTCTAGTCGCAGGACTGCTCGCGGCCATCCTCGTCATTCTGAAGAGGCGCAAAGTAACCCATGCTAGACTCAAGATTGACCTCGAAGCGGTAAGGTCAGAAGCGGGACAGATAGAGAATCAAGACTTCTTCAAGTCAGTGAGAGACCAGGTCAATAGGGACAAAGACAAGTAGGGTTCTCGCCGAATTTCTCACTAATGACTCTTGCAAGTCAGACGTCTATTGACTACTCTCGTCCTGTGTGAATATCGCACCCACGCCCTTCTGACCAAGGCGAGCTTTTCTTCCTCTGAGAGATTCGAAAACTAGGCTCAATCCAACCAATCCCAAGCCTACGAAGCCGAAGTAGAACGGGAAGGTGAAACTGGCGGTCACGAGGGGCTGTGTGTACGTTTTCAGGTCAAGCCCAACGACCAAGGCGGGAATCTGGCTGGTGCCAGAGTAGGTTGGGACTATCCCGTACGTTCCGAGGAGAGTGGTCTCGGCGGCGTGGTAGATGAGGAGGAAGCTGAAGTAGACTTCGATGAGAGCTGAGAGGCTGAAATAGACTGCGAGTTCGCGCCACCAGGAAGAGGGGGTTAGGCTGGACATGCCAAGAGCGACAAACGCGAGGATCAATAGAATGCGAGTAAACGGTCCCAGAAACTCGACGAAGGGAGCTGTTGTAGAGAGTCCTGTTGCGGTAGCGTGGAAGTAGAAGGGAGAGACTTGCATAGTCAACAGGTTGTTGCCGTTGGCTCCACGGATACTCCACCAAGGGTCGTTGGATATTACGAGGAATAGAGAGACCACTGCACCGAGGAGGGTCAAGGGGTCAGTCCGCTTTCGGATATCCATACGCCGGTGTCCGGCTTGGAACGACTAGAGTAGTTCGTACTCGGGACTGATAAGTGCACCGGGAGCTTACTCGGGGTCGCGGACCTTCCTATCTTATTAGGAACATAAAGCGCATCTGCAGAGGAAGAAAATGGCGAAACAAGTAAACTGCGATTGCGGCTTCATGGTCCGAACACAGACAGACGACGAGATCGTCCGACATGTCCAGATCCACGCCAAAGATATCCACCAGATGGAAGTCCCACGCGACAAGGCCCTCGAAATGGCCAAGCTAGTAGAAGCGACAGTAACAGTCTAAGACTCTCGAATCTCCCCAATTTCTCTCCCCGAATTGCAGCGACAGCTCTGGGTTCCCGTACTAGGAGGACAATCGCGCCTCCCTCCAGACCCTAGCAGTCAGGATAATACCACGATGAACGGCTCTATCAGGTCGCGGCAGGCGAAGTATGATCCCGACCAGGTGCGAGAGGACTGGTGCTGGTCCTCGTTCTTCTGCGTCTCGCGTAAGTATAGACGATTACTCCGAGACCCGCAAGCATCAACGGAATTCCTATGATAATGATCGCCGAAGATAGGAAGAAGAAAACAGAGAAGCCGGTCAAGTATACACCGATCATGAATACCCGCTCTGGAAGGCTCAGCTTGAGAAGCTCCGCCTCCAGCTGGACCCTGTACCGCAACAGGAGCGTGGCTATTATGACAAACGAAATGGCCGCCGTGAAGAACTGGAACGTAAGCTCCGACTGGTAGTTGCCGAAGGTCAGGAACAAACCCACCTCATCTCCTACAAATCCTGCTCCCAAACCGTAAAGAAGAGCGTAGAGCCTGTAGAGCCTCTCATTCCTCCAAGCAATACCCATCCAGCCCGCCAGACTGATCAACGCAAGACCATACCAGAAATGATGAAAATGAATCGTTCCTTGAGAACTACTCGCGGTTACTACAGTCGTCGGAAATAGAGTAGCGAAGAGTCTAGCGCCGAAGAAGCTGACTACAAAGGCGAGTGTTGCGATGAACGTGAGGCCATGCCTGAACTGGCCCGGAAGAAATTCCCGCGACATGTTCTGAAACCGCTTTCACATGTATTTCCCAGTTGTGGGCTAACGCGACGCGGCGATCGTGTACGTAGAAGTCCTAAGCAAAGACGTGTTTCGGTGGCCACGGGTTATAGCAAGCCAACCAGTGTCCCGGTTGGACCTCAATTAGTGGAGGCTCCTCCTTGGAACAGATATCTACCCGTCGCGGACAGCGAGTGTGGAACCTGCAGCCTGTCGGTGGGTTGATGGGACTCGGGACCTCTCCCGGCAGAATGATCCTGTGCCTCTTCTGCTTGGGGTCAGGCACTGGAATCGCTGACATTAGGGCTACAGTGTAAGGGTGCAGAGGGTTTTCGAACAGCTCGTTTGTCTCCGCGACTTCCACAATTTTTCCAAGGTACATCACTGCGACCCTGTGGCAGATGTGTCTGACAGTGCTCAAGTCGTGGGAGATGTAGAGGTACGTTATGCCAAGTTTCTGTTGGATGTCCTGTAGAAGGTTGAGTATCTGGGCCCTTACTGACACATCGAGGGATGCGACGGGCTCGTCCGCAGCTATGAACTTCGGGTTAACCGCTAGGGCTCGGGCTATGCAAATTCTCTGCCTCTGGCCGCCGCTGAACTCGTGAGGATATCTTTCCGCATGATAGTCCTCTAGCCCGACCATTCTGAGCAGTTCATACATTCTGTCCAGCCACTGGTCATGGGGGATGTGCCGGTGTACTTCGAAGGGCTCCATGATGATGTCTGCGACCGTCATTCGTGGGTCGAGGGAGGCGTAGGGATTCTGGAAAATGTACTGCATCTGCCGTCTAAGCTCGAGGACCCGAGTTCTGTCTGCTTTCCTGAAGATCTCCGTAACGTTTCTTCCTTCGAAGAAGATTTCTCCTGATGATGGGGGCTCTAGATATAGCATGCACCGGGCAATCGTTGTTTTTCCACAGCCGCTCTCTCCGACAAGCCCAAGCGTTTCGTTCTTTCTGATCTCAAGTGAGACATTGTCGACTGCGTGTACATCGCCAAGTCTCCGTTTTAGTATCACACCTCTCTCATAGACTGGAAAGTGCTTTGTGAGCCCCTTGACTTCGAGCTCCACGTTATCCGTCCCAGGTCAGCTCGCTACTGCAGATTTCAGGTCAAGCTCTTTCCATCTATGACAGTGTACAAATCGTCCCTCCCCTATCGGCTCCAACTCGGGATCTTTGTCGATGCAGACCTGTCGAGAATAGGCGCATCTTGGGTGAAATCTGCACCCTGACGGGGGATGAATCAGGTTCGGGACACTTCCCGGTATGACCGAGAGCGTTTCCTTTCTCAAGGCTAGGCTAGGGACGGACGAAAGGAGTGCCTCAGTGTAGGGGTGTTTGGGATTCTCGAACACTTGTTCGGTTGTTCCGGTCTCGCATACCTGTCCAGCGTAAAGGACAGTGACTCTGTCGCATGTATCCGCGACGATGCCCATGTCATGAGTGATAAGCACCATAGCCACGTTGAACTTCTGCTTCAAATCTTTCAACAGTTCGAGAATCTGAGCCTGGATCGTCACGTCTAGAGCAGTTGTAGGCTCATCAGCAAGGATCAGACTCGGCTCGCACGACAGGGCTCTAGCAATAGCTATTCTCTGCTTTGTTCCGCCACTCAACTCGTGAGGATACTGGTTGATTCTAATCTCAGGGTCAGCTATCCCAACACTGTGCAGCAGTTCTGTCGCCTTGGCGAGTGCATATTTCTTCGAAACAGGCTGATGCCTCATTATCACTTCCACAAGCTGGTCCCCCACGGAATAGACAGGGTCAAGTGTCGTGGTAGGGTCTTGGGGAATGTACGCTATTTCTTTCCCCCTAATATGTTGCATTTCAGATTCTTTTAACCTGAGTAAGTTTCTTTCTTCGAATTTTACTGTTCCATCAATTGTTCTTCCAGGTGTGGGCACGATTCGCATGATCGACTGTGCTGTGACGGTCTTGCCTGAGCCTGATTCTCCAACCAGGCCAAGTGTCTCGCCCTTGTTCACTTGAAGAGTTATGCCGTCGACAGCTTTCACAACTCCCGCGTAAGTGTAGAAGTATGTTCTGAGGCCTTCAACGGAGAGGAGCGTCTCTGACATTTCTCTGAACCTCTTTCACTCTCTCAGTCGTGGGTCCAAGGCATCCCTCAATCCGTTTCCCAACAAGTTAAACCCCATCACAAGAAGGGTGAGGAATATTCCTGGAAAGGTCTCGACCCACCAGGCGTCACTTATGTAGTTGAATCCATAGAAGAACTCCAAGCCCCAGGTAGCTACTGTTTGATCTCCGAAACCGAGGAAGCTAACCCCTGCTTCAATTAGAACTGAGGTGGCTATCTGAAGGGTTGTTACAACGACCAGCACGTGAAGCACGTTCGGGAGGATGTGGCGGAATAGGAGTCTGCTTGCAGAAGCGCCAATTTGGCGTGAAGCCTCGATAAATTCTAGTCCTCTCACCCTCAGGACTTCTGATCGCAGAATCCTAGCGTTTCCCGGCCAAGAAAACAAACCGATGATTAGAATCTCCAACCCTAGTCCACCAGTGCCCGTGTTGCTATAGTAATACAACACTTTCAAGAAGAGTAGCAAGATTAGAAGGAATGGCAAAACGAGAAAGACCTCGGTTAGCCGCATGAGAACGTTGTCAGTTCTTCCCCCGAAGTATCCAGCAGCGAGGCCTATCAGAACTGAAATAACCATTGCCACGGCGGTCGCTCCAAAGCCGATGTAAAATGCGGCTCTGCAACCGTAAATCACCTGGCTGTAAACGTCGTAGCTGTTGCTGTCCGTTCCGAATGGATGCGCAAGACTAGGCGCTTGAAGTGGAACATATTGCCCAGGGCAGAAGACGCTGAATGAGGTTGGAACGCAGTTTGGTGGGTAGGGAGCAATTATTCTGTCGAATGCGGCCAGAAAAGCAATGAACCCAACGATGATTAGACCGGCAATCGCAGCAGGGTTCTTCTTGAATCGTCTCCATCCAAGCGCCCACTGACCCACACCTCCCCTCCCCGACTTTTGGTCGGTCGTCTCGGTCATGTCGAAAGTTCCTAATCGATTCTAATCCTGGGATCGATAAACGCGTAAGATATGTCCGTGATAACATTCGCCACAAGTGTCATCAAGGTAATGATGACGACCACGCCCTGGATCACGGGAAAGTCGAGCGTGTTAATTGCATCTACAAAGAGCCTACCTACCCCGGGCCAGTTGAAGACTGTTTCTGTGATCGGGGCCCCCGTCAGAAGACCGCCGAAGTAGAGGCCAACGTAGGTTGTGACCGGAAGCAAAGCGTTTCTCAGCCCGTGTTTGTATGTAACAGTCCTATCACTCAATCCGCTCGCCTTGGCGGCGAGTATGTAGTCTTGCCGCAGTACCTCTAGCATGCTAGATCGGACAAGAAGAACTACAGGGGCAAGAATCGCAAAGGTATAGACAGACGTTGGGAGAACTAAGTGCCACAACTGATCAAGAATTGCGCTTCCATACGGGTATTGCGTTGTAGATATCGACTGGAAACCACCATAGGGAAACAATCCACCCGTCTTAGCACTGAACACCAGAATGACAACTATTCCCAGGAAGAAGATAGGAATCGAGGTCCCCACGAGTGCGCTATTGGTGACAGCTAGATCCAACTTGGAGTATCTTTTCTTAGCCGACATGACTCCGATTGGAATAGCTATCAAAAGCGAGAATGCGAGGCCGAGAAGTTGGAGCTCAAGCGTTGCTATTGCTCGCTGGCCGATCAAAGTGGACACGGGTGCTCCACCGCCTGTTGTGTATGCGTATCCTAGGTTTCCTGTGAAAAGTTCGCTCAGCCAGAGAAAGTACTGAGCGTAGAGTGGTTTGTCGAGTCCGAAATATTGCCTCAGCAATTGCCGTTGCTGTTCCGTGACCCGGGTCTGTCCGGCGGTGAGTAGTTTGACCGGGTCACCTGCCAACCTTTCAATTGAGAAGACCAAGAAAGTGATTCCGAAGAACACCGGGATCAGATAGAGGGCTCGTCGGATCAGATACTTTGTCAGCGACAATAGGGAACTTCCCTTGTCAAACCTGGCCCAACTTCCGCTTCGTTAACTTTGCCTCTTGGGCGGTCAAGATTATGGAAACGGCGATCCGAAGTCACCGGATGGAACATGATAGAATAAACCGAGTGAGTCCCTGTCAACTTCATACATAGTACTTATCTGTCCGACCTTTTTATTCGTGTAGTTCGAAAATGAAAATCGTCAACAGACTTCGGCTCTACTTGATAGTTCTATGCCTTCTAACTTTGACAACGATTCCAGCCTTGCCGAGAATTGCGCATGCCCAGACAACGATCTTCAAGATTACCCTACTGGTGCCATCGTCCAACCCTGCTAGACAATCTTGGTCCCTATTGGTACAAAGTAGCCTTCAATCACTAGGGATCGACGCCGAAAGGCAAGTTCTTGCCTTCGGGACAGTACTGGACCGAGCGTTCCAACCTCCACAGAATTTAGTTGGAAAGACTTGGGATGAAGGAGGATATGATGCCGTCTTCATTGGCCAGACATTGAGCATTGATCCTAATCCATTTGCGTTCTACCATAGCTCGCAGTTCGCGCCAAGCGGCTCAAACTATGAGCTGTGGAATAATACCCAGAACGACCAACTTACGTTGCAAATAGCCCAAAGCTTGGACCCCACGACGAGAAACAATCTGCTTCAGCAGTGGCAAGTTTTGGCATATGAAGAACAGCCTACGGTCACGATCCTTTACACTAACGAGACCGTCGCATTCAATCCTAACGTTGTGTCAAACGGCGCGCAAGTCTTCAAAGCATACCACTTTCCTGCCGATTGGCCTCCGGTCGATCAGTTGACACTTGCCCCCGGAGTAACAAACGCAACCATTGCCATCGCGCAGACGGGGCCCGCTCCTGACAAGGGCTACATTCCGTATATGTCCGACTCCTACTATGACTCCACGGTCTACGCCCAGTTGTACGCTAGCCTTGCCCAGAGGAACGATACAATCTTCAAGACTCTGATCCCCCAGCTTGCTGATGGGACAGTTCAATCTCCAGGCTGGTCTGTCGCCTCTGACAATAAGACATGGACCGTGCACATACGCCCAGGTGTTTCTTGGCACGACGGTGTCTGCTGCGTCAACGCAACTGACGTTAAGATGACGTTCGATGCGGTCCAGAATGATGCCATCGGGTCGTATTTGGAATCATTCTACCAGTTTATCCTTGGCGGACCGAACAATGTGAAGGTCGTCGATCCGATGACGGTCGAGTTCGACTTGCCAAAGCCTTACGCCCCCCCCTTGTTCATACAGGACATTCTAACAACTCCCATTCTTCCCTGGCATATACTGAACCCTGTATGGGGGATACCCTACTCCAGCTGGGGGAAGAGTTGCTTCAACAGCGGACAGGCATCATCCTCATGCCCGGGGCTTACCTACACAGGAGGACCTGTCGGTGCCGGCCCCTACAAGTGGGTAGGCTTGAACCCGACGAGTCTGACGAACCATCTCACTCGGAACGACGCGTACTTTGACTTCCCGGTGAACGGCAAGACGGCACTTCAAGGCAGACAAGCCTTTGCAGTAAAGGATCTGTATGTAACGCAAATCCTGACCTCGCAACCAGCTATTGCGGCACTTCAAACCGGAGCAGTCAACGTGTTAGACTCTCAGTACCACTTAGAGACGCAGCAATCTTTCATCAACAGCTGGTCCGGCAAAATCTCGTACCCAGCATTTGGGGCTCAAGAGATGGGCTTCAACATGCAACATCCCATCTTCGGAACTGGAGTGGACACTCCCCTAGGGAAGAGCGATCCATCCAAAGCTGCTCTAGCAGCCAAGGACGTTAGGCAAGCCATCAGCCACGCCGTCCCAAGAGATTTGATCGTACAGCAACTGCTGTTTGGGTACGGCTATCCGGGGATTACAACACCAGTGGCGGGCAACTATCAGACTGGCTTCGCCATAACAGCAGGCTTTGACACCGCACTAAAGCCATACGACTTTAACCTGACCGAATCACGGCAGCTGCTACAGCAAGCGGGCTACTTCCCTACAACCCCAACGCCGCCTGGATTCTGGGACGCCTACGGAGTCTACATTGTCTCGGCTCTGGTAGCAGCCATAGTCGCCCTTTCCGCCGTCTATGTATTACGCGTCAGGCGAAAGCCTCTGCGACCCCCATCGATGCCAAGCACATCCCCTGCACCGTAAGCGAAGAGTGCTACTATCCCACCTTTTTTTTCATATTACAAAGTGGACACCAAGAATCCAACCAGGATCAGGAAGGTTGAAGATAGCATCCACTTCCAACCAACTTTCTCGGCATGTTTCTCAGCATCTCGAGACCAGGGGGCGGTTCCGAATAGAGTCTCACCGATCTTCGACGCTGACAGAGTCGAAGACAGCGAAATACCAACACCTGTGATTAGACCGAGTCCTCCTTCGAAGAAGAGGACCAGAGCGAGAGTATCCCCAGGCACACGTCTCAGGGCAAGAAGGATACCAGCACAGTCAATGAGAGTTGCTATGATCGCAGCTAGTAAGGGTTTTTCTAAGAAGTCTAAAGCAGGGCGTTCATGTCTCCGTGGTTTGTGATTTTCTCTATCTGAGTCTGCGCGAGATTCCGATCCTATAGCTTGAATCATAAGACCAGCAGTGCGAATAGATATGGCATTGCGCCGAGAAATACTGGAATGGGGAGGCCGGGCATTCGGAGCCGAGACTTGGCAGCCTTGGAGGTTATGAGTGCCCCGATGAGAATAAGGATAATCGTCGCACCAGCTACGTATAGGTTCCCGCTGCGGAGTGACGCTACAGTTAGCATCGAATAGGCTAGGAGGTCACCTATGCCTACGACTTGTTTTTCCAGCGGTACTGTAGCGAGAGAGATTATCGACTCGAACCTTCGATATCCAACAGTCCTTCGTAGAGCATCGCTCTCCACCATCATGATATCTAAGAGCGATAGAGCAAAAAGAAAGAAAATGGTAAACAGCGGCGGGAACAAGAACCCGACAAGTGCCCCGAGGAAAGATGCAGACCCGCTCAGAAGTAGAGACGTCTTTCTCTCGGAGAGCAAGCCCAAATAGTTTCGGACGGACAAGTACAATCCGAGATACCCCAGCGGCGCGGCGGACACATAGAAGATAGCCGGAACCATGATCGACGCATCAAACCATATTTTCAGGAGCAGAAGTCCTGAGAGGGTTCCAGCGATTGTTATTCCAGCGATTACAAGACGAGCAACCTGTTCTCCGCGTCGCCTAAGCGAATAGAAAAGGCTGAAGATCAATAGTGCTGAGATTAATCCAGGAGTCACAAAGTCGAAGCTTCCTAGCCCTGTGTCCCCTGAGAAACCCTGAGTCGTTTGGCCGGAAAAAACGATACGTGCAATAATCAGGGCGGAGACAAGAGGAGCCGCGACTAGAGTCAGATCCCTCAGAAAGTTGAGGCGACGTGGTTTGCCCTCGCCCATTGTCCTGAGTTATGACAATCCCACTCCAGTCTCATAAATGTAGGGAGTCCGGACCGTTGACTGTATTCTCCTCTGGTGGCACGCGCAATGTTCCTGAGGAGCTTCCTCCCTCCGCCTAGCGTTTACAGGTACCATTTCATCGTCTGGAGTGAATCAACCCCAATATGCTTAAGAGGTACCATACAAGAATCAAGATCTATCTGGCCAAAGGATTTGCCTTCCAAGGCCTATGCGATATTCACCTTAGCAATTCTGTTAGCTTCCACCGCTTTGTATTACAACGGGGTCGCGTCACTCAAAACCCCTCCCAATAATCCAAGCTTTCAAGGAGAACTGGCGAGTTCTATTCTTCAGGGAAAGATCATTTCCTTTGAGAACATTACAGGAGGAGAAGCTGGACTATGTGTAGTGATGATCACGCCGGATGGGCCTATTCCTGAGGGTCCTTGCGGACCCATCTACGGTAATGGCTTTAGTCGGCTCGCAGAGTTCGTTGTTAGGGATCAAGTTTCGTGGGAGAAAGTCTGGGCCCAAGCGTTTTGTGGGGATTCAGGTCCTTGCCAATCATCTCCTCCTAATATCGACTTCTCGTCTACGACGGTGGTTGCGGTTTTCTTGGGTTGGAGAGGCTCTCCTGGTTACGCAGTGAGAATCTCTCAAGTCGACCGGAAGGGTCATACTCTGATTGTTCACATCGAGATTACAATGCCCGGTGCCGGATGTTCTTATCCCGCGGTGCTGACATACCCCTTCGATATTGTGGGCATCCCAAGGACAAGACTGAGAGTATTGTTTGAGACAGAGACAATTACTTCAGTCTGCCGGTAGACTCCGAAAGAGTTCTATTAGGCAAAGTTTGCTTTGAAAAACCAACGGCGAGAGAGGGTTTGTTCTATTTCCGGTCTCGAACATCGAAGACGTGAAAGGGGTGTCAGAAACACCGGTTCTAGCCTTGAGAAGGATTTCATTTCGAGACTATACTGCCAACGACTAGAAAGGCGCTAAATTGCTATCGGATTCGATGCCTGTCCGTTAGCGCTTGGCAAGGCTAGAAGTAAGGGCATCGCGACTTTGGCGGACCCTTGAGGTCATGGGTGGGCTCAGCGTAATAGCCGCGGCGACGGTCGTCTTAGCGGATCCACAATTTTGCCGTCCTCACTCTTGTCATAGTGATAGCGGCAGGTCTGGTCATCGGAGGGATCTTCAGAATAGGGATGGGCGTATCCGGCATCATCTTGCCTCCCACCCTGAGAACCCTGAATACGGCTGGAGGCATAATAGCCGTCGTCCTAGGTATCCCCGTGTTGCTGGATCTTCAAGCCGCTGTGGCTACGTTGATCACTATTCTCGTATTGGCGCTTTTGCTTGTAGGTGCCTTTGAGGTCGGGTTGAGGTCGCTAGGCACCCGCTCGTATGGCTATAGGGTCCCAATCATAGCGATTGGAATTGTTACCGTAATTCTAGCGGGAATAGCCATTGTAGACACGTCGATCGGCCAGTATATTCTGGCATCTATTCTAGCCTTGGCCTTGTTGCTTGTCGGGATCCGGAACCTGGTGCATGGGATAACGGGACACCATCCGGTTGCTGCACCCGTGGAGACCCCGGTAACTGCGGCCTGCTCGAGAGTCAAGAGCGAATAGTTTGGTTTGAGCTACCATAAGGATGCGTTGTCTCTCATTGTTCGGCCATCGTAATTGAAATATGCGATGCCGGGTGGGATGTTCGGGTCTGTCAGGTTTGCTTGTGCTGTTACTCCCGGGTAGGGCTCGCCGCCCCAACGATATTCAGCCTTCCAGAAGGAGTAATCTCCTTGGATGATGTTCGCCCTTTCCATTACCCTCCACGATCCCTGATATTGGAAAGAGGGGTAGAGCAATATCACCTTCCACCCTGAGACCGGAATCTTGCTCGCGACGCCAAACTGGTAGAAGTAGGTGGCGCCTTGAGGAAGATTCGTCGGGACGCCTCCCGGGATTCCAATGTCAAAGTAGGGTCCCTCTCGAAAGTCCGGCAGGAAGCTTCCGAACCTTGTCCAAGGAACGTTTGTGGTGTTGTAGTACCAGTTTGCTTGATACAATGTTTGGCCGTTAGTGGTAATTGGTTCCCACATCATTCGAAGATAGATGGGCGCAGAGATCTCCTGAGGGTTGAGCGTTACTTGAGCGTGATATCTCAGCTGTTGCCAGAAGTAGCCTCCACAATTCGCGTTGCTATCACAGGTGGTCCATGAAGAGCCTGAGACGATCAGGCTTCTGTTGGGCAGTAGGAAGACGTCGGCCCGCCATCCAAGGTCCCAGCCATCAACACAACAGTTTGGCGACTGTACGCCCATACCCGCCATCAGAAAATTGTCCGGGGCCAGAAGCTGGACATTGGCCTCGACGAAGCTGACTCCCAGTTGGAGACAGCAGATCCTGTACTGTGTAGAATTGTAGTATCCTGCCACGTAGGGGTAGCTTGATTGGCCCAGGGTGAGGTCCGCGGGCATAGGCGAGATAGATGAAGCATAGAGGACCCTCGGATCCCAGAAACCGTAGGCCACGAGAGTCCAGAGACACACTGTCAAGACAAGAGCAACTCCAACCCGCCTTGCGTCTTCAAGCCTGATCCTTTCGAGCCAGCCGTCTCCTAATGAGAATCGGAATCTTTGAGGAAGACCCAGCTCGAGGAGACCGCCCAGGAAGGCAAAGAATGCCCAACTTGGGACAAGAGGGTAGAGGATACTCCTATCGCAGTTTGGACATGACAGCGTCCAGAGCCCCGCGGACAAGACTAGTAGTGAGACTGCTCCGGAGGACGCGGCTATCTTGAGGGATCGCCCTATTCGAGCAGCTAGGATTCCTGTTGCTATCTGTGGAACTCCTATGAGGATAAGTCCTTGGAAGACGACGAGGGGTGGAAGGTATGTTACGCCGGAGAACCAGGCGGTCAAAGGGAACCAGGCCATAACTACGGTAATCACAACACCCCCAGCAAGTGCGATTGCCGGACGCACTGTTCTGTTGAGAGCGTCACGTTTTGATGCTGCCTTTACAAGAGCCGGCAATGCTCCAAAGCTGAACATCATCGCCGTCAGCCTGAAACCTGCGATCCCGTCAGGACCCGTCTGATAGCATCCCGAGTGCAGCAACCCACCAGTTCTGAAGGTTGAACAAGCCTCGTAGAACAATGTCCAGATCAGTGCTGCACTGAGAAATACCTGGATTACAGCCCAGCGGGGCCGAAGCAGGTAGGCGACGAGTATTCCGCCAAGAGCAAAAGAGACAACATCGGCTTCAAGCCGAGTGCCTGAGAGCTGGTAGTACCAGTAGTTGCTGTTTCCATAAACTCCAAAGTAGAAGTCGATCCTCTCGAAGAGATAGGCAGGGACCCACGGAAAAATAGCCAACAGCGCGATTCGAACTATATTCCTACCAGTGACCCTTAGAGAACTGATCATCAAATAGGACTTTTCCTGGTTCAGTCCTATGGGTCTTGCCCCAGGCCTAGGATAGCCTATTCCTTAGAGAATAATTCTTGACGATATAATTCGAGTTGCTCTTTTTAGTCTATCCGCAGTATGAGGGGACTGGGGCCAACCCGGCGGGACAGTACACCGATTGATAGGTCTGGATAAGGGCCAGGTTCAAGTGGAGCACATTCACATAGGGACTCCCGAAGATCAAGAAAGTCCCCTCAGTGTTCTGGTCAATTAGGGCGTAGAGGGCATCCTCGGGAATGCCTGTAGCTTTGGACACTTGGGACACTTGGTCGCGCGCGTCTTGACGCGTTATGTCGGGGTCAACTCCAGAAGCTGACAATGACGAACTACGAGAATGGAAGAAGACGGGGGAGGAGAAGTTTTGCCCTATGAGATATGATCCTACAGCCTTTCCGTTGCCGCTGCTAAGGTGTGCGATCGATCCGTTGGCCTGGGTGGGAAAGAGGATCTGGGCGAATCCTGTGACTGCAAGTGGAAAGAGGAGCCCGCAGAGTAGCATTGAGACGATGGCTAGCCTGATCGCTGGCGAGGAATTTCTTCCGATCTCTTTCTTGAGGCTCAACTCTTCTCTCTACACTCCCAGTGAGAGTAGTGCTATGTCGATGAGCTTGATTCCGATGAACGGGACTATTATTCCGCCCGCTCCGTAGATGAGGGCGTTCTTGATGAACAGGGACATTGTGCTGGTAGGCTTGAACCCTATGCCCCTCATGGCGAGGGGGATTAGAAGCGGGATTATCGCCGCGTTGAATATCAGCGCGGACAAGACCGCCGTGCTGAGTCCCAGTCCGAGAATGTTGAGAGCCTTCAGCTGGGGAAGGGTGGACGCGAACATTACTGGAACGATCGCGAAGTACTTGGCAACGTCATTCGCGATGCTGAAGGTCGTCACAGCGCCCCGTGTCATGAGCAATTGTTTTCCCAGCATGACCACCTCTATGATCTTCGCCGGGTTTGACTCCAAGTCTACCATGTTCGCCGCCTCCTTGGCCGCCTGAGTGCCCGAGTTCATCGCAAGTCCCACATCGGCAGCAGCCAGGGCGGGGGCATCGTTCGTGCCGTCCCCGATCATGGCCACGACCCGGTTCTCGGACTGTTCCCGCATCACGATCTCATACTTGTCCTCGGGCTTGGCCTCGGGTCTGTACTCGTCTATCCCCACCTCGTTCGCGATGCTCTTCGCGGTCAGAGGTTGGTCACCGGTCAGCATGACCGGACGGATCCCCATCACCTTGACCGACTCGATCTTCTCCCTAATGTCCGGTTTGAGAACGTCCCTTAATCGGATGAGTCCAATCGCCTCCCTGTTCTTCGTTACTGCTAGGGGCGTGTCACCTCGGCTCGAGATCTGGTTCACCAACTCGTCATAATTGCTGGGCACTGTGCGGACGATCTTCTTCACGGCGTCGGGGGCGCCTTTGATTATCTCCGTCTCATCCTCCGAGGGTGCGGAACCAGCTTCTTGATGAGGTTCGAACTTTCGTCGCAATCTTCCTCGCTCTCGGCCCGATTTGTCTCCCTTTGGGAGCATGAACCCGGATCCTTGGGAGATCTTGACGCCGCTAGTGCGCGTGCTGGCCGAGAATTCGTAGACCTCAGAGACAGCTAGGGCGTTTAATTCTCTAGGGACAAAACCATCCTCGTACGCGAGCCGTATCAGGCTCCGGCCTTCGGGCGTATCATCGTGCCAGGAGGACAGAAAGGCGGCCTCACCCACTTCCTTGGAAGTGTGACCCTCGAACGGGATGAACTCCGTGGCTTGCCTGTTGCCGACGGTGATCGTGCCTGTCTTGTCGAGTATGATGACGTCCGTGTCACCTGCTCTCTCGACCGCTCTCCCAGATTTTGCCACGATCTTCCTACGGTACAGCCGTGATATTCCGGACAAGCCTATCGCGGGTAGAAGAGCGCCTATCGTCGTTGGGAGGAGACAGACATAGAGTGCGATGAGGACAGATAGGTCTATCGCGAGGTTGAGCGTGATGGAGAGACCGAGAAGCGCGGAGACGATTATTGTGAAGATCGCGGTTAGACCAACGAGCACCATGGTCACAGCGACCTCATTCGGTGTTCGTGGTCTCTTGGATGATTCTACCATCTTGATCATCTGACTGATGTACGTCTCCTCCGGGTTGACGGTGACCCGGGCGGTCAGATTGTCGCTGATGATCTTCGAGCCGCCTATCACCTCGTCTCCCGGAGCCTTCCGGACGGGCGTGGACTCTCCCGTTAGCAGAGACTCGTCTACCATGCTTATTCCTTCAAGGATTTCAGCATCGATCGGAACAACGTCGTTCTTCTCAAGCAGAATCAAGTCCCCCTTACGAAGCGCCGTGGAGGGAGTCGCAACAAATCTTCTCACATCTCCCTCGACGAGTATCTTCTTGCTCTGAACCTCAGACTCTAGGCTTCGCAGACTATTGGCGGTGTTCTTTGCCTGCGACTCCGCGAGCGCGTTTGAGAGAGTGGCGAACCATACGGTTAGTAGAAGTATGAGGGCAATCTCGACATAGTAAATTCTCAGATTCAAGCTCGCAACGGGGTAGAAGGCGGGGGGATAGACTGCCATCGCAGCCACAACGAAGAAAGTCAGTTCAACGATGAACATGACAGGATTCGATAAGAGAGATGCGGGGTTCAGCCGGATGAGTGAATCGCGAAGGGTTCTTCTGGAGAGGAGGCTTGTCAGGAGACCAGGTCTTCTAAGGTGTTTCATTGTCTGCATGGTTGTCTCAGAAACCGTTGCCTCGTTTCTGGAAGAATTCCAAGACGGGTCCAAGTCCTAGGAAGGGGAAGAATGTGAGAACCACTAGAAGGAGTATGCTGCCGACGAGGACGATCGTGAAGGTAACACTGTCTGTTCTGAGTCCGATCTCGCTGGTTCGCCTCCGATTGATCATTGAACCTGCGAGCGCTAGTAATATTCCGATCGGTATGAAACGGCCGGAGAGCATGACTAGCGCGGTGGATATGTTGAAGAAGGGGGTATTTCCTGTCGCGCCTAGAAAGTCAGACCCGTTGTTCGCCGCGGCGCTCGTGAACTCGTAGAATATCTGCGTGAACCCTGTTGAGCCTGTCGAGACGCCGATGGCGGATGCCGCTCCCGTCGCATACGCGAGGACAGTGGGGACAAGAATGATGACAGGGTGAACCAAGAAGGTGATCATGACAAGTTTAACGTCGCGGGCGTTGATCTTCATCCCCAGATATTCTGGCGTTCGGCCGGACATGAGGCCGACGATGAAGACGGTGATGACAACGTACATCACCATGTACATGACTCCGACGCCCTTCCCGCCGGGCGATGACTGGATTAGCATCCCCATGAATGCAGAGAGGATTACGAGGGGATGATTGCCGAACAGGCTTGAGTTCACGGAGCCTGTGGTGACGGCAGTCGTGACGACCGTCCAGAAGGTTGAGAAGAACCCGCCGAATCTCACTTCCATTCCACGACCGAGACCATAATTGGGGATGAATGCAAGGAGCAGGTCGATCGCGAAGAGAGAGTAGGCACCCCAGAGGATTGGGCGGGCCTCCCTCCTCTTCCCCAGCATCCGCCCGTAGACAAAACAGAGAGCCGTCGGTATCAGAAGCATAAGAAAAATCTGGAAGATGTCACTCGCAGGATTAGGATTCTGGAAAGGATAGGCGGAATTGGCTCCGTAATATCCTCCTCCGTTGGTCCCGAGCTGCATGATGCTAACTAGCGAGGCGACCGGGCCCACCAGGATTGTCTGGGTCGAACCTTCCACCGTGCTAACTATCTGGTAGCCACTGAGTGTCTGGGGCACACCGAGCCCTACGAAAATCAGCGCTGCGATAAAGCAGAGGGGGAGAAACAGTCTGGTCAGGGATCTTACAAAGTCGGTGTAGAAGTTTCCCATGTCCTTGGAGTTGGCGACGAAACCTCGAATCATCGCCGCCGCCACGCAGACTCCCGTTGCCGCGCTGGTGAATTGTAGGAACTGGACAGCAGTCATCTGTGAAAGATACGAGAGGCCTGAGAGACCTGGAGTGTTGCTCAGAGTGGAGCAGTTCGGGAGCCGGTTGCAGACCCCCTCCCCGTTGTAGTGTTGCAGGTTCGTGTTGGTCCCGAAGCTGATGACCTGCATGAATGCTAGGTCCAGGCTGAAGCCGGGGAATCCTTGAGGGTTGAGCGGCAGTCCGCCTTGGAAGACGAAGATGATGAACGCGAGAGCCATCTGGAATATGTTGACGATGAGGGCTGAGAGGAAGTATTCCCTCCAGCCCATTCCATGGCTCGGGTCAACGCCCAAGAGCCGGTAGACAGTTTTCTCGACCGGGTCCAGAAATCGGTCGAGGCGACTTGGAGCGTGTGTGAATACCTTAACGATGTGAGGCGTGAGGAGTCTGCCGGCGACTATTGCCGAGAGAAGAATGAGAACCAGTGTGAGGAAGTCTGCCGGCTGGATCAAAAGTCAATGGCTTCCATGGGCTAACCCCAGAACGCGTCATTGGTTCTTAGAACTAGTCTTTCTGAGCGATGGCGGTTGATCCATGGGAGGAGGAGCCTAGAAACTCGTCCGTGCATCTGGCACCCTTATGCGTCTTGAGAACGATCGAGCTTACGGTGCTCTTGACGCCGCGTACCTTCATGATCCTGTTCTTTAACACGTCCCGGAACTCCTCGATATCATCAGCCCGTACAAGCGTAACGATGTCGAACTCACCAGTCACTTCGTACAGCTCCTCGATATTGTCGAGCTTGGACAGGGCCTGGACTACGTCGTCCATGTGAGGCGACTCGACGAAGATGTCAACGAACGCCAATAGAGGAGCCATTGGTCAACTATCCGCCTGGAACAGGGGCGGGCCGTCGTTGGGCGATTTATAGATTTCTTGACCCTGCATCGCTATTCACAGGATCGCGGCAACAAGACTCGTCTTCATTCCATTATTCAGATAAACCCGGCCGGAAGGACATCGGTGAGACGGTCCTAGATCTATGCAAATCTGCACTACGATACTGGACGCGATCGGCAACACTCCCCTAGTTAGGCTGAACCGAGTGTCAGAAGGAGTGGAGGCCGAGATACTGGCCAAGCTGGAGAATCTGAACCCGGGAGGTAGCGTGAAGGACCGGATTGGCGTAGCAATGCTCCAGGACGCAGAGAAGAAGGGTCTCCTGAAGCCGGGGGGAACAATCATCGAACCTACCTCGGGAAACACTGGGACCGGCCTTGCGATCGTGGCGTGTGTCAAGGGGTACAAGATGATCTTTACAATGCCCGACAAGATGAGCGAGGAGAAGAGAAGCCTTCTCCGGGCATACGGTGCAAAGGTGGTCGTGACGCCGACAAACGTACCGCCTGATTCGCCCGAGCATTATATCAAAGTGGCAGAAAGACTGGCCCGAGAGACGCCTAACTCGTACATGCCCAACCAGTACGTGAACACGGCTAATCCTATGGCCCACTACCAGACAACAGGTCCCGAGATATGGCGTCAGACCGGCGGGAAATTGGACATGCTCGTATGCGGCATGGGCACCGGAGGCACAATTAGCGGAGCCGGACGCTTCTTGAAGGAGAAGAAAAAAACCATCAAGATTGTCGGCGTGGACCCTGAAGGATCAATCTACCATCCTCGTTTTCATAGAAACCCAGAGAAGTCTCACCAGTACAAGGTAGAGGGAATAGGAGAAGATTTCATGCCTAAGACAATGGACATGACAGTCGTCGATGACGTCATCCAAATCTCAGACAAAGACGCGTTCGACTGTGCGAGGCGACTCGCACGCGAAGAAGGAATCCTCGTAGGAGGGTCGGGTGGAGCCGCGGCGTGCGCTGCCCTCAAGGCTGCTGAGAAGATGCGGAAGGGCCAGACAATTGTGACGCTCCTTCCGGACACCGGCAGGAACTATCTCACGAGACTCTTCTCCGACCAGTGGATGAAGGAGCAAGGGTTCCTCTAAATCCGGTGATCCCCCGTGAGAGACCGGGATGTGATGAACCTACTCGACCAACTTGAGCTGTACATGCTAAGGGTCACCAGAAACCAGGCTTCACAGAAAAACTACTGGCTTTTCGTATACAACAGCATGAAAAGCGGCCTACTGATGACCAAAAACCTAGAAACGCACCTGCAGTACAAGCTGAAAGAACTTGGAGTGACGCTCCAAGAGACCAAGTCAGAGTCTTAGGCGATAAGATGATATGAGGCACGTGCGCGGGCTCTACAGTCTTGGCGGTCATAGTCGTCGAGAAGGACATGAGACGGTGCGAAGCCGTCTGCCCCAAACACGGAGCCCAGTGCAAGCTGAAGATGTTCGAACAGAACGCTTTCCCGATGCACGCTCACACGATCGACCAGAAGACCTGTGTTTGGAAAAAGTGAGTTGCTGACAGCCTATGTTCTTGCCAAACGGATTTTTCGCCTAAAAAGTAGTCCGAGTGTCGCGGAAGAATTAGGACCTAGAGCGTCGTATTCTTCTTAGTACAAGAGACGTTCCTGCAACGACAAGGATGATTATCCCTCCAAAGATGCCATAGAATATTACGGGGTCAAGTCCTGAGGTCGTCGAGGGTGCAGGTGGGGCGTGCGATACAGCGGCAACGTGCACATTAACAGTTGTGGTATGTCGGCTAGCTCCGCTTGTAGCGGTAATCGTGACTGTGTAATTTCCCTGTGTGAAGGATCTGAAGGTCGCGGTCGAGGTTCCCGAGCCGTTTGCTAAGCTGAAAGGGTTGAGGGACACCGAGAGCCCGGTGCTCGGTGATACAGTTGCTGCAAGCTCCACTTGAGATGAGAATCCGTTCTCAGGGTCTACTTTCACGTCTGAGGTGGCTGTTTGTCCTGAGGCGAAGCTAACTGAACTGCTGGCGGTGATTGTAAACCCAGGGGAGGCGGAGGCTGTGAATCTGAATATTGCTGTTGCATTATGGCTGATTCTGCCAGACGTTCCGATGATTGTCACCGCATAGGTTCCTGCCACGATGGAGTTGCAGGAGAGTGTCGCCCTACGCGAGCTGTTTGAGATCGTGGCGGGGACTATGGGTGTACATTCGAGGTCTGCTGGAGGGGGGAGGTCTGAGAGAGTAATGTTCCCAGTGAAATGCTCAATAGGATTTACGATGATGGTTGATGTAGCGAGACTAGTTCCATCAGCTGGAGCAACACTCGGAAGAGTAGCTCCAATAGTAAAGTCTGGAACCATAATCGAACTGAATATCAGAGGATCTGTTCGCTGCGATTCCGACGTTTGCGGAGTCCACACTGCTAAGCTGAGCACGAATACTGCCAGTAGCGTCTTGCTGAACAGAAGGCAAGTCGGAGAGTCCCGGGACGGTTCTGACATCTCGTGACCAGGGTGTGATGACAAGGTGGGCGTTTGCGGTTTTTTTCCGTGGGGAATGTAGGCTTTGCTAAGAGAAACATTATGTTCGTCCGTCAGATTAATGACACAGTTCGACCTGCAGATTGAGCGCCGAAGCCTTTGAGGAACCCGCTAGGCTTAGGATCCGGTCTTGGGCGGGGATTTTTTGATATTGGCTCTCGCTGACGCTTCCTTGTTGTCCGTGTTTTCCACGACGAGGAACCATTTCCCTTTCTGGGGGGCTACGAAGTGGAGTGTGGCTTTTTCGACGCCTTCTTCGCCGGTCTCGCTCCAGAACTCTTCGCCAAGGTCCAGGCTGTTCAGGTTGTCAGCGTCCATCAGATAGACGTTGACGGCTGCGTCGGCTGTGACCTCGCACATGACTTCCGCGCGCTGGTCTAGCTCCACTTCGAAGGTCGCATACTCACCCTTCGCTATGACTCTGGTGTTGGGATCCATCTTCGGCATGGCCGGCTTGGCAGGTGCGACTATAGTAGAGTCGGTCCCGACAGGAACCGGTCTGATGGCTTCCTGTTTCATAGCACCCGGCCGTGGGGGGGTGGGTTTGGCGGGGCTGACGTTCGTAGGGATAGTTTTTGGAGGAGTGATCTTGGGACTCACTACTTTCTGGAAATCTGGTCTCGTCTGTTGTGCAGTGGTCCGGGGAGGTTCAATTTTCGGAACGGGTCTCTGTTCCAGTCTCGAAGGTGGTTGGTGCGGCCGTGGTGTCTGTTTGTCGTCCGACTTTTCCCGGGACGGCTTCGGCTCGACCATAGAATGGCCAGTCTTCCGATTCGTTGAATGGCCGGCTCCTGCTCCAGACCCGGGTCCTCTCGACGGTGCTAGCGTTGCTATCGAGAGTATGGCGAGGATCATCGCGCCTGCGATTGTCCAGGATAGGACTTGCAGGATTCCGGCTATCGTGATAAGTATGCTGGCAAGGTTGCCTAACAGCATTATTGGTTTGGAAGCCAAGGGACAACGCCCCTCTCTGATATGCAGGGAATGCTCTCGTGTACAGGCTCAAAACGTAACTGTAACGAAGCCGGGTCAAGTGAAGAAGTACTGTTCTGCTTCAGATAACCAATCGCGCCTAACCATTGACCTTCTGGTGATGGCTACATCCTCAATTTGAGGGTACACGATCCATGGATAATGTATGAGGAAAAAGAAGGGGAGAGAAAGCCAATCGTTTTTTGGCCAGAAGCTCAAGCTCGGAATCTTATTTTCGCTGTCCAGGGCAAGTAACGGCGGGTCTGCCCTGACTCGGGAGCCGTTCTAGCTGTCATTCTGAGTTGCTTCCTACCTTGCCTGGTTCCTCGTGTAGTAGTATAGCCCTCGGCTCTTGCTCTGTTCAATCTGTAGTTTGAACCATGAATCAGTGTTGGCCCGTGAGGCCCATGAGACCAGCCGGACCTTTCTCGCTTCTAGCTTCTTGGCTCTTCGCGATGTCCAGACGGATCCGATCGCCGCCACTATCCCGCCGAAGAGACGGTGAGACTCTCGAGCTATTCCTACTCCACTTTTGGTCGCTTGCATCTTTCACGTCACCAATGGTACAACGCGTCGGAGGATCGGATTATCTTTGAGCAAGCGAGCGCCGGCATTAGTATGAGCGGCACGCCACGGCTATTCCCGGCAGGCGTACGCCGGTACACTCTTTATATCCACGGCACGACTGGAAACTCTCGTAAGTAAATGTTCGAACTCTTCCTACGGGTCCAGCCGACAGAGAAGAACGAGGATCCCCACAACCGTCTGAGCAAGAAGTTTCCCGGTGCCCGAATCTCCCTATGGTGCAATGACCACACAGACATTCTAGAGATCGAGTCCGATGGTCTAGACTCCTTCCAGGAGATCCAGAAAGAACTCGCGTATTATTCTACACATTACAAGAGCAAGATCATTGGGAAGACCCTCTGTCAGGACAAGTTCCAGCTTATAGCCCGTACATGTATATGCGGACCCGACGGCGGCGTTACAGTCGGCTCGGTAGTACGTGCAAACAACTTCCTCCAGATGCCGCCGCCCGTCTTCTTCGGCGGCTGGGAGTACCATCGCCTCGTCGGCTTCGACGACAACGATGTCAGGGGTCTCCTGAAGGGACTCGACAAGGTCGGCAAGACGGAGATTCTGCACAAGGGCACGACAGACGGCACCACCGACAAGGCCTTCCTACTCTCCCTCGGCAGCCTCTTCGGCAATTTGACTGAGAAGCAGATGAAGGCGATGCTGTCCGCCGTCGAGAGCGGATACTACGAGATTCCGAAGCGAACCACCGCAGATGAGTTGGCTGCTAAACTCGGACAGCCTCGCAGCACACTGGAGGAGCATATCCGCAAGGCAGAGAGCAAGGTCGTACTCGCGATGGCGCCGTACATGATGATGTACGCCCGGGTGCCGGAGTCTCCCTTCACGAGCAAGACTAGGGCGGCGGGAGACACTGTTGGGGCTCGGTTCATGAAACAGTTGGCGGTGCAGACTGTCGAGAAGTCGAGGAACAACTAGGCTACACTCGCAGTGCAGCTGTAGTCTTCTAGTTTCGCGGAAAGAGAAAGAGGGACGGAGGGCGTGTCCTCCGTACTGTTCCTAGATTAAGCTCTGGCCGATGGTGTGTCCAGAGGTATGGTCGTGGTCTCTGTGGATGAGTTCGTAGTGGTTGCGGCAGAGATTCCTGCCACAGTTCGTGCAGAACTCGGTCGCCTGTTCGATGCAACGCCTCTCATGCTCTTCCAGCTCATCGGGGCTACCGAATCCGCCGATATCGCCTACCTCGACCTCTTGACAGGTCTTGGCTGATGTGTTGAGCGTGAGGCTTGGCTGGACCACGTTTTCGGCTTTGTCTAGTGGAGACTTCTCTGGCTTGGGTCGGGCGTGAGTCTTGGTCTTCGTCCTTTTGTGAGCCTTCGATGCTGTACGGGTCTTAGCTTTGCTTTTCTTCTTGGACTTCAAGATTAGAACCGTAACCTAGAAAGTTCGGAGCAGGTGAAATTTCACATCTAACTCTCGCCATGAGAACTAGGTAACAATAGCTCCGTTCAGCAGACTCCTTCGGCTGTCCGGTGCTTCCGGGACTTTACTCTTCGACCAGAAACGGCTGAGAGATGCTTGTTCGAAGATGCTACTCTTCGCCTATCCCGGGCTTGTTCCCCAAGACTTCCTCTATTCGTTCCAATGTCGCCGTGTCCAGCTTGTCCACAACCTCGACAGCCTTCATATTCTCGACAACCTGTTCTGGACGACTCGCCCCTGTCAGCACGGTGCTCACGTTCGGATTCTTCAGGCACCAGGCCAAGCCTAGCTGGGCCAGGCTACAGCCCATGTCCTTTGCTATCGGCTCCAGCCGGTTGACCTTCTGAATATTCTCCGGAGTGACCAGATTCTCCCGTAGCCACTGATACCCTTCGAGCGAGGCCCGAGATCCTGGAGGAACCCCCTTGCTGTACTTCCCTGTCAGCAAGCCCGAAGCCAGCGGGCTCCAGATGGTTGTTCCAAGCCCAATCTCGCGATACAAGGGGAGATACTCTGACTCGACCCGGTCCCGGTGCAGCATATTGTACTGCGGCTGTTCCATCGAGGGAGGAGTCATGCCGAGCTCCCGGGCGATACCGTGAGCCCGCATAATATCGGTGGCGCTCCATTCCGAGGTCCCCCAGTATAGAATCAGTCCCTGATGGATCAGATCATCCATCGCCCGGACAGTCTCCTCGATCGGAGTGTTCGGGTCTGGGCGGTGGCAGAAGAACAGGTCAAGATAAGACAGCTGTAGTCTTCGGAGCGAGTTTCGACAAGCCTCATAGATGTGCTTCTTCGAGAGGCCCTTATCATTCGGTCCATCCCCGCCCCAGAACACCTTGCTGGAAACGACGATGCTCTCTCTCCTCCAGCCAAGCTGCTTGATCACATTACCCATCACAGTCTCTGCGTTGCCATGAGCATAAGCCTCGGCATTGTCGAAGAAGTTCACACCAGCATCATACGCCCTAGACATGCACTTGACGGCGACCTCTTCGCCGACCTGGCCACCATACGTGACCCAGGCGCCGAGCGACAGCTCGCTCAGCTTGAGACCAGAGCTGCCGAGCCTACGATAATTCGTCTTTGGGACACTCCGCTCCGGCAGAGAAATATGGGCCAGTTAATATCCACTTCCAAGAAGGACGCAAGACAAACAGAAAACGCGAGTGACCGGGAGATTGGAGAGTCCAGAGAAAGAGACTGACAGGATAGGAGAGGAATTCGATGCAGACGCCTGCGATTTCTGCGACCGCTACAAACGTAGAGGTCTCTCCAAGAGTAGCAGGCTGCTCCTAGATTTCATCCTCAACGAGGGTGCGCAGGACAAGACGGTAGTTGACTTGGGCTGCGGCGCGGGCGGCTTCTCCGTAGAACTTCTGAAGAAAGGTGCAGCCAGCGCCATCGGGGTAGATCTCTCCCCCAAGATGGTCGAAGCGGCCAGCGAACTGGCCCGGGTTAGCGGATTCGAGAATAGGGCCAAGTTCCAGGTTGGAAATGCTGCTGAAGCAGAGCTTCCCTCCTCGGACATTGTCATAATAGACAAGGTCCTCTGCTGCTACTCGAACTGGAGGCCGCTACTGAAAAACGCAATCGATGCAGGCCGCACGATGGTCGGTTTCATCGTTCCACGCGACCAAGGCTTGGCTAAGTGGCCCTTCAGGATAGGGGTCCGTGTTGTCAACTTCTTTCAGAAGAGAAGAGGAAAAATCCTGTTCTATCTACACCCATTAGACATTCTGGATCGGACCCTTCAAGACTCAGAATTCACGCAGCAGAAAAGCCAGGGATCTAGGCTCTGGCTGGTCTTCCTCTACACGCGCCCCCCCGACTACCAGAGCCTGAATAAGCCCAGGCGCTAGCTGGTCGATTCTAACGACTTCATCGTCTTCGTCAAGTCTGTAAGTAGCTGAACCACGTCGCGATGATTCCTGAGATTGTACTTTGCATACGACTTTGCGAGTCCGACCTTGATGGAGAATGATTTTTCAGGGAGGACCTTGAAGAGGTCCTCATCGGCCTGGTCGTCCCCGACAGCAAGAACGAAGTCAAAGTTCTCCTGTGAGAGCAGAAGCTTCGCCGCCGTGCCCTTGTCGATACCAATGTTGCGCACCTCGATCGACTTGCTCGCCTGCAACACCTGAACCTCCGTGTTCTCGGAGAAGTAGGAGAGCTCATCAGCCAACTCCTTCGAGCGAACAGAAGCGAGCTCCGGATCGGCCGCTCGGAAGTTCCACACGAGCGAGAACTCTTTCTCTTCCGTGAACGAGCCGGGGAGCCTATCCTCGTGACTCTTGAGGATTGGCAGAACCTTCTCTTTCCAGTCGCTCTCAACCTTCACCGCCGGAACCCACTCCTTGCCCTTCTCCCTGATCCATGCTCCGTGCTCAGCGACTATTCCTATGTTGAGAGAGCCGAACCATTTCTCGAGGAGGGCCTTGTGGCGGCCGCTGATTATCACAAGGTTGTTCCGAGGGTCCTCCGATAGCGTGTTGAGTATAGCGACGAGTATGGCTCCCGGGACTGCTGTCTCGGGACGCTCCTTGAAAGGCGACAGCGTACCATCATAGTCTAGAAGAAGAATCCTCTTCTCACAGCTAACATAGTCTTTGATCAGCCTCTCTCTAGTCGACTTGTCCATCAACCGGGCGCTGTACCTGTCCTGCTGCTCTTTTACAGAGCGAAGCTCGTCGACAAAGTCCTGGCCCCAGCGAATAACATCGTATCGCTCTAGCCGAGTCTGCATCACCTCGTTACGACGCATCTGCTCGTCCTCAGGCATCTCCAGAGCCGCCGTCAGCGCATCCACAATCTCGGACTGATCGTTAGGGTTGATGATCAACGCCTCACCCAGCTCCCTTGCCGCGCCGGCCATCTCGCTGAGAATCAGAACTCCCCTCCGGTCGGCTCTAGACGCCACGTACTCCTTTGCAATCAGGTTCATCCCATCCCTCAAAGGAGTAACCAGAGCGACATCACTCACCGCAAAGAGTCTCAGCAGTTGATCGTGGGGCAGGAAGCGGTATCGATAGACTATAGGGGTCCAGCCGATCGTCCCGAACTTCCCATTGATACCACCCACGAGCTTGTCGATCTCCTCCTTCATCTGTTGATAGTGCTCCGACCCAATTCTAGATGGGACGACTGACAAGAGCAGGACCACCCTGCGCTGCCATTCGGGATGCTTCGCAAGAAAGGCCGAGTAGGCCTCAAGCCGATGCTTGATCCCTTTCGTATAATCAAGCCTATCTAGGGATAGTACTGTCTTGATATTGCCGAGTGTTGCACGGAGCTCTTCTGCCTCCCGCTGCACACCTTCGCTCTTCACCATTTCGCGGATCTGTCGGTAGTCGACGCTCATGGGAAAAGTATCTACCCTGACCGCCCTCTCCCCGTCGATCAAGAGTTGGCCGAAGTTGTTGTCGATTCCGAGGATACGGAGTATGCATCTGAGGAAGTGCTGCGTGTAGTCGATCGTATGGAATCCTACAAGGTCAGCTCCAAGGATGCCCTCCAGGATTTGCCGGCGCATTCGCGTGGGTAGGGTACGGAAGATGTCATAGGAGGGAAAGGGAGTGTGGAGGAAGAAGCCGATGGACAACTCCGGAATCTTCTCTCTCAAGAGCCTCGGAAGTAGCATCAGATGATAGTCATGAACCCAGACCGTGTCCCCGGGCTTGACCACTTTTAGAATAGAGTCTCGGAAGACCTCATTCACTTTCACATACTGGGCCCAGTCCTGCTCGTCGAACCTGGCATGGGTCGGAAAGTAGTGGAATAGGGGCCAGATCGTGCTATTGCAGAACCCATGGTAGAACTGGTCCATCGTGTTAGCATCGATAAATACGGGATAGGCTTGTTCCTTGGCCGCCTTCTGTCTCAATTTGTCATGAGACTTTTCGTCGACCTCGATTCCCGGCCATCCAATCCAAAGGTGATCAATGCTGGACGCGTCCTTTCTCGCCCAGTTCAAGTACGCGGTCAAGCCTGAGACGAGACCGCCTGGGCTCGGGCGGAAGACCAGCTCCCCCTCCTGACTGCTCGCTGTAAAGGGAAGCCTATTGGAAACGACTAACAATCTCATATCAATCGCCCGGGGTGTTCCGCGGAGCCCTATCTCGCTCCTACAGATGCGACTAGCTCACCCTTAAACCAGCGGAAGTACGTGATGTAACGGCGTAAACTATTGGCCCGCAGATAGTGAGCATTAGGAATAGTCTCCACAAGACCGTTAAGCTTAACCCCGGCAGACGCTAACGGAAACGTGGGAATTCAATGGTATACTGCTGGAAATGCGGAAGCCAAGTCGGAGAGCAAGCGGCCCTCTGCCCCAAGTGCGGAGCCACCCTGCGCGGAACTATGGGAGTGCAGTCTCCCACGGGCTTTGAGTTGTTGAGGGACGACAAGAGCGTCCAGAATCACTGGGCGCGGAGAGTACTTGCGATCCTCATCGATGCGGCCGTGGTATCCGTGGTAGTAGCGGTAATCGCCGCAATATTCGCTATCCCCTTCCTATTGGGATTGGGATTCCCGGTCACAGCGGTGTCGGCGTTCCCTCCTTGGTGGGCTGCGTGGTGGGGAGCCTGGCTTGGATGGGCTCTGCCTCTCGTTCTCTTTCTCTACTTCTTCCTCGCCGAAGGATTGTACGGCCGAACCCTCGGCAAGGAGATAATGGGCCTCCGAGTCGAGAGGGTGGACGGGAAGTCCATGGACCTGCGTAGTAGCTTCATACGAAACATCAGCAAGATCTACTGGCTCCTACTACTGCTCGATGTAGTTGTAGGGCTGGGCACTCACGGCGAGATGAGCCAGAAGTGGAGCGACCGCTTCATCGGAACAAAAGTAGAGGCCAAGACCCACATGACAATAATTCCCTGAAACGTCAAGAACAGTCTCGCGACAGAACGTGGCAACAAGTCAGCACGACGCAGCAGCAAGCCTCAATCATCTCTACGAGGATTACTGGGAGTTCATTCTACATGAAAGCCCAACCTACGCCACCTATCTTGGGGACCACCGGTACGACGACAGGCTGGACGATGTCTCAGCAGAAGCCTATCACCAGAGAGTCGACCGGCTACGAGAATACCTGAAACAGCTGAAGAGTATTCGAAGACCCGTAGGTCAGGCGGATCGGCTCAACTATGACCTGTTCCAACGCGAACTCGCCCTACAGATCGAAGGCGCCAAGTACGAACCCTACCTCACCCCGATCAGCCAGCAGACCGGACCCCACATCGACCTCCCCCAGCTCATCACCTACCATCCCTACAAGACCAGACAGGACTATGACAATTACACCAGCCGCCTGAGACAATTCCCGAGAGTCTTCGACCAGACGATCGCCAACCTGAAAACTGGAATAGAAAAGAAGATCGTCCAGCCCAGAGTCGTAGTCGAGAAGATCATACCCCAACTAGAAACCCAGGTAGTGGCCTCGCCAGACAAGAGCGAACTCCACAAGCCCATCGATGAAATCCCCTCAAGCATCGGATCGGACGACGCACACCGGATCGCCAAGGAGTTGGATGAAGAGATAACTCACTCTGTCGTCCCCGCCTACACTAAGCTCCTAAAGTTCGTCAAAGAAGAGTATCTTCCAAAATCTCGCACTAACCCAGGCATCTGGTCCCTCCCGAAGGGAAGAGCGATGTACGACTACGCTATTCGATATCATACGACCACGAAGCTTACGCCTGCCCAGATCCACAGGATAGGCAAGCGGGAGCTTGTCCGGATAAACAGAGAGATCCGCGGCATACTTCGAAAGGCCCGGTTCAAGGGAACCCTCCAGCGGTACAACGAGACACTCCGCAATGACAAGTCAAACTTCTATACAACCGGTCAAGACCTTCTAGACGGATTCAAACGAATACTCAAGCAGATGGACGCGAAACTATCCCTTCTCTTCGGCCGGTTGCCCGAGTCAGAGTACGGATTCCGCGAGATCGAAGAATTCCGCGCTGACGCGGCACCGGCTGCCTACTATTATCTGCCTCCGGAAGATCGGTCGAGACCCGGATACTTCTACGTGAACACCTACAAGCCCGAGACCCGGCCAAAATACACGATGGAAGCACTCGCATACCACGAGGCAGTACCCGGCCACCATCTACAACTCGCACTCCAGCAAGAACTAGGGGATCTGCCAAAGTTTCGACGCCACGGCGGCTACACGGCATTCATAGAAGGTTGGGCCCTCTACGCGGAACGACTCGGCAAGGAAGTCGGCTTCTACAAAGACATGCTCTCGGACTTTGGCAGACTGACCCAGGAGGCATGGAGAGCCGCTCGTTTGGTTGTGGACACGGGCATTCATAGTATGAAGTGGACCCGAGACCAAGCCATCCGATTTCTCAAAGAAAACACGGCCACCACAGAACAGGACATTGTGTCAGAAGTAGACCGCTACATCGCGTGGCCGGGTCAGGCACTCGCCTACAAGATCGGCGAAATGAAGATCAGGGAACTCAGAGCCAAGGCGGAGAAGAAGCAGAAACGCAAGTTTGAGATCCGAAAGTTCCACGACGAGCTCTTGAATGACGGTGCTCTCCCGCTCGACCTGCTTGCAAAGAAGATGACCAGTTGGCTGGGCGTGAGGGCTTGATGCGGAGCTGCATTGACGAGGAGCTTAAGAGAGACCGAGGCCTAGGAATGGCATCCGGCCGATTCTCTAGGATGGATTAATGTTGGTCATGTCTAACGAAGAAATGGAGATTCAGAGAATAAAGGAGAAGAAACTGGTCGAGATGATGCAGAAGGCTCGCACACAGCTCGAGACCGCGGCCAAGAATGACGGGAGACCCATCCTTCTCTCAGACGCCAGCTTCTCCTCGGAGATATCGAAATACCCTTTGATGGTTGTAGACTTCTGGGCCGCCTGGTGTGGCCCCTGCCGTATGGTCGCTCCCATCATAGAACAATTAGCCAAGGAATACGCAGGCCGTGTCGCCTTTGGCAAGCTAAACGTGGATGAGAATCCCTTGACATCGGGCGAGTTTGAGGTCCAGAGCATTCCCACTCTCTTGATCTTCCGAAACGGCGAGGCAGTTGACGGGATTGTCGGGGCCGTTCCAAAATACCAGATAGAGTCCAAGATCAAGGCTCACCTCGGCAATTAGCCCAGCCAGTCTATCGTGCCATTCTACTGGGCTAACCGCCCGTAGTGATTGTCAGCCAATCACGCCCTGGCGTTGCATCTCATCCTGCACTCCCCCTCTGATCTGTCTTAACCGAAGCCTCTGTTCAGCGTATTCGTCACCTCCAATCCGGCCCGCCTTGAAATCCTCGTCCAGCCGTCTCATCTGATCCTCAAGCTCGACGACTCGTCTCCGTAGCTGATCCAGATAGGACCCGGATGCCTCCACACCGGCTATCTGGCTCGGAGTCAAGGAGGCCTTGATGACACCATCCTCTATTCTCATGATACTGTCGGCTGCCCTCGCAACGTTCTGATCATGCGTAACCATGATAACAGTCTTGCCCAATTCCCGGTTTACCTTCACCAAAAAGTCCGTGACCATCTTCGCGTTGACACTGTCGAGTTCGCCCGTAGGCTCGTCGGCCAGGAGGAGCGGAGGATCGTTAGCGAGCGCGGCCGCTATAGCGACTCGCTGCTGCTCTCCACCGCTCATCTCATCAGGCTTATGCTCTCTTATGTCGAGGAGCCCTACCGTGTTGAGAAGCTCCTTCCTCCTTGAAGACCGAGTAGACCTAGGAACACCAGCCGCCATCATTGGTAGCTCAACATTCTCCTCAGCCGTCAACGTAGGTATCAGGTTCAGCGCCTGAAAGATGTGCCCCACAACCTCCCGTCTGTAGCCCACCAGCTCGGAGGGGGCCAGCGCAGTCACGGTAGTGTCTCCCACAGTAATGGTCCCCGCTGTCGCACGATCGAGTCCCCCGAGAATGTTCAGCAGAGTAGTTTTTCCACTCCCGCTGGGACCGATGATTGAGACCATTCCGCCCGCTTCGACTTTGAGGCTGAGTCCACGGAGCGCTTGGACTTCTATTCTGCCGAGCTTATAGGCTCGGACTAGAGAGTTGACTATCACCGGCACTGAGGTCAAGCGAATCTCACTGTTCGGTTCATCTTTGAGAGGTCCTTTCTAGCCGCTAGAATCGCAGGCAAAAAGACTCCGGCAAGCAAGAGGGCAATTATTCCAAAAATGTTCAGAAGTGCCCATTGTGGAAAGATGATTCTGCGCGCAGCAAGGATTGCAAGGTATCCTTGGTTCAGAGAGTTCTGTCCTTGCGCGTCTCCCCAGATTACTACCAGTCCGACTATTGTGCCAAGGATGAGAGAGAAGATGACGAGTGGGAGGAACTCTGTTATCAGGAGTCCTAGGAGTTGTCGATAGGACAATCCGCGAACGGCTATCATGGTAATCTCCTTCTCCCGCTCTCTGTAGCCTGTGTATGCTACTGTGCCGACTCCGATGCTCGAGGCCAGGCCAGCGAAGGCTGTTCCAAGGCGGAGAACATTCTGGCCTCCTGCACTGATTATTCCAGGAACTCCTCCAACTGAGACTTGAGCGGCCGAGACTGAGAGGGATGGATAGTCCCTCTGTAGGGACTGAGTGATCTGATCGAGGGATACGCCCGAAGCGACGCGGGCAAGGACAAAGCTCGGCGCATCAATCTTAGACACGTTTTGGTTTAGGAGTCGAAGGGGGACGAAGGACCATCCTTCGGGCTGGAAGTAGCTGAAGAGACCGGAGGATCGAGAATAGTCGGGTCCGAAGAAGCCGACGACTGTCACGTTCGCCCTTCCGCTAACGAGAGTGCCTGTTCCTGTCGTGTATGAATAAGAGATAGTGAATCTGCTTCCGATAGGGATGGAATAGTACGAAGCGATTCCGTGGTCTAGGACGATAGTCTGATTGTTCGCTCCGAGGGTTGAGAAGACGCTGTCTATGTCGCCGCTGAACCAGCCGGACTCGTAGTACGCTCCCTGTCTCCACGTCGCAGGGTCTATTGCCTTAACCTGGAGGGTTCCGAAAGGAGTGCTTGCTGAGAAGTCAGTCTCTGGAGTTGTCCCCGTAATATTGCTCCAAGTGGTAATATTACTGGCGATCCGCGTCGCGTTCGCGATCGAGTTCATCCCTGAGAGGCGAAGGTCAGACCCATTCTGGACCTCTGCCTGGCGGTAGTTGTAGTCCTGCTGGCTGGCCAGATCGCCTATGACCCACACGGAGTATCCTAGGATCAGAGCAACTATGAAGACAAGTGCTGCAACTCTACGAGGGTTCCTGAACACGCTTCTTGAGGCGAGAACCGAAATTTCGCCGATGACTTTTCTGGAGAGAGAGGCGAATCCGCGATGAAACCGTTGAGCCAGCCCGGTCGACAACTGGGCAGCGCCGTAAAGGAAGAGAAATGGACCAATGTATGTTAGCGCGAAGCTTAAGACGGCGGCGACAATCAAGACTAATGCGAGAAAAAAGTTCGCGCCGAATATGTACCGGCCTATATTCTGATAATTTATCCCCAGAAAGAGAAGCACTAGCTGGTACAACCCGAGGGAGAAGGCTACTATCGCCCCTCGCTTCCTTCTCGGTTTAGTCTCTTCCAGGTAGACGTACTCCTTCAGTGCTTGAGCCGGGTCCATGGCCGCCGCCTGACGAGCGGGTGAGAATATCGAGAAGAAGGTGAGAATCACTGCAAACACGAGCGTGACAATAACTGTATCAGAGGTTAGAAAGGCGCCTCCTCCTGACGCTCCGCCTAGAGCCCAGATGAAGGTCGGGTTCAGGCCATAGGCCAGTAGAACACCTGCAACACCTGCGACAACGCCGATCATCAAACCTTCAGTCAGAAAATGGTTGAACAGTTGTCTGCGCGTGAATCCTCTGGTCAATAGGATTCCTATCTCTTTGCGGCGCAGATTGAACGATGACTGAGAGACCGTCCGTCCCACATACCATGCTAGGAAGAATACCGGAATCGAGATGACAGAGAACTGCAAGCGTAGAGAAAATATCTCCTGTGAGAATCCCTGAAGTTGGGATAGAAGGTGTTCTTGAGGACGAAAGCCATATTCTTGTGCAGTTATTGAAACCTTGGCTTCTACTTGCTGAATTTGTGAGATGCTGTTCTCCACGCCGAACGGACTGATCAATCTATCTCTGTCAAGGTACACGTTGACCGTAGGAGTGAATGGGCTGTAGAAGTAATACTTGGACTGGTTAAATTGGTATTGATCGTAGGTCCAGTCGACGATGGGGATGAATGTCTGCTCCCAGCTCGTTATGAAGATACTTTGTTTGGTCGCTGTTGTGGGATTAACGATACATGGACCGGGGGCTGGGCAAGAGTAGTAAGACGCAATTCCGAGAGTTTCCTGAGCAATAGCGTCAAGGCTGACCGTCCCAACCACTTTCAGTGTCATATTGTACGTTATCAGTCTAGATCCATTCGAGTAAGAGCCGATGCTGTAAGGGATAGTGCTGTTGATGGGGAATTCTTCTGCTTGGTTGGAATCGGCGTTTATGAGAGTCTCGTTTCCACGGAGAGTCTTCCGCCCCCCGATGAGTGTCATATGGGAGTAAAGCAGTGAGTTATCCTCGATGGCTCTAATGCTCGGATATGATCCGTTGCGGGGATTCGCCGTGGTTGCAACAATCTCAGCAGTGATAACGCCATCAACACTCTTGACGGCATTGGCTACGCTTTCATAAGACGATGCTGGAAACGGACCAGTCGTGAAGAGGCCGGGACCGGCGTATCCAGGATAGAGATTGATATCGACTGGAGTGTTGACAAGCTGGGCATCGAGAGCCTGATTTCCAACGGTGTCCGCTGCAACATTCAGCCCGCCGAAGAAGGTGGCGGCGAGTGTCATGCCCAGAGCTAGGGCTGCAAAAAGCTTCCACGAACGGCTGATTCGCTTGATCGCGTACGAGAGCAATTACGATGATGCCCTCCTCTCGTGTCCCGTCCCGTCTTCGCCAGCCATGTTACATGGGCAATTGCCAGCAATAATGCCTACTGTTAGAACAGACTGTACGGGCATCAGAACGACTTCGCCTTCCAGAAATTAACGTCCCGTTCAAAGATCCGCAGCCTATAAGATTCCCATTCAGAATCCGAGAATGGGTCCGAATCCGCTAGCCTATTCAGCTCCCGTTCGACTTGGAATCGAATATGGAGACGTATGAGTATTGCTAATAGACTATCGGATGAAACAGTCCGACCACACTAGTACAACCATGTTCAAAGAGAGAAGCCGTACCAACGTACTTCCACGATGACATCGAAGTCTTCGCTCTACTCATTGGCGCGGCTTCTCCTCATTATCGGCGGGTTAGTTCTGATTCTCGGAGCGGTTTTAGACGTGGTAGGGGGCCTACGCGGGCTCTTCGACCTGAACTTTCGGATCTCGTCGCTCGGTTTTCTCACAGGAGTGGTCATCGCGATAATCGCTGGAGTGGTCGCTTTCATAGGAGCCGGCCAAATCTCGAACGTCGCTTTGAACGTAATACTCATCGTACTCGGATACCTTGCTGGAGGCCTAGGAGGTATACTCGTCATCCTAGGAGCACTAGTCGCTATTGTCACAAAGTTCGTCAAAATCTAAGCCCGAAGGAATCTAGCAGATGAACAGCCGGACCCGTAGCCTCACAGTAGCTCCCGGAGAATCATTAACGCCGAAGACACATCCTCGCCCGCCAGAAATCTAGCCGTTAGAGGTCCTCGCGCCTGCTGACAGCGTCCCCAGCCTTGTTCAAGAGAACGTTGATTGCGAAACTGGCAAACACGATTGAGACTACGACTAGGCTAGCCGCTAGTGCTGGAAGGCTGCCTGGTCCAAGAGAAGAGGCCAGCCTCTCAGAGGCGAGGACGAGCAGTATTAGTGGGGATACCATTATCAGATTAATCACCGTTTGAAACAAGAACCGTCTGATATCCGCCAGCTCCTGCGCCTGAGATGACAAGATATCGTCGGCAGAACTCTGACCATACCTCGATGCGAAGTACATCCCGCCCGCCATCGTAATACCCGCAATCTCCAGCGCACCTGGCAGCGCCAGAACCACTCCCAATAGGAGGGGTGGCTGCTCAAGCTGGCTCAAGACTAAGGGAACGCCCACTGCAACGGTCACGGGCGTCAGGTAGAACAGCAAAGGCGCAAGTCTAGCTCGATACACCTCTTTTACATAACGCCTCATGCTAACAGGCGATGATTTCAGAATCCAGAGACGTTCTTTCTCGATCCATCTGGAAGCGGTACCAGACCCGAAAGATCCGATTATGAAGAGGATGAAGAGAAACGAGGTGGGCGAAGACTGAAAAGAACCCGACAGCGCGTAGATGACAAGAAAGCCGGACAAGAACATTGCGTTGACGAACAGAGCTCGCGCCTCCCGGGTCCGGCTGATCAGAATCCTCTCCTTGAGTCTCACGACAGACCATAGAGATCGCCCGCGAGGATTCAGTCGAGACGATTGATTTGGCTCGTCAAACTTTTCAGCACCGGGCACCGAGACCTCAAGCACCTCATAGAAATGCCCACGCGACAATCTCACGCCCAGAAGTAGGAATCCAACCAGCCAGCCGAACAGGAGAAGAAGATCAACAAGATAGGCTATCGTCCTGGACGTTCCGCTGACAAGTCCGACGCTTATAGTGGCGGCCAGCCCATTCGGCAGGATTCGTGCAGCCTCAGCGATTACTCCTGGGACCTCAGGGATGAGTAAGGTGATGGGTAGGAGGCTGATCACGAGAACCAGGGTGATGAACAGGTTCCTCCACAGCTTCTTCCTCTGCCCGATTCCACGCCCGAGCGAGAGAGTAATGTCAGCGCTCAGCAACAGCCCAATTACTAGAAAGACGAGAGTCACCATCCCGGCGAGTATCGCGACTGGCCAGCCCGTCCGATAGTAGGCCGAGAATCTAAGGTAGAGCACCAGAATCGGAGGAAACCCGAACAGAACAGTGGTGAGAGAATTCAACAGGATCTTGGCCCCGAACACCTCCCGTGGAGGAACCGGGGAAGTGAACACATAGTCGACGTCGCTGGAATTGACAGGAAGACCACTTCCATTGAAGCCGCTCTGGATCAATCCGACGAGGTATAACGCGAGCAGAAGGCTACCCGCCACTTCTGACAGACCTGTCGTCAGGCCGACCCTGTTCGAGAATGAGAGATAGGTGGAACTGCCGAAGAGGACGAAGACTATTGAAAAAGTCTCGCCGACAGCCAAGCCAACGAGGGTCGCCTTTGTGAACCGGCCCTTCACCCAGTATCTGACTAGAACGCCAACCGTTCCGAGTGACAATCCAAGATTCACTTTAGAATCGGGTCTTCACCCTTCTCCGCTGTGAGCCGGAGGAACACGTCCTCGAGCCTCGCATCACTCTCAGCCCTCGCCATTTTCCTCAGACTCTCAATGTCTCCGACCGCGACTATCTTTCCGTGATCGATTATCGCAATTCTTCCAGCATGAGACTGGGCCACGTCCAGGTCATGGGTCGACAAGATAGTCGTGACCCCCCTCCTAGTCTGAGCGCCGATCCAATCCTTCACTGAGACCCGGGTCTTCGGGTCCAAGGCCGTCAGAGGTTCGTCGAGGACGAGAACTTCGGGATTGTGGAGGCTTGTTGCTATTAGCGCGACCTTCTGTTTCATCCCCTTCGACAGGCTACCCACTAGACTGTTCCGCTTCTCTTCTAGACCGAAGCTCTTCAGAGACTCGGAAATCTCACGTTCAAGCAGTTCATCATCGACCCCGCGGATCTTTCCGACAAACTGGAGAAACTCGAGGGTGGTCAGTCCTGTATAGAGTGATGGATTCTCGGGCAGGTATCCGATCATGCGTTTCGCCTTCTCAGGCTCGACTACGATGTCGATAGCATCGATCCTAATCGTCCCACTCGTAGGCCTAAGAATCCCAACGAGCGTCTTCAGAAGCGTGCTCTTCCCAGCACCATTTGGACCGAGGAGTCCGAAGACCTCGCCAGAGCCGATATCGAGGGAGACATTGTCCAGAGCGACAAGGGTCCCGTAATGCTTCGTCAGACGTTCAACTGAGATCTGTGGCATGTCCTTATGCGCTCGCGGGGAGTAGTTCGCTAAGGTCCATCGATACTTAACGACCAGCCTCGAGTGGTGGGGAAGACGATTGGAAGTTTTTCTCTACCTATCAAACGCATGGTCATCATCTTGAGAAGCTTAGAATAACCAGAGGCGAGCATCGACCGGGTCATGTCAAGGGCCTGGAGCTTCATCAAGGACCCGATTCATGGCTACATTCGAGTAAACGAGACCGAGAGGACGGTCCTGGATACTCGGCCTGTCCAGAGACTCCGCAGGCTTCGACAGCTCGCGGGCTCAGAGTTTGTCTACCCTGCGGCAAACCATACTCGCTTCGAGCACGTTCTCGGCGCAATGCATCTTGCTGGTGCTCTGTCTGAGGTCCTCCCAACCCACCTCGACGCGCATGACCAGGAACAGATGCGCCTGGCAGCTCTCCTACACGATATTGGTCATGGTCCATTCTCACACGTATTCGAACCGCTAATGGTCCGGCATCTCAAGAAGACCCACGAGGACTTTGTGCCATGGATTGTCAACGAGACGGAGGTCGCTGACAAGCTTGACCAGGCCGGATTCAACCCTCACAGGGTCGGGCTGCTCGCCGTTGGGCGTTTGAGGGACAATAAGAGGCCGTATCTTGACCAGATCATCAGCAGCAGTGTCGATATTGACAAGATGGACTTTATCGTTCGAGACTCCTTCCACACGGGAGCCGGTTACGGCTCGGTGGACGTTCACAGACTCCTCTATACTATGGATGTGATCAACGGAAATCTCTCAGTAGACGGTAGAGCCGTAGCAACTCTGGAGAGTTTCCTTCTCGCTAGACTCGAATCCTTCAGGACCATCTACTTTCACAGAGCATCAAGAGCGGTCCAGATCATGATAGTACAGGCGCTCGAAGCGGCAAGGGATGAGCTCGATCTGCTGTCATTCGACGAGCCAGACGACTATCTGCGACTCGATGACTACAAGGTCTGGACTGACCTCAGAGAGTGTAGGAAGTCTAGGAGAATAATGCAGGATCTGGAAGCGAGAAGGCTTCTCAAATGCGCTTACGAAAAGACCGTTTATGCTCCGGACGAGCTCGTCTCGAACGTGATCACAAAGGATAGCGTCCGGCTGAACATTCAGAATGAAATTGCGAATAAGGCAAAGGTCAGCCCGGAAGAGGTGGTCATTGACGTTCCAACCCTTCCTTCGGTGCCCTACCACAATGCTGTCGAGATACAACCGCTCGATATACCAGTGTTCAAGCGAGGCCCGTCTGGAAAGAAAGAGATCGTTCAACTTTCTGAGGTCTCTAGAATCATCGGTGTCCTCAGAGAATTCATGAATCTGGTAAGAGTCTACACTAGGGAACAGTATCGATCCAGGGTCGAGTCTGCAGCAAGACACATCTTGGGAGAGACTCCCGCAGAGGTCAAAGTCTCATACTAGCAAAACCCTCTCCCCTTGTCACCGATCGCTGTCACTGGTTCGGAATTCTCGAAGTTACATCAGCACTAAATCGCAACCCTCGAAATGATATTGATATCCGAAGAAACCGTGGTGCTCGCGATGCCCAAATTTATGCAAACTCTCGACGATACCATATACAAGGAACTGGAGAAGTTGGCGAAGCGGAGAGGCATCTCCATCCAGGAGCTGATCAGGGCAGTAATCGTTCCTGAATGGGTCACGGGCCACAACGGGTCAGAAACCCAGCAAACTCCCACAACCAAGCTAAACGCTTGGCGCTAGTTTCCACGATTTCTAGAACTAAGTCTCTCAACTAGAGGCCACGCGACGCCCAACTTGTGAAACAGTCTTCATTGTATTAAAGAATCTTGGACGATCAGCGTCCTGCTGTATTGTTACATCGGGGTTAACGATAGCTCAGAAGATTCTCGATGATGGTGATGGGAAGTGGGGAAAAAAACGCAGGACAGGTCTCTCAAGGTTGCCATAGTCCTCTCGATGATCCGGTTGACAGTGACAATAAGATGAGCGTCGAGAAGTTTGACGATGCAGTGGCGGCACTCGCCTTTGCCGCCACTATGATTGCGATAACCCTCGGATTCTTGTTCAACCTTTGAACTCGGATAACAATCACGCCTATTTTGCTCTGACTTTGTCGAGGAGCGACGAGTAGCCTCGTAACGCTTCTCCCTCGGCGAGGGTTGTGTTGAGTGACACGAGGCTCATCTTGTTGAATATGGCGGCAGATCTTTCCGCGAGGGCTCGTGCTGCGATGAGGTATTTTCCACCCAGAAGCACAGATGATGTGCCCACTGCTCCGTCCCTGAGACTGGGAGTAGCAATGGCCAGTGTCCCGATCTTAATCGTTCCCTCAAAGCACAAAGCAAGTACCGCGTTATCCATCTGGAGAAGGTTGATTTTGAGAACTCTTCCGTCTTGCTCGGAGCTTGCTTCCTGCAATGCGGATCCTATTCCGGAATAGACTATGTTATGTAGCGGTCCTTTCCTTCTTCAGGTTTCTCTTCTTCGCCTTCTTTAGACTCCTCGAGATCGGTTCGACGTAGTTTTTCCATCTTCTTCCGCATATCCTCAATCTCAACATCTAGATCCTTAAGCTCGACAGGCATGCTGACCAGGCCTGTCAGCATTTGTATCACAGCTCTAGCCGCTTCCAGATCAGGGTATACCCCGGTTGTCGCGCCCAAAAGTCCTGCGCACTGGAGCCCCCTCTGCCGTCCGATGCCCAGAATCACTCCGGCAGCGCCGGTCACAGCGCCCCCTTTTGCAAGCTTGGCCCCCAGCTTCTTCAATCGTTCACCAATGATCGCGTCTCCGACGACTCCGTATACGGCACCCACGTCGTTGCCGGAACGGGTCCCGTAGCCGCCCATTGTGAACAACATTCTGCATCCGAATTGCTGTGCGAAGTCGAGAACTCTGCTGGCCACTTCGTACTGGCCGGTTACGCTAGGCTGAGCGTCGCCTGTGAGGAATATTACGTTAGGCTCCTTGTCGCTGAACGCGTAGAACTCGTACTTGGGAAGAGAGTAGGTTCCGTCCTCAGAGATGTTGATGCCGAGGTTGCCGTCCGGGAAGAGGAGATAGCTGGAATACAACTCTGCAAATTTTTTCGGTTTCAGTTTCTCTATGAAATAGTCAACGGCGACTTTTCCCACGTAGCCAAGTCCGGGGAGACCTTGGATTAGCACGGGCTCCCTTATCATGACCTTGGAGAGTTCGTGAATCCTCGTATCGTCATTCATCATAAGGGGCCAGTTGAAAAGAGTCTTCGACGATTCTCTCGGAGAGTTGTTTAAATAGTTTGATTCGCTTCAACAAGTTTTCAGTTTACAAGAGTCTGAATCTGATGAGTTGCGCACCATTCGTTTCTTCTCCACATGACGTTGTTCGTAAAATGCTTGAGGTCGCGAGAGCCACCAAAGATGATGTCCTAGTTGACCTGGGGTGCGGCGATGGGCGCATTCTATCAACCGCCATCAAAGACTTCGGGGTGAAGGCCGCGTTCGGCTACGAGATTAGGGAGGATCTCTTCAAGACCGCTTCAGGCGAAGTGGAGAAGCTGAACCTGGGAAACAGGGCCCGCGTCTACAACCGGGATCTCTTCCAGGCAGATCTCAAAGAGGCGACTTTGATAACTCTCTACCTAACGACCTACGCGAACGAGAGGTTGAAACCAAAACTGCGCGCAGAGGCCCGGCCCGGCGCGCGGATCGTGAGCCACGACTTTATGATCAACGGCTGGAAGCCATCAAAGAAAGAGAACTACAACGAGCACACGATATACGTATACTCGATCCCAGACTCCTACTCAATGTAGCATCCCATAACCTATCTCTTCATACTTCGAAGAGAGCAGGATATTTCCAATCTCGAGAAATCTAGGCCGCTCCGTCGTCCTCGTCTCGACGAGAGCATATCCGTCAATCATCTCCCTGATTCTCCCTATGCCAAGAAGCTCTTGATGATCATCTAGCAGTCCAGCAAGAAATCCCTTGAGCTTTCTATCCCAGCGTAGGACTTGCTGTTCGGACCGATCGAACATTCTCAATTTCGTATTCTCTTGGCTGATCTTCATAGTCTTGGAGCCGAGGAGAAACCGCCGGTAGCCCGTTTCCCGGACATTTTTCCTCTCCTCCCTCGATCGCATTCTGGCATAGGTAGAACTTGGCAGTCTGATCGACGCAGAGGAAACCATGTCGAGGAGAGGGTCGATTTCGGATCCCCTACTCAGCCCGAGGACCAGATCAGGCTGGGTCTCGTGGAGTAGCTCCTCTTTGAATCGCAAAGCGGGCAAATCCCCAATCCAGCCGTCAGTGTTCACGAGCACCAATTCGCTGGAGCTGACGAGTTTTTCTTTCAAACGGACGATCAACCGGGTGAGTTTGTCCGGTACTGACGACGGACTGGTGTCGCCTATGAAGAAGGCTGTCTCTTGTCGTAGGTCTTGCAATGTCAGGATTGGCTCGGATGCAAGTGAGGAGCTGATAGTTGTCGGAGGTCCGATATCCGCCTGACCAACGTCGGCGTCTACCACTCCAACCTTAAGTCCATTCTGAACACACATGTTTGCTAGGAACGTGCAGAGGCTGGACTTGCCTGAATCAACGTCTCCAACTATTGCTGCAACGCCCTGTTGTCGTTGGAGAATGTGAGCCGCTTCTGCCCAGCCTGTCGGTATGGTTGACTCGAGCAGTTCCTTCCAGGAGCCGTCGGGGCCCATCTTGATTTCAAGGGTGGCCGGTTCAGTGGCTAGTATTGGTTCTTGTCGTAGGTCTTCGACTGTTATCCAAGTATCTGGGTTAATTGGTGCTCCAAAGCAATGGGCTCTGCCTTCTGAGAGCTTGAACTGTACCGGTCCAGTCAGCAGAATAGTGTGACCTTGTCCGATCCTGTGTGAAACTGGTCTGACAGGAGGATCCAATCCTGTATTCCGAAACGAGGCGATTCATTTAACGTGTTATTAGAACGCGAAGCTTTCCACGTCTACTCAAAACGCAACATATCAGTAGCCGAATCCTTCTGAGCCATCAATGTCTGCTGTGCGAATCAGTCAGACCTAGTCTAGGACCAGAAGGTTGCTAACCTTCTTACCCGGCCTCCGATGACGAGTTTCGTATTCACTATTGGACTTCCTGAGCTCCGGATCTCATGCAATAGACAGGCTGCTAGGAGGAGGTTTTCCGCTCCACCAGATCAGTCTTCTATACGGGGAAGCAGCAACTGGCAAGACGATTCTCTCCATGCAGTGTGTTCTGGAAGCAGCTCGGAAGGAGTACAAGGTATTCTATCTCGACTCTGACCAGTCATTCTCAGTCAATAGGATGGAACGGCTCGCCGGAGGTAGAGAACTGGCGGAGAGAATCGTCCTCTTTCGTCCAGAAGATTTCGATGAACAGGGGCGCATCGTGGAGAACATTGAGAACCTGCTCACAAAGACTCCAATACTGCTGGTTGTCGATTCTATTACTGGACTATACAGGGGAGGACAGGTCAAACCCGAAGGATATTTCGGTCGCGATCGAGAGCTGAATCGTCAACTTGCACAGCTAGATGCTCTCGCCTCCCGCTTCGCCGCGTGGATATTGCTGACTGGACAGGTCCACAGTTCGCCCACAGGAGGGGAATGGTTGGTCGAGCCTGTTGCGACTCGGACCCTTAGACACTGGTCAGATCTAATTCTGAGATTGACTCAGACGCCGAGGCCGAATGTTCGAGACTGTTTTCTCGAGAAGAAGAATGGGCTAGATGTCCCCGGGAATCATTGTCCTTTCAAGATAACAGACGAGGGGATCGAGGAAGCCTAGTCTGGATTATTAACTATGAACGTCTTGCGACATTTGGCGTCTGGAATAGGATGGTAGGACTACTCACCTCTGCACTATTGTTTATCGGTCCGTCCTATGTGGCCAATGCTGCGCCCCTTCTGTTTGGCGGAGGCCCAACCCTGGATGGAGGCAGGAAACTCTCCGACGGCCAGCCAA
>Ga0209469_1000029_pt1 | contig 83217 bp, 83 predicted proteins | sample GraSoiAngelo_123_FD_185880 | JGI IMG/M metagenome (GOLD analysis project Ga0209469, IMG submission 185880) | Grasslands soil microbial communities from the Angelo Coastal Reserve, California, USA - 14_0927_02_40cm (SPAdes) (version 2) | ecosystem: Environmental > Terrestrial > Soil > Grasslands ... | reverse complement strand
GAGCGCCGGTGTGGCGGGCGGCGGCGTCGGGAGCACGACCGGCGGCTCCGGCTTCTCGTCCTTCCACCGCTGGGACAAGGTCTTGATGTACGTGATGACCGCGAGCCGATCCTTGTCGGGGATCTCATGCCACGTCGGCATCGCGGTCCAGCGGACGCCGCGCGTGATCGTGCGGAAGAGGTCGCCGTCGGTCGGCAGCGACCCGGACGGCGTCGAGCGGAACTTGAACACGCCGAGGGTGAAGTCGCGCGGCCGGGGGAAGAGGAAGGTAGCGGCGAGCCCGTTCCCGTCGCCCTTCGCCCCGTGGCAGCCGATGCAGTGCTCCGCGAAGACCTCCTCGCCGTGGGCGACAAGGTCGGCGCTCTGAGGGATGCCCATCACGGAGAGCGCCACGTTCTGCGGCTCGAAGACCTCCCGCCATGCCCCGCGATTCGTGCCCAGCTTCTGAACGTACCGCACGAGCCCGACCAGCTCTTTCGTCGGGACGACGAGGAGGACGGACGTGAGGACGGGCGGTTTGTCGGCGAAGGGCGTCAGGTCGAGGACCGGCGTGCCGTCGATCGGGAGCTCGCCGTCGGGGCGCGGGCGGACGGACACGAGCCCGGTCTCGTTAGGGAAGAGCAGCACCGGCTTGTCCTTGTTCATCGTGAAGTACCGCGCGACGGCCGGCGTCCTCTCGAGCTCGAGCCCCTCGCTCGTCTTGCGCACGGGGACCCGGGCCTGCTCGAAGAGCCACTTGAAGCTGGGCATGATCGACTCGGGCACCACCAGGCGCGGATCCCAGTGATGGGCGTAGTGCCAGTCGTCGGCGTACTTGAGCCCCACGCGCGTCAGGTCCGGCCCGATGCGCCGGGTGGAGAAGAGGTGGGGCAAGTCGAAGGCGTACTCGCCAGCCTCGGAGACCGGGCCCCACCTGAGCTCCTCGCCGGCGACCGGCCGCACGTACTGGCTGTGGCAGTACCAGCACCCCTCGCGGATATACACGGCGCGGCCGAGCGACTCGAGGGGGGAGTAATCACTCGACTCGTACCGCACCCATTTGACGTCGCCGAGATCCGTCCGCACCGCGCGGCTGACCTGCTTCGTGCGGGACTCGGGCAAGATGGCCGGGAGAAAACCCTGGACGAACATCGCGAGCGTCACGAAGCAGAACCCGGCCCCGACCGCCAGGGATTTGATCGATCTCATCGCCGCCGTCGCCCCTAGGCCGCCCGTCGCGCGAGTGAGCCCTTCAGCAGGGTGTACACCACGAGCGACATGCCGGTATCCATCGAGATCCCGGTGAAGGTTCGGACCCACCAGTACGGGCGGATCGCGGTGACCGTGTCCAGAAACTCGCTCTGGGCCATCAGCATAAAGCCCTGTTGCAGCCCCTGCGCGCTCAGCACGAGGCCCATCGCCCCAATGCCGAGCGTGACGAGCCAGAATCCCCAGTTGGCGAGCGTGAAGCTCCAGAGCGCCGACTCCGTGATCCGCGGCCAGACGTAGATGCTACCGGCGATCGCCCAGACGACGAAGGTGCCGAACACGGTGAGGTGAGAATGGGAAATGACAAAGTCCGTGAAATGAGTCGGCTGCTGCAGCGCGCGCAAGGCCTCGAGCGAGCCCTGAAAGCAGCCGAGCAGATACATGATCGATCCAACAATCAGGAACTTGGCCGGGAGGTTCCGGCCGAACTCCTGCCACCTGCCGATCATGGTGCCGAAGAAGTTCTGGAGCACCGTCCAGACGGGGATGATCAGCATCATCGAGGAGACGATGGCGATCGTCTCGGCCCAGTCGGCGATCGGAGAGTAGAGGTAGTGGTGGATCCCGACGAAGGGGTAGAAGAACGCGAGCGACCAGAAGCCGATCAGTGACAGCTTGTGGCTGTAGATGGGGTTCCGAACGCTCGCCGGGAGAAAGTAATAGATGAGGACATATCCCGCCGGCGTGATCCACAGCCCCACCACATAGTGGATGAACAGGCCGTGCCAGGCCGCATTGTTGATTCCCGGGATGTTGTACGGGCCCAGCATCAGGAGAACCAGGTTCACGTCGGTCCAGATGAACGCGGCGATGAGGTACCAGAGCGAGACGTAGAGCGGCGTCTCCCGGCGGTTCTTGATCGTCATCAGGAACTGAAGGGTCAGCACGAGCATCGCCAGGAAGAGGACGATCACGTTGACCAGGGCGAACTCCCCCGCTTCCCAGCCGCGGTTCCAGCCGGCGGCGAGGAGGATGACGGCCACGGCCAGGTTCGCGTTCCACACCCACAAGAGCCCGTGGCTCCAGCGCCCGTTCCAGAGCCGCACTCCGCAGAGGCGCGGCACGATGTAGTGGCAGAGGCCGATGAACAGCGTCGAGAACGCGCCCCAGATCACGCCGTTGACGTGGATGGGACGGATCCGGCCGAAGGTGAGCCAGGAACTGTTGCCGAGGAACTCGGGGTAGGTGAACTTGGTGGACAGGACGACGCCCACGGTCGGAAAGACGAGCAGCCAGAAAAACCCGCAGGCGAGCCACCTGCGGATCACCTCCCGGTCGATGACCTCGTCGTTGAGGCGCCGCGCGTCTACATTCACAGACTCGCCTCGCCTCCGGCTGCGGCTCGCACTACCAGATTCACAGACTCGCCTCGCCTCCGGCTGCGGCTCGCACTACCAGATTCACAGACTCGCCTCGCCTCCGGCTGCGGCTCGCACTACCAGATTCACAGACTCGCCTCGCCTCCGGCTGCGGCTCGCGCTACCACATTCACGGCTACCGTTGCCATATCACGAGAAGCGAATGGAGTGCGAGGCCTCGAATCGCCGCCCGAGGTTGTTCGTCAGGACGACCCGGAGCGGGCCCTCGGCGCGGGCGCGAAGTCTGAACGTGATGAAGGGATGATCGCTGAGGGCGGAGGTCAGCGTGAACCGACTGACCGGCGCGTCCCCGTAGAAGACGTTCAGCTCCTTCAGATAGAGGGGCTCCCCGGTCTGGACGAACTTCCCCTCCCGGAGCTCCAGCCCCGTTCGGCTCGGGTGCTTGATCTTGACCTGGACGTCGATGATCTCGCCGGGCCCGATCCGGCCATCGGCGATGAGTTGCGGGATCCGGATCGCGGGCGGGCCGAACTCGTCGGGGCCCGTCTGGCCCGGCGGCGGCGCGGTCCCGGCGCACCCACCCGCACCCTCGGGGATCGTGATCGACCGCGAGGCCCACCAGCGGGCGTGGCGACTGCACTCGGCCGTCGCCGCGACCTCGGAGACCCCATGATCGAGCCGCATCTGGAAGGCCAAGTAGACCTGACCATTCAGCGGCGTGAAGTGGAACACGCCCTTGAGGGGAACGGGATCGCGCTCGTTCACGACGCTGACACTCGTGACGTAGTGGGCGGGATCCATCGGGTGGGACATCTCGACGGCGACCGGCACCTTGGCCCCGTTGCTGGTGAACGCGGGCAGCTTGAGCGTCGGCGAACGCAGGCCCTCGGAGGACGGGCGGGCAGCCGGATCGCCGTCGGGCGAGGATTCGGAGCGTCCGAAGACGCTCCGAACCCCACCCACCGCCACCAGCCCCACGGCCGTCGGCACCACGCCCAGGACGTTACGCCTGGACAGCCGCGACCGTGAGGCGCTTTGCGGGTTCATTGGTGAAGCGAACGTCGTTTCTAGTGTCGCCCGGGGTCGAGCTTGGAGCCCTTGTTGGACCAGTAGATGTAGGTCTCCAGCGCCTTCATGGCGTCCCCGTCGGGATCGATCTTCACCCCCTCGTTGGGCTTCTCGATGCACCAGTTGATCATGTCCCGGAGCGTCGCGAACTTGTTGATCTGCTCCTGGAACTTGGGGAATTCGTAGGGATGGTTGTCCGAGCCGAACGGATGGCACATGGCGCAGGCCATCCCGGTCTTGGAGAGCGTGACGCGAAGCTTCTTCTCGGTGGCGCCATCGCCGTGGAAGAGCAGATCACCGATCTTGACCTGCTCCATGAACACGTCTTCGAAGGCCTTGAGCTGGTCGGGCGTGTGCTTCTCCTTGTGGGCCAACGCCTGGTCCGTCCCCGAGCTGGCGAGCATGACCAGCAGGCCGAGGAAGACACCCGTCAGTACGTATCGAGTCCCTTTCATCGCCCTCCCCCCTCCGTGGGCGTGTGCTCCGCCGGTGGTCACTTGTAGGCACCGTAGTACGGCCACTCGCGGTCCGCGATGCGCGGCTGCAGTATCTGATTGATGTTGTCGGCGCACCCGGAGTCCCATGGGGCGTCGGCGAAGATGTCCTTGTCTTTCCGCCACATCACATACTGGTTTTCGATCTTCCCGGCCGCGGTCATGGTGAGCCTGGACCATCCCACGCCGTCGAAGTGGTCTCCTGGATCGACCCGCACCTTGCACCGGGTCAGCACGGGCACGCCCTCCGGCGGGTAGGGCCACGTCCACGAGGTGGCGAGCATGCCGATCGACCGCATCTTCCCGATCTCGTTATAGAGCACCTGGTGGGTGTGACCGTGGACGTTGGTGACGTTGCTGTAAGGCTTGAGGACCTCGTGGACCTCGCGCCAGTCCCGCACCCAGAAGTTCCAGGGTGGGTAGTACTCGTAGAGCGGGTTGTGGGTGAAGATGACGATGGGATTGGCCTTGGGCCAGTTGGACAGCGTGCGATTGAGCCATTCGAGCTGATCGCGGCCCACGCCGGCCCACGCCCCGGCCACCGAGCCGTCCAGCGTCGCCATGTGGCCCATCCGCTCCTTGGGCGTCATCTTCTTGGCGGTCCAGTAGTCTGGGCCGCGGCTCACCGTGTCGACCCCGACGAAGCGCACGCCTTTGTGGTCGAAGGTCCAGTTCGGCGGCCCGAAGAGCTGCTGCCACTTGGCGCCCATGTCCAGGTACCAGTCGTGCTCGCCCGGGATGAAGACCTTCCGGATCTTCACCTCCTTGAGAATGTCGCTGCCGAGATCGAGCTCGACAGGATCGCCGAGCTGGGCGAGGTCGCCCCCGTGGATCAGGAAGTCGGCCGGCGGCGACATCGCCTGGACCTCCTTGACCGCGCGGGTGGCCTTCTCGACGAAGCGCGTGTTGACGTTCTTCGGGTAGAGGTGGTTGTCGGAGACCCAGGCGAACTTGAAGGCCTCGGCCCCGAACGCGAGGTCCAGGGTGTTGACGAGGGGGAACCACCCGTACGTCGCCGCGCCCGCGGTCGCCCCCGCCAGGAGCGATTTGTGCAAGAAGATGCGACGGGTGATCGCGAGCGAGGGATCCGGGCGCTCGCCCGGTCGCCTCAATTCCTGGTCCATCTCTTGCCGCGTGCGCCGGATCTCGGAGGACGCGCGGGCCTTCCGCCACCACGCCCTCCTGGCTTTGTCTCTCGCGAGCTCGAGTCGATCATGATCGTCCACTGCGGTCGCCTCCTTCCCACCGCGTCCAGTCGTGTCGGACGGAACCGAGTGACGCGCTACTTCTTGAGCTCCACCGTAACGGGCACCACCTCCTTGGCCTTGACGCTGACGGGGGTCTCGGCCTCCCCCGCGTACTCCTGCCACGTCACGAGCGTGTAGGAGCCCGGCGGGACGTTGGCGAGCGTGAAGGTCCCGTCGGTTGCGGTCACCGCATAATAGGGGTTGTCCGCGACGTAGACCCAGCCGAGCATCCAGCCGTGGGCGTCGCACTCCACGCGGACGAGCCCCGACTTCTTGAGCTGCCGCTTGATCCGCTGGTTCTGGTTCGGCAGGGCCACGTTGAACGCGGTCAGCTTCCCGTAAAACCCGTGCGTGTTGTGCAGCACGGGATCCGAGTTGACGATCTCGAAGTCGCCGGCCGGGACGACCTGCACGTGCGGCTTGAAATCGCATTTGACGTTGTCGATGTGCGGGGTGCCCGCTGGCTTTTCCCAGGCCTTTCCTTTCTCGACGTTCTTGAGATACACCACCGCGTCCTGGACCGCCTTGTCAGGTCCGACCAGGATCAGTTCCACCTCGCGCACGCCGCTGCCGCACGTCTCTCGATCCTTGGTGGGGATGACCTTCCGCTTGTCGGGAGGGCTCCCCTGGAAGAGCACCTTGCCCTTGATGGTGCCCCCGTCGCTCACGGCCACGACCTCGTAGGGCTCTCCCGGGTCTCCCGGGACCGGCCACCCGGCCGCCAGGGCGGCGACCGCGAGCGCCAGGGTTGTCACTCGAGCACGCGTCATGACCTTCCTCTCCTTCTCGAGAGACGCCAGGGTCATCAGAGGTGAGCCGACGGACGCGGCAGGGGCTCGAGCTTCTCTTCTGGCGCGTGGCACATCAGGCACGCCCGATCCCCGATCTCCGAGACGAGCGTGTATCCGGCGCCCTGGGACCGCCAGATCACGACGTCGTAGCCGCGGTGGCTGACCACCTTGAACCGCGGCTTGTCATTCAACCGCAGCTGGCGGTAGGCCTCCTCCGGGATGATGAAGAGCGAGACGTTGTTCCCGTCGACTCGATACTCGAGGGCCGCCACTTCAATCTCCCGCAGGTGGGAGATCCGCCCGCCGAGGAAGTGGAGACGCTCGGTCTTCAGCTCCGGCAGGCTCACGTTGAAGGCGAGCCGTTTCTTGAACCACTCCTCGGCGACCTTCGGCGACACGTCCTTGATATCGGGCGGCAGGAGGTCTCGGACGAGCTTCTGATGCTGCTCCACGGCGGCATCCGCCAGCTCGGCGAGCGTGGTTCTGGTTCCGACGTAGGACTGCAGGGCGATACCGACGCCCAGTCCGAGGGCGAGAAGGAGCACGCCGGCCGCGCCGACAGCGAGTCGCTCGATCCGGCGCCGTCCGCGACCGGGGCGTCGCCCCTCGCCGAGCCCGCGCAGGAGCGTGGCGACGCGCTCGCGCACGGCCTCCGGCGCCGGGTCCGGTGAGAACCGCTCGACGTAGGTCTCCCGGAACGCGACCTCGAGGTCGGCGAGTCGACGGCACGCGCCACACCGCGCCAGGTGCGCCTCGAGCTGGTCCCGGACCTCCGGGGGGAGCTCCGCGTCGACATAGGGGAACAGTTTCGACTTCGCCGTACTACAGTCCATCATTCCGCACGCCGATCTCCGTCTCACCGGGCCGCTGCGGCGACTCGATGAGGTAGGTTCGGAGCAGGTTCCGGCCGCGATAGAGTCGTGACATCACGGTGCCCACCGGGCGGCTGACGATCGTCGCGATCTCTCGGTACGAGAGACCCTCGATGTCGCGGAGCTCGACGATCTCCCTGAGCAGCGGGGGCAGGTGACGGATCGCTTCCCGCACCTGCTCGACCGTCTCACGACGGAGGAGGATGTCCTCGGGGGCGAGGGGAATGGCGCACAGTGGACTCTCCATCGACACCACCGGCTCCCTTTCCTTCTCGCTCCCCAGAGGTTCGTCCGCGGGGTGGGTCCGCCGCCGCCGCTGCCGATCGATCTGGGCGTTCCGCATGATCGTGAAGATCCAGGGCTTGAAGCTCTGCGACCGGTCGAACGCGTGGAAGGCTTCGTAGGAGCGGACCAGACTCTCCTGGAGGAGGTCCTCGGCATCCTGCCGTGCGAGCACGAGCGCGTAGTTGTACAGGGAATTGAGGTACTTATCGACCAAATCCTGGAACTCGGATCTGTTGTCCACAGCTCCCCCGGAGCGCGCCCGGCCACCACTCACTAGTACTACGTGCGCGCGGCCAGCTTATTCCCTGAACCGCGACTCTGGAAGGTGGGAGGAGGATGCTGCCAAGGGGGCGAGGCCCCCCGAGGCGCCTAGAACCGCATCGTCCGGAGGCGTGCGATCCGCTCCTCGAGGGGTGGGTGTGTCGAGAAGAGCCGCATCAGGACATCGCCGCGGAGCGGATTCACGATGAAGAGGTGCGCGGTCGACGGGTTGGCCGCCATCGGCGCGACCTCGTTGGCACGCTCGAGCTTCTCGAGGGCGCTGGCGAGCCCCAGCGGCCGGCCCGCCACACGCGCGCCGGTCGCATCGGCCTGGAACTCCCGCGCGCGCGAGACGGCGAGCTGGACGAGCATCGCCGCCAGTGGTGCCAGGACGGCCATCAGGATCAGCCCGAGCGGGTTGCCGCCCCGATCCTCGTCGTCGCTCGCGCGCCCGCCGCCGAACATGGCCGCCCACTGCGCCATGTGGGCCAGGTAGGTGATCGCGCCGGCGAGCGTGGCCGCGATCGTGGAGATCAGCACGTCGCGGTTCTTCACGTGCGCCAGCTCGTGCGCGAGGACGCCCTCGAGCTCGTCGTCGTTGAGGAGGCGCATGATGCCCTCGGTCACGGCCACCGCCGCGTGGTGCGGGTCGCGCCCCGTCGCGAACGCGTTGGGCGTGTCCGTCGGGATCAGGTAGACGCGGGGCATCGGCAGGCTGGCTCGGGTCGTGAGTCGTCGGACGATCGCGTAGAGACCGGGCGCCTGCGCTTCGTCGACGGGCTGGGCGCGGTACATGGCGAGCACGATCTTGTCGGAGAACCAATAGCTCCCGAGGTTCATCAGGAGCGCCAGGACGAAGGCGACGAGCATGCCCTGGCGGCCGCCGAACGCGCCGCCGATCAGCACGAGCATGGCCGTGAGGACGGCCAGCAGCATTGCGGTCTTGAAAATGTTCGACATCCCGGTGTGAGGGTAGCAAACGGGTCAAGGAGGGTCAAATACCTTGACTTGCCCGATTCGCGCACATATACTGGCCCAAGTTAGTGAAAAAATCTTTAGTTGACTGAGACTTAGCGCCCATGATCATCCGTCCAATGATCATCAAAGTCTCCGACATCCCCGACGAGGGTCTAACGATCGAGCGAGCGGCCCTCGCAGACGCCCCGTTCTCGGACCCCGCCTGGCGGCTCGACGGCCTGTCGCTCCGACTCGAGCGCGACCGGCTGGACGTCCTCGCCCAGGGCGAGATCCGCGCGACCGTGCCCCAGATGTGCGGCCGCTGCCTCGAGCCGTTTGGAGCGCGCGTGACCGCGGGCGTGGATGTTCGGGTGGTGCCGCGCCCGGCCACCGGGGACATCGTCGAGCTCGCCCCCGACGACCTCGACGTGGAGTTCTACGAGAAGGACGAGCTCGACCTCAACGTGCTGGTCGAAACGGAGACAACGCTCGCGCTCCCGATGAAGCCACTCTGCCGCGAGGACTGTCTGGGCTTGTGCCCCGTCTGCGGCGGCAACCGGAACGTGGTGACCTGCGGCTGCCGGGATCGCGCGCCCGACCCGCGGCTGGCCGTGCTCAAAGACCTGGCGGCGCGACGCTCTCGCTAGGGAGGCACCTCCATGCCGCTGCCGAAACGACGCCACTCGAAGACGCGCGGGCGCAAACGCCGCACGCATTACAAGCTCGCGGCGCCGCCGCGCTCGCTCTGTCCGCAGTGCCGCGAGGTCAAGCTGCCGCACAGAGTCTGCCCGCACTGCGGTTACTACAAGGGCCGGGAGATCGTCGCCGTCGAAGGGGCCTAGCCTGAAGGTTGCCGTCGACGCCATGGGGGGCGACCACGGCCCCGCCGTCGTCGTCGCGGGCGCGGTGGCGGCGGTCCGAGAGTTCGGCGCTTCCGTCATTCTCGTGGGCGACCGCCCCGCCATCGAGCGCGAGACGACGCGCCTGGGCGCGCAGAGCCTCGGGCTCGAGGTCCACCACGCCTCCCAGGTGGTGGGCATGGGGGAGAGCCCGTCGCACGCGCTCCGGCACAAGCGGGACTCGTCGCTCCGGGTCGCCGCCGGGCTCGTGAAGGAGGGCAAGGCGGCCGCCCTCATCTCGGCCGGGAACACGGGCGCCGCGATGGCGATCTCCATGTTCGTGATCGGGGTGCTTCCGGGTGTGGACCGGCCGGCGATCGCCGCCGTCCTCCCCAACCTCAGGAAGTTCACGATCCTCCTCGACGCAGGCGCCAACGTGGACCCGAAGCCGTGGCACCTCCTGCAGTTCGCCGTCATGGGCCACGTCTATGCGCGCGACATCCTCGGGCTCGACAACCCGCGCGTCGGCCTCCTCTCGGTCGGCCAGGAGGAGGGCAAGGGCAACGAGCTCACCAAGGAGGCGTACGAGGAGCTCAAGGCCTCGTCGCTGAACTTCGTGGGCAACGTCGAGGGGCGCGACATCTACAACGGGAGCTGCGACGTCGTCGTGACCGACGGGTTCACGGGCAACGTCGCGCTCAAGATCTCGGAGAGTCTCGCGGAGATGCTCACCGGAATGATCAAAGAAGAGCTGACGCGCGACACGCGCTCGAAGGTCGGCGCCCTGCTCGCGCTGCCCGCATTCGAGCGCCTCCGTCGGCGGATCGACTACACGGAAGTGGGCGGCGCGCCGCTCCTCGGGATTGACGGCGCGGCCATCATCTGTCACGGTGCTTCACCGGTGAAGGCGATCAAGAACGCGGTGCGCGTGGCCCAGGAGTGGACGACCGCCGGCCTCAACGAGCACATCAAGGCCGCGATCGAGGCCGAGGTGGCGCGCAACGGCCAAGGGGAACGCGAATGACGCGGGCGAGGATCATCGGCGTCGGGTCGTACGCACCCAAGCGGATCTTGACCAACGCCGACCTCGAGAAGATGGTGGAGACCAGCGACGAGTGGATCTTCCAGCGCAGTGGCATCCGCGAGCGCCGGATCGCCGACGAGAGCGAGGCCACCTCGGACCTGGCTCTCAGGGCCGCCCAGCAGGCCCTCGAGCGCGCGAACCTCGTCCCCGAGGACGTCGAGTTCATCGCGGTGGGGACGACGACGCCGGACATGTTCTTCCCGACCGTCGGCAACATCGTCCAGCACCGGCTCGGCTGCAAGAACGTCGGCTCCGTGGACCTGCTCGCGGCGTGCGCGGGCTCGGTCTACAGCCTCGTGTTCGGTTGCCAGCTCGTCCAGACGGGTAAGTACCGGCGGGTCCTCTGCATCGGCGCCGAGACGCTCTCGCGGATCACCGACTTCACCGACCGGGGCACGTGCGTGCTGCTCGCCGACGCCGCCGGCGCGGCGGTGCTCGAGGCGCACGACGGCGACCGCGGCATCATCGACTTCGATCTCTACTCCGACGGCCGGTACGCGGACCTGCTGTACATGCCGGCCGGCGGCTCACGGCATCCCGCCACGCGCGAGACCGTCGACGCCCGCATGCACTACGCGAAGATGAAGGGGAGCGAGGTCTTCAAGGTCGCCGTCCGGATGTTCGCCGACTGCGCGGAGCGGATCCTCTCGCGGAACGGCGTCACCGTCGCCGACGTGAGCCTGTTCATCCCGCATCAGGCGAATCTCCGCATCATCGAGGCCGCGGTGAAGCGGGTGGGCCTCCCGATGGAGCGGGTGTTCGTCAACGTCGACCGCTACGGCAATACCGGGGCGGCGTCCGTCTACGTCGCGCTCGAGGAGGCCATCGCAGCCGGTCGTGTGAGGCCGGGCGACCTCGTGCTCCTCGCCGCCTTCGGGGGCGGCTTCGCCTGGGGCGCCGTCCTGATCCGCTGGTGACCCGCATCGCGTTCCTCTTCCCCGGCCAGGGTTCGCAAGCGGTCGGGATGGGCAAGGGGTTCTACACGACGTCCGCGAGCGCCAAGGCGGTCTTCGAGGAGGCGAACGACGCGCTCGGCTTCGACCTCGCGCGGCTCATGTTCGAGGGGCCGGAGGCGGACCTTGCGCTGACGGCCAACACCCAGCCCGCGGTCCTCACGGCGTCCGTTGCGGCCTCCGCCGCGTGCGCCGAGCGCGGGCTCGAGCCCACGCTCGCCGCGGGCCACAGTCTCGGCGAATACTCCGCGCTCGCCGTGGCCCGTGCCCTGCGGTTCGCCGACGCCGTACGCATCGTGCGCAAGCGCGGCGAGCTGATGCAGCATGCCGTGCCCGTCGGGACGGGCGCGATGGCGGCGATCATGGGGCTCGACCTGACCGAGGTCGAGCGGGTGTGCGCGGAGGCGGCGCAGGGGGACATCGTCGGGGTCGCGAACGTGAACTCGCCCCAGCAGATCGTCGTCGCGGGCCATCGGGCTGCGGTGGAGCGCGCGGTCGCGCTCGCCAGCGACCGGGGCGGCAAGAAGAGCGTCCTGCTTCCGGTGAGCGCGCCCTTCCACTGCGCCCTCATGACGCCCGCCACCGCGGGGCTCGCCCGCGAGCTCGACGGGGTCTCGGTCGCCGATCCGGTGTTCCCGGTGGTGCGCAACGTCGACGCGGGTGTGACCCGCACCGCGGCGGAGGTCAAGCCCTTCCTCCTCAAGCAGGTCGCGAGCCCCGTCCGGTGGACCGACTGTGTCGGCCGCCTCGCCGCCGAGGGCGCTTCGACCTTCGTCGAGGTGGGGTCTGGACGCATCCTGACCGGGCTCCTCCGGCGGATCGTCGACGGCGTCCGTGGACTCTCGGTCGAGGACCCGGCGGGACTCGAGAAGGCGCTCGCCGCGATAGAGGGCAAGGCGAGTCTATGACCCTCGCCGTGCGGAAGGGCCCCCTCGACGGCCGCGTGGCGATCGTCACCGGCGGGAGCCGCGGGATCGGCGGCGCGATCGCGACGTTGCTGGCCGAAGACGGCGCCGCCGTGGTAGTCTCGGGCCGCGATGCGGACCGGCTCCAGCGCACGGCGAAGGAGCTGGAGGCGCAGGGCGGCGCGGTCCTCGGCGTCGTGGCGGACGTCGCGATCCGGGAGGACGCCGAGCGATTGGTCGACGCGGCCAAGCAGCGATTCGGACGCGTGGACATCCTCGTCAACAACGCCGGCGTCATCCGCGACGGCCTCCTCGTACGCATGAAGGACGAGGACTGGGACCACGTCATGAACGTCAACCTCCGCGGCGCGTTCCTCCTGACGCGTGCGGCGACGAAGCTGATGATCCGGCAGAAGAGCGGCGGCCGGGTGATCAACATTGCATCGACGGCGGGCGCCATGGGCAACGCGGGACAGGCGAACTACTCCGCGGCCAAGGCGGGGCTCATCGGGTTCACGAAGGCGACGGCGCGCGAGCTGGCACACTGGTCCATCCTGGTCAACGCGGTGGCGCCGGGGCTCATCGAGACGGATATGACGGCGGGGATCTCCCCGGAGGCACGCGCGGAGCTGCTCGCGGAGGTCCCGCTCAAGCGTATCGGGACGCCTCGCGACGTGGCCGAGGTGGTACGATTCCTCGCCGGCGACGGGGCGGCGTACATCACGGGCCAGGTGGTCCACGTCAACGGCGGACTGTACATGTAGCGCATCTCTACCGTGGAGGTGACGGGTTCATGGCGAAGTCGGTGGAGGAGAAGGTGAAGGAGATCATCGTCGAGCAGCTCGGAGTGGAGGAAGACGAGGTCACCCCGAACGCGAAGTTCATCGAAGACCTGGGCGCTGACTCGCTCGACACGGTTGAGCTCGTCATGGCTCTCGAGGAGCATTTCGACATCCAGATTCCGGACGAGGACGCCGAGAAGATCGTGACGGTCGGCGACGCGGTCCAGTACATCAAGGACAACTCCTAGGTCGTGGACGCGCGGCGCGTCGTCGTCACGGGGCTCGGAGCGCTCACGCCGGTGGGGAACACCGCCGACGAGTTCTGGTCCGCGCTCCTCGGGGCACGGTCGGGCATCGGCCCCATCACGAAGTTCGACGCCCTCGTCAAGAACGCCCAGGGCGAGTTCCTCTACCCGACGCGGATCGCGGGCGAGGTGCGGAACTTCGACCCGCTCCAGTACGTGGACAAGAAGGAGGCGCGGCGCCTCGACCCGTTCCTCCAGTACGCGATGGCCTGCAGCGTGATGGCCGTCGAGGACGCGGGCCTCGACACCACGAGGGTGGACGGCGACCGCTTCGGGGTGCTGATCGGCTCGGGGATCGGCGGCATCCAGACCCTGCTCGCGAACCACGAGACCCTGCGCGAGAAGGGGCCGGACCGCGTGTCGCCGTTCTTCATCCCGATGATGATCGTGAACATGGCGTCGGGGCTCGTGTCGATGCGCTTCGGCGCGAAGGGGCCGAACTCCGCGGTCATCACCGCCTGCGCGACCGGCAACCACGCGATCGGCGACGCCCTCCGGCTCATCCAGCGGGGCGACGCGGACGTCATGATCGCGGGCGGCGCCGAGGCCATCATCATCCCGCTGACGATCGCGGGCTTCTGCTCGATGAAGGCGATGTCCACGCGCAACGACGCGCCGACGAAGGCCTCGCGGCCCTTCGACGCCGGACGCGACGGGTTCGTCTGCGGCGAGGGGGGTGGGGTCGTCGTGCTCGAGGCGCTCGAGCACGCCGTCCGCCGCGACGCGCGGATCTACGCGGAGGTCGTCGGCTACGGGCTGACGGGCGACGCGCACCACATGACCGCGCCCGACCCCGAGGGGGACGGCGCCGCGCGCGCGATGGCGGCCGCCCTGCGCGACGCGCGGCTCGACGCCTCCGAGGTCGGCTACATCAACGCGCACGGGACGTCCACGCCGTACAACGACAGATTCGAGACGCTCGCGATCAAGCGCGTCTTCGGCGAGCACGCCCGGCGCCTCGCCGTCTCGTCCACGAAGTCCATGACCGGCCACCTCCTGGGCGCCGCCGGCGGCGTGGAGGTGATCGCGACCGTGCTCGCGCTGCACCACGGCGTCCTGCCACCAACGATCAACTACGAGACGCCGGATCCGGACTGCGACCTCGACTACGTGCCGAACCAGGCGCGCAAGCAGGACGTCGAGGTCGCGATGTCGAACGCGTTCGGCTTCGGTGGCACGAACGCGACGCTCGTCGTCCGCAAGTACCTCAAGTAGTGGACGTCGTCCGCGTGGCGGAGCTCGAGCGCCGGCTCGACCACCGCTTCCGCGACAGGCACCTCCTGGAGCGGGTGTTCACCCACGCCTCGTACGCGAACGAGCACGCCCCGACGCCCGACCACGAGCCGCTCGCCCTGCTCGGCGACGCCGCGCTCGGGCTCGTCGTCGCGGAGCACCTGCTCGCCGCCGACCCCGGCGCACCCGTCGGGGTCCTCACGCCCCGGCGCGCCGAGCTCGTGTCAGGCGAGCGCCTCGCCCGCTGGGCGGCCGAGCTCGACCTCGGCACGCTCGTGCGTCTGGGTCGGGGCGAGGAGCAGACGGGCGGGCGGACGCGCGGGTCGATCCTCGGGACGACGCTCGAGGCACTGCTCGGCGCGATCTACCTCGAGGGCGGCCTCGAGGCGGTGCGGCGCGTGGTCGGCCGTCTGGCGCTGTGGTAGGCTGAGCCCATGCGGTTCTGGCCGTTTCGCGGCCGCCCGGCCGCCGCGCCACCCCCAACCAACGACCTGCTCGCCACCGAGGAGCTGCTGCGAAAGAACGTCGAGGACCTCCTCGTCGTGCGCGAGCGCCAGATCCGGGGCGGCGTCATCGTCTTTCGCGGTGAGCTGCTCCTCTCGCCGTCGCGGGCGGTAGACGCCCTCCTCGAGCGCTTCCGCGTCTTCGGCTACACCCCCTTCGTCCACGCGGACGGCGATGGCGTCGTCGTCCAGGCGTGGCCGCTGGCGGAGGTCGTCGAGCGGCCCCGTGTGGCCGTCAACGTCGTCCTGTTTGTCTTGACGGGCGCGTCCACGCTCGTCGCGGGCACGATGTTCTCGGGCTCGCCGACCTTCGACGCGTTTCGCTCGGCGTCCGGACCCGCGTGGCTCCTCTCCGGCGTCCCGTTCGCCTGCACGCTCCTCGCGATCCTCGGCGTGCACGAGTTCGGCCACTACTTCACGGCGCGCCACTACGGCGCGCAGGTGAGCCTGCCGTTCTTCATCCCGGCGCCGCCTCCGCTCTTCCTCTTCGGCACGATGGGCGCGATCATCCGGATGCGATCGCCGGCGCGCGACCGGAACTCGCTCTTCGACATCGCCGCCGCCGGGCCGCTCGCCGGCCTCGCCGTCGCGCTGCCGGCGGTGATCATCGGCCTCGCCTGGTCCACGCTGATGCCGACGCCGCCCGGAGGCTACCTCGCGTTCGGCGATTCGCTCCTCATCCGCTGGCTCGTCCACCTCCGCTTCGGATCGATCCCCGGCGGGGCGATGGTCTTCACGCACCCGGTCGCCGACGCCGCGTGGGCGGGGTTCCTCGTGACCGCGCTCAACCTGTTCCCGGTGGGACAGCTCGACGGCGGGCGGATCGCGTACGCGCTCTTCGGCCGCCACCACCGCGCGGTCGGAGTCCTCACCGTCGCCGGCCTGATCTTGATGGGGGTGCTGACGTGGTCGCCCAACTGGTTCGTCTGGGCGGCGCTCCTCTTGCTCCTGATCGGCTTCCATCACGGCGCGATCCTCGACGACGTGACGCCGCTCTCACCCGGCCGGCGCGTCGTCGGCCTCGCGTGCTTCGTCCTGATGGTCCTGCTCGTGCCGCCCGTGCCGATCCAGTTCGGCTAGCTGACTCGGAGGGGGCTTCGCCTCCCTTCCGACAGTCGTCGCGCGCCTCTCGGCGCGCTCTCAGAGCGTGGCGGGGGGCTCGTTGCCCGCCTCGACGACCGCGCGTCTCACGTCCACGCGCGCGAGCACGGCGAGGCCGAGCAAGAAGAAGACCGCGAGCGAGAGGATCGCGATCCGGTAGCTCCCCGTGAGCTGCAGCGCCAGGCCGAAGGCGAACGGCCCGAGCCAGCTCGTTCCCCGCTCGCTCACCTCGTAGAGGCTGAAGTACTCCGACTCCTGTCCCTTCGGGATCATGTGCGAGTAGAGCGCGCGGCTGAGCGCCTGGCTGCCGCCGAGCACGATCGCGATCACCGCGGCGAGGACGACGAACTGCGCGCCCGTCCGGAGCCAGCCGTACGCGTAGCTGACCGTGGCGACCCAGATCACCAGGCTCACCATGATCGCGCGCTTGGTGCCGACGGCCGCCGCCACCCGGTTGAAGAGGAGCGCGCCGACGAACGCCACGAACTGCACCATGAGGATCACCGCGGTGAGCGTGGCGATGGGCAGCCCGAGCTCCTCCTGACCGAACTGCGCAGCGAGCGCGATGACCGTCTGGATGCCGTCGTTGTAGAGGAGATAGGCGACGAGGAACGCGACCGTGTGCGGATAGGCTCGCACGCGACCGAGCGTGCGGCGGAGCTGGCGGAACCCGACCGTCAGGTAGCTCTCGCCGGGCGCGAGCCCGCGCGCGGGCGTGCGGTTCCTGAGGGTGTAGAGCGGGATCAGCGTGAAGGCACCCCACCACACGCCCGCCGACGCGAGGTTCAGCCGCACGACGACGCCCGTGGAGAGCCCGAGCGACACCGCCTGCGACAACAGCGCGAGGTTCAGGGCGAGCAGGAGCCCGCCGCCGAGGTAGCCGAGCGCCCAGCCGTAGGAGGACACAGCGTTGCGCTGCGCCGGCGGGGCGATGTCGGGCAGGAACGCGTTGTAGAAGACGACCGATGCGCCGAAGCTCACGTTGGCGATCAGAAAGAGGAGGCCGCCCGCCAGATAGCGGGTCCCGCCGACGCTCCAGAGGGCGAGCGTGGCGCCGGCGCCCAGGTAGGCGAACAGTGCAAGCATTTCCTTCTTGCGGTGGGAGGAGTCGGCGACGGCGCCGAGGATGGGGAGCAGCACGACCTGGCCCAGCACCGACAGCGACACCACGTACGGGAAGAAGGATCCCGCGTGGACCTTGACGCCGAGCGGGTAGACGAACCCGTCGGCGTCGGCGGCGGCCCTGGTCACGGTGGTCAGCCAGGGCCCGAGAAACACCGTGACCACCGTCGTGGGGAACGCGGAGTTCGCCCAGTCGTAGAAGTACCAGCCGATCCGCTCTCGCCGCTCGCTCACGGGTCGCGCACCAGGCGCGCCGACGAGGATGACACGGGCGGCTGCCGTGCGCTACTATCCGCGTCATGCCGGGCCGTCTCGCGCTCAAGCAGCTCGATGCGCTCGTCCGGCGCGGCGAGATCGACACGGTGCTCACCGTCTTTCCCGACACGTTCGGCCGCCTGATGGGCAAGCGCGTCGTCGGGAGCTACTTCCTCGACCACGTCGCCGACGAGGGTGCGCACGCCTGCATCTATCTCTTCACCGTCGACATGGAGATGGAGCCCCTGCCCGGGTTCAAGCTCACGTCCTGGGAACGCGGCTACGGTGACATGAAGGTGGTCCCGGACCTCGGGACGCTCCGCGTCGTCCCGTGGCTGGCCAAGACCGCGCTCGTCTTCTGTGACGTCTACACGGAAGAGGGCGAGCCGATCGAGGAGGCGCCGCGGTGGGTGCTCAAGCGGCAGGTCGCGCGAGCCGCGGCGCAGGGCTTCGTCGTCAAGACCGCCGCCGAGCTCGAGCTCTACTGCTTCAGGGAGTCGTTCGAGGAGGCGCGCGCGAAGCGCTATCACGCCTTGACCCCCGTCGCCGGCTATCTCGAGGACTATCATATTTTGCAGACGACGAAAGAGGAGCCGCTGATCCGCGCGATCCGGAACGGGATGGAAGCGGCCGACGTGCCGGTCGAGACCTCGAAGGGCGAGTGGGGGCGCGGCCAGGAGGAGATCAACCTGCGATTCGCCGAGGCGCTCGAGATGGCCGATCGCACGGCCCTCTACAAGCACGGGGCCAAGGAGATCGCGCATCTCATGGGCGCCGCGGTCACCTTCATGGCGAAGTACGACATGGGCGCGGCGGGCTCGTCGTTCCACCTCCACTCGTCGCTCTGGGACAAGACGGGGCGGAAGGCCCTCTTCGCCACGGGCGCCGGCGCGGCGGCGCGCGGGGGCTCGCCGCTCTTTGGCCACTGGCTCGCGGGCCAGCTCGCGATGGCCCGCGAGCTCGCGTACTTCTACGCGCCGGGCGTGAACTCCTACAAGCGCTACCAGGCGGCCTCGTTCGCGCCGACGCGCATCGTCGCGGGGTGGGACAACCGCACGTGCGGCTTCCGGCTCTGCGGCGAGCGTCAGGGGCTGCGCGTCGAGAACCGGATCCCTGGCGCGGACGCGAACCCCTACCTCGCGTTCGCCGCGACGATCGCGGCGGGGCTCCACGGCATCGCGAGCCGGCTCAAGGCGCCCAAGCTCTACGAGGGCAATGCGTACGAGGACACGACGCTCCCCCAGGTGCCCAAGACGCTGCGCGAGGCGATCGCCGAGCTCGAGCGCTCGAAGGTCGCCCGCGCCGCCTTCGGCGAGCGCGTCGTCGAGCACTACCTGCACACCGCCCGGCTCGAGCAGCAGGCCTTCGACCAGGTGGTCACCGACTGGGAGCTCATGCGCAACTTCGAGCGGATCTGACGAATGCGACGGCTCAGATCGGCGGCGCGAGTAATCGCCACGCATAATTGCGGCGGGGCACGGGCGTGGCGACAGCCCGGGGAGGGACAGCCCACTGGGCTGTCCCTCTGCCCAGTTCAATAGAGATGGCCGGCCGTCTCGCGGGCCGGGTCGCGTTCATCACGGGCGCCGGCATGGGGATCGGGCGGGAGGCCGCGCTGCTCTTCGCCGAGGAGGGCGCGGGCGTCGTCGTCGCCGACATCGACGCGAACGCCGCGAAGGAGACGGTCGCGCTCGTCGAGCGGCGTGGCGGGCGGGCCCTCGCCACGATCGGCGACGTCGCGCTGGAGGCGGACGTCCGCCGCATGGTCGCTGACGGCGCCCGCTCCTTCGGCCGGCTCGACGTCCTCTACAACAACGCGGGCGTGCTGTGGAAGGACCGTGACCGCTCGGTGCTGGAGACGGACGAGAAGTCGTGGGATCGCGTGATCGCCATCAACCTCAAGTCCGCCTTCTGGGTGACGAAGTACGGGATCCCCGAGCTCCGGCGCGCCGGCGGTGGCTCCGTGATCCTGATGGGCTCGGTGTCGGCCCTCGCCGGCTTCACGCGCGCCCAGGACGCGTACACCGCCGCCAAGGGCGCGCTCATCTCGCTGACGAAGTCGCTGGCGATCCAGTTCGCCAAGGACCGGATCCGCTGCAACATCATTCACCCGGGGATCGTGGACACGCCGCTCCAGGCCCCCTACCTCACCGAGGCGCTCCGCCGTGAGTTCGAGAGCGGGATCCCGCTCGGCCGGATTGCGCAGCCGCGCGAGATCGCGTCCGTGGCGCTCTTCCTCGCGAGCGACGACGCCGCGTTCATGACCGGCGCCGAGCTGGTCGTCGACGGCGGCTTCACGGCCGGGTAGTCGAAGGAACGGGATGGACGCGGCGACCGGAGGCACACGTTCCCTGGTCGGGCCACCGACGGTGATCTCGGCCTCGCGGACGCCGCTCCCGCTCGTCGCGGCCGCCCTCCTGCTCCTGCTCGTCGTGTTCGTCGTCTGGCCGGTCCTCCGGGTGCTGGTGGCGAGCCTCACGGGACCGACGGGGCTCACCCTCGCCCACTACGCCGAGTTCTTCAGCTCGTGGCGCCTCGTCCGGATCCTCGTGCAGAGCCTCGTGGTGTCCGCCGTCTCGACGGTCATCACGGTCGCCGTCGCGCTGGTCCTGGCGTACGCGGTGACGCGCACCGACATCCCGGGCAAGCGCTTCGTCTCGCTCATGAGCCTCCTGCCGCTGATCTCGCCCCCGTTTCTCGTGTCGCTCGCGTTCATCCTCCTCTTCGGGCGGAACGGCGTGATCACGCAGGCGCTCCACCTCGACTGGTCGATCTACGGCTTCACGGGCATCGTCGTCTCACAGGTGTTCACGTTCGTGCCGCAGGCGTATCTCTTGATCGCGAATGTCCTCGGTAACATCGACGTGTCGCTCGAGGAGGCGGCGGAGAACCTCGGCGCCGGCCCCCTCACGACGCTCCGGCGCGTGACGCTGTCGCTCGCACGGCCAGGGCTCGCGTCCGCGGCCCTGATCGTCTTCATCCTGTGCCTGACCGACTTCGGCAACCCGATCCTGATCGGCGGCCGGTACAACGTGCTCGCGACGGAGATCTACGCACAGGTGATCGGGATGTCGAACTTCGCCGCGGGGACCACGATGGCGGTCGTGCTGATCGTGCCGTGTCTCGTCGCCTACCTGGTCAACGCCGCCTGGGTGGGGACGCGGTCGTACGTCACCGTGACCGCGGGGGCGCGGGTGCCGGCGCGGCCGATACCCCCGGCCCTGCGCTGGCCGCTCTTCGCCCTATCGGGCGGGGTCGGGCTCTTCATCGCGGTGATCTACGCGCTGATCCCGCTTGGCTCCGTCGTCCGGCTCTGGGGTGGCGACTGGTCCCTCTCGCTCCGCCACTACGCCTTCGCGTCCAGCGCCGAGGGCGCGTGGCCGATCTGGAACAGCGTGAAGCTGGCGGCCCTCGCGGGCGTCATCGGTACGGTCGTGGCGCTCGTCACCGCGTACGTCGTCGAGCGCAAGCGGCCGCCGGGGAGGCGGGCCATCGAGGCCCTGAGCCTCCTGCCCGTCGCCCTGCCCGGGACGGTCATCGGCCTGGGCTACATCCTGGCGTTCAACGTGCCGCCGCTCCTCCTGACCGGGACCATCTGGATCCTCGTGACGAGCGTCGTGTTCTGGAAGTTCCCCGTCGCCGTCCTCGCCGGCATCAACGCGCTCAAGCAGATCGATCCCGCCGTCGAGGAGGCGGCAGTCAGCCTGGGCGCCGGAACCGTCCGGACGTTCACGCGCGTCGTGCTGCCGCTCCTGACGTCCGCCGCGTTCTCGATCTTCGTCTACTTCTTCATCAACGGGATGGTCACCGTCAGCGCGGTGATCTTCCTCACCTATCCAGGGTTCAACCTCGGGTCCGTGGCCATCCTCAACCAGGTCGAGAACGGCTACCCGGGGGTGGCGTGCGCGCTGGGCACGATCATTCTGGCGATCGTCATCGGGGCGGTCCTGCTCCTGCGCACCCTGGTCGGAGGGGACCGCGTCGCCGTCCTGAAGCTCTAGCAGGAAAGGAGAAGTGCTCATGCGCCCTTGGCTTCCGCTGGTGCTGGCTCTCGCCCTGCTCGTGTCCGCGACGTCCTGGCCAGCGGGGGCGGCCGAGGACAAGCTCGTCATCTATACGGCCTACGAGGAGAACGAGCTCAAGACCTTCTGGGAGCGGTTCACGAAGGACCTGCCCGACCTCGCCGCGAAGGCCGCGTACATCCGCGGCTCCACGGGCCCCACGATGGCCCGCGTCGAGGCCGAGAAGGCGAACCCACAGGCGGACGTGATCTGGGGGGTCTTCAACGACTACCTGACCGGCGCGGCCGCGAAGGGACTGCTCGACGCGTACGCGGCGAAGGAGTCGCAGGCGATTCCCGCGCGCTTCAAGCATCCGGGGAGCATGTGGCAGGGCGTGACGCTCCTGACGGTCGCGTTCGCCGTGAACCAGAAGAAGATGGCCGAGCTCCGGCTGCCGCCGCCGCGCTCCTGGGCGGACCTCCTGGACCCGAAGTACAAGGGCCAGATCGTCATGTCCAACCCGTCCACCTCGGGCACGGCGTACCTGCTGCTGGCGAGCCACGCGGCGCGGCTCGGTGAGGACAAGATGTGGCAATACTACGAGGCGCTCGACCGCAACCTGTCCCAGGTCACGAAATCCGGCGGCGCGCCTGGCCGCATGGCGGCGTCGGGCGAGACGCCGATCGGCATCGCGCTCGCCTACGAGGTCGAGGTGGCCAGGACGCAGGGGGCGCCGATCGACGTGATCTACCCGACCGACGGCGTGGCGTGGACGTTCGAGGGCAACGCGCTGGTGCGGGGCGCCAAGCACCCGGAGAACGCGCGGCGCTTCCTCGACTGGGCGGTGTCCACGTCGGCGATGACTGCGTACGCCTCCTGGCGCGGCGCGGGGATCACCCGGCCGGACGTCCCCGTGAGCGGGCAGAAGATTCTGGACATGAACTTGATCAATACCGATTTCGTGCAGGCGGGCGACCCGGCCTACAAGGACCGGCTCGTCAAGCGCTGGCTCGAGAAGTTCTCCCGCTGACGTGCGCATCAGCCTCGCCGGCCTGACCAAGCGTTTCGGCGGGTCGATCGCGGTGGACGGGCTCTGCCTGGAGATCAGCCGGGGCGAACTCGTCTCCCTCGTCGGCGGCTCGGGCTGCGGCAAGACAACGACGCTCCGCCTGATCGCCGGCTTCGAGCGGCCCGACGCGGGCGAGATCCGGTTCGACGACCGCGTCGTCAACGACGTGTCGCCGCGCCGGCGCGGGGTCGGCATCGTCTTCCAGTCGTATGCGCTGTTTCCGACCATGACGGTCGCCGAGAACATCGCCTTCGGCCTGCGGGTGGCTCGATGGCCCAGCGTCCAGATCTACGAGCGCGTCGCCGAGATGGTCGCCCTGACGCGCCTCGGCGGCCTCGAGGGCCGGTACCCGAACCAGCTCTCGGGCGGCCAGCAGCAGCGGGTCGCGCTCGCCAGGGCACTCGCCCGGCGCCCGGAGATTCTCCTCCTCGACGAGCCCCTCTCGGCGCTCGACGCGAAGATCCGGCTTCGTCTCCGCGGCGAGATCCGCAAGATCCAGCAGAACCTCGGGATCACGACGCTCTACGTCACCCACGACCAGGAAGAGGCGCTCTCGATCGCCGACCGCATCGCGGTGATGCGGAGCGGCCGGATCGAGCAGGTCGGGCGCCCGGAGGAGATTTACGCGCGGCCTCGGACCGACTTCGTCGCTGACTTCATCGGCATCTCGAATCTTCTGGCCTGCCGGGTCGTCTCGGCCCGGGAGGGTGTCGTGGACTGGGAGGGCGAGCGGCTGCGGATCGCCCTGGATCTCGATGGGTACGGCGAGGGGATCCTCCTGGCGCTCCGGCCCGAGAAGCTCGCCGTGGTCGCCGAGGGCGCGCCGGACGACGGGCGCAACCGACTCTGCGGCGTGCTCGAGGTCGTCACGTTCCTCGGGCCCGTCGTGCGGCTCGAGGTGACGGCCCATGGCCGGCCCCTGTGGGTGGACGTGCCCCACGCCGCGGGCGTGGCGCTCGAGCGCAAGAAACCGGTGACGCTCGCCTGGGCACCCGCGGACGGGGTCGTGATCTCCGCAACGGGAAGCGCCGCCGATTGAAGCCGCCCGCCATGACATCTAAGAAGTCGAAGAACGCCAAGGTGACCCTCGTCTACCAGGGCCGGGGGCTGGATTGTAGCTCCGGTGACGGGCGTCGTGCTTCCCGAAGCACCAGCGGTCCCGATGCGGCGTGATATGCGGGCGTGACGATGACGCGCGATCCAGCCCCGGCGGAGTGCTGCATCGCCGGCGGTGGGCCGGCCGGCATGATGCTCGGACTGCTGCTGGCCCGCGCCGGCGTCAGCGTCGTCGTCCTCGAGAAACACGCGGACTTCCTGCGAGACTTTCGCGGCGACACGATCCACCCCTCGACGCTCGAAGTGATGCACGAACTGGGAGTGCTGGACGCCTTCCTGAAGCTGCCGCACCAGGAAGTGCGTGAGCTGGCGGCACAGATCGGAGACGTCACGGTACGCATCGCCGACTTCACGCACCTGCCGACGCGGTGCCGCTTCCTCGCGTTGATGCCGCAGTGGGATTTTCTGGACTTCCTCGCGGGAGAAGCCGCGCGATACTCCGGATTTCGCCTTCAGATGCGGACGGAAATCACCGGCCTCATCGAGGAGTCCGGTCATGTGGTGGGCGTGCGCGCGCTGACGCAGGCCGGACCCATCGCGCTTCGCGCCGACCTCGTCGTCGCCGCCGACGGCCGATATTCTCTCGTCCGCACCGAGGCCAAGCTGCCCGTTCAGGAGCTCGGCGCACCGATGGACGTGCTGTGGTTCCGCCTCGCTCGCAGCCCGTCAGAAGCGGGCCAGACGATGGCGCGGTTCGACGCCGGCCAGATCTTCATCATGATCGACCGTGGCGAGTATCGGCAGTGCGGCTACGTGCTCCCCAAGGGCAGGTTCGACGAGCTGCGTGCCGCAGGCATCGAGGCCTTTCGGGAGCGGGTGGCGCGGCTGGCGCCGCGGGTGAAAGCACATGTCGGCGAGCTCCGCAGCTGGGACGACGTGAAGCTGCTGACCGTGCGCGTGGATCGAGTGTCGCGGTGGTATCGCCCGGGTCTCCTGTGCATCGGCGACGCCGCGCACGCGATGTCCCCGATCGGCGGCGTAGGTATCAACCTCGCGATCCAGGATGCCGTCGCCGCCGCCAACATCCTCGCGGAACCGCTGCGGCGGCGGTCCGTGACCGTCGAACACCTGCTTCAGGTGCAGCGGCGGCGTGAATGGCCGACGAGAGTGACTCAGCGCCTGCAGGTGGCGATCCAGAATCGCGTGATCGCCCCCGTGCTCGGCGCCTCGAAGCCGATCCCGCCACCGCTGGCGGTGCGGTTGCTCGACCGCGTTGCGTTCCTGCGGCGGATCCCGGCACGACTCGTCGGCATCGGGATCCGTCCGGAACACGTGGCGGCGCCGTCGAGCTCCGCGGCGGGGAACCGGCCGTGACCGCTCCATCAGGCCGCCCCTCGCCGATCGTGATCGCCTTCGCGGGGCTCACGGCGCTGGCCGTCGCCATGGGCATCGGCCGCTTCGCCTTCACGCCGCTCCTGCCGATCATGCAGGCTAAGAGGTGACCGCCCGATGAGACTCGAGACGCTTGCCGTGCACGCCGGCCGTGGCGTGGATCCGACCACTGGCGCGGTGACGCCTGCGATCCACCCCTCGACGACGTTCGAGCGCGAGCCCGACGGCTCCTACCCGCGGGGCTTCCTGTACGCGCGCAACGCGAACCCGACCCGAAACGCGCTCGAGGACTGCCTGGCGGCCCTCGAGGGAGGCGCGGCGGCCGCCGCCTTCGCGTCGGGATCAGCCGCGACGTCCGCGGTGCTCCTGGCGCTCCAGCCCGGCGATCACGTGATCGCGCCGACCGATGTCTATCACGGCACGGCCCGCCTGCTGCGCGAGACCTTCAGCCGGTGGGGGCTCGAGACGACCTTCGTCGACATGACGGACGCCGCGGCCGTGCGCCGGGCGATCAAGTCGACCACGCGGCTCGTCTGGGTGGAGACACCGTCGAACCCGCTGTGGAAGGTCACCGACATCGCGGCGATCGGCGAGATCGCCCGCGCTGCGGGCGCGCGCTACGTCTGCGACAACACGACGGCGACGCCCGTGCTCCAGTTCCCGTTCCGTCTCGGCGCCGACCTGGTCGTCCACGCCACGACGAAGTTTCTCGGCGGCCACGGCGACGTGACGGGCGGGGCCGTGGTCACGAAGACGCGCGATCCCTTCTTCGAGACGATCCGTGCGGTCCAGGCCACGGGCGGCGCGGTGCCGTCCCCCTTCGACTGCTGGCTCGTGCTTCGGGGGCTCCGCACGCTGCCCTGCCGGATCCGCGCGCACTCCGAGCACGCGCTCCGGGTGGCGACCTTCCTGGCGCGTCACGCGCGCGTCGAGGCCGTGCACTACCCCGGGTTGCCCGCGCACCCCGGCCACGACGTCGCCCGGCGTCAGATGGCCGCGTTCGGTGGCATGGTGTCGGTCGAGGTGCGGGGCGACCGCGCCCGCGCGCTAGAGGTGGCGGCCAGGGTGCGCGTCTTCACGCGGGCGACGAGCTTCGGGGCGACGGAGAGCCTCGTCGAGCACCGCGCCTCGATCGAGGGGCCCGGGACCCGCACCCCGGAAAATCTGCTGCGCCTCAGCATCGGGCTCGAGAACGTGGACGACCTGATCGAGGACCTCGATCAGGCGCTCGCGTGAGGAGGCGGGACGCCATGAAGCTCCAGGGACGTGCGGCGCTGGTCACCGGAGCCGCCCGCGGCATCGGGCTGGCGATCGCGAGCCGGTTCATCGCCGAGGGTGCGCGCGTCGCGCTGATCGACATCGACCACGGCGTCGAGGGCGCCGCGAAGCGGCTCGGCGACCAGGCACTCGGGCTCACCGCCGACGTGACGGTCGGCGCGGAGGTCGAGCGCGTCGTGGCGAGCGCCCATCGGCGTTGGGGGAGGCTCGACGTCGTCGTGAACAACGCCGGGATCACCGGCGGCTCGAAGCTCACGTGGGAGGTCAGCGACGAGGAGTGGCAGCGCGTCCTGGCGGTGGATCTCACGAGCGTCTTCCTCGTCTCGCGCGCCGCGGTGCGGATCATGCTCGGGCAGGGCAGTGGCAGGATCGTCAACATCGCGTCGATCGCGGGCAAGGAGGGCAACCCGACGCTCGTGCCCTACTCGACCGCGAAGGCCGGCGTCATCGGGTTCACCAAGGCTCTCGCCAAGGAAGTGGCCACGCGCGGGATCCTCGTGAACGCGGTCGCGCCCGCGGTGATCGGCACCGAGATGGTGCAGCAGATGTCGCGGGAGACCGTCGACATGCTGATCGCGAAGATCCCCATGGGCCGCATCGGGCGCCCCGAGGAGGTCGCTGCGCTCGTCACCTGGCTCGCCTCCGACGAGTGCTCCTTCTCGACGGGCGCCGTCTACGACCTCTCGGGCGGCCGCGCGACGTACTGACTCGCGTACTGCAGCAACGTGACCTTCGAGACCGACTCGATGATCGTGCCCTCGCGCGCCATGCGGACCGCTTCCTCGACGGACACGACGCGGCGCTCGAGGAACTCGTCGTGGTCCGCGGGCAGGGGGTCCTCCCGAAGCCCGTACGCCGCGAAGCAGTACGCCACCTCGTCGAGGTAGGCGTTGGAGGGCCAGAAGCGCGTGAGGAGCTCGAAGCGCCCGGCGCGATACCCGCCTTCTTCCCGCAGCTCGCGTTGCGCCGCGGCGAGAGGGTCCTCACCGGCGACCGCGCCCCCGCCCGGCAGCTCCCACGACATCACGCCCGGCAGGTGCCGGAACTGGCCGACGAGCAAGACGTGGGCGTCGTCCACGAACGGCAGCACGCCCACGGTCACGCCGACGTGGAGGACGGGGTAGACGATTTCCTGGCCGTCGGGCAGCCGCCAGACGTCCTCACGAAGCGTGACCTTGCCGCGTGTGTACCGCGCGGTGGATCCCAGACGCGTCCACCCCGAGGCCATCGAGTCGGTATGGTATCGTAAGGGACGCGATGGGGCGAGAACGCCGCGCCGACCCGCTGCTCCGGAAACTCGTCGAGGCCGTCGAGGCGTCGCTGACGGCCGCCGAGGCCGCGCGTGACGCCGTGCAGGAGATTCTCCGGCGTGGCGCCGACACGGGCATCTTCTTCGCGGGCCGGGGGAGCCGCGGCGTCGTTTCGCCGGAGCTCACGCCGCAGGACAGGGAGTTCCTCCGCGCCGTCTCGATCAAACCGGACCGCTGAGCCCCGATGCGGGCCGTGCTGATCCTCGTTTCTCTGGCGCTCGCCCTGGCTCTCCTGGCCCCGCTGCTGCGTCAGCTCACGCAGCGGTCTCCCGGCGGGCGCGTCCACCCCTCCGACGAGCTCGTGAAGGACCTCGTCTGCAACACGTACGTCGTGAAGGCACGCGCGCTGACCCGGATCGAGGAGGGCGAGGTCCGCTACTACTGCAGCGCCGAGTGCGCCCGCCGCGCCGCCAGCCGCTGACGTCCGCCTCTTGACGGTGCCCTCGCTCCACCCCGACCCGTGGCGTGACGTCGACGCCCAGGTCGACGCCGCCCAGCTCGCCAAGAGCCTCGAGGTTCGCGGCGCGACGCGGACGCAGCAGCGCCTGCGACGCCGCTTCCTGCGCTTCGTCCCCGTCCGCCCGGGCGCCACGGTGCTCGAGGTGGGCTGCGGCACCGGCGTCGTCATCCGCGACCTCGCCGCGCTGGTCGGCCGGCGCGGGCGCGTCGTCGGCCTGGACCCGAGCCGCGTGATCCTCGGCGAGGCCCGGAGGCTCTGCCGGACCGCCAAGGGCGGCAGGGTCACACTGCGCGAAGGGAACGGCGCCGAGCTTCCGTTCGCGGACGGCAGCTTCGACGTGACGCTCGCGATCACCGTGATCCTGCACGTCGCCGATCCGCTGCGCGTGGTGGGCGAGATGACGCGCGTCAGCCGCCGCGGCGGGCGCGTCGGGCTTCAGGACCAGGACTTCGGGACCGTCGCCGTCACCCATCCGGATCGCGCGCTGACCGATCGCATCCTCTCTGAGGTCGCCTCGCACATCTACGCCGAGCCCTACAGTGGTCGGCGGCTCCCTGGCCTGCTCCGCCACGCCGGGCTCGCCGGGGTGCGGCTCCTCACCGACGTCTACCAGGACACGACCCTCGAGCCGTGGACGAAGACCTTCCTCGAGCGCCGCGCCGAGCACGCGGTGAAGTTCGGCATCGTGGACGCGCCGACGACCCAGCGCTGGCTCGACGGCTTCACGGAGCTCGTCGCGCGGGGCGCGTTCGTGCTGACGATGAACTACTACGGCGCGGTGGGCGTCAAGCCGTGAAGGGCCGGCGCGCCCTTGCCGTGGCGCTCGGCGCCCTCGCCCTCGGCGCGGGTCCGGCGCGGCCGGCGCCGTTCGACGGCGCCGCGGCCTTCCGCCACCTCGAGCGTGTCGTCGCGCTCGGGCCGCGGCCGGCCGGCTCGCCCGCGTCCGCCAAGACGCGCGCGTACATCCTGGCCGAGCTGCGCGCCGCCTCCATCACCGCCCGCGTCGAGCCCTTCGAGGCGGACACGCCGCACGGGCGCCTCAAGATGGCCAATATCGTCGCCGTGCTGCCTGGGCGCCGGCCCGACGTGATCCTGATCGGCGGCCACTACGACACGAAGTGGTTCCCCGACCTCCGATTCGTCGGGGCGAACGACGGCGGCTCGAGCACGGCCCTCTTGATCGAGCTCGCGCGCGCGCTCGCCGCGCGGCCCCACGAGTTCGCATACTGGATCGTGTGGTTCGACGGCGAGGAGGCGCGCGAGGCGTGGACCGCGACCGACAGCCTCTACGGCTCGCGCTGGATGGCCCGGGAGCTCGCGCGCGCCGGGACGCTTCCCCGCGCCGTGCTCGTCGCCGACATGATCGGCGACCGCGACCTCGGGATCCGCCGCGAGGCGCTTTCGACCGACTGGCTCACCGACCTCCTCTGGACGGCCGCCGCGACGCGGGGCTTCGGCGCGTACTTCCTCCCCGACACGTTAGCCGTCGAGGACGACCACGCGCCGTTCCTGCGCGCGGGCGTGCCGGCGGCGCTCCTGATCGACTTCGACTTCCCGCCCTGGCACACCGCCGCCGACACGCTCGACAAGGTCTCGGCCCGGAGCCTCGAGGTCGTCGGCCGCGTCCTCCTCGAGGCGCTGCCCGCGATCGAGCACCGGCTCCAGCGCAGGTGAGCGAGGTATAATTTCGCCGTGCCACGCGTGCGCGAGATCGAGGACGCCGGCGACGATCCGACCCTCAAGGAGACCTTCGCCAAAGAGCTGGAGACGTTCGGCTTCGTCCTGAACACGACAAAGGTCCAGGCGCACACGCCCGGGATCATGAAGGCCGCCAAGCAGCTCTCCGCGGCCGTCGACCGGTCGGGCCTGCTCTCGCGCGAGCTGTTGGCGCTCGTCTACCTGCGCGTCGCGCTGATCAACGGGTGCCCCTTCTGAATTGACGTCAACGCATCCCGGGGGATGCAGGCCGGCGCGTCGCAGGAGAAAATCGCTCAGGTCGCGACTGCAGCCGCCAGCGCGCTCTTCTCGGCGGGCGAGAAGGTCGCGCTCGAGTACGCGGAGGCGATGACCGTCACGGGGCAGAAGGTCACCGACGCGCTCCACGGGGGCCTCCGCCGCCATTTCAGCGAGGCGCAGGTCGTCGAGCTGACGGCCGCCGTCGCGCTGGAGAACTTCCGCAGCAAGTTCAACGTCGCGCTCGGCATCGAGGCGCAGGGGTTCTGCGTGCTCAAGTAGTTACGCCCCGCTGACCCGCTCGTTTGTCTTTCAGGAAATCGAGCAGCTGGGTCCATTGCGTGCCTCCTAACGAGGGCATGAACCCGACGGCGGGCGGTGGGCTCGTGCTCGTTTCATGCTTGCGCTCGCCCGCCGCGGGTTATGCTGAGCGTTGAGCCTGTAGAAAAACCTTGGGATCACCGTCGTCTCGTCTATCGTGTGAAGAGCGCGACGACCTCACACGATGAGGAGGAGCGATGGCGCGGTTTAAGCCCTACAGCTACGATCAGCTGAAACTCGTGCCCGTGAGCTTCGAGCGCCAGATCCTGCCGGGCACGTTCGAGGCCACGCTGAGCCGCCTGATCGACGAGGAGATCGATCTGTCGGTGTTCGAAGCCCGGTACCGTAACGACGAGGTGGGGGCGCCGGCCTACGACCCGGCCATCCTCCTCAAGGTCATCCTCTATGCCTACGCCCGTGGGGTGACCTCCAGCCGCGAGATCGCCCGGCTGTGTCGGGAGAACGTCGTGTTCATGGCGCTGGCGGCCGACAGCGCGCCGCACTTCACCACGATCGCGGATTTCATTGCGACGCTGGACCGGGAGATCGTCGCCGTGTTTCGGGATGTGCTCTTGGTGTGTGACGAGCTGGGGCTGATCGGGCGGGAGATGTTCGCCGTCGATGGGGTGAAGCTGCCGAGCAACGCCTCGAAGGAGTGGAGCGGCACCCGCGGGGACTTCGAGAAGAAGATCGCCAAGATGGAACGGGCGGTCGAACACCTGCTGCGCCGCCACCGCGAGGCCGACGCGGTGGGGGACGACACGCCGCTGCGGGCCGCGCGGGGCAAGCAGATCGACACCCTCCAGACAGCGCTGGAGAAGGTCCGGAGGTTTCTTCAACGTCACGCCGACAAGGTCGGGCCCAGCGGGCGGGTGAAGAAGAGCAACCTCACCGACAACGACAGTGCCAAGATGAAGACCTCGAAGGGGGTCATCCAGGGCTACGACGGGGTGGCGGTCGTGGACGGCCAGCATCAAATCGTGGTGCACGCGCAGGCCTTCGGCGAAGCCCAAGAGCACGCGCTGCTGGTGCCGATGCTGGAGGGGACGCGAGCGACGTTTCGCGAGCTGGGCCTCGCCGAGGACGTGCTGGCGGGCGCGGTGGTCGCGGCCGACGCGGGCTTCCACACGGACGCGAACATCCAGTACCTCGAGGGGACGCACGTCGACGGCTACCTGGCCGACACGCTGTTTCGCAAGCGCGACCCGCGCTTTGTCACCGCCGAGCGGCATAAGCCCGAGCCGGTGGACGATCCCGCGCGGCTCTTTCGGCCCGAGGACTTTCGCTTCGACCCGAAGAGCTTGACCTGCATCTGCCCGGCGGGCAAGCGGCTGTACCGGAGCGGCCAACACAACCGTCCTGACGGCTATCGCGCGGTGATCTTCAAAGGGGCCAAGCGGGACTGCGGGGCGTGCCCGCTGCGCGCCCGGTGCCTGACGCATCCCGAGCGCACTCTGATCCGACAGGTCACGCTCTTCCTGGGACGATCCCCGGGCAAGCCGGAGACCTGCAGCGCTCGCATGAAGCGCAAGATCGACACCGACCACGGGCGCTATCAGTACAGTCGCCGGCTTGCGGTGGCCGAGCCGGTGTTTGCGAACATCTGCAGCACCCGCCGCTTGAGACGGTTCAGCCTGCGTGGCCACCGAAAGGTCAACACCCAGTGGCTGCTGTACTGCCTGGTGCACAACATCGGGAAGCTGCAACGCTACGGGACGAGCGAGGGCTCATCGGCATGAACGGATCGATCCGCCAGAGCGACAACGGCCGCAGGCGATACTGAGGCATCGGATGTCGCCACCCCTTGCCCCCCTCGATAAGAACCGCCGACACTAAGGCAATCCGGGCGATGGCAGGCTTCGCAAACCTCGTTTTTCTACAGATTCGTTAGGCGGATAGTCACGAATGAGACAGAGCTTCCTCCTGATTGCAGCCGTTATCGCAATCCTCACGAGCTGCCAACGGAGCGACACGTTACCCACGGGCGACGCGCGTACGCTGCGCAGCGATTGGGGCGCTGTGCTGCCAGCGGCCAAGCATTCGGAACTGCTCAGGACCTGCTCTCGCCAGCCCCGCTGGGCTAACCGGCCATTGGATGCCAGCGCGAGGTGAGATCGACCGGCTGGAGCGACACTTGGCCTCGGTGCTGGAGATGGCTCTTTCCCGGGTGATTCTAGAGAGCGGCGAGACTCGGCCCGCCGCCACCGACTACTATCGACAGTACGGCGGATTTCATCGCGGCGGTCGGCGTGTCGTTTATGTGAACGGACTCCACCAGAAGATCGTGCAGATCCGGGAGTCGCCATCTTGGACCGAGGAGCCGTTCGGGCTGTGCGACGGCGGGTTCATGGGGTTCGGCGTCGTGTACGACGTTGATGCGGACAAGTTCGAGAGCGTTGAGTTCGACGGACGTTACTCTGGCCGGGTGAAGACCAAGTGATGTCCCATGCACCGCCTAACGAGCCGCTCGAGCGGACCGGCTGCGCCGGCCGCTCAGCGCCGAGCCGTTAGGGCGCGAAGACACATGCCAGCGGCACACGCACGAGCGTTGACACGGCCCGGTTCGCCGTTTCCGGAGGGAGGCTGTTCATGACACGCGTACAACTGACTCTAAAAAGTGTTCGGGCGCGGCCCGTCGTTGTGCCCCTGAAGCGGCCGGTTGTCTCGAAAGTTGGTCTGTTTCAAGACTGGCCGCTCATTCTGATTGACCTCTACACCAACGAAGGAGTTGTGGGTCACAGCTACCTCGAGCCTTATATCAAGCAATCCGTGCGTTACATCGTTCCTGCGATCGAAGATCTCGCCCAAGCGGCAAAAGGCCAACCTGTGGCGCCGTTCGACGGCTATCGCCGAGGGGTCGGCTCGCTGCATCTCGTCGGGCGAGAAGGGGTATCGCTGATCGCGGTATCAGGCCTCGATATGGCGGCGTGGGATGCACTGGCCAAAGCCGCCGACATGCCGCTCGCCGTGTTCCTCGGCGGGACGGTGGGTCCGGTCCCCGCCTACAACAGCAACGGCTTATGGTTGACGCCAGTGGAGAAGCTGGCTACTGAGGCGGCAGCGCTTGTGGCGGAGGGGGGGTTCACCGGTCTGAAGCTCAGACTGGGAAGAGAAAGACTGACCGACGATCTGGCGGCTATCGCCGCCGTCCGAGAGGCCGCTGGTTCCTCGGTAAAGTTGATGTGCGACTTCAACCAAGGTTTGTCACTTGGTGATGCGCTCGTTCGGTGCCACGGTCTCGACGACCAAGGACTCTATTGGTTTGAGGAACCTACCACCTACGACAATATTCCGGGCTACGCTCAGCTAGCGCGTGAGCTGAAGACACCGGTTCAGCTCGGGGAGAACTTCTACGGTCCCCGCATGCTGTATCAAGCAATGCTTGCTGGCGCGGGCGACTATGTAATGCCCGACCTCATGCGCATTGGCGGTGTCACCGGATGGCTGCGGGCGGCAGCGATCGCGAGCGCCGCGGGAATTCCAATGTCCACACATCTCTATCCAGAGATGGCTGCGCATCTCATGCGCGTCACCGATACCGCACACTGGCTTGAGTGGCAAGATTGGGCCGACCCGATACTGTCCGAGCCCTTCGCAATCCAGGAGGGACATCTCATGGTTCCTGACAAACCTGGCCAAGGCATCGAGTGGGACGAGAAGGCCGTCGCAAAGTTCGCACTATGAGTTAGGCAGCGCCCTCGGCGAGATCGCGCCCTAACAATGGCGTGCAGCCGACGCCCGTAAAACGGGCGTGGCTGACGCCGGACGTTGGGCCGCGACTCATGTGGAGACCCTGGGGCGGAGTTGCTCAGTTCGAGACCAGTGTCTGACAGGTGAACACAATGAAGCTTGACCATGTCGCAATCTGGGCTATGGACATCGAGCTGATGCGCACGTTCTACGAGAAGTACTTCGACGCGCGGTCGAACCTGAAATATGAGAATGAACGTAAGAGATTCACTTCGTATTTCCTGACGTTTCCTGGAGGCGGGCGGTTGGAACTGATGTGCCGACCAGACATCCAAAGGGTCCCAGATTCACAGAGCTCGCGCGAGTTCATCGGGTACGCTCACCTGGGTGTGGAGCTGGGCTCTCGGGCCGCCGTCGACGCCCTTACAAAGCGACTGCAGGGCGACGGGTTCCCGCTTCTCGATGGGCCAAGACGGACCGGCGATGGATACTACGAGAGCATGGTCGCGGATCCCGAAGGTAACCGGATTGTTATCGCCGAATGAGTCCGCTGCTGCCCAACCAGGCCGTTGAAGCTGACGGCCGCCTACCTCGCCTTCGGCTCGGTCGATCGGCCGCAGCTTAACGGCAACGTTGGGCGGCTTAGTCGATCGATCGGTTTGCAGGACCGAAGACCATGACTACCAGACCACAGAGCTGTGGGCCCCCAAGCGCGGCGCAGGACGTTGCGAATCTCGGTCTCATTCGCCCGCCGCTTGTGTATCTGACTTCGCTCGTCTCAGGGGCGGTGATCCAGCTCGCCACGCCATTCCCATTCCTTCCGGGAACGCTCGCTGTGCCGCTCGGAGCGCCTCTCGTTGTGGTTGCCATAGCGCTGTTCGCCTACTCGGTCACGACATTCCGGGCGGCCGGCACGCCCGTGCCCGCCCGAAAGCCCACCACCGTGATCGTGCGGACGGGGCCCTATCGCTTTAGCCGGAACCCGATCTATCTGGCGTTCTCCCTGTTGCAGCTCGGTATCTCGATCTGGGTCAACAGCGTGTGGCTGCTGGCCACGCTCGCCGGGGCGGCGGCGCTCATTCACTACGTCGTCATACGCAGAGAAGAGCAGTACCTGGAACGGAGATTCGGTGCGCAGTACTTGGACTATAAGGCGTCCGTGCGCCGCTGGCTGTAAGCCGCCCAACCAGCGGCTGCAGCGGGCCGGCGCATGAAGTGCGAGTCGCTACGCCGCACATCGTGGTGCGCCGGCCGCTCAGCCGTGCGTTAGCCAGCAGGATGGCCGCTTTTCTTCGGGGCCCGGCAGGATGTTAGACTAGGTTACCGACTAAGGGTCATGGGCAAGGTCGAAAAGATCGAGCAAGAGATTCAAGCGCTCTCCCCGGGCGAGCTTGCGCAGTTTCGCGCCTGGTTCCTGGAATACGACTGGGCAGCCTGGGACCGTCAACTCGAGCGCGACGTTCATGCGGGGCGGCTTGACGACCTTGCCGAGAAAGCCCTTCGTGACCACGCAGCCGGTAAGACAAAACCTCTCTGACTCATCACGCGTCTCCCGATTTCTGGGCGTCCTACCGGGCCTTACCGTCGGACGTCCAGAATCTCGCCGACCAAGCATACGCGCGCCTGAAGCAAGACCCGCGGCACCCGTCGCTCCACTTCAAAAAGGTCGGTCGCTTCTGGTCGGCTCGGGTTGGAGCCCACTACCGCGCCCTGGCCGTGGAAGCGAAAGACGGGCTCGTGTGGTTTTGGATCGGCACCCATGCCGATTACGACCGGCTGCTTGATTAACGAACGCATGCACCCGAGGGGGCGAAGGCGCCCCGCGGCTCATATGGCACATTCGACAACCTGGTAGCGCAGGGAGGTACGGTCGGATGGCACGTTCTGGCCGCTTTGCGGCGCTGCGGGAAACATCAGGACGAGGCTTCCGGGGCTACCCAGTCGCAACGGTCGCGTACTACGGACCAGACGCCAGCAGAGCCACAAAGGTAGCAGTCGGCGTGATCCTCGCGGAGGGCGCCGAACCTTCTGCGCTGGAGCGCTGGAATTCTGCCGAGGCAGATGCGCGGTTCGACCAGGATGCCTGCGGCGCCGCGCTTGACTTCATGGCGGCCCATCACGTGAAGACTGTCGTGATAAGTCCGGGGATCATCGGGTGCCCACACGAAGAAGGCGTCGACTACGCGGTCGGGGAGAAATGCCCTGCGTGTCCATACTGGGCGGACAGGGATCGATGGACGGGAGAGGCCATTCGGTGAGCGACGCGTGAAATCACAATCGGCGATTTCTGGTGACAGCTGGGTGACAGATTCAAGCTAGAACGTGCGTCGTTCTGCCTCCATCTGCAAGCTAAACGCCCTAAAATCAACGGGTGCTTGCGACGCGCGTGTTCCGCAGCAAGTTCAACGTCGCCCTCGGCATCGAGGCGCAAGGGTTCTGCGTGCTGAGGTAGTTAGGCCCCGCTGATCCGCCCCGTGGCGCCGGCGGCGCCTTGCGGCTTTCTGTTTCTGGGAACTATGATGCCGGTACCAGAGGCCGCGAAGACTATGCGAAACCGACAACGATCGCTCTGGTCGATAGTCCCAGCGCTCGTCCTCTTCGGTGCGGGGTGCGCTGAGACAGGACCGTCGACCACTCCGTCGGTTGTGGCCGCGCCCAGCCTCGTCGAGGCAAAGCGTCAGGTCAACGCATACGTCGACTCGGGTCGCTACGAGGCCGACATCGCCGCCGTCGCTGACCAGGCGAGAGCCTATCTGGAGTCGCGGGTGCGCGGCGGAGGTAAGTTGGCGATCGTCTTGGACGTCGATGAGACAGCGCTCTCGAATCTCCCGAGCCTTCGAGCAAACGATTACGGTTTCATCATCCCCGGTCCCTGTGATCTTCCGGGTGGGCCATGTGGGCTGGGCGCGTGGATTCGGATGGCGCAAGCGGACGCGATCAAACCGGTCTTGGCGCTCGCCCGCCTCGCCCGCGAGCGCAGCGTCGCCGTGTTCTTCCTCACCGGACGCCCGGAACGGGCGCGCGCGCCCACTGAACGGAATCTGCGGACTGCGGGATATGAATGGACCGCGCTGATCTTGAAGCCAGACGCCCTGACGACGAAATCGGCAGCCGATTTCAAGGCGCCAGAGCGGAAGAAACTCATCGATCAGGGCTACACAATCATCGTGAACATCGGCGATCAGATGAGTGATCTTGAAGGAGGTTTTGCCGAACGGACGTACAAGCTGCCGAACCCGTTCTACTTCCTACCGTGAAATCATGAGACAGGACCTGGTGCCCAAGGGCTGAGATCGTCGAGGCATGTGTTTCACCAACCTAATCGTGGTCGAGATTCTCATCGGAGGTCATCCATGATCGTTGCCCTGGCGTCGCCTTGTATCGCCTCAGCCCTTGATGAGGGCTTAGGGAAGATCAAGCGGCTCCTGTCCGAAGCTTCGGCCCAAGGCGCGGAGATCGTGTGTCTCCCGGAAGCCTATCTCCCAGGCTTGCGGGGACAGGATTTTGAAGTCTTGCCTTTTGATCAGACGCAGCAGGAACGGGCACTCCAGACCGTGGCGCAGTGGGCGCGAACGTATGCGGTGGCCACGATCCTCGGGATGGACAGGCTCACGGAGGCGGGCCGGCAAATTGCGGCCTTTGTCATCGACGCCCGGGGCCACATTCAGGGATACCAAACCAAGAACCAACTCGCCCCGACCGAAGATCAGTTCTATGTGCCTGGAAATACCCGGCGACTCTTCGAGATCAACGGGATGAAGTTTGGAGTGGCGATTTGCCATGAGGGCTGGCGCTATCCCGAGACGGTGCGATGGGCGGCGGTGCGGGGCGCCAAGATCGTCTTTCATCCCCACCACACGGGGAGTGATCAAGCAGGTGTCCGTCTGACTGAGTGGGGCTCGGCCAGCGGGCTCTACTATGAGAAGGCGATGATGATGCGCAGCATGGAGAACACGATCTACTTTGCCAGTGTCAATTATGCTTTGCGCTTCCAAGAATCGGCCACGTGTCTCATTACCCCGTCGGGCCAGTGCCAGGCGTACCTACCCTACGGGCAGGAAGGCGTACTCGTGCAGGCGATCAAAGTCGAGGAAGCGACCGGTTTGCTAGCCACTCGATACGCACCCGAGCGTTATCAAGAATTCAGGTCGGAGTGACCGCCCGGTTCGCGCAGTCGTGTGCGGTCGCGTCACCGCCGACGCGTCTTCTTCCGGTGAAGGAGGTCGCACACGGCCCGGTTCGGGGCGCCGCCCGCTTCGACCGACGAGGACAGGTACGCGTGCACGATCACCTTCTTGTCCTCGATGCCGTCCGTCTTCGGACAATGCGCGGCGCACCAGCGCACGTCGAGAATCTCCCTCACGGGATCTGCACTCGGCTCGCACCCCGGACAGTACAACCGCGCGACCGACAGGGTCTCCAGGAGGTCGCCGCTCATCGTCCGGCCCTGCCGCACTGGTCTACGGCCCTTCGGCTCGGCGGCGTGCGAGGGCGGTGTCGAGGTGCTTCTCTTGCAACCGGTCGCGCAGCACGCGGTAGGACTCCGCTCGGATCACGCGGTCGAACTGGCTCCGGTAACTCGCGACGACGCTCGCGCCGCCGATCAGCACGTCGTAGACCCGCCAGCGCCCCTCGCGCACGTGCAGGCGAAAGTCGAGCGCGATCGCCGTACCGCGCCGGGTCATGACCTCCGAGCGCACCATGGCGAAGCCGCCGTTGACCGACTCGCCGACGAACGTGATCGTCTCACCCGCGGACGCCTCGATCTGGGTCACGTAGGAGCGCTCCAGCAAGTCCGTGAACAGCGCCACGAACTCCGCTTGCTCCTCGGGCGTCCGCGCCTGCCAGTGGCGCGCGAGCGCGCGACGCGCGATCTCCTCGAAATCGAACGTCTCGCGGCCGATCCGCCGAATCGTCGCCCAGCGGTCGGCCACGGGTGTGCCGTTGACCTCGCCGTCCCGCAAGATGGTGAGGACGCCGACGACCGCCGATTCCACCGCCTGACGCGGTCCCACGGGTGGCGACGCTACCGCCGCGCCCGGCGCCAGCAACGCCGCCGAGACGAGCCCCGCCGCCGAGACGGCCACCCCGATCCACAGCGCCATCGTCGTCTCCCTCAGAGACCAGGCTAGGCGCGGGTGCTCGGAGAGGCCATCGGGTGAGTACCCGAGAGGACCCGAGGCGAACCCTTGAGGAACGGGGGTTGCGTCCTGTGCACCGATTTGCGAGGATCGGCACACCAACGGGCGCATGAGCGCGACGCACGGCTCCACCCGGCCGCTCGTGGACGTCCGCCTCGAGGCGCTCAGCACGCGCGGCGGCCGCCCGCCTGGCGTCTACGAGGTCGGCGTTCACGTGCGCTACGGCGAGTTCTTCACCTTCCTGGGCCCGCCCAAGTCGGGGAAGTCCGACGTGCTGCGGGCGCTCGCGGGCTTCCTGCCGATGACGAGCGGCCGCGTCCTCGTCGACGGCCAGGACATCTCCCTCTTGCCGCCGCGCGCGCGGGGCCTCGGCTACGTGTTCCAGGAGGGGGCGCTCTGGTCCCACCTCACGGTGGCCCAGCACATCGCCTTCGGCCTCGAGCAGCAGGGGCTCGCCGGGGCGGAGGTCGCGCGCAAGGTCGAGACGGTCGCCGGCCGGCTCGGCCTCGCCGGGCTCGAGGCGCGCCGCCCGCCCGAGCTTTCCATCGAGCAGCGGCGCCGCCTGGCGATCGCGCGCGCGCTCGCTGTCGAGCCACGCGTGCTCCTGCTCGACGAGCCGCTCGCGAACGTCGACCCGGCCGCGCGCAAGACGCTGCGGCTCGACCTCGCGAAGCTCCACCGCGACCTCGCCGTGACGACGATTCACGCCACGCGCAACGCCGCCGACGCGCTCGCCCTCTCCGACCGCCTCGCGGTCATGGGCGACGGGCGCGCGCTCCAGGTCGGTAATCCCGACGAGCTCTACCACCGCCCCTCGAGCCGCGCGGTGGCCGAGACGCTCGGGCCGGCGAACTTCCTACGGGTGAGCGTCGTGGAGGTCCGTGACCTCGGCGTCGTCGTCGAGACCGACGGCGGCCACCAGGTGCCGGTCGCCGGTACCGGCGCCTTCCGGAAGGGCGATCGGGGGTTGCTCGTCCTCCGTCCGGAGACCCTCTCCCTCACCGAGGCGGCGATGGCACGCGGGCCGGGCATCCCCGGGAAGGTCGCGCTGCGCGTCTTCGAGGGCGCGCGCCACCTCTACGAGATCGAGATCGGCGGGACGCTCCCGGTGCGCGTCGAGGTGCCCTCGACGGGCGAGACGCGCATCTATCGGCTCGGCGACCGGGTGCGTGTCGAGGTGTCGAGCGAGACGGTCGTGCTGGTGCCAGACGCCTAGCCTGGCGGTCGGTCACACCGCGTACGTCTTGTCCTGCTCCAGGATGCTGACGCGGGCGCTGCCGATGCGCTCGAGCTCCTCGGCGATCTCCTCGTGGAACTGGGGCTTCACGTGGTAGATCAGGACGGGGAGGTCTGGCGGAAGCTTGTCGAGCTCGCGGCTGATCAGGGTGGGCGTGAGGTGCTTGGCGATCTCCGCGAGCGGGCCCAGCCGGTTCGGGAAGGCGCACTCGAGGATCACGGCGCCGAGACCGTGGAGCCCGCGGGCCGCACGCCAGAGCGCGTCGGTCGGGCCCGTGTCCCCCGAGTAGATGAGGCCCGACGAGCCGTCGTGGATGATGAACCCCGTCGTCGGCACGGTGTGGTTCACGTGGACCGGCGTCACCCACAGGTCCGCGACGCGCTGCTCGACGTCCTCGACGAGCGCCCGGTACTTGACGACGGGGACGTCGGCGTGCGGGATCTTCGAGAAGTCGGGCCAGAGGACGTTGTTGAAGACGCTCCACCGGAGCGTGCTCACCACGGGATCGATGCCGGTGACCGTCACGGCGGCGCCGGTCTCACAGAAGCCGAGCGTCTCGCTGAGGTACACGAGGCCGGCGATATGGTCCAGGTGCGAGTGCGAGATCAGCGCGTACTCGATCGAGAGCTGCTCGGGAACCGTCAGCGCGCTCGACACGGTGCCCGCGTCGATCAGCGTCCGGTCGTTGATGAGAAACGCGGAGGGGCGGTGCCCGAGCCCCTCGCCGCCGAAGGCGCCGAGCACGCGGAATTTCATCCCGTCGCAATACTAGCACAGAAAAATAGTAAGATTGGCGCATGGGCGACGAGCGCTTCGACTATCCGACGATGGCGCGCGCGCTGATCCTCGGCGACAAGGACACCGTCGCGCGCAAGACCCGGGAGGGACTCGACCTCTCCCTCGACCCGAAGCTGCTCATCTTCAAGGGGCTCATTCCGGGGATGGACGTCGTCGGCGAGAAGTTCCGCCGGAACGAGTACTACGTACCGCAGGTCCTCCTGTCCGCGCGCGCCATGTACGCCGGGCTCGATCTGCTCAAGCCGCTCATCACGGCCTCGGCCAAGAGCGACGACTACTTCGGTATCGTCGTCATCGGCACCGCCCAGGGGGATCTGCACGACATCGGCAAGAACCTGGTCGCCATGATGCTCGAGGGCGCGGGGTTCAAGGTCGTCAACCTCGGCCGTGACGTGGCGCCGGAAGCCTTCGTGCGTGCGGTCCAGGAGCACAACGCGAACATCGTCGGCATCTCGGCGCTCATGACGACGACCATGCCCGCGATGAAGCGGACGATCGACGCGCTCGTCCGCGCGGGGCTCCGCGCGCGGGTGAAGGTGATGGTGGGCGGCGCGCCGGTGAGCCAGGCGTTCGCCGACGAGATCGGCGCCGACGGCTACGCGAGGGACTCGACCCTCGCGGTCGTCAAGGCCAAGACGCTCGTCGGCGTCGAGGCCGAGGCGGCGCGGTCGTGACGGCGCGCGGGCGCGAGGTCCTCGAGCGCGTCCACGCGGGCGAGATCCTCGTCTTCGACGGCGGGTACGGCACCATGCTGTTCGCGGCGGGCCTCGCCAACGGCGCCTGCCCGGAGCTGTGGAACGACACCCACGCCGACATCGTACAGGGGATCCACAAAGGCTACATCGACGCGGGCAGCCAGATCGTCGAGACCAACACCTTTGGCGGGAGCCGCCTCAAGCTCAACGAGTACACGCTCGGCGAGCAGACGCGCGAGCTGAACGCCAAGGGCGCCCGGCTGGCCCGGGCGGTCGCGCAGCGCGACACGTACGTGGCGGGCTCGATCGGCCCCACGAGCCGACTGCCCCGCGACTACGCGCTCGACGAAGGCGTGACCGACGAGGAGTACGTCGCGACGTTCCGCGAGCAGGCAGAGGCGCTCGCCGAGGGCGGCGTGGACCTCTTCGCGGTCGAGACGATGATGTTCCCGCAGGAGGCGACCGCGGCGGTGCGCGCGTGCAAGGAGGTCACGGACCTCCCCGTGATGGCGACGATGTTCTTCCAGTACGAGGAGCTACACGACCGTGATCGCACGATGTGGGGCGAGAGCCCGGCGGACGTGGCCGCGAGCCTCCTCGCCGCGGGGGCCGACGTCGTCGGGATGAACTGCGGGCGCGGGCCCGACCGGGCGATCGTCATTATCCGCGAGATGCGGAAGGTCACGGACGCGCCGCTCGTCGCCTACCCGAACGCGGGGCTCCCGATCACGACGGGCGACACGGTCACCTACGAGCTCGGGCCCGAGGCGATGGCGCGGGACTACCCCGCGCTGCTCGACGCCGGGTGCAGCATCGTCGGCGCCTGCTGCGGCTCCAACCCCGAACACATCCGGTTGATTGCCGAGCTCGTGCGACGCCGCAGGCAGTGACGGCGCCGTCCGACGCGCCCCGCGTTCTCGCGGACATCGCGCTCGAGATCGATCCCGACGAGGTCCTACGCTTCCAGGGCTACAAGCGCGGCGCCGACGTCCCGAGCCGCGAGGTCCGGGCGCTCTTCGACGAGGCGATGGCGCTCGGGCGGCGCCTCATGGAGCCGCGCGCGGTGGTCCGCTGGGCGCCCGTCACCCGGCGCGAGGGCGACACGCTCGAGGCGGCCGGGGTCGCGCTCACGATCCCGGCGATCGAGCGCGCGTGGGGTCCCGTGGCCGAGCTCGCGGCCGCCGTGTGCACGATCGGCGACCAGCTCGAGCGTCGGGGCGCCGAGCTGTGGGAGGCGCGCGAGCTGCCGCTGGCGGTCATGCTCGACAGCGTGGGCTCGGGCGCCGTCGAGAGCCTGGCCGAATACGTGAACGACATGCTCTGCCAGGAGGGGATCCGGCGCCGCCTCCAGGTCACCAACCGGATCAGCCCCGGCTACGGCCCCTGGGACGTGACCCAGCAGCGGGAGCTGTTCCGACTCTGCCCGGGAGAGGAGATCGGCGTCCGGCTCAACGCGTCCTGCTTCATGACGCCGGTGAAGTCGATCTCGCTCCTCGCGGGTGCGGGCGTCGCGGCGCGCGTCGATCACTACTTCAGCCAGTGCGCCCGCTGCTGGATGCGCGACTGCGCCTATCGCCGCGCGCCCGCCCTGAAGACCGTGCATCGGTAAGCCCGAGGCGATCTGATACGATGCGGAAGATGCCGGCGGACAACATCCTTCTGGTGGGCTTCATGGGGGCGGGAAAGTCGGTGGTCGGCAGGCTTCTCGCGCGCCGGCTCGGGCGCTGCTTCGTGGAGACCGACGACATGATCGTCGCCCGCGAGGCGCGCTCGATCGCCGAGATCTTCCGCGCGGAGGGCGAGGAGCGCTTCCGCGCGCTCGAAGCCGAGGCGCTGGAGGCGCTCAAGCTGAAATCGGGCGACGTCATCGCGACGGGTGGTGGCCTTCCCTGCCGCGAGGGGCGCATGGAGACCCTCCGCGCGCTCGGCACCGTCGTGTGGCTCGCGGGCGACCTCGCCGACCTCTGCGAGCGCGCGGGCCGGTCGGGAGACCGGCCGATGCTCGCGGGCCGGAGCGCCGAGGAGCTCCGGGCGCTCTACCGCGCGCGCGAGCCCTACTACCGACGCGCGCACATCGTGATCGACACGAGCGGGCTCGGCCCCGACCAGGTCGTGGCCCGCGTCCTGATCGCGCTCCGGGGAACGCATGCCGCACGCGTTTAGCCAGCGTCTGGCCGCGGGGGCGCTCCTCTGCGATGGGGCGATGGGCACGATGCTCTACGCGCGCGGGGTGTCGCTCGACGCGTGCTTCGACGTCCTCAACCTGAACAACCCGAGGCTCGTGCAGGCGATCCACGCCGACTACGTCGCCGCGGGGGCCGACCTGATCGAGACCAACACCTTCGGCGCCAACCGCTTCAAGCTCGCGGTGCACGGGCTCGAGGGCCAGGTGCGAGAGGTCAACCGCCGCGGCGTCCGGCTCGCCCGTGACGTGCGCGAGTCGACCGGGCGTGACGTTCTGATTCTCGGCTCCGTCGGTCCGCTCGGCAAGTACCTGGCGCCCCTCGGGAGCGTGACGGCGGAGGACGCGCGCGCCGCGTTCCGGGAGCAGGCGGAGGGGCTCCTCGAGGGTGGCGTCGACGCCTTCATCGTCGAGACGTTCTCCGATCTCGCCGAGATCGCGCTCGCCATCGAAGCGATCCGCTCGGTCACCGACCTGCCCATCGCCGCGGAGATGGCCTTCACCGACGAGGGCGTGACGTTCACGGGACGCTCGCCCGCCGAGGTGGCGCGCACCCTGCGCGCGTTGGGCGTCCAGGCCCTGGGCGCGAACTGCTCCGTGGGTTCGAGCACCTTGTACGGGGTGCTCGAGCAGATGGTGGAGGTGGCCGGGGGCCTGCCGCTCGCGATCCAGCCGAACGCGGGGCTCCCCAGCCGTGTCGGCGAACGGCTCATCTACCTCTCGTCGCCGGCCTACATGGCGGAGTACGCCGCGCGCATGGTGGACGCGGGCGCCCGTGTCGTCGGGGGCTGCTGCGGCACGACGCCGCAGCACATCGCGGCGATGCGCGAGACGCTGGATCGCAAGCGTCCGCCGCGGCGCGACGCGGTGCGTCCCACGGTCACGGTCACCACACCGGCCGTCGGGGAGTCGGCCGGGCTCCTGACCCGGCGTCCCGCGACGCCGCTCCAGCGCAAGCTCGAGGCGCGGGAGTTCGTCGTCACCGTCGAGCTCGACCCGCCACGGGGCCACACCGTCGAGAGGCTCGTCCAGGGCGCCAAGCTCCTCAAGGAGCGCGGCGTCGAAATCGTCGACGTCAACGACGGCTCGCTCGGCCGCGTGCGGATGGCCGTCCTGCCGACGGCGCTCCTGGTGCGCGAGGCGACCGGGCTCGACATCAATATGCACTTCACCTGTCGCGACCGGAACCTCATGGGTATCCAGGCCGACTTGCTCGGCGCCCACGCGCTCGACGTCCGAAACATCCTCGCCCTCAAGGGCGACCCGCCGCGCGCGGGTGACTACGTCAACACCACGGCCGTCTTCGATGTCAACGCGATCGGCCTCATCGAGGTGCTGAAGCGGATGAACCAGGGGCTGGACGCGACCGGGAACAGCATCGGCACGCCGACCTCGTTTTGCGTCGGCGCGGCGCTGAACCCCGGGGCGGAGAACATCAAGGCGGAGATCAGCCGCTTCCAGCGCAAGGTGCACGCGGGGGCGCAGTGGCTTCAGACGCAGCCCGTGTACGATCTGGCCGAGCTCGACCGGTTTCTCGAGCAGGCGGGCGGCCCGCCGGTGCCGGTCATCGTCGGGGTGCTCCCGCTCCACAGCTACCGCCACGCCGAGTTCCTCCACAACGAGGTGCCGGGCATCACGATCCCCGAGCATATCCGCGCGCGGCTCAGGGACGCGGGCGACGGGGCGCTGCGGGTCGGGATCGAGATGGCCCAGCGCCTGCTCCACGAGATCCGCGGCCGGTACGCGGGCGCCTATCTGGTGCCCTCGTTCGGGCGCTTTGAGGTCGTCGCCGAGGTGCTGGATGCCCTGCACTGATCGGAGCGCGAGATCGGGGGAGCCGTGGGTGGCCTGAGAGAGGAGCTAGATGGCTCCGCCGACCTCGCGGCGCTCGGCGTGGGAGAAGCCGGGGAGCGGATCCGACGCGGCACGCTGAGCCCCGTGGCGCTCGTCGAGGCGTGCCTCGAGCGGATCCGCGCGCTCGACGGGACGCTCGAGGCCTGGGTGCACGTCGACGAGAAGGGCGCCTTGGCCGTCGCGCGCGAGCGTGCCCGTGAGTCGGCGCGCGCCGCCGTGCGCGGGCCCCTGCACGGCATCCCGTTCGCGGTGAAGGACATCTTCGACGTCGCCGGGCTCCCGACGACCGCCGGCGCCCGGGCGTTCGCCCACCGCCGACCCGGCGAGGACGCGGCGTCGGTCGCGCTGCTCCGTGCCGCAGGCGCGATCGTGCTCGGCAAGACGCACACGACGCAGTTCGCCTACCGCGACCCGGCGCCCACGCGCAACCCGTGGAATCGCGCGCACACGCCCGGCGGCTCCTCGTCGGGCTCGGCGGCCGCGGTGGCCGCGCGCATGGTCCCGCTGGCGCTCGGCTCGCAGACCGTCGGCTCGGTCCTGCGCCCCGCGGCCTACTGCGGCGTGGTCGGCTTCAAGCCCACGCACGGCCTCGTGTCGACCACGGGCGTGATCCCGCTCGCCGGGTCGCTCGACCACGTCGGCGTCTTCACCCGCGGGGTCGCCGACGCGGGGCTCGTGTTCTCGGTGCTGGCACGCCAGCGCGTCGCCGTCGAGCCCGGCAACCCGCCGCGCCTGGCGCTGGCACCCGAGGTCCTGCGTCGCGCCTCGCGCGAGGTTGCCGCCCACGTCCAGGCGACGGCCGACGCCTTCGCCCGTGCGGGCGCGACGCTCACCGAGGTGAAGCTGCCGCGGTCGTTCGACGGGATCCACGCGGCGGGCCAGACCGTCCTGGAATCGGAGGCGGCGGCCTTCCACGAGCCGTTGTTCGCCAAGTACGCCGACCAGTACGGCCCGGAGATCCGCAAGCTCGTCGAGCGGGGGCTGACGATCTCCGCCGTCACCTACCTCGGCGCCAACCGTGCGCGGCTCGCCTTCCGAGAGGAGGTCATGGAGGTGCTCGCGGCGCACGACGCGCTCCTCACGCCGACGGCGCCCACGCCCGCCCCCGAGGGGCTCGCGTCGACGGGCGACGCCTCGCTGTGCGCGCCCTGGAGCTTCGCCGGGGTCCCGGCGATCTCGCTGCCGAGCGGGCTCACGCCGTCGGGGCTTCCGCTCGCCATCCAGCTCGTCCAGGCCGCGGGCGCCTCGGCGCGACTGCTGAGCGTGGCGGCCTGGTGCGAGCGCCAGGTCGCGTTCACCCGATCGCCCGGTCTCTGACCATGCTCGACCTCAAGATCGAGGGCGCCCAGGTCGTCGACGGTACCGGCGCTCCGGGCAGTCGTGCCGACGTCGGCATCCGCGACGACGTCGTCGCGGCGGTCGGCGACCTCTCGGGCGAGGCGGCCGGCCTGACGCTCTGGGCCGCGGGCCGTGTGCTGGCGCCGGGGTTCATCGACATGCATTCGCACTCGGACTGGCGGCTCTGGGAGAACCGGCGCGCCGAGTCGAAGATCCGCCAGGGCGTGACCACGGAGGTCGTGGGCAACTGCGGCTTCTCGCCCGCGCCCGCGTCCCCCGAATTTCTCGCGGAGCTCCGTGGGTTCGCCCTCTACGTGCCGCGGGGCATGGACTTCCGGTGGCGGTCGGTTGGCGACTACTTGAAGGCGTTCGACGCGGAGGGCACGGCCCTCAACGTCGTGCAGCTCGTGGGCCACGGCACCCTCCGCATCGCCGTGATGGGCTTCGCCCGTCGCGCGCCCGATCGCAAGGAGCTCGCCCGGATGCAGCGGCTCATGACCGAGGCGATGGAGGACGGCGCGTGGGGTCTCTCCACGGGCCTCATCTACGCGCCCGGCTCGTACGCCTCGACCGAAGAGATCGTCGAGATCGCGCGCGTGGCGGGTCGGCACCGTGGCTTCTACGCGAGCCATATCCGCGGCGAGGGCGCGACGCTCCTCGACGCCGTCGGCGAGGCGATCCGCGTGGGGCGGGAGGGCGAGCTGTCGGTCCAGGTGAGCCACATCAAGGCCGCGGGCCGCCCGAACTGGGGCAAGGTCGCCGGGGCGCTCGCGCTCATCGACGCCGCGCGCGCCGAGGGCCTCGACGTCATGGCCGACGTCTACCCCTACACGGCGTCGAGCACGACGCTCCGCGCGCTCCTGCCCGACTGGGCCCTCGAGGGTGGCGTCGGGGCGATGCTGGAGCGGCTTCACACGCCGGAGGCGCGCGAGCGGATCCGTCACGAGCTCGAGGCGCCCGTGACCGGCCAGGGCCTCCTCGACCGCGTCGGCTGGGAGAACATCATGATCGCGTCCTGCGCGCGGCGGAAGGACGCCGAAGGCAAGCGCCTGTCGGAGGTCGGCGCCGAGCGCGGCATGGACCCGCTCGACGCGGCGTTCGAGCTCCTCGTGGACGAAGCGGGCCGTGGCTACGTCATCCTCTTCCAGCTCGACGAGGCGGATCTCCGCCGCGCCCTCGCCCATCCAGCGGTCATGATCGGCTCCGACGGCTCGGCGCTGGCGCCCTACGGCGTCCTCGGCACGGGCAAGCCGCACCCGCGCAGCTACGGCACGTTCCCGCGCGTGCTCGGCGAGTACGCCCGGGCGCAGCGCCTCCTCGGGCTGCCCGAGGCCGTGCACAAGATGACGGGACTGCCTGCCAAGCGCCTCCGGCTGCGCGACCGCGGCGTCATCCGCGTGGGCGCGAAGGCCGATCTCGTCGTGTTCGATCCCAGGCGGGTCGCCGACCAGGCGACGTACGACGCGCCCCACCGCTATCCCGTCGGCATCGAGCACGTCGTCGTGAACGGGTCCATCGTCGTCAAGGATGGCGCGCACACCGGGAGCCTCCCCGGTAAGCTCCTGACGCCCCTATGACGCTCCTGGAGGAGGAGCTCGCCCGAATCCTGCGCCCGCTGGTGGCACAAGCCCGTGCCGTGGCTGGCGCGCTGGTCTTCACGCCACCCCGCGAGGCGCCGGTGGTCGTGAGGGCGGCGGGCCGGCGTCTGCCCGCGCGGCTCGACGGGTGGTTGCAGGCCTCGGTGCGGACCCCGGTGGGGCGTCTCGGGCTCGCGCGCGCCACGCCGCCCGGCTGGACGCGGGGCCGCGCGGTCGTGCTGAAGACGCCGCTCGTGGCGTCGGGGCGGCGCGTCGGCGCCCTCCTGCTCCTCGGGCCCGCGCTCACGCGCGGCACCCTGACGCCCGACGTCTCGCGCGCGCTCGGCGAGGCGCTCGATCGCGTCTGGCGCCTCCACCGGCGCGCGCTCCGCATGTCGGCGCTCGACGAGCTGACGCGGCTCCTCGTCGTGACCCACTCACTCGACGACGTGTTCCGCGCGTTCGCCGAGGGTGCGGCAAAGCTCGTGGCGTTCGACTCGATCGCCGTGTCGCTCCTGGACGCGGAGCGCGACGAGTTCGAGATCATCGACGTCGTCGCGCGCTCCGTGCCCCTGCGCGTGCCGCGCGACGACCGGATGGCCCTCGCCGGGACCCTCTTCGCTGACCTCGTGGCGCGCGGCACGCCGCTCCGGGTGGACGACGTGCGGGACGAACGGGTCCCCGGGGTGAGCCGGCGGGTCTTCGCGGAGCGCGGCTACCGTGCGGTGACGCTCGTGCCGCTCCTGTCGGCCGGCGGCGTCTTCGGCGCCGTGACGCTGACGTCCGCGCGCGTGGGAGCCTTCGACGCCGAGGACGTCGAGATCGTCGGCGAGCTCGCCCGGCCCCTCGCGTCGGCGATCGAACTGCGACGGCTCCTGACGGAAGGCCACCGGCGGCGGGACGAGCTCGCGGCGCTCTACGCAACGAGCCAGCTCATCACCGCCCGTCTCGACGTCGAGTCGGTCCTCGACCGGATCAGCCGCTCGGTCAGCGACCTGATCGGCAGCTCGGGGTGCGGCATCGGCCTTCTCGATCCGGCCGGGACCCACATCGCCCACGTCGCGGCCCACGGGGCCGGGAGTGAGGCGTGGCGCACGCTCTCGGTCCCGGTCGGCGAGGGGATCATGGGCCGCGCCGCCCAGAGCGGCACGACGCTCCGTGTCGACGACGTCCGCACCGACCCGCACTCGGCGCGCCGCGACGTGGACGAGCGCGAGGGGATTCGCTCGATGCTCTGCGTGCCGCTCAAGGTCGCGGGCGGAGTCATCGGCGTGATCTCGGCCTTCGCGACGCGTCCGGGCGCGTTCACCACGCACCACCAGCGCGTGCTCGAGGCGTTCGGCGAGCAGGCCGGGATCGCGATCCACAACGCGCGGCTCTTCGAGGAGAGCGTGCGCCGGGCCCGCGAGACACGCGCGCTCCTCGAGGCCGGCCGCGCGGTGACCGCCAGCCTCGACGTGGACCGGACGATCCGCGTGATCCTGGAGGAGGCGCGCGGCGTTCTCGGCGTCGACTCGTGCGGCCTGGCGACGCTCGACCCCCTGACGGACGAGCTCGTCACGGTGGCGAGCCTCGATCTTCCCCAGGCGATGGTGAAGGACATTCGAATCAAGGTGGGTGAGGGGATCGGGGGCCGGGCGGTGCGCGAGCGGCGCCCGGTCCAGAGCCGTGATCTCTACACCGACCCGCGCGTACGCTACCCACAGCTGCCACGCGCCCACGGCCTGCGCTCGATGCTGGTGGCGCCGCTCCTCGTGGGTGACCGCGCCATCGGGGCGATCAGCGCCTTCCGGCGGGACGTTCACGAATTCTCGGCGAGCGAGGCGGAGCTCCTCCTGGCGCTCGCCGACCAGGCGGCGATCGCGCTCGAGCACGCGCGGCTCTACGCGGCGCTCGAGGGCATGGTCGCCGAGCGGACGCGGGAGCTCGACGCGCAGAAGCGCTTCGTCGAGGTGGTGCTGGAGACGCTGCCGCTCGGCGTCTTCGTCCTCGGCGCCGAGCTTCGCGTCGTGCGCACCAACCGCGAGGGCGCGCGGGTCCTCGGCTGCGACCCGGGCACGCGCACCTCGTTCGCCGCGCTCTTCGCCCCCGACACCGCGGGGACGGTCGAGGGGTTCGTCCGCGCGGCGTTCGAGACGCGGCAGGGCGGCGCGCTCGAGACGGAGGTCACGCTCGGCGGCGAAACGAAGGTCCTCCGGCTGACGAGCGCGCCCGTCGAGTCGGCGGAGGCGAGCGCCACGCACGCGGTGGTCCTCGTGGAGGACGTGACGCTCGCGAAGCGGCTCGAGCGCCAGATGCTGCTGACCGAGCGGCTCACGACCGCCGGACGGCTCGCCGCGGGGGTCGCGCACGAGCTGAACAACCCGCTGGCGACGATCGCCGGCTGCGCCGAGTCGCTCCGGGGGCGACTCACGGAACGCGGGCTCGCGCAAACCGCCGAGCTGACCGACTTCCAGCACTACCTCGAGCTGGTCGAGGAGGAGGCGTTCCGGTGCAAGGAGATCACCGGGACCCTGCTCCAGTTCGTCCGTGATCCCGGGAGCCGGCGTGTGCCGACCGACCTCAACGCGCTCGTCCTCAAGACCCTCGAGCTTCTCTCCCACCAGTCGCGCTTCGCCGAGGGCCGGTTCGCGACCGAGCTCGATCCCGCGCCCCCTTCCCTCGCGGTCAACGAGGGGCAGATCCGTCAGGTCTTCATCGCCCTCGCCTCGAACGCGCTCGAGGCGATGGAGGGCCGCGGCCGGCTGACCGTGCGCTCACGTGTGCACCGTGGCGAGGTGGAAGTGGAGTTCGAGGACGAGGGGCCGGGCGTTCCCGACGAGATCCTGTCTCGTATCTTCGATCCGTTCTTCACGACCAAGCCGCCGGGGCAGGGGACCGGCCTCGGGCTCGCCATTGCCCAGGGGATCGTGACGGACCACGGGGGCCGGATCGAGGTCACCTCGCGGCCCGGCAAGGGGAGCCTCTTCCGCATGGTGCTGCCGGCGTGAGCCGCAAGGTCCGCGTGCTGGTCGCCGACGACGAGCGCCACCTGCGCGAGCTCGTGGTGCGCGAGCTGGGGCGCAAGGGGCACGACGTGGACGGCGTGGCCGACGGGGCCGCGGCGCTCGAGCGGCTCGCGGAGACGCCGTACGACGTCGTGGTCCTCGACATGAAGATGCCGAAGAAGGAGGGGATCGAGGTCCTGCGTGAGCTCCAGGCCTTCCCCGAGCAGCCGCAGGTGATCGTGGTGACGGGGTTCCAGGAGGTCGGCACGGCCGTCGAGGCGATGAAGCTCGGCGTCTACGACTACCTCACCAAGCCCATGAAGATCGAGGAGCTCGACGTCCTCGTCCGCAAGGCTGCGGAGAAGGCCCAGCTCCTGCGTGACAACGAGGCGCTGCGAGCGTACGCGCCGGGCGCCGAGCCGTTCGGCGGCATCCTCACCAAGAGTTCCCAGATGCAGGAGGTCCTCCGGATCGTCGAACGGGTCGCGCCCACCGACTCCTCGGTGCTCATCCTGGGCGAGAGCGGCACGGGGAAAGAGCTGGTGGCGCGTGCGATCCACGCCCTCTCGGCGCGGGCCGCGCGGCCCTTCGTTCCCATCCACTGCGGCGCGCTGCCGCGCGAGGTGTTCGAGTCGGAGCTCTTCGGTCACGAGCGGGGCGCGTTCACCGGCGCCGTCGCCGCGAAACCCGGGCTCGTCGAGCTCGCCGACGGCGGCACGCTCCTGCTCGACGAGATCGGCGAGATGGAGCCGGACAGTCAGGTGAAGCTCCTGCGCGCCCTCGAGACCGGCACCTTCTTCCGCGTGGGCGCCACGCGCCCGCGCAGGGTGGACGTTCGGCTCGTCGCGGCGACCAACCGCGACCTCGGCGAGGCGATGAAGGCGGGCGCCTTCCGCCAGGACCTCTACTTCCGGATCAACACGATCACGGTCAAGCTCTCGCCGCTCCGCGAGCGCCGTGAGGACGTCGCGCTCCTCGCCAACCACTTCGTCGCGGCCAACGCGACCTACGGCGCCAAGCGCCTCAGCCCCCGCGCCCTCGGCGCGCTCGAGGGGTACGCGTGGCCCGGCAACGTCCGCGAGCTGCTCCACGCCATCGAGCGCGCCGTGATCCTCTCGAAGGGCGAGGAGATCCTGCCGGAGGACCTGCCGCCGGAGGTCCTCGGCGCGGCGCCGGCCCCGGCCGCGTCGTCGGGGGCGAGCCTCGAGACGATGGAGCGCCAGCACATCGTCGCGACGCTGCGCGAGGTGGGCGGTCACCGGGGCAAGGCCTCGGCGCTGCTCGCCATCGACCCGAAGACGCTCTACCGGAAGATCGTCGCCTACGGAATCGCCCCCGACGAGTTCAGGACGGGCGGGGAGGGCACGCGACATGGATAAGAACACCGTCACGCAGAGGATCCGTGAGCGGCTGGACGCCGGCAGTTTGCCTCGAGCGATCCCGCCACTGACGGTGAAGCCGGGTGCGTCGACGTCGCCCACGGCGCACGTCAGCGTGGATACCTCCATCGGCGTGGTCAGATGCGCCGCGTGCGATGAGCCGGGTGCGCAGGTCGCGTATCGGTTCCCGGACGGTCGGATCCTCAGGTTTCACGGCCAATGCCACCGGATCTGGGAAGAGGAGTGTCAACGAGGCCCGCGTGGCGCGTGAAGGGGAGGGAAGATGACGAAGAAATGTCAGCGCGGCACTCGAGCGTCCAGCCCCGTGACACGGCCAGGGCGATTCATCACGGAGAACGCGGATTTTCTAAGCCCTTAGCGCTCTGGCGCGCCCTTTGCCTCCGCCCTGCCACGGTATGCGCTGGTGGCCTCGAAAGCCCGCCCCGCCCGACCCGCCCCGCGAGGAAGAGCGCCCGGCCGAGACATCGACGTCCTCGAGCAAGTGCGCACGCCCGGGCTGCTACAACGACCTCCCGCCCGGCCGCCAGAGCTTCTGCAGCGACGAGTGCCTCAAGGCGTATTCGGCCAGCATGACGGAGGGGATTCGCGGCCTCAGGACGCTGCGCGGCTACACCTATCGGTCGCGTCAGTCAGGATCACGCCGCGAGGGGAGGTGAGGACATGGATCACTTCAAGTGCGGGAAGTGCGGGAAGACGTCGTCGAAGCCGGGGATGTGCTGTGGGGCGCCGATGAAAAAGAGCTGACTCGTACCAATCGGCGACCCGGCTGATGGGCTGTGGCCCGTCACCGGGTCGCCGTCCTGCGGGCTTCGCCGCGGGCGCGTGGCGCTAGGTTGGGGACATGCACGAACCACTGATGCTCGTGACGGCTGCCTTCGCCCTGCTGAGCGTCGTCCTGCTCGTGACGGCGTTGGCGGCCGTGCGGAAGCAGCGCTGGATGGGGACCGGCGTGGCCCTCGTCGTCGCCGTGCTCTTCCTGGCCATGGCGGCGCTGGCCGCCACCCTCAGCCTGGCGACGCAAGGGTACCAGGCCCTGACGCGCGAGGTGGTGGCGGCGACCGTCGTAACGCGACCGACCGGGCCGGAGCGATTCATGGCCACGTTCGCCTTCCCCGACGGCCGGCGCGAGCACTACGAGCTCACTGGGAACGCCCTCTATGTGGACGCGCACATCGTCAAGTGGCACCCGCTTGCCAACATCCTGGGACTCCACACCGCGTACCAACTCGACCGCGTGACGGGGCGTTACGACCGGCTCGAGGACGAGCAGACGAGGCCGCGGCGGATGTTCGCCCTTTCACGTCCTACGCCCGTTGACATGTTCCAGCTCGCCCGGAGCCTCGCCTTCCTGGGGCGCTTGGTGGACACCGAGTACGGGTCGGCCACCTTCAGCTCGGCGCGAGGGCCGACCGAGCTCGAGCTCCGGGTCTCCACCTCAGGCCTTCTCTTTCGCTCGGTCGGGCAGACGGCGCAGGGCCTGTCCCCCTCACCGACCAGGCAGCGGTAGCCGCGCCGGGCCGGTCGCCCTCGAGGACCTGACCGCGAGGCCCCCGTGCTCGGCGTGACAGGTGGCTTGCGCGGTCTGGCCGCCCGTGTACACTGGACCGGTCGGCCGAATGGGCCGGATCTCGCCTCCGATGCAACGTGTCTTCCGGTTCGCGGGGCGTGTACGACAAGCGGAAGCAGAGTCCAGGGGGTTCACATGGCGTCCAAACTGTATATCGGCGGTCTCGCGTACTCGACGACGAGCGACGGGCTTCGCGAGTTCTTCAGCCAATGTGGCAACGTTCTATCGGCGACTGTGATCACCGACCGGTTCTCCGGGCAGTCGCGCGGCTTCGGGTTCGTCGAAATGGCGACGGCAGAAGAGGCACAGAACGCGATCGCTCAGCTCAACGGGCGTGAGTTCGACGGCCGGAAGATCACGGTCGAGCTGTCGAACCCGCAGGGCCAGCGCAGCGGTGGCCCGCGACCCGGCGGCAACCGGCCGGGCGGCGGCGGGCGCGGTCCTGGCGGGGGGCGGGGCCCGGGCGGCGGGCGCGACAGCGGCTACGCCCACCGTCCCTCCAAACCCGTGAAGTGGTAGTACGAGCCGAGCGGCGGAGCGCGCCGCGAGGCGAGTCTGGAATCCTAGTCGTACGAGCCGAGCGGCGGAGCGCGCCGCGAGGCGAGTCTGAGGAACTGGTCGTACGAGCCGAGCGGCGGAGCGCGCCGCGAGGCGAGTCTGAGGAACTGGTCGTACGAGCCGAGCGGCGGCCGCGGAGGCTCGGCGGAGCGCGCATCCGAGGCGAGTCCGAGAAGCCGGTAGTCTGAGGGGTTCGTCGTAGCGAGGTCACGAAGGGGCCAGCGATAGCTGGCCCCTTCGGGCGTCCGGCGCTCAGGCCCCGGCCGATGAGAAGACGCGGTCGTAGCGGCCGTACTCGTGCGCGGCGTCCATGAACCACTTCACGGCGTCGGGATCCGACCGGGGCGGGATCTCGCACGAGGTTGAGAGGATGAACGCCGAGCCTCGCGCCGCCGTGTCGAGGCAACGCCGGACGTCGGCCTCCATCGCGTCCTTCGTCGTCTTCTCGAACTTCGTCGCGTCCACGTTGCCGATCGCGACGACGCGACCGCGGGACACCTCGGTAAACCGCTTGAGCTGGTCCACGTAGAGCTTCGGGTCCGCCTGCTGATCGAGGTCGAACGAGATCGTCGTGAAGCCGCAGGCGATCAGGTCCTCGTAAATCGGATAGGTCGTGCCACAAATGTGTGTCGTCACGCCGACCTTCTTGGCCTTGAAGTAGTCGACCAGGTCTTTGTGGTAGGGCGCGATGAAGTCCCGATAATTGTCGGGCGAGATCAGGCTGATCGACGCGGTCGGCTCCGAGAAGCTGAGCCCGATGCCCGTCTTCACGATCGCGTCTCCCCAGTTCTTGCAGAAATCGGTCGTGATCCGCATCAGGTCGTGGATGAAGGTCGGGTCCTCGAAGGTGTCCAGGAGCATCGTCTCGGGGTTCCGGAGCAGCATCGCGATCGTCCACGGGCCCACGGCCACGGCCCCGATCGCCGTCGGAGGCTTCGCCTTCACGAGCGCCTCGCACTGCTCGAGGAAGCCGGGGAGGCGCGCCGTCTTGTACGGGTCCGGCAGCGCCAGCTTCGCGAGCCGGGCCTTGTCGTCCTGGAGGACGTGGCCATCGATGGAGGGCACGACATAATCCGAGTACTTCACGCGGCATCCGAAGGCTTCCGCTTCTTTGGCCAGGTCGTTATAGGCCAGCACCACGTCGGGTTGATATCGCTCGTAGTAGTTCAGCATCGCCGTGATCGCCTTGGGCACGTTCGTGCAGTACTCCTCGATCGACAGGCCGTCGAGGGTCCCGGCGAATGAGGCGACGATCGGGTAGACGGGCACACGATCGGCGAACGAGCGCTTGTAGGCCGCGACGACCCGGTCGCGGGGGGCGTACTGGCTCCGGCCGTGCTCCACGTCCCAGATGCGGTTGGCTTCCATGTACCGGGCCGGGAGCTTGGCCTCGTACTCCATGAACTGTGTGATCGGGTAGCGGATGCCGCCCGCGTGCGTGCCCTTGAGACCCTCGATGATGTCCTCCATCTGACCCCACGGGATCGTGAACGCCATCTCGTGGTCCTGGGTCTGGCCGAAGATCCGATCGCCCGAGCACGGCAGGATGACCTGTGGCGCGTCGGTGCGCATCGTCGTCACGATGATCTCTGAGCAATCGATGCGGCCGCCGAAGGAGGAGGTGAGTTTCCCGCCGCGCTTCCAGAGCGCCGCCTGGGTCAGGCGCATGACCTGGGCCGGGTTGGCGTAGATGCAGACGAGGTGCGGCTCGAACGGCGCCCGGTCGAGCGGCGCCACGAGGAGGCAGGCGTACTCGCCCGGTGCGAACTTGTCGACGGCGGCTTCGGAGCGCGCCCCGGCGGACTTCGTCGCCGTGTACATCCCCTCGCACAGCGTTCCGGAACTGTGCAGGTGCGTCGGCTTCTCGAAGCCGAGCGCCGCGATGCCGAGCGAGCAGATGTGATCCTCCCGCGTGAGCGCGATCATCCAGCCGTACCGCCGGGCCATGTCGATGACCTGACAGTTCATGCTGAGCTTCTTGAAATCCCGCGCCGGCCGCTTGGCCTTCTCGGGGATCTCCTCGCCGGGCCTGAGCATCCGGATCGCTACGGGGAACGTCTGGGGCCGGATGTAGAACTGCAGCTCTCGGTCGGCCGTCTTGACGTCGATCATGGGCTCTCCTTTGGAACGGGTCCGGCAGCGAGCCTACTCTCTCGCGGACCCAACTAGTATAAAATACCGCGCACTCGCGGCGGGCCTTGCTCGCTGCGTCAAGACCGGGGACCCGGTCGGAGGAGGCCTCGAATGCAGGCTCCAAGCGCCAGCTACAGCCTCACGGTCCGGCTCGAGATCGTGAACAAGCCCGGGATGCTCGGCCGGGTCACCTCGGCGATCGGCAAGGCCGGCGGTGACATCGGCGCCATCGACCTGGTCGTCGTCGGCAAGTCCACGATCACGCGCGACATCACCTTCAAGGCGAGCGACGAACGGCACGGCCAGGAGGTCGTCGACGGGGTCCGTGCGGTGCAGGGCGTGAAGGTCGTCAACGTGTCGGACCGCACGTTCCTCATGCACCTGGGCGGGAAGATCGAGGTGCGGGGCAAGATGAGCGTCAAGACCCGCGACGACCTGTCCATGGCCTACACGCCGGGCGTGGCGCGGGTCTGCATGGCGATCCACGCGGACCCCGAGAAGGCGTATGCGCTGACGATCAAGCAGAACGCCGTCGCGGTCGTGACCGACGGCACCGCGGTCCTGGGCCTGGGCGACATCGGCCCGAGCGCCGCTCAGCCGGTGATGGAGGGCAAGGCGCTCATCTTCAAGGAGTTCGCCGGCGTGGACGCGTTCCCGGTGTGCCTGGCGACCAAGGACGCGGACGAGATCGTCTCGATCGTGAAGGCCATCGCGCCGGTCTTCGGCGGGATCAACCTGGAGGATATCTCCGCGCCGCGGTGCTTCGACATCGAGGCGCGGCTCCAGCGCGACCTCGAGATCCCCGTGTTCCACGACGACCAGCACGGCACCGCGGTCGTGGTCCTCGCGGCGCTCCTCAACGCGCTCAAGATCGTCAAGAAGCGTCTGGGCGACGTGCGCATCGTGTTCACCGGCGCCGGCGCGTCCGGCATCGCGACGGCGAAGCTGCTCATGCGCGCGGGCGCCCAGCACATCATCGCCTGCGACCGCGCGGGCGCGCTCTACCGGGGCCGCGTGGACAACATGAACCCGATGAAGGAGTGGTTCGCCAAGCACACCAACGAGAAGAAGCTCCGCGGCTCCGCCAGCGACGCGCTCCAGGGCGCCGACGTCTTCATCGGCCTCTCGGGCCCCGGCGTCGTCGCGCTCAAGGACATCAAGGCCATGGGCCGGGACCCGATCGTCTTCGCCATGGCCAACCCGATCCCGGAGATCCAGCCGGAGGAGGCGGGCCCCTACGTCCGCGTGATGGCCACGGGACGCTCGGACTACCCGAACCAGATCAACAACTCGTGCTGCTTCCCCGGCTTCTTCCGCGGGATGCTCGACGTGCGGGCGCGGCGCGTGAACGATGAGATGAAGCTCGCGGCCGCGCAAGCGCTGTCGGCCATCGTGTCCAAGGGAGAGCTCTCCGAGGAGTACATCACGCCGTCGATGTTCGACAGCCGCGTGGTGCCGGCGGTCGCCGAGGCGGTCGCGGACGCCGCGGCCCGCACCGGGGTTGCCCGTCGGCGCGGCCGCGGCCGGCCCGCGCCGGCGCCGGCGGCACGGTAGGGGTCTCCGCGGGGCGTGTCGAATGCGGTAGAATCCCCGGACTGGTCACATCACCACCGAACGAGGGGATCATGGCCCAGAGGACACCGAAAGCGGGCGCTCCCATCGAGGCGCTGCTTCGCGAGAACCGGAAGTTTCCGCCGCCGAAGGCGTTCGTGAAGAATGCGCTGATCAACAAGCCCTCGGTCTACGCCGAGGCGCAGAAGAACTTCGTCCGGTTCTGGGAAGGGCGGGCGCGTGACCTCCACTGGTTCAAGCCGTGGAGGAAGGCGCTCGAGTGGAAGCCGCCCTACGCGAAGTGGTTCGTCGGGGGCAAGCTGAACGTCGCCGACAACTGCCTCGACCGCCACATCGCCGGGCCGCGTCGCACCAAGGCCGCGCTGATCTGGGAAGGCGAGCCCGGGGACAGCCGCGTGCTGACCTACTGGGACCTCTACCGTGAGGTCAGCCGGTTCGCCGCGGCCCTCAAGCGGCACGGCGTGAAGAAGGGCGACCGGATCACGATCTATATGCCGATGGTGCCCGAGCTGCCGATCGCCATGCTCGCGTGCGCCCGGATCGGAGCGGCGCACAGCGTGATCTTCGGCGGCTTCTCCCCCGAGGCCGTCCGCGAGCGCATCCACGACGCCGACTCGAGCCTGGTCATCACCGCCGACGGCGGCTTCCGGCGTGGCGCGACCGTCCCGCTCAAGAAGAACACGGACGAGGCGCTCCGCGGCGCGCCCGGAGTCAAGACCGTCATCGTGCTCAAGCGCACCGGCCAGCCCGTCGAGATGCAGAGCGGCCGCGACATCTGGTGGGACGAGTTCGTCAAGGGCGTGCCCGCCCGCTGCCCGGCCGAGCCCATGGACTCCGAGGACCTTCTCTATCTCCTCTACACCTCCGGATCCACGGGCAAGCCCAAGGGCATCATCCACACGACCGGCGGCTACCTCACGGGGATCACCGCCACGCACAAGTGGATCTTCGACCTCCACGAGGAGGACGTCTACTGGTGCACCGCCGACATCGGCTGGGTCACGGGACACTCGTACATCGTCTACGCCCCGCTCGCCAACGGCGCCACCTCCGTCATGTACGAGGGCACGCCCGACTACCCCGACAAGGACCGCTTCTGGCGCATCGTCGAGAAGTACGGGATCACCATCATCTATACGGCGCCCACGGCGATCCGGACGTTCATGAAATGGGGAGAGGCGTACCCGGGGCGGTGCGACCTGTCGAGCCTCAGGCTGCTCGGGACGGTCGGCGAGCCGATCAACCCCGAGGCGTGGGTCTGGTACTGGAAGGTCATCGGCGGTGGACGCTGCCCGGTGGTCGACACCTGGTGGCAGACGGAGACGGGACAGATTCTCATCACACCCCTGCCCGGGATCACCATCCTCAAGCCCGGCTCCGCGACGAAGCCGTTCCCCGGCGTCGAGGCGGACGTGCTCGACGAGAAGGGCAACCCGGCGAAATCGGGCTACCTGGTCCTCAAGAAGCCCTGGCCGGCGATGCTGCGCGGCATCTGGGGTGACCCCGACCGCTACGTCAAGCAGTACTGGTCGAAGTACGACAACATCTACTTCACCGGCGACGGGGCCAAGCGCGACGAAGACGGCTACTTCTGGCTGCTCGGCCGCGTGGACGACGTCATGAACGTCTCCGGCCACCGCGTGTCCACGATGGAGGTGGAGTCCGCGCTCGTCGACCACAAGGCAGTCGCCGAGGCCGCCGTCATCGGCAAGCCACACGACATCAAGGGCCAGGCGATCGCGGCCTTCGTCACGCTCAAGCAGGGGATCGAGAGCACGCCCGGGCTCCAGGACGAGCTCAAGCAGCACGTGGCCAAGAAGATCGGCTCACTCGCGAGGCCGGACGACGTGATCTTCTCCGCCGAGCTTCCGAAAACTCGGAGTGGGAAGATCATGCGGCGGCTGCTGCGCGACATCGCCGAGGGGCGGGCGCTCGGCGACACGACGACGCTGGCCGATCCGAATGTGGTGGCGATGCTGAAGGAGAAGTACGAGTCGGAGGAGTCGTAGCGTGGGGAACGCATTCAACAATAGGGGAGGCTAATGCCGGCTAAGGTTCCGCCCAAAGAACTCCGCCGCGTCGTCATTGCCGCATCCGTCGGCAACATCATCGAGTGGTACGACTTCTACATCTTCGGTAGCCTGGCCTCGATTCTCGCGGTCAAGTTTTTCGAGAAGGGCCACCCGGTGGCGGCCTTCCTCAGCACCGTGGCGATCTTCTCGGTCGGCTTCCTGATACGCCCGCTGGGGGCGTTCCTCTTCGGCTGGCTCGGCGACAAGGTGGGCCGAAAATACACCTTCATCGTCACGCTGACCGGCATGGGCGTGGGGACGGCCCTCATCGGCTTTGTTCCCAGCTACGCCTCGATCGGACTGACCGCGGCGTTTATCCTCTTCGCCCTCCGCCTGATCCAGGGCCTCTGCCTCGGCGGAGAATACGGCGGAGCCATCACCTACGTCGCCGAGCACATCGAGGACGAGAATCGCGGATACTACACCGGGTGGCTCCAGACATCGCCGACGCTCGGCATCGTCGTGTCGCTGGCGATCATCATCGGGACCCGATCTTATCTGGGCTACGACGCGTTCCAAGACTGGGGCTGGCGCCTGCCGTTCATCATCTCGCTCCTCCTGGTCGGCATTGCCATCTGGATCCGGCTCTCGCTGGGCGAAACGCCGATCTTCCAGGAGATCAAGGCCAAGGGCCGAACGGCGACCAATCCGTGGCGCGAGGCCTTCATGAGCCGCAACTTCAAGTACGTGGTCATCGCCAGCGTGGTCGTGCTGGGGCAGGGGTGCGTCTGGTACAGCGGCCAGTTCTGGGCGCTGTTTTACCTCCAATCCGTCAAGAAGCTCGATGTGCTGACGTCGAGCTGGATTATCGCTATCGCTCTCCTGATCGCGACCCCGACGCTCATCTTCTGGGGCTGGCTCTCGGACAAGATTGGTCGCAAGCCGATCATCCTCGGTGGCATGGCCCTCGCCTCTCTCACCTACTACCCGCTCTACACGGCCCTGGGTACCTATGGCGATCCCAAGAGCCTCAACTTCACGATGGCGACCATCATCGTTGTGATCCTGGTCAACTACGTGGGCATGACTTACGGCCCGATCGGGGCATTCCTGGCGGAGTTCTTCCCCTCGCGCATCCGCTATACCTCGGTGTCAGTGCCCTATCATATCGGCAACGGCTGGGGCGGCGGTCTCGTGCCCATCATCACCACGGCGGCCTACGCCAAGGCGGTGGAGGCGGGCTCCAGCGACCCGCTCTTCTGGGCCCTGGTCTACCCCATCGCGCTTCCCGCGATCATGTTCCTGATCGCCATCTTCGTGATGCCGGAGACGCGCAAGCACAGCATCTGGGAGGAAGGGGCGATCGAGGCGACTCGGAGTCGCGCGTGAGCGACCGCCGATAATTCCGTAATTCCGTTTTCCTTGACGACGCCCCGGGGGCGCTCGGACCCCCGGGGTTCCCTCTATCCGGGTCCTTGCGGGGGCCGGCCCCCGCCGTTTGCCAATAGGAGTGTCAGCATTCTGGCATTTTGCCCCGCCTTCCTGCCAGCATGACTATCCACAGGGTATTCTTTTCAATGAATTATGCGCTGGGGTGGACCGTCCAATCCTCGGCACGGCAGTTGCACCGCCGGGGCCAGAGAAATCTGGGAGGTCCATCATGGACAAGAACATCAGAAAGCGGCTCGAGCAGGATCTGGAGGTGGCGATCTCCCGACTCCGACAGATGAGCGGAGCCGTGGCGGTCGAGGAAATCCCCGGGGCGATCGGGGACAACTCCCCCTTTGCCGACGAAGTGGACGAGATCCAGGCCAACGAGCGACGCGAGATCGGCTTCGCGACCCGCGAGCTCCTGGTAGAACGCGTCAATCGGTTGTCGGCCGCGCTCGATCGGCTGAGCGAGGGTGAGTACGGCACGTGCGTGGAGTGCGCCGAGGAAATTTCTCCCGCCCGGCTGCACGCGATGCCCGAGGTCCAGACCTGCGTCCGTTGCCAGGACCGGATCGAGCGCCTCGGTCGGCAATACGAGCCTGAGGAGACGGAGCTGCAGCTCGACGAAGATTAACGCGACGAAGAGAAACGAGTCAGGGCGAGAGATTCACGGGGCCGGGATGCTTCCCGGCCCCGTTTTCTTTCGTGTATAAGGCTGAAGGGGTGCGCACGCCCGTCCTCGACCTCGTCCGGCCCGGGCTCCACGTCCTCTGCCGAGCCTACTTCGGCCTCGAGCTGGTCGGCGTCGAGCACATCCCGACGACGGGGCCCTTGATTGTCACGCCGAACCACCAGACCTACGCCGACCCGCCGCTCGTCTCGATTCCGGTCAGAAGGCCCGTCTATTACATGGCGTGGAACCGGCTCTTCGAGATCCCGCTCTTCGGCCGGCTCATCCGCCGGCTCCGCGCGTTTCCCGTCCAGATCGAGTCGTCCGATCCCCGCGCGACGCGCGAGGCCGTGAGGCTGCTGCAGGCCGGCCAGGTGGTGATGATCTTCCCCGAGGGCGAGCGAAGTCCGGACGGTCGCGTCAAGCGCTTCAAGCCGGGCGCCTTCCGCCTCGCGGCGTCGCTGGCCGCTCCGGTGCTGCCGGTGACGATCGCCGGCGGTCACGACGCCTGGCCGCCGGGCCGTCTCCTTCCCCGTCCCGGGCGGATCCGGATCACGTACCACCGAGCGATCCATCCTGATCCCGCCCTCGGGCCGCGGCAGGCCGCGGGTGACCTGGCCGCGCGCGCCTACGCCGCCGTGGCCAGCGCGCTCCCCGACGCCACGACGGATTAGCTCTTGACCAGGCTCGAGGCACTATTGGATCCTGTCGGAGGAGGTGCGGGCATGACGGTCAAGGTGCGGATCAACCTCGCCAATCGCCTGGAGCTCATGGAGCTCTCCGGCATCAGCCCCGAGCGGGCCATGGCCATCGTCAAGTTCCGCGCCGAGCACGGCCCGATCCAAGACGCGGCCGAGCTCGCCCGGGTCCTCCACGGATGGCGCGTGAGTGACGCCGACCTCGAGCGCCTGGACTTCGACCCTGCCTACAGCACGGCGCCCGAATCGCCCGGCGCCTAGCTTTAGCCGGAGGGGGCCTCGACGGCCCCTCCGAAACCTCCCCCAAAGGACAGGATTGCGCGGGCGAAGCCCGCGCTCGACGCCCGCACGCGCTCGCCGCGGTCGGAGTCTGCCCGGGTGGGGGGTGGACGAGACCCGTTCCCGCCGCGTCGAACGCGGACGTTACAGCGCCGCGATGGAGCCCACCCGCGACGGGCCATGCGCACGCGAGCCGCGTGGTCGAGCCGCCCGCCGCCCCGGGCAGACTCGGTCCGCGGCTACGCTGTCCGCTCCTCCACCCGGTAGCCGGCGGCTTCGAGGCGCTGCTTGAGCGTGTTGATCTGCGTGCGCCCCGAGGTCTCGAGCGTCAGCTCGACGCGGGTCTCGCCGATCGCCCCGCTCGAGAACGCGCGATTGTGCTCGATCTGCAGAATATTGGCGCGCTCCGCGGCGATGAGGGCGGTGAGGCTGGCGAGCGCGCCGGGCTGGTCGCGCAGGAGCACGCCCAGGCGTACGAGACGGCCGTCCTTGACGAGACCCCGCTCGATGATGCGCGCGATCACCGTCATGTCGATGTTGCCACCGGACAGGACCAGCACGACGTTGAGGCCCTCGAGCCCGAGCGACCGGTTCAGGAGCGCGGCCAGGGGCGCCGCGCCCGCGCCCTCGACGACCGTCTTCTCGATCTCGAGCAGGAGCAGGATCGCGTTCGCCAGCTCCTCCTCGCTCACCGTCACCACCCGGTCCACGTGCCGTTGCGCCAGGGCGAACGTCAGCTCGCCGACCTGGCGCACCGCGATGCCGTCGGCGATCGTGGAGGCGGGCGGCAGCGTCACCCGCTCGTGCGCGTCGAGGGCGCGCTTCATGGCGGGCAGCGTCTCGGCCTGGACGCCGATCACGCGGACCTTGGGCCGATGGGACTTGATCGCGAGGGCGACGCCCCCGACGAGCCCGCCGCCGCCGACGGGGACGAGGACCGCGTCCATGTCGGGTCGCTGCGCGAGCAGCTCGAGCCCGAGCGTGCCCTGGCCGGCGATGACGCGCTCGTCGTCGAACGGGTGGACGAACGCCAGCCCGCGCTCGGCCTGGACCTCCCGGGCGCGCCCGTACGCCGCATCGTAGTTCGCGCCGTGCAGGATGACCTCGGCCCCGTACCGGCGCGAGGACGTCACCTTGATGAGCGGCGCCCACTCCGGCATGACGATGACGGCCGGGATCCCGAGACGCGAGGCGTGGAAGGCGACCGCGAGTCCGTGGTTGCCCGCGCTCGCCGCGACGACGCCGCGGGCGCGCTCGGCGGGGTCGAGCTGGAGCAGGACGTTCACCGCCCCGCGCTCCTTGAACGAGCCCGTCATCTGGAGGTTCTCGAGCTTGACGAAGCACTGTGCGCCGGAGAGCTCCGAGAGCGTCTGCGAGTAGGGGCAGGGCGACTCGTAGATGGCGCCCTCGAGACGCTTCTTGGCGCGGTCGAGGTCCGCGAGGTCGAGCATTCTAAAAGGGCACGCGCGGCTCGGTGAACGCCGCGCTCATCAGCGCCACCGGCATCAACGGTGTCGAGTGCGCCCAGCCCGTGCGGCCTCGCCAGTCGAGGAGGATCAGCCCGCCGTGGCCCCGGCCTTCCTCGACCAGGAGGTCCACCGCGACCCGCGCCGCGTAGTCGGCGTCGTCGGCCTGCTGGAGGTAGTCGAGGGCCCGGCGGGCGAGCACCACACGGATGATTGCCTCGCCGTCGCCCGTGCAGGAGACGCCGCCGGTCGAGCTCTCCGCGTAGGTCCCGCAGCCGATCAGCGCGCTGTCGCCGACGCGCCCCGGGAGCTTGCCCGCGAGGCCGCCCGTGGAGGTCGCGGCGGCGATCGTGCCGTGCCTGTCCAGGGCGACGGCGCCAACGGTTCCCTTCGTCGCCGCCACCAGCTCGCGATGGCGCACGCGCTGGCGCTCGGTGACGAGCGCCTCGGGGTCGCACTCGGGAAGTCCCTGCGCGCGGGCGAAGGCGAGGGCGCCCTCGCCGACGAGGAGGATGTGGCGGCTCGCCTCCATCACCCGCCGGGCGAGCGTGACCGGGTTGGCGATCCGGCTCACGGCGGCCACGGCGCCGCACTGGAGCCGGTCGCCTTCCATGATCGAGGCGTCCGTCTCGACCGTGCCCGCGGACGTGAGCACCGAGCCGCGCCCGGCGTTGAAGCGCGGATGATCCTCGAGGGCACGCACGGCGCGTTCCACGGCGCCCAGCGCCGAGCCACCTCCGGCGAGGACGCGCCAGCCCTCGAGGACGGCGACCCGGACGCCCGCGCGAAGCTCGTCTCGCCCCTCGACGGGGTCCGCACCGGCGCCGCCGTGGACGATGATGGATGGCACGCGCGGGGCAGGGACCCGATCGCGCTGTGGCGGCATGGCTCTCACCGTGTCACAATCCGGCCGAATTGCAAAGCGCTCTCGAGCGGCTCTCTCGCGTGATCGTGCGATGTCGCGCCTGCCCCCGGCTCGTCGCCCATCGCGAAGCCGTCGCGGCGTCGCCGCCGCGCCGGTATGCGGGCCTCGCCTACTGGGCGCGGCCGCTGCCGGGCTTCGGCGACCCGAAGGCGCGCCTCCTCCTCGTCGGGCTCGCACCCGCGGCGCACGGCGGCAACCGCACCGGCCGGATGTTCACGGGCGACCGGAGCGGCGACTGGCTCGTCGACGCGCTCCACCACGCGGGCTTCGCCAACCGGCCGACCTCGCGACATCGGGGAGACGGTCTCCGCCTCCGAGACGCGTACATCACCGCCGCGCTCCGCTGCGCGCCGCCCGGCAACAAGCCGACGCCGGCCGAGCTCGCGCGCTGCGAGCCGTACCTTCTCGAGGAGCTCGGGCTGTTGGATCGCGTGAGCGTCGTCGTGGGGCTCGGGCGGATCGGCTGGCAGGCGTACCTGCGTGCCCGCCGCCGGCTCGGCGCGCCCCGGCCACGGCGCGCCCCGCGCTTCGCGCACGGCGCCGTGGCGACCTTCGCCGATGGCGTCGCGCTGATCGCCTCGTACCACCCGAGCCAGCAGAACACGTTCACCGGCAAGCTCACGCGGCCGATGCTCCGCGGCGTGTTCCGCAGGGCGCGCCGACTCCTGGAGGAACGCTCGTGAAGGCCTCCCTCTACCATCTACAGCTGAACGTGTCGAACCCGCAGCGGTCGATTCCGTTCTACCAGGCCCTGCTCGAGTACTTCGAGTACCGCGTGCTCGCCGCGGCGCACGACTTCATGGGCATGAGCAACGGCACGGCGGATTTTTGGATCATCGCGACACCGGACCAGCACCGGCAGCCCGCCCTCCACCGCAAGCGGAGCGGGCTCAACCATCTGGCGTTCGGTGTCGCGAGCCGCGACGCGGTGGACGTCTTCCACCGCGAGTTTCTCGTGGCGCGCGGGATCCCGACGCTCTATGGCTCACCGCGCGACTACCCGGCGTACGCGGCGGGCTACTACGCGGTGTTCTTCGAAGACCCCGACCGGCTCAAGCTCGAGGTCGCTCACGTCCCCGGGCGGACCGGCGAAGGGACGTCCAGGAGGGGAGCGCGTCGGAAACCCCCGCGCGGGTCCTGATCACTCGACGAGGTCGGCGGGGAGTCGGGGGCGTTCGGTGACGGCCAGCGTGAGCTCGCGGCTCTGGCCGTCGCGTACGATCGTGACCTTGACGCGCTGACCGGGCTTGAGCGTCCGCACCTTGGCGACGTACTCCCCGTGGGTCCGGATCGGCGTGGACTGAATCGCGGTGAGCACGTCGCCGCCCAGCAAGTACTCTTCGCCCTGGACGACGACCGACGTGGTGCCGCCCCGCATGCCGGCGCGGTCCGCCGGACTCCCGTCGTAGACGATCTCGACGAGATAGCCGGTGGCGAGCGGCAGCCGCACGATCGAGGAGAGGCTCGCATCCACCTCGCGTCCCTGAATGCCGAGCCACGGGCGGATCACACGCCCGGTCTCCCGCAGGTCGCGCAGAATCGCCTTCGCGCTGTTGATCGGCACCGAGAAGCCGATCGATTGCGCCTCCTCGGAGATGAACGTGTTGATGCCGACGACGTGGCCGCAGCGGTCCACGAGCGGGCCGCCCGAGTTGCCCGGGTTGATCGGGGCGTCGGTCTGGATCATGGGCTGCTCCGCGAGGCCCGGCAGGAGGCGGTTGAGCCCGCTCACGATCCCCCGCGTCATCGTCTGCTCCAGGCCGATCGGGTTCCCGATCGCGGCGACCTCGTCGCCGACGCGGAGCGTGGACGAGTCGCCGAGCCGCGCGGTGGCGAGCGCGTCCGTCGTCTCGATCCGGAGCAGCGCGAGGTCGAGCATGGAGTCGAGTCCGACCACCTTCGCGGTCGCCTTCGTGCCGGAGTCGAGCGTGACCGAGAGGGACGTGGCGCCGTCGACGACGTGGGCGTTCGTCAGGATCTGGCCGTCACGCTCGATCACGACGCCCGAGCCGACGACCGTCTCGAAGCGGCGCTGGGGCTTCGCCTTGTTGATCTTCGTCGCCTGAATCGACACGACCGTCGGCGAGACCTTCCCGTAGACCTCGGCGAACGACTCGGTACAGGGCTCCGCGGACGCGTCCGTAGCGAGCGCCAGCAGGAGGACGAGGAGCGCGCCGGGACGCATCAGCACGGATGATACACTACTCGAAGATGTGGAGGATTCCCGCCGTCCTGCTCGTTCCGCTCCTCCTCGGCTGGGCCTCGGCCTGGGCCGCGGACACTGTCGTCGCGGAGACGCTCGACAACGGGCTGCGGGTGCTGCTGCTGGAGGACCACCGCAGCCCGATCGTGTCCTTCCAGGTCTGGTATCGGGTGGGCTCGCGCAACGAGGCGCGTGGCGCGACCGGGATCGCGCACTTCCTCGAGCACATGATGTTCAAGGGCACACCCACCCACGGACGTGGCCAGTTCGCCCGGCTCGTCGAGCAGAACGGCGGCCAGGACAACGCGTTCACCTCGCATGACGTCACCTCGTACTTCGTCGACATCGCCGCGGACAAGCTCGATCTCGTGATCGAGCTCGACGCCGACCGCATGCAGAACCTCCTGCTCGACCCCAAGGAGATCGACTCGGAGCGCCAGGTGGTCCTCGAGGAGCGGCGGACGCGCACCGACGACGACCCGGGCGGGTTCCTCGGTGAGGAGGTGGCCTCGCTCGCTTTCAGGGCGCACCCCTACGGCTTCCCGGTCATCGGCTGGCGCGAAGACATCGCCCGGATCACGCCCGAGGAGATCCGCGCCTTCTACCGGACATACTACGTCCCGAACAACGTGCTGATCGTCGCCGTCGGCGACTTCCGGTCGGGGGAGGCGCTCGAGCGGATCAAGCGCCGCTTCGGCCAGGCCCCGCGGGGACCGGTCCCGCCGCCGGTGCTCGCCGTCGAGCCGCCGCCGAACGGGGAGCGGCGCGGGGTCGTGCGGAAGCAGGCCGAGCTGCCGATCGTCTACGTCGCCTACCACGTCCCGAACCACCGCTCGGACGACGCCGCGCCGCTCGAGGTCCTCTCCACGGTCCTGTCCGGCGGGCGGGCCTCGCGGCTCTACCGGGACCTCGTCTACGAGCGCCGACTCGCGCTCGAGGCCGGCGGCGATTACTCCTACTTCTCCGTGGACCCCAACCTCTTCTGGTTCTGGGCGACCGCGATGCCCGGGCAGCGGGCGGAGACGCTGGAGAAGGAACTCCTCGCCCAGGTGGAGCGGCTCAAGAAGGAGCCGGTCACCGACGAGGAGCTCCAGCGCGCGAAGAACCAGCTCGAGGCGTCGTTCGTGTTCCAGGAGGACTCGGTCCACCACCGCGCGTCGCTCCTCGCGCGCTTCGAAGTGATCGGCGGCTACGCGCAGAAGGACCAGTTCCTCGCAAAGATCCGTGCCGTGACCGCGGCGGATGTCCTGCGCGTCGCGCGCGCGTGGTTCCCCGAAGACAAGCGGAACGTCGGGATCCTCCTCCCGACCGACTGATGACGCGGTCGCTGAAGCTCGGCGGCGCGGGTGCGCTCGTTCTCCTCCTGGTCCTCGCCGCGACCTGGACCGTTCGTCGCCTGGACGGCGAAGACCGCACCGTCGCGGTCACGGGCACGATCGAGGCCCTCCAGGTGGACGTGAGCGCCAAGATCACCGCCCGCGTCGTCGAGCGCACCGTGGCCGAGAGCCAGCCCGTCGAGCGCGGCCAGCTGCTCGCGCGCCTTGCCGACGACGAGCCCGCCGCCGAGGTCCACCGCGCCGAGGCGGCGCTCCGCACGGCCCAGGCCCAGTTGAGCGATCTCGAGGCGGGCGCCCGGTCCCAGGAGATCGAGCAGGCGCGCGCGGCGCTGCGCAACGCGACGGTGACGCGCGAGTGGGCGGAGCGGGAGCTGGCGCGCGTGCGCCAGCTCTTCGCCAAGGAGCTGGTCGCCTTCCAGGAAGTGGACCGCGCGCTCAACCTCTTCGACGCCGCCCTGGCCAACGAGGCGGGCGCCCGCGAGAAGCTGGCGCTGCTCGAGGCGGGCCCGCGTCCCGACGCGGTGGCCGCGGCGCGCGCCCAGGTCGGCGAGGCGCGGGCGGCGCTGGCGCTCACCCAGGCGCGCCTGGCCGACACGCGCCTGGTGTCGCCGCTCACCGGCATCGTGCTCCGGAAGAGCATGGAGGTGGGCGAGACCGCGACGCCCGGCACCCCTATCCTCACGCTGATCGACCCGAACGACCTGTGGTTGCGCGCGTACGTGTCGGAGACGGACCTGGGCCGGATCCGCCTCGGCCAGGCCGCGGCGCTCACGGTGGACGCGTTCCCGGGCCGGATGTTCGCCGGCGTCGTTCGCGAGATCGCGTCGGAGGCCGAGTTCACGCCGAAGAACGTGCAGACGAAGAAGGAGCGCGTCAACCTCGTCTATCGCGTGAAGATCGGCGTGTCGAACCCGGACGGCGTGCTCAAGCCCGGCATGCCGGCCGACGCACTGATCCACCCGTAATGCCGCCCGTCACCGTCGGGGCGGGAGCGGCCGGGCGACCTCCCGAGACCCGTAACTTCTGGGCGTCGTCTCGCCAGTCGCCGGTGAGGTCGTTCTCGCGTAGCGAGTGCTAGCGTGGTCGAGGGGGGTCGGCCGGCCGCTCCTGCCCTGACGGATGCGGATGATCAATACGCGGTCGTCACCCACGGGCTCACGAAGCGCTTCGGCCGGATCGTTGCGGTGGACCGTCTCGACCTCCGCGTCCGACGCGGCGAGCTGTACGGCTTCCTCGGACCCAACGGCGCCGGGAAGTCGACGACGCTCCGCATGCTGTGTGGGATCCTCGAGCCGACGGAGGGCGAGGGGCGCGTGCTGGGCATCGATCTGCGCCGCGATCCCGAGCGTGTCAAGTCGGCCATCGGCTACATGTCGCAGCGCTTCTCGCTGTACGACGACCTGACGGTCGAGGAGAACCTCATGTTCTATGCGCGCGTCTACATGGTCCCCCGCGCCGACCGCGCGGCACGCATCCAACAGATGCTGCGCCTCGGCGACCTCGGCGGGTACCCGCGCCAGCTCGCGGGCCAGCTCTCCGGCGGCTATCGGCAGCGGCTCGCGCTCACGTGCGCCCTCGTGCACGGCCCGCGGCTGGTCTTCCTCGACGAGCCCACCGCGGGCGTCGACCCGGTCTCGCGGCGGACGTTCTGGGCGGTCGTCCGGCGGCTGGCCGACGAGGGCACGACGATCCTCGTGACGACCCACTACATGGACGAGGCGGAGCTGTGCGACACCCTCGGCTTCATCTATCAAGGCCGGCTCATCGCCCACGGGAGCCCGGCGGAGATCAAGGCCGAGACGTTCGCCCGCCCGGTGATCGAGCTCCAGCCGGTGGACGCGCGGGCCGCCGCTGATGCCCTCGCGGAGTGGGACGCCGTCGAGGAGGTGGTCCGCGCGGGCGCCCGCGTGCGACTCATCGCCGCGCGGAGCGACCTCCAGGTCGGGGCCGTGCGGGACTACCTCGCGGCCCGCGGCGTCCGCGTGGAGTGGGCCAACGAGGTCGAGCCGAACGTGGAGGACCTCTTCGTGTCGTTCGTCGATCGCGAGCGCAAGGCGCGCGTGCGCGAGCAGCTCCGGGCGCTCGGGCCCGCCGGGCGCTGACGTGGGCAGCCGGCTCCACGGCATCATCGCGAAAGAGTTCCTCCAGCTCGGGCGCGACCGTCTCGCGCTCACGCTCATGCTGTTCGTTCCGGTCGCCATGCTCTTCATCTTCGGCTGGGCGATCAACACCGACGTCAAGCACGTGCCGACGGCCGTCGTCGACCTCTCCGGGAGCGTGGAGGCGCGGAAGCTCCTCGAGGCCTTCGAGAACAGCCAGTACTTCGACATCCGTCACCGTGCCGCGAACACGCGCGAGCTCACGCGCATGATCGACGACGGCTCGGCGAAGGTCGGCGTCGTGATCCCGCCCGACTACGCGCGCGAGCTCGCGCGCAAGCAGGCCCGCGTCCAGGTCATCGTGGACGCCTCGGACCCGCAGGTGGCGACGTCCGCGATGAACGCGGCGGCGGCGCTCGGAGCGGACCGCTCGCTCGAGATCCTGACCGAGACCGCCGGCGGCGCGGTGCTGCGGAAGGACGCGCCGCCGCTCGACCTCCGCGTGCGCGCCTGGTACAACCCCGACCTCGTGTCGGCCATCTTCATCGTGCCGGGGCTGATCGGCGCCCTCCTGATGCAGACGACCGTCAGCGTCATGGCCATCGCGATCGTCCGCGAGCGCGAACGGGGGACGCTCGAGGCGCTGGTCGTGAGCCCGATCCGCCGCTGGGAGCTGCTGCTCGGCAAGATCATCCCGAACCTCCTCGTCGCGTACGGCCAGATGACGATGGCCCTCGTCGTCGCGCACTTCGTCTTCGACGTGCCGATCCGGGGGAGCCTCGCGCTGCTGTACGGGCTCTCCGCCGTGTTCATGTGGGGCACCCTCGGCGTCGGCATCCTCGTGTCCGCGGCGTCGCGGACGGTGCCCCAGGCGATGCAGCTGTCCTTCATGACGTTCCTGCCGTCGATCTACCTCTCGGGACTCCTGTTTCCGATCGAGGGGATGCCGCGGGGCGCGCAGTACATCGCAAGCATCATCCCGCTGACGTACTACCTGCGTATCGTCCGGGGCATCGTGCTCAAAGGCATCGGGCTCGAGTACCTCTGGCCCAGCGTGCTCCCGCTCGTGGCGTTCGGCGCGATCGTGTTCAGCTTGTCCATCGTCCGCTTCCGCAAGCAGTTAGACTAGGCCGGATGAAGCCGCGTCTGGCCCTGGTCCTGCTCCTCGGGCTCGCGTCGCCGGCGCTGGCGGCGCCGATCGCCCAGCGCGACGTCCTGCCGAACGGCATCGTCCTGCTCGTCGCCGAGCGCCCCGCGGTGCCGATCGTGGCCGTGCGGGTGCTGGTGGAGGCGGGCGCCGTGTACGATCCCTCCGACCGCGCGGGGCTCGCGAACCTCACGGGCGCCCTGCTCACGCGCGGGACGGCGAAACGCACGGGGCCGGCGCTCGACTCGGCGATCGAGTTCGTCGGCGGCAGCCTCGAGGCGGGCGCCGGGCGCGACAGCGTCAGCGCGTCGCTCCGCGTCCTCCGGAAGGACCTCGGGCTCGGCCTCGATCTCCTCGCCGAGGTGATCCAGTCGCCGACGTTCCCGCCGGAGGAGGTGACACGGAAGATCGGCGAGATCCAGGCTGCCATCAAGCGCTCCGAGGAGGACCCCGGAACGGTCGCCGCGCGGGCACTGGCCCGGCTCGTCTTCCCCAACCATCCCTACGGCCTACCGGTCGAGGGCACCCGCGAGTCCGTGGCGCGGCTGACGCGCGAGGAGGTGGTGAAGTTCCACCGGGAGCACTTCCGTCCGGACGCGACCGTCGTCGCGGTCGTCGGCGCCGTCACCGTGGCCGAGGCGCGGCGCGAGGTCCTGAGCCGGTTCGGGTCATGGCCGCGGCCCGCCGCTCCGCTCATCGCCGTGCCGAGCGCCACCCCCGGGCGCGAGGCGCGCGAGCAGGCGATCACGAGAGACTCCTTGACGCAGAGCACGATCGTGCTCGGCCGGCAGGCGATTCGTCAGACCGACCCCGATTACTTCCCGCTGGTGGTCGCCTCGTACGTGCTCGGCGGCGGCTCGGCCTCGCGCCTGTACACGCGGGTCCGTGAGGACGCGGGGCTCGCGTACAGCGTCTACAGCTACGTCTCGCCGTCGAAGTACGGCTCGGCGTTCTTCGTGAGCGCCCAGACGCGGACCACGGAGGTCGCGAAGGTCCAGACCCTCCTCAAGGCCGAGCTCGCGCGCATGACGCGCGAGCCTCCCTCCGACGCCGAGCTGGCGCTCGCCAAGTCGTACCTCGTCGGGAGCTTCCCGCTGCGTCTCGACACGTCCGGGAAGGTCGCCGACTTCGTCTCGGCGGTCGAGGAGCTCGGGCTCGGACTGGACTACACCGATCGCTACAAGGCGGGCGTCTCGCGCGTGACCGGCCGGGACGTCCAGCGCGCCGCCGCGCGATTCTTCTCCCCGGAGTCGTTCAGCTGGGTCGTGGTCGGCCGGATCCCGTGAGCCGAAGCGGGCTCGCCGTCGCCACGCTTCTCGGCGCGGTGCTCCTGGGACCGTCCGCGCGCGCGGCGTCGTTTGCGCTCACGCCCGGCGAGCGTGAGGACGCGCTCCGCGTCGGCGCGCGCGCCGTGACCGTCGAGACGTTCGACACGGAGTGGCGTGTGACGAACGCCGCGGGTGACAGCGTCACCGTGCTCACCCCGTTCCACCGGCTCGTCCTGGCCGCGCGCCACGCGGCATTCCGGAACCAGCCGCTCAGGCCCGACACGTCGGACAAGCTCCTGCGCGAGCAGCAGGATCGTCTGTTGCTCTGGGCGTCGCTCCGCGGCCCGCGCGAGGACTTCGCGCGCTTCTACTCGCCGCGCCTGCGCGTCGGCGACCGCGAGATCGAGCCTGCCTTCGTCCAGAACGAGCGGACGGCGATGCGCCAGGACGACGGGCGGTACCTCGCCCGCTGCGTCTACAGCTTCCCCACGCGGTACCTCACGGGGACGTCGCGGGTCGCGCTGGTCGTGCGGGATGGGGACGGGCGCGACGTCAGCCGGTTCACGATCGATCTCTCCGCGATGCGATGACCAGTCCGTGAGGCACGCCTGAGCGTTGCGGGATCGGCGACGGTTCCCTCTGCACGGGTACCTCGGCGCGGCGGTCATCGTCGGCGCCGAGCTCCTGCTCGTCTCCGGGTCCGCGCTGGTCGGGCGCTGGTTCACACCGATCGTCTGGACCGGCTACGTGCTGCTCATGGACGCCGTGGTCAGCTCTCTGACGGGCCGCTCGTACCTCACGACCGACCGCGCCGAGGGCGTGCTGGTCGGTCTCGCCTCGGTCGCCGGGTGGTGGCTCTTCGAGCTCTACAACGCCCCCCGCTTCTGGCGGGGCGGCGCCGACCTCGCCGGGCTCTGGTGGCAGTATCGCAACATGGAGCCGAACCTCCTGCTGCGCCGGCTCGGCTACGACTGGGCGTTCGCGACGATCTTCCCCGCGCTGTTCCTGACGGCGGCGGCGCTCCGCGCGACGGTGCTCAGGCGCGCGCGCGTGCGGCCGTGGCGGCCGTCGACGGCTCTGCTCCGCGCCGCCGTCGCCGCCGGCGCGGTGGGCGTCGTCCTCCCGCTCGCCGTCGTGTCGGCCTGGTTCGTGCCGCTCGTGTGGATCGGCTGGGCGCTGCTCCTCGAACCCCTGAACTACTGGCGCGGCCGGCCGTCGTGGCTCGCGGATCTCGCGGGCGGCGACGCCTCGCGCGTGCTCTCGCTCCTCGGGAGCGGTCTCGTGTGCGGATTCCTCTGGGAGTTCTGGAACTACTGGGCGCTGACGAAGTGGACCTACACGGTGCCGTATCCACCCGCCGTGAAGCTCTTCGAGATGCCCGTGCTCGGGTACCTCGGCTTCTTGCCGTTCGCCCTCGAGTGCTTCGCGATGTACCACTTTGGTAGCGGGGTCCTCCAGCACGGCTCCGAACGTGGGTGGCCGGATAAAGGCGCGAGGGTCCTCCAGCACCCCCCTTCGGCCGCCACGCCCCTGATATAATTCGCTCCGCCGAGCCATCCTAGTGACGGAGGACCATCCCATGAAAGCCGTTCGCATGCACGCTCCCGGCGGTCCCGAAGTGCTCACGTACGAGGACGTGCCCGAGCCCCAACCGAAGGCGGGCGAAGCGATCGTCAAGGTCGACGCCGCCGGGCTCAACTACATCGACGTGTATTACCGCTCCGGTCTGTACAAGGCCGAGCTCCCCATGACGCTCGGGCTCGAGGCCGGCGGCACCGTGACGGCCGTCGGGCCGAACGTGACCGAGGTGAAGGTGGGCGACAAGGTGGCGTACACCGGCGTCGCGGGCGCGTACGCGCAGTACGCCGCCGTGCCTGCGCAGCGCCTGGTGGTCCTCCCGGCCGGCGTCAGCACCAAGCAGGGCGCGGCGGCGATGCTCCAGGGGATGACCGCGCATTACCTGGCGTGCTCGACCTATCCGCTGAAGAAGGGCGACACGTGCCTGATCCACGCGGCAGCCGGGGGCGTCGGGCTGCTCCTGTGCCAGATCGCGAAGATGCGCGGCGCGCGCGTCATCGGCACGGTCTCGACCGAGGACAAGGCCAAGCTCGCGCGTGAGGCGGGGGCGGACGAGGTCATCCTCTACACGAAGCAGGACTTCGAGGCCGAGGTGAAGCGGCTGACCGGCAAGGGCGTGCAGGTCGTCTACGACTCGGTCGGCAAGACGACGTTCGACAAGGGGTTCAACTGTCTCGCGCTCCGCGGGCTGATGGTGCTCTACGGCCAGTCGAGCGGTCCGATCGGCCCGTTCGATCCCCAGGTGCTGAACGCGAAGGGCTCGCTGTTCCTGACGCGCCCGAGTCTCGTCCACCACGTCGCGACGCGCGACGAGCTGCTCCTCCGCGCGGGCGACGTGCTCGGCTGGATCCGCGACGGCAAGCTGCGCCTCCGGACGGAGTTCGAGTTCGCGCTCAAGGACGCCGCCGAGGCCCACCGGGCGCTGGAAGGGCGGAAGACGACGGGCAAGGTGCTCCTGATCCCGTGAGCGTCGCGCAGCTGCTCGAGACCGCGGCGCGCGACCACGCGGATCGGACGGCGCTCGTCGTCGGCGACCGGACGTGGACCTACCGCGACCTCGACGCTGCGTGCTCGGTCCTCGCCGGCCGCCTGGCCCGTCTGGGCCTCCACCCGGGCGACCGGATCGGCCTGCACCTGCCCAACTCTGCCGAGTTCGTCCTGGCCTACTACGCCGCCCAGAAGGTCGGTGTGGTGCCGCTCTCGCTGAACGTGACCTATGCCGCCGACGAGATCGCCTATATCGTCGGCGACGCGGCGCCGAAGGCGGTCGTCACGGCGGCGGCGGTCGCGGCGAGCCTGCCGCCGCGTGACCGCATGCCGTCGGTTCGTCACGTGCTCCACACCGAGGACCTGACCGTCCGCGAGGGCGCCGAGCCCGCGCGCGCCCTCGACCGTGACCGCGACGAGACGGCCGCGATCCTGTACACCTCGGCGACGACCGGCCGACCGAAGGGCGTGATGCTCACGCACGCGAACATCGTGTCGAACGCCTGGGCCACGGTCCGTCACCTCGCGCTGACGTCGGAGGACCGCGGTCTCTGCGCCGTGCCGATGTTCCACTGCTTCGGCCAGAACTTCATCATGAACGCCCTGGTCACCGCGGGGGCGCAGCTCGTGATCCAGCCGCGGTTCGTCCCCGACGCGTTCCACGACGCGGTCGTCCGTCACCGGATCACGCTCTTCTACGGCGTCCCGGCGATGTACATCGTGTTCCTCGCGATGGAGCGGGCGCTCGACTTCGCGTCGATCCGGCTCTTCTTCTCGGCGGCGGCGACGCTGCCCCTGGACGTCGAGCGGCGCTGGCACGAGCGCTACGGGCGGCCGATCACGCAGGGGTACGGGCTCACCGAGTGCTCGCCCTTCGCGGCGTGGAACCACGACGTCCGGATCCGCGCGGGCTCGGTCGGCACGCCCATCGAGAACGTCGAGATGAAAGTGGTGGACGGTGAGGGCCGCGAGGTGGCCGACGGGGAGCTCGGGGAACTCCTCATCAAGGGGCCGAACGTCATGAAGGGCTACTTCGGCAACCCCCGGGCGACGGCCGACGCGATCCGGAACGGCTGGCTCCACTCGGGCGACATCGGCTATCGGGACCCGGACGGCTACTACTTCCTCGTCGACCGCGTGAAGGACATGATCAACGTCGCGGGCTTCAAGGTCTTCCCGCGCGAGGTCGAGGAGGTGCTCTTCCGCCACAACGCGGTCCGAGAGGCGGCGGTCGTCGGCGTGCCGGACCCGGTGCGCGGCGAGGCCGTGAAGGCGTTCGTCGTGCTGCAGGAAGGCCGGCGCGTCACGCCGGAGGAGCTCCAGCAGGTCTGCCGCGACGCGGTGGCGTCTTACAAGGTGCCCGAGACGATCGAGTTCCTCGGCGCGCTCCCCAAGAACCCGACGGGGAAGATCCTCAAGAAAGAGCTCCGCAAGCGGTGAAGCGCGCCCTCCGGTGGACCGTGGGCGTTCTCGTGGCCGTCGCCGTCCTGGCGCTCGCCGCGCTTGTCGCGATCCCGTTCCTGGTGGACACCCCGCGCATGCAGACCCTGATCGCCTCCGGCGCCTCGCAGGCGCTCGGCCGTCCCGTCAGGTTCGCCTCGATCTCGGTCGCGGTCTTCCCGTGGCCGGCCGTCGAGCTGTACGCGCTCGAGATCGGCGAGGACCCGCAGTTCGGGACCGCGCCGTTCCTCAAGCTCGACACGGGCCGACTCGCGCTCCGCGTGCGGCCTCTGCTCGCGGGGCGCGTCGAGTTCGGCGCCCTCACGCTCACGCGCCCGGGCATCACCATCATCCGGAACCCTGACGGTCAGCTGAACATCGCGAGCCTCGGCGCCGGCGACCTGCGCGCGGGCGCGCGCGCCGGGCGCGGCGGCGCCGCCGGTGCGGGCACCGGCGGGACGGGGGCGGCGGCCCTGGCGCAGAGCGTCAGGATCGAGAAGGGGACGGTCACGTACGTGGCCCGGGGCGGCGCGGGCGCGCTCACCCGCTACCGCGCCGAGGACGTCGACCTGACGCTGACGGCCGGAGCCGCGCTCCGCTTCGACGGCGGCGCGCGGCTGCAACCGGGCGACCTCACGGTGAGGATCGCCGAGGGGCGTCTCGCGACAAACGGCGCGCGGAGCCTCGCCGAGGCGCCCCTGAGCGCGCTCGTGTCGGTGGAAGGCAAGGACGTCGGCGCGCTGGTCGCGCTCGGCGCGGGCGCCGCCACCTCGGTGAGCGGCGCCGTCGACGCGAGGCTCACGGTCGGTGGAACCCTCGGGGCGCCCACGGCCGCGGGCACCGCGGAGCTGGCGAGTCCCAGGATCACGCAGACCGTGCCCGCATGCCCCGAGCCCAAGGGACGGACGCTCGCCTTCGGCACGCTCCGGCTCGCCGACCTCTCCTGGGACGCCGGGCGCCTCGGAAGTCGCGCGGTGACGACGAGCGTCGGGGGTGGGACGATCGCGACGGGCCTGACGGTGACGCTCGACCACGGCGCGCGCGTCGCGCTCGACAACCTCGCCGTCAAGGCGCTGCCGCTCGAAACGGTGCTGGTGGACTTTCTGTGCCTCGGCTACGCGGTCTCCGGGCCCCTCGACCTCGCGGGCACGCTCGCGTTCGACTCCGTCCGTCTCGCGAAGACCCTGTCGGGCGCGGGTCAGCTCCGCATCGGCCGGGGACGCGTCGTGGGTCGGCAGGCGCTCGCTCTCATCGGCGGCGTGGTGCGCATCGGAGGCGCGGTCTCGTCCATGCTGAGCGCGGACGTGCCGGCGTCTCTCTTCACCTCGCCGGTCGAGTTCGACTCGATCACCGGCACCTACCAGATCGCGAACGGCGTCGTGAGCACCCGCGACCTGCTGTACGTGAGCCGGATCATGAAGGTCGCGGTGGTGGGCGAGTACCGGCTCGACAGCGGGCGCATGAACCTCGACATGGTCGTCAACCACGGGCGTGGCGAGGTGAGGGCGAAGGTCACGGGCACACCGGCGTCGCCCTCCATCAGGGTCGCGCCGTCCACGAAGACCCTCGAACGCGGGCTGCGAGAGCTTCTCAAGCGCTTCCGCTGAGCCGGCCGCCGCCGAGCTTGCCGTCCTCGAGCAGCCCGACGAAGAACGCGTAAAGCTGCTCGTAGTCGCGCGCGCGCGTCTCGGGGAGGCGCGCGGCCAGGTCCCCGCGCAGTGCCCGGAAGGTTGCGAGCCGCGCCTTGACGAGGGGCCGCCACTCGTCGGAGAGATCCTCCGCCTCGACTCGGACGAAGCCCGCCCGTCCGAGGAGCGCGCGGTAGGAGTCGAGCGACTGGAGAGTCGTCGCGGCCATCCACTCGACGAGGCGCGCGCGCTCTCGCTCGCCGAGGCTCGCGTGGGCGATCCAGTCGGTGAAGGCGAGGCGCCCGCCCGGGACGAGGACACGACGGCAGCCCGCCAGCACCGCGAGCTTGTCGTCGATGTGCAAGAGCGCCTCCTGGCTCACGCACGCGTCGAAGCTTGCCGAGCGGAATGGAAGGGCCGTCGCGTCACCCCGCACGACGCGAACCCGGCCGTCGAGCCCGACGAGGCGGTTGAGCCGCACGCCACCGGCGGCCCGGCCGGCGTGGAGCTCGAGCGCCAGGACCCGGCAGCCGCGCCGGCTCGCCAGGAAGCGCGCCGGACCGGCGAGGCCCGCGCAGACGTCGAGGACGCGGCTCGCCGCCGTGATCCCGGCGCGCCTCGCCAGCTCATCCACCGCCTTGAGACCGCCGTAGTGGTCCTGGTCGAATTCGAAGAGATCGTCGGGACCGAGCCTCGAGAGGTCACCGCCGCGCCGCCGTGCGACGGCAGCGAGCACCTGGGGCTCGCTGATCGGATGGCGGTCGTAGAAGTCGTCGACACGCATGCGCGTCGCTTGAAGCGCCTCGCCACGTATGATAAAAGCAAACCGTTCTCACCACGCGGCGAGGGGAGCCCATGAGCAGCGAAGCCAAAGGCGGCCTCGAGGACGTCGTCGTCTCGACGTCGGACATCTGCTTCATCGACGGGCGCGAGGGCCGGCTGGTCTACCGCGGCTACGACGTCAACGACCTCGTCGAGCACTCCTCCTTCGAGGAGGTGGTCTACCTCCTGTGGCACGGCTCGCTACCGACGCGCAAGGAGCTCGACGTGCACGTGAAGGCGCTCTCCGCCACCGCGACGCGGAAGCTCCCGCCCGGGCTGATCGCCCTGCTGCGCGCGCTCCCGAAGAAGACCACCCCGATGGAGGTGCTGCGCACCGGCGTGTCGGCCCTCTCGGCGTTCGACCCGGACGCGACGGACAACTCGCGCGAGGCGACGGCGCGCAAGGCGGTACGGCTCACGGCGCAGATGCCGACGCTCGTCGCCGCGTGGGAGCGGATCCGCCGCGGCAAGCCGCTCGTCGCGCCGAGCCCGAGGCTGTCGCTCGCCGCCAACTTCCTCGCGATGCTGCGCGGGTCCACGCCGACGCCCCTCGAGGTGAAGACGTTCGACGTCGCCCTCATCCTTCACGCGGATCACGAGTTCAACGCCTCGACCTTCGCCGCGCGCGTGACGGCGGCGACCATGTCCGACCTGCACTCGGCGGTCACCTCGGCGATCGGCGCCCTCAAGGGGCCCCTCCACGGCGGCGCCAACGAGCAGGTCATGCGGATGGTCGAGCAGATCAAGTCCCCGGAGCGGGCCGAAGCGTGGATCCGGAAGGCGCTCGCCGACCGAGCGCGCGTCATGGGGTTCGGTCACCGCGTCTACCGTGTCGAGGACCCGCGCGCCAAGCACCTGCGCCGGCTGGCGAGCGAGCTCGGCCGGCAGGCGGGCGACACGAGCTACGTCGAGATCCTCAACACGGTGGCCCGCGTCGTCACCGAGGACAAGCACATCTACCCGAACGTCGATCTCTACTCGGGCGCGGCGTACAAGTCGATGGGGATCCCGACGGACCAGTTCACGCCGATCTTCGCGATCAGCCGGGTGGCCGGGTGGGCCGCGCACGTGATGGAGCAGCACACCAACAACCGGTTGATTCGTCCGCGCGCGGAATACACCGGCCCCACCCACGCCACATACGTCCCGATCGACCGCCGCTAGGGAGGCCGTGCGCGCCGCGCCGCGCGTGAGCCTCGTGATGTGCGTCTTCAACGGGCTCGAGGACACGCGCGCGTGTCTCGAGAGCCTCCGCGCCACGACCGAGCCGTTCCGCCTGGTGGTCATCGACAACGGCTCCACCGACGGGACGCCGGAGCTCTTCGGGCACTTCCCGTACCCGTACCCGTTGACGTTCGCGCGGAATCCCGCCAACGACGGCGTGATTGCCGCGCTCAATCGCGCCTGGCGGCTCGCCGACACCGAGGTCCTCTGCTTCCTCCACAACGACACGGAGCTCTGCGAACCCGTGTGGCTCGCCCGGCTCCTCGGAGCGCTCGCCGAGCCCGGCGCCGGGCTCGCCGGCGTGTACGGCGCCAAGCGGCTGCGCGCGGACGGCCGCGCGGTGGGCCGGACGATCGTCTCGAGCCTCCTGCCCGCGCCGACGGTCCGCGCGCCGTGGGAGGACGTGGCCTTCGTCGACTCGGTCTGCATGTGCCTGCGCCGGGACCTCATGGAGACCCTGGGGGGCTTCGACGAGGGCTACGGCTTCTACCACGGCCACGACCGTGACCTCTCGCTCGCGGTCCTGGAGCTCGGCCGGCGCTGCCTCGTGGTCCACGCGCCGCTCCGCCACCATGGCGGCCGGACCCGTACGCGCGACTTCGCCCATGATCCGGCGCGAGCGCGCGCGGACCTCGCCATGCGCGACGCGGCGCTCGCGCGGGTCGCGCAGAAGTGGCGTCACCGTCTGCCATGCGACGTGCGCTCTGCGCGCCAGCGGGTGGGCGACTGGCTGCGGGCGAAGCTCGCACCCATGGATTGAGTCGCACGATGACGCCGCTCAGAATCGGGATCGTCGGAGCGCGCTTCGCC